>Ga0190267_10000274_pt1 | contig 11515 bp, 8 predicted proteins | sample Popmic239T_FD_140332 | JGI IMG/M metagenome (GOLD analysis project Ga0190267, IMG submission 140332) | Populus adjacent soil microbial communities from riparian zone of Oak Creek, Arizona, USA - 239 T | ecosystem: Environmental > Terrestrial > Soil > Riparian zone | place: USA: Arizona... | reverse complement strand
TAGTACACGGGCTGCTCGATGCCGGCGCGCTGCGTCACCGCCTCGCCCAGCGCCGAGCTGATGGTGCCGCCCTGGTACTCGATGCCGTAGGTGACGACGGGCCAGCCGTAGTTGCGGCCCGGCTGGATGCGGTTCAGCTCGTCGCCGCCCCGCGTGCCGTGCTCGATGGTCCAGAACCGGCCCTGCGCGTCGAACGCGGACGCCTGGATGTTGCGGTGGCCGAGCGACCAGATCTCCGGCAGCGCGCCCGCCTGCCCGGCCAGCGGGTTGTCGCGCGGCACGGAGCCGTCGGGGTTGATGCGCAGCGTCTTGCCCAGGTGGCTGTCGCGCTGCTGCGCCTGCGGCCGCGTCTCGCGGGCGGAGCGTTCGCCCATGGTCACGTACAGCATGCCGTCCGGCCCGAACGCCAGCCGCGACCCGAAGTGCATGTTGTTGGCGTACGTGGGGCGTGTGTGCAGGATCACGCGCACTTGGTCCAGCCGCCCGTTGTCGGCGGAGAGCACGCCGCGCGCGACACTGGTGCCGTTGCCGCCCTCGCGCGGCTCGGTGAAGCTCCAGAAGATGGTGCGGTCCGTCTCGAAGCGCGGGCTGAGCGCCACGTCCAGCAGCCCGCCCTGGCCGCGCGCGTCCACCGGCGTCACCCCGGCGATCGGCTCGCCGATCTGCCCCGCGGCCGAGACGATGCGCAGGTTGCCGCCCTTTTCGCTCACCAGCAGCGCGCCGCCGGGAAGCGGCTCCACCGACCACGGCTTGACGAGCCCCCGCGCCACCACCTGTACGTCATAGGCCACGTTGGAGCGCACCCCGCAGGCGCGCGTCTGCCCCTGCGAGGCGGGCTGCTGCCCGCTGCCGTTGGCGGCGCGCGTCTCCAGCGGCGTGCACGGCTGGGAGCCGGATTGGCTCGCGGCGGTCTCGTTCGCGGCCCTCTGCACCGGGGCGGTCTCCGCCGACTCCCCGTTCCTGGGCGAGCAGCCCGCCAGCGCGGCGGACGTGAGGATGGATACGGCAAGCACGCCGCTGGCTCTACGCATGGCTTTCGTCTGGTCGATGGGACGTGATCGGTCTGCGAGGCGCGCCGGGAGCCCTCCCGCGGGCGGCCTCTGTTCAATCTTCGTTCATCCCGCCCGCCGCTGCAAGAAACGCGCGGGCGGCTGATCCACTGCTCAACCGCCCACAGGCATTGACTTCCTGAGGGAGGCGCCGCTCCGCAGACTGCTTTCACAGAAGGGTTTGGCGCCGACCGAAGGACCTCGTCAGCCCTGCGCCGGCCGGATTCGCGAGCGAGAAAGCCGGCCCCACCGCTCCGCCAGCGAGGTCCTTCGGTCGCGCGCAAACGGTTGTGTGGCTTCAGGTTCAGTGAGGCGCTCCCTCAGGAAGTCAACGCTTCGTTCTGAGTTCAGCTACACCCGTCGAAAGAAATTTCCGTCGGCGTGTCGATTTCGGGGGATCTCGTTCGTCGCCATTGTAGAGCAGCGGATCGACACGCGGTCGGCCCGGCTCTCTGAACCCGACGAGATGGAGATATGACGATGCGCTTCATGATCCTGGTCAAGGCGAGCCCCGAGTCCGAGGCCGGCACCCTTCCGAGCTACGAAGAGCTCGCCGAGATGGGCCGGTTCAACGAGGAGCTGGTCAAGGCCGGCGTGATGCTGGCGGGCGAGGGCCTGCACCCCACGTCCGCGGGCAAGCGCGTGCGCTTCGACGGCGCCGGCCGCACGGTGATCGACGGGCCGTTCGCCGAGACCAAGGAGCTGCTCGCCGGCTTCTGGCTCATCTAGGTCAAGTCGCCGGAAGAGGCGGTGGAGTGGGTGAAGCGGATCCCCTTCAAGGAGGGCGAGGTGGAGATCCGCCGCGTCTTCGAGAGCGAGGACTTTGCCCCGAGCGATCCCGGCGGCGAGCTGCTGGCGGCGGAAGAGCGCCTGCGCGCGCAGGTCGCCGCGCAGGGCTGACCCCGCGGCGTCCCCTCGATCAGACGGAGCCCGGACCCGGCCACACCCGGCCGGCACCCGGGCTCCGAACCCAACCGCAAGAGGCTTTACCATGCGATTCCTGTCGATCTACAAGACCGTCGAGCGCGCCACGCCCCCCTCCGCGGAGGAGATGGAGGCCATGGGGCAGTTCGTAGGTGAGATGATGAGCACCGGCGCGCTGCTCGCCACGGAGGGATGCCTGCCCAGCGTGCGCGGCGCGCGCGTGCGGCTGGCCGGCGGCGAGGTGAGCGTGACCGACGGGCCGTTCACCGAGGCCAAGGAAGTGGTTGGCGGCTTCGCCATACTGCAGGCGGACTCGCGCGAAGAGGCCATCGAGCTCACGAAGCGCTTTCTGGCCGTGGCAGGCGAGGGCGAGTGCGAGGTGCGCCAGCTGTACGACGCGGGCGACTTCGACACCCCCTGCGCCGGTTCTGGCGAGCTGCAGCTCACCGCGCAGGCCTGACCAGCGGGCACACCAGAATCGCGAAGCCCGGCGGACCCGAATGGGCCCGCCGGGCTTCGATCGTTGATGGATGCGCCGGTGCGAGCGACGCCGCGCCCGGAGGGCAAGCGCCGCGATCCCGTCGGAATCCCCGGCGCCTCCCATCACTCCATCACTCCATCACTCCATCACTCCATCACTCCATCACTCCATCACTCCATCACCCGTTCACCCGTTCACCCGTTCACCCGTTCACCCCGTCACCCCACCGTCCCCGGCTCCGGCGCGACCCCGCCGGCCGCCGCCGCCTCCTCCGCGCGCGCGATCCGCTGGCCCTCTTCCACGTCCACGAAGGCGAGCAGGACGCCGCCGACGACGAAGAAGGCGATGATGGCCAGGATGGCGCTGCGGCTGGTGCCGGTGGCGTTCAGCACGATGGCGAAGATCAGCGGGCCCATGATGCCGGCGAACTTCTCGAACACGCTCCAGAAGCCGAAGAACTCGCCCGAGCGGTGCCGCGGGATCATGCTGGCGAACAGCGAGCGGCTGAGCGCCTGCGTGCCCCCCTGCACCATGCCGACCAGGATGGCCAGCCGCATGAAGTCGCCGCCGTCGCGCACGTGGTAGCCCAGGATGCTGATCCCCACGTACGCCACCAGGCCGATGAACACCGAGCGCTTGGCCCCGATCCTCCCCGCCACGGTGCCGAAGAGGAAGGCGAACGGCACCCCCACGAACTGCACCACCACGATGGCGGTGATCAGCGTGCTCTGCGGGATGTTGAGCTCCGTGCCGAACGCCGTGGCCATGCGGATGATCGTCCCGATCCCGTCGTTGTAGATCAGGAACGCCAGCAGCATCAGGAACGCCTGCCTGTAGCCCCGCAGCGCGCGGAAGGTCTCGCCCAGCCGCTCGAAGGCCACGCGCACGGGGTTCATCGTGGGCCCCTCGTCCGCCTCGCGGGCCACCGGCGGCTCGGGGATGCGGCGGAAGAGGGGGATGGAGAACAGCAGCCACCACACGGCGACGGAGACGAAGGAGAGCCGCGTGGCGATCTCCACCGAGGGGAGGCCGAACATCTCCGGCTTCTGGATGGCGGCCAGGTTCAGCACCAGCAGAATGCCGCCGCCGATGTAGCCCATGGCGTACGCCGCCGTGCTGACGCGGTCCATCTCGTCCGGCCGCGCCACGTGGGGGAGCAGCGCCTCGTAGAACACGAAGCTGCCGTTGGCGCCCACGTTGGCCAGGATGAAGAGGATGGACGCCAGCAGCAGGTCGCCGCGGGAGATGAACCACATCATGGCGGTGGCGGCCACGCCCATCCCCAGAAAGGTGGCCAGCATCCGCTTCTTGATGGCCACGTAGTCCGCCAGCGTTCCCAGGATGGGCCCCAGCACGGCGGCCACCAGCAGCCCCACCGTGGTGGCGGTGGCAAAGCTCTCCGTGGCCTCGGCGGGGGCCAGGTTGGCGCCGGCCACGCGCACGTAGTAGATGGGGAACACCGCGGTCATGATGGTGCAGATGAACGCGGAGTTGGCCCAGTCGTACATGGCCCAGGCGCGCAGCTCCGGGCGGTGCAGTCCGAGCGCGTTCAGCACAGCGGGGCGACGGCGCCAAGCCAGCACGAGAGCTGACAACACAAGCGCAATCGCAACGATCGTAAGGATCTGCATCGGGGTGGGGTGTGGGGCGCGGGATGGACTGCGGGCGTGCTGGCCGCCAATATGCTCCACGGGCGCGCGTCCGGCCAGTGCGGCGCGCGCACGGGCATCCACCACGGAAAGGCAGCGGACGGGGGAACGGGGAATGGCGGACTGGAAGACGTCGCTGGAGAAGTTCGTCCACAAGGTGGAGCAGAAGGTGGATGCGCAGCGGCAGAAGTACGCGCCGGGGAGCGGCGCCGCGCGCATCGACGCGTACCGCGGCTACGGCTGCGCGGACCGCGCCTACCTCAAGGGCCGGGTGCTGCGCGGCAACCCGGTCCCCGCGTCGGAAGAGGGGGCCGGGGTGCTGATGAACGTGGCGAACATGATCCAGCGCTTCGAGAGCGACGAGGTGGCGGGCGCCCGCGTCCGCATCCGCGTTCCCGGCGGCGACCTGGTGGTGACCACGGACGAGGAGGGCTTCTTCGAGGCGTGGGTGGACCCGCGCCCGCCGTTCGGCGGGGGCGCGCTGTGGCACACGCTGGAGCTGGAGCTGGAGCTGGAGCGCCCCGCCAGCGATCCCCCGCACAAGTGCCAGGCGCAGGTGCTGGTGCCGCCCGCGGAGAGCGCGTTCGGGGTGATCAGCGACCTGGACGACACGGTGGTCAAGACGGGCGCCACCTCGCTGCTGCGGATGGCGCGCACCACCTTCCTTTCCAACGCCCGCACCCGCGTCCCCTTTCCCGGCGTGGCGGCCTTCTACCGCGCGCTGCAGAAGGGCGCGGGCGAGTCGCCGTTCAACCCCATCTTCTACGTCAGCAGCAGCCCGTGGAACCTGCACGACCTGCTGACGGAATTCCTGACCCTGCAGAAGATCCCCATCGGCCCGCTGCTGCTGCGGGACTGGGGGCTGAACTCCAACGAGACGCTCTCCACCCGCCACGCGGGGCACAAGCTGTCCGGCATCCGCCGCATCCTGGACCTGTTCCCCGCCCTGCCCTTCATCCTGATCGGCGACAGCGGGCAGGAGGACCCCGAGATCTACCACCGCGTGGTGCACGACTACCCGGACCGCATCACCGCCGTGTACATCCGCAACGTGACGCCGCGCCCGGACCGGCTGGGGGCGATCAAGAAGCTGGCGGAGGAGGTGGAGAAGGCCGGCAGCACCCTGCTGCTGACGGACGACACGCTGGCCGCCGCCCGCCACGCCGCGTCGAAGGGGTGGATCACGGAGTCCGCGCTGGCCGAGGTGGCCGCGGACGCGGTGGAGGAGCACCGCCGCACGCCCAGCGGCACCGGCGCCGTGAACCGCGAGCTGAGCACCGAAACGCCGCCTCCCGGCACGGGGCCGGCGAGCTGACTGCGGCCGGCGTAACGAACGGGGCGGAGCACCCGTCGGCTCCGCCCCCTGCAAGCCCGGGGGGCACTCCGGCCGAAGGCCGCCGTGCCGGATCACGTCCCCGGGAGCTTGCCGGTCCCCGTGGGGCAGTTGTACTTGTCGATACGACGGAACGTCTTCCTCAGGCTGGGCGTGCGCCCGCGAGGGCTGCGACCCGCGGCGAGCTCCTCGGCCAACGCAGCCAGCCGGTCGACCGCCACCGCGTCCCCCTCCTCACGCGCGGCGCGGGCGAGTTCCCCGATCACGGTATCGATCGAATCGATGCGCTGCGGATCCGAGGGGAGGTCCGTGGACGAGGGCCGATGGCCGAACAGGTCATAGAAGGCCATGAAGTGCTCCCGGACCGCATCCGGATCAAGCGTCCCGGCCGAGCTGGGGGGAAGCGCGCCCCTGGTGACGTGGTAGATGTCCAGCTTGAGGTGAGTGCCGCTCCCCAGTTCCGCGAGGCTGGCGAAGGGCTGGTCGGTGGTCCCACCCGGCATCCGCTTCCAAGCCACCTGCGCGTCGGAGACGTCTTCGATCTTCCAGACCACCTGGTGCGCCATCGCGATCCTGCCCTTCCTCACCCGCCAGCGAGCCTCCGCGTGCAGCCGGTCGAGGAACCCGGCGCGCAGGTCGATCCGGGCGGCCACGCGCGGAAACGCGTCGTCATGGGTGAGCGTGGGATCGATGGGCCCCGCGATGGCAGAGAGGTCCACGATGGTCTCACCCTTGGCCGCAGGCTGGCGCGGCTGCAGGGTGGTCTGCGCGGGCCCGCCCCCGCCCCCAACCTTCAGGGCCCATCCCTCCATGGGCTTTCCTTCCGGCGGAGACCCGGTGTGCAGCACCCGCACGACGTGCTCGTGGTGCCCGTGGGTAGGTGGCATCAGGACGTGCATCACGCCGGCCCGCGGGTTCGGAACAAAGACGCACAGGCAGTTGATCGAGATCTCCAGGCTCGGCATGTGCTCTCCTCAAGGTAGATGTAGTTCAGCTTCCCGTGTACCGAAATGCCGCCCATGCGGACGGTGAGCTCAGCCGGGCGTCACCAGACCGCAGCAGGGTGACCTGCGCGGCGCGCAGCGCCTGGGAGGCGTCGTGGGAGACGCGGTAGGCGGCGTGAAACGTGGCCATCAATCGCCGCGTCGACCCGTCGTCCACCTCCCACAGAGTGCCTACGGCGCCCCCGGCCCCCGCAGCCAGAAAGGCACCCGCCAAGCCGGAGAATCCGGCCGCGCGCCCGCGACCCGTCCGCACCGTCTCGCACGCCGACAGCACCACCAGCGCGATGTGGCGCAGGTCCATCTGCGCGATCTCCGACGCGGGGAGCGTTGCGGTCCTGTCCGGGGCTCCTGCCAGCAGAAGGTACGAGCGCTCCGGACGCTCGTCGTCGAAGACGGCGTGTCCGGCGTAGTGCACAACGCTCGCGCCCGCCAGCGCGGCACGGAACGAGGCACCGTCCGCCGCCCGGTCGGCGAGCACCCGCGGACGCGGGTACCCCGCCGCAATCTCGGCCACCTCGCCCGTCGCGCCCGCCAGCCGGCCGAACGCCGGGTGTGCCGCCGCGTCGAACGCCGGGTCGGCGACGAGCAGGGCGGCGCCGGACAGGAGCGGACGCCGCGCCCGCCGTGCCTCGTGCAGGCTGGCGGCGAACCGCAGCGGGTGGTCTTCAAGCAGGTACTGCTGCCGGCGGGCGTCGCGCAGGGCCGCGAAGGGGACCGAAGCAAGGTCCCCGTCGGCGATCACCACGAGCGGGGTACCGGCGGGGCCGAGCCGCGACTCAATCGGGCGCACAATCCAATCGTACAGCCGCTCCAGCAGGGGGCGGATCTGCCGGCTCCCCGCGTTGTGCTCCATCTGCGTAAGAAGCGCATCAATGGAGCGCACCAGCGCCGCAGAATCCACCAGCGTGCGCGACAGCCGCACGTCCCGGCCGGCCACGGTCCACGCCAGGAGCGTGTCCCCGATCAGCGCGTACTCCACCGCGATGGCGCCGGGGGGGCCTTCCACCTCCCCCCCCGCTCCGCCGGGGCCGTTCCCGCCGACCGTCGCCAGCGAGGCACGCCCCCGGTCCAAGGTGGCCAGCGCGTCGGTGGTGCGGCCAACTGCCAGCCGGAGCAGGGAGGCCCGATCGACCACGGATTGGGCCGCCGCGAACACGCTGGCCCGGCGGGGCTCCATGCGAATAGAGTCCCGGCGCTCCTCCAGCAGCACGAGTGCCGCATCCAGACGGGTCTCGCCGCGCGCCAAGTCGCCCGCGGCGAGCCATGCCCGGGCCCCTTCCACGATCGCTGGCAGCACCACCAGCGGCGCGTCGATCCCGCGAAGGTACGCCACCGCGGAGTCAACCCCGGGCGCGGCCCGCGCGGGGTTCCCCCGCAACGTAATCGCTGCCCCCGCCAACTGTAGTTGCGCGGAGATCCACCCTCGCGCGCCGGCTTCGCGGATCCCACTCAGGACGGCCCGCGCGGCCGCCACGTCCTCCTCCGCCCGGGCGAACGCCCCGGTAGCGGCCAGCAGTCGCGCGCGGGTCAGGCGGGCCTCCGCGACGTAGAATGCCTCGCCCGTGCGCCCGGCCACCCGCACACCCTCGTCCTGCAGCCGCACGGCCGCACGGGTGAACCCGTCTTCGGCGGCCGTCTCGGCAGTGGAGGAGAGCAGGTTGTGCAGCCGGTGCGAGGCGCGGTGCGCTCGCAGCACCTCCAAGCCCCGGCGGGCCGCGGCGTACCCATCGTCCATCTCGCGCATCCGGAAGTGCGCAATGGACATGGCGTACCACGCGGCGCCCTCGTTCTCCCGCTCCTCCGTACGGCCAAAGAGGGTGACGGCCCGGTGTGCCTCCTCCAGCCCCCCCTCCAAGCGCTGTGTGCGAAGGAGGCGGCTCGCCAGCAGCTGTCGGGCATGTCCCGCCACAGCGGGATACCGGGTAGTGTCGACGACTGCGGCCAAGGCGCGGAAGATGGCTTCGCCGGCGACACCTCGCCCGGTGCGGAAGAGCACGCTCCCGTGCGCCAGCCGCGCCAGCGAACGCAACGTGGGCAGTCGATCGGCAGCGGCCTCGGCGCTCGCGAAGCGGGGCTCGGCGGCGGCGAACTCCACGCGCTGCTCGAGCGCGCACCCGGCCGCAAACTCGCGGTGGGCCTCCGCAGGGCGCCGTCCTCCCCCGCTCCGTCGAATGTCACGCACCCCGTCCGCCAGCGACTGGTCACCGCCGCTCTGCCGCGCCAGCGCCGCACCCAGCGCGTCCGCGCGCGCCAGCCGCCCTTCCGCGCCCTCGGCGTCGCCGGCAAGCGTGGCCTCCGCCCAATCACCCAGCACGCTGCACCACCCCAGCGTGCGGGCGCCCTGCGGGTCCGTCGCGGCGTAGGCTTGGTACTCCGCTGGCGACGCATCCGCGGCCGGGGCCGGAGGGATGGATGGAAGATCCTCCAGCCCCGCCAGCCGCCGCCGCGCCTCGTCGGCCCAGGGCGAGGCCGGATCGGCCTCGAGGTATGCCCGCCAGTCGCGCGCGGCCTCTTCCACCAGCCCGAAGCGCTCCAGCGCCAGCGCGCGGTTGTAGAGCGCCGCCCCGTTGCGCGGCTCGTGCTCCAACGCCTCTTCGGCGGCTTCAAGGGCAGCCAGCAGGTCGCGCGGGGCGCGGGCCCGCTCCGCCCGCACCAGGTACGCGGCGGCCAAGTCGGCCAGCACGGGGGCCGGGCGCTCCGCCTGCCGCGCCGCCGCGTGCAACGATGAGATGGACCGGTGCAGCGATTTTCCCAGCCCGGGCTCGTACAGGAGGTCGATGAGCGCCGCGGCGTGCATCGCGCCGGGATCCAGCCGGGCGCGGGCGGCCTTCACGGCCACCTCCGCTACCCCCTCCGTGCGAGCCGCGGCCGCGGCGAAGGTCGTGCAGCCGCCGCGGAACGCCGACACGGCTCCGGGTTGCGCAGGGGAGCACGCGCGGTACGCGGCCCCGATGGAGAGACGCGGTCCGATGCCGGGAACGAGGGTCAGCTCACGGGCGAGCGCCGCCGGAAGCCCCTCGCGCACATCGCCGTCTTCCCCGCGCCCGCAGGCAATCGCGAGCGACGCGGAGACGATGGCCAGCAGGGCTGCGCGACGGCCTGCGGCACGAAAACGCGGCAACCGGGGGCACGGGGGCGGCGTACGGAGGTGCCGCATGGAGAGCAACAGCGGTGCAGGAGATGAAGGAGCGGACTGCGACTGCGGATGGTCGCAGTTTACCCGGAGATCCGGGTCCGGGCAAGGCTGGTGATGCGGAGCACAGGGCGGCCGCGGGGTGCCGAACGGCAACGAGGAAACGCATCCAGGAACGCGCTGCCTCTGGCACCTCCCCCCACCTGCGCTACATTGGCGAAGATACGCTGAAGCACCCGACCGAATCCATCATCCACCCGGATGCCCGACAGCACGGAACCCGCCGAACGGCCCCGGCGCTCGCGCGCGGCGGACCGCATTCTTCGCGAGGCCATGCGCCTGTTCGCGGAGCGCGGCTACGAGCGCACCAGCATTGCCGACATCCAGGCGGCGGCGGGGCTGGCGCCGGGCTCGGGCGCGCTCTACAAGCACTTTCCCAGCAAGGAGGCGGTGCTGGCGGCGGGGCTGGACGACTTCGTGGCGGGGGCGGAGCGGGCGCGCGAGCTCATCCGCACCGTCCCGGGCCCGGCGGACGAGGCGCTGGAGGTGCTGGCCCGCGCCGCCATGCGGATGCTGCACGACGACACGGACGTGCTGCGCATCGTGTGGCGCGAGCTGGAGCCGTTCCCGGAGCTGCGGGACCGCGTGCGGGAGCGGCGGATGCAGTCCACCTACGCCGCCCTGGCCGACTGGCTGCGTGAGCGCGCCGCCCGCGGCGAGCTGCGCGTGGAGGACCCCGAGGCCACGGCGGCGGTGCTGCTGGGCGGGCTGACCTCGTTCACGCTCTTCCAGACGCTGCTCGGCGAGCCCCCCGCCCGCCTGGACGACGAGCGCTTCGTGCTCGCCTGGCTGCGGGTCACGCTGCGTGGCCTACTTCCGGAGTCTCCGCAGATATCGTAACTGATCTGGTCTCACACAGAGTCAACAGAGTTAACAGAGTAGAGTTGTTCATGGTGTTCCCCCGGGCAGAAACGCGAGGGAACGGCACGAGAAAACTCTGTTGACTCTGCTGACTCTGTGTGAAACCGATCTTTCCGTTCAGCCGCGCATCTCCGCCAGCAGCGCGGGCCAGCCTTCGCGGATGCTGGGGTAGCGGGGCGCCCACCCGCTCGCCTCGCGCAGCTTGCGGTTGCTCACGCGCACGGAGCGCGCGAACAGCTCGCCCGCGGAGCCCATCACCTTCGTCATCCACCCCGGCTGCATGCGGGGCCGCGGCACGCCCAGCCCGTCGGCCACCACGTCGGCGAACTCGCGGCGGCGCACGGGGTCGTTCTCCGCGACGTTGTAGATGCCGGCCGGCACCCCCAGCGCCGCCACCACCGCCGTCGCCGCGTCGTCCAGCGCGAGCGACGAGAAGTACGCGTCCGCCGGCCCGGGAAGGGGCGCCATCCCACGCTTGGTGAAGCGGATGAGGTCGGGGACGTGCGAGGCGTCCGGCCCGTAGAACCCCGCGAAGCGCAGCACGACCCCCGCGCCGCCGCCGTGCGTGAACCGCGCGGCGGAAAGCTCCGCGTCCAGCGTGGAGCGGTTGTAGCGCACGGGCCGCGGCGGCACCGCCTCGTCGATCCACTCGTCGCCGCAGTCCGGGTACATGGGCGCGAACGATTCCTGGATGAAGCGCGACGCGCCCGCCGCCAGCGCGGCATCCACCAGGACGGTGGACCCCTCGCGGCGGATGCGGTCGTTCTCGCGCCAGGCGCCCGGCAGCATCATCCGCGTGACGGAACGCGGGATGTGCGTGGCCATGTTGACCACCGCGTCGTGCCCCGCCACCGCGCGCCGCACCCCGTCCGCATCGAACAGGTCCACGGCGATCGGCCGCGCCCCCGCCCGCTGCACGCCCGCCGCCTTCTCCGGCGTCCGCGCGACGGCCGTCACCTCGTGCCCGGCCTGTACCAGCAGCGGCACCGCACGCCGCCCGACCACTCCCGTCGCCCCCGTC
>Ga0190267_10000273_pt1 | contig 11516 bp, 9 predicted proteins | sample Popmic239T_FD_140332 | JGI IMG/M metagenome (GOLD analysis project Ga0190267, IMG submission 140332) | Populus adjacent soil microbial communities from riparian zone of Oak Creek, Arizona, USA - 239 T | ecosystem: Environmental > Terrestrial > Soil > Riparian zone | place: USA: Arizona... | reverse complement strand
TAGGCAGCGGTCGCCAGCCCGACGGCGATGCCGGCCCGTGCTGCGGCACGATCGGCGGCGCGGGCAGCGGGGTCCGATCCCGGATCCGCCGTGCCCAGCCCCCTACGCCCGCGAGCCACGGCTCAGGTCGACTCCGTGCACGCCGTTGTGGTGCCGGAGGGTCGGGAAGACCGCGGAGATGCCGAATCCGACGCCCGCGGTCTGGGTCACGGTCAGGGTTCCTCCGAAGAGCTCGGCACGCTCCCGCATCTCGGCAATGCCCGGGCCGACGATCTCCTCGGTGAGGGATCGCAGGTCGTCCTCGACGGAGTAGCTCATCGGCGTGGTGGGATCCATGCCCCTGCGGATCTCGGCATTGCGGAAGCCGTCGTCGTCTACTCGAACCTGGAAGCCGTCCTTGGTCCAGGTGAATGCGACGCGCGCGGACGTGCCCTCTCCCCCGTACTTCAGGGAGTTACTGAGCGCCTCTTGGAGGATCCTGTAGATGGCGAGCTCGGCGCCCGCGGTCAGGGCGTAGGGATCGCCCGTCTCGTCGAAGGTGACCGCGAGACCGGCGTCGCGCATGATCTTGAAGAGATCACGGGTGGATTTGAGAGTCGGCTGCAGCGACGCCTCCGCCTCGCTCTCGCGAACCAGGACGCTCACGCGACGCATGTCCGCGAGGGCGGCACGTCCCGTGTCGGAGATGGTCGCAGCCGCACGGACCGCGGCCGTCGCGTCGGTCTGCGCCGCGTAGCGGGCACCTTCGGCGTCGGCGATCATCGTGCTGACCCGGTGCAGCGAGAGGTCGTGCAGCTCGCGGATCATCCGCAGCCGCCCGGTCTGGTCGGCTACAGACAGCTCGAGGTCGATGCGCGCACGGGCGCTGACCATCCGCTCGGATACGAGACGCCGCGAACGACGCAGGAACAGCAGGCTCACGACCACGAGCGCGATGACAACGATCACCAACCCGGCTATGACCAGGGCATAGGGCGCAACGTCATCGGGCAGCACCATGACACCGAGTCTAGGATGCACCGGTGTCCCCGCCCCGAACCGACCCGCTCGCGCCAGAGCCGCACCACTCAGAGCCGACGCATCCCGAGCCGCCGCCGCTCCCTTCGCCCGTGGCGCTCGACGTCGAGGCGTTCCGTGCCGCGCTGGCCCGAGAAGCCGCGTCTGCCCGGTCGCTGCTGGCGAGTCTCGGATCCGACATCGCGGACATAGTGGAAGCGCGACGGGACTCGAACAACGACGACGAGCACGACCCAGAAGGCGCCACCCTCGCCTTCGAGCGATCGCAGGCGGATGCCCTCCGCCGCTCAGCTCAGGATCGGCTTGCGGCAATCGATCACGCGGAGCAGAGGCTTATCGACGGCTCATACGGCACCTGCGTCGTCTGCTCAGGGCCTATCCCGGTTGGCCGTCTCGAGGCCCGCCCGTGGGCGGACCGGTGCGTTTCCTGCGTGTGACAACTTCCTGAGCGCTCGGGCAAGCATCTGGCGCTGACCGAAGGTGGCGGACAGAATGTACCAACTTGTTCAACGATGACAATGGGGGCTTTGTGGCGGAATTACTCGACATCGAGCCCGGGACCGTGGTGCGCACGTGGGTCGGCTGGATCCGCAGCGACGACCGCGAAGCCTGCGCGGAATACCTCGAGCGGACGCGCATGCGCGACTATCGGGCAACCCCCGGCAACCTGGGAGCGTTCTCGATGTTCGCCCATGAATCGGACGGGCGAACCCGCGTCACGACGCTGTCGTTCTGGACGGGCGTGCGTGCGATCGAGGCGTTCGCGGGCGCCGACATCCAGCGAGCGGTCTTCTATCCGGAGGACGACGTGTTCCTCATCGCGCGCGAGACGAGCGTCACCCACCACGAGGTGGCCGCGTTCAACGCGGCGATCATCACCACGCTCCACCGCTGAGCGAGTGTGGAGGCGACGGCGACGCAGTAGGGCGTCGATCTGAGGATGGGAGCGATCTGGCTCCCCGACTTGGACTCGAACCAAGAACCTGCCGGTTAACAGCCGGCTGCTCTGCCAATTGAGCTATCGAGGAATGGCGCTGTGAAGCTCAGCTAGTTTAGCAAATCCTCCCGCCGCCTGGCGCCAACACGCCTCCCCCCTGGGTCGGCCATCCGATGGCTCGCCTGGGTCAGTAGCCTGCGTTCGGATCGACCACCCCGATGAACTGCCCGGTGGACACGAACGCCTCGACGTTTGCGCGCACCCTCTCGGCGAGCAGTGGCGCGATCATGTCGGGGGTGTCAGCGCTGTGCGGAGTGATGATGACGCGGGGCTCGGACCACAGGCCGTGACCGTCGGGCAGCGGCTCCGGGTCGGTGACGTCCAGCCCTGCCCCCAGCAGCTTCTCGGCTCGCAGCGCGGCGAGCAGGGCATCCGTATCCACCAGTGCCCCGCGCGCGATGTTGACGAGCGCGGCCCTCGACGGGAGTAGGGCCAGGCGTCGCGCGTCGATCATGTGCCGGGTCTCCCCGGTGCTCGCGGCGGCGAGGATGAGCACGTCGGTGTCGGGCAGGACCTCGTCGAGCTGATCGGAGGTCACGGTGCGCTGGGCGCCGGGGACCTCGCCCGAGCTGCGGCGGACCACGGTGACCTCGGCCGAGAAGGGTTCGAGCAGGCGAAGGAGCTCGACCGCGATGCCGCCCGCCCCGACGATCGTCACCCGGGCGCCATATAGCGATTCGCCCTTCTTCTCGCCCCAGCTGCTGGCCCGGGCACGTTCCGGCAGCATCCGCAGCGTCGCGAGGGAGAGCGCGAGGGCGTGCTCGGCGACGGGCTGGGCATAGGCGCCCTTGGCGCTCGTCCACAGCAGGTCATCGCGGTCGTTCTCCGCGAGGGCCTCGGCGAAGGCGTCGACGCCCGCCCACGGCAGCTGCACCCACTGGATCTGCGGATACTCGCGCAGCGCGTCGACGAGCCCATCCGGATCCTCGTTCGCCAGCCAGACGATGCCCCGGGTGTCGTCATCCAGTGCGCCGAGGGTGCCGCCTCCCGCTTCGACGGCTGCGGCGAACCTGCGGTGCGGCGACGTGTCCGGAAGCAGGGCGATGGGGCCGACGATGGGGCGGCGCTCGCCGGTCATGTCGACGGACGCTCCGGCGACGGCCTGATGGGCGAAACGATCGGGACGGGTCACTGGTCTGGACCTTGCTCTTGGGTATCCGTTGACGGGGAAGGCGCTGGCTGCACCACGGGTACGGCGCCTGTCGCCAGCGGCAGATCCGGCAGGGTGATGGGACCGGTGGTCAGTTCGTACTCGACCGCGAGGCCTTGCACATAGGGATGGATGGGCTGGTCCAGGACATCCTCGAGGCGCCCCAGGCCCACGAGGCCGCCACCCTGCAGGACGGCGACCCGATCGGTGAGCCGAGCCGTCACAGCGGCATCGTGGCTGATGATGAGCGCCGAGAACTCGTGGTCGCTCTGCACCTCGAGGATCGTGTCGAGGACGGGCCCGCGGACGGTGACGTCGACTCCCGCCGTGGGCTCGTCCGCCACCCAGAGCAGCGGCTCCAGGATGAGCGACTTGGCGATGGCCACGCGCTGACGCTGCCCACTCGACAGCTCGTGCGGATAGCGATCCATCACACCGAGGGGCAGCTGGACCGCGTCGATCAGCTCTGCGACGCGGACTCCGAGCTCCCGCCGGTCGAAGTGACGGTCGCGCGCGAGCAGCGGTTCGCCCACGTTCTCGGCGATGGTGTAGCCAGGCATGAGCATCCGGCCGGCGCCCTGGGGAAGATAGCCGACGTCGAAGGTGATCCGGTAGCGATCGCGCATCCGCATCGAACGGAGCTTGACGCCGAGCACCTCGAGGGAGCCGCCGACGATGTCGGCCATGTCGTCGATGGGGATGCCCATCCGAGCAGCGCCCTTGGAGCCGAGCCCGCGTGCGGTGTAGCCGGCGATCGTGCGCGCCAGAGTGCTCTTGCCGGAGCCGGTCTCGCCGACGAGTCCGAGCAGCTCTCCCCGTGCGATGTCGAAGGTGACCCCATCGATCGCTCGATGCCGCGAGCGCCCATGACCGCCGGAGTACTCGATGGTGACATCGCTGGCGGAGACGACGAGGTCTTCGCGGGCGGTCATCCATCCATTCTCTCCCAGGGTCGCCTGGTCGTTCGTCCGCGTCGGCGGCTCCCCGGACCCTGCTGTTTCACCGATCAGGCGATCTGCGCGGATCCATCCGTCAGGTTTCACGGATCAGGCGATATGCCAAATTCGAACGCGGATCAGGCGATTTTCACCTGATCCAGGCAGCATCGCCTGATCCGTGGAACTCAGCGGGCGGATGGGCACTGCGCTCAGCTGGCGGCCTCTGCGGCGCGGATGGCACGGAGATTCTCGCGCCTCTCGGCCTGGGCCACCGGGTCGGGAACAGGGAGGGACGCCAGCAGTCGTTGCGTGTAGGGATGCTGGGGAGCGCCGAGGACCTCCGCCCCCGTTCCCTCCTCGACGAGCCTGCCCTTGTAGAGGACCGCGATCCGGTCGGCCAGGATGTCGACGACCGCGAGGTCGTGGCTGATGAAGAGGCAGGCGAACCCGAACTCCCTCTGCAGCTGCGCGAACAGCTCGAGCACCCGGGCCTGGACGGACACGTCGAGGGCGGAGGTCGGCTCGTCCGCGATGAGCAGCTTGGGTTGCAGGGCAAGCGCCCGAGCGAGGCTGGCCCGCTGCCGCTGTCCGCCGCTGAGCTCGTGGGGGTACCGATCGCCGTACGACTTCGGCAGCTGGACGGCCTCGAGCAGCTCGTCCACCCGGCCGCGAGCGGCCTTCACGTCGCCGGCGCGCTTGTGCACGATCAGCGGCTCGGCCACGCACTCGGCGATCGTGAGCAGCGGATTGAAGCTCGACGCGGGGTCCTGGAAGACGAAGCCGATGTCGACCCGGTTCTTGCGGAAGTCGCGCTCCCGGTGTCGGACCATCTCTGTACCGAGCACGTTGAGCGATCCGCCCGTTGCCCGTGTCAGGCCCGCGATGGCGCGGCCGATGGTGGTCTTGCCCGATCCGCTCTCCCCCACCAATCCCAGAACCTCGCGGGGCGCGATGGTGAAGCTCACCCCGTCCACGGCGCGGAACCCGGCGCGCCCCAGCCGCCCGGGGTATTCGATCAGCAGGTCCTCGGCACGGACCAGCGGCTCGACGACCTCGCGAGAACGTCCGCTCAGTCGGGCGGCGGCACCCGCCCGGCCCTGGCCCACGTAGGGCACGGCCGCCAGCAGGCTCTTGGTGTAGTCCGCCTTCGGGTTGGCGAACAGCTCACGGGTGCTCGCCTGCTCGACGACCTTGCCCTGGTACATCACCGCGACCCGGTCGGAGAGGTCGGCGACCACGCCCATGTTGTGCGTGATGAGGACGATCGCCGTGCCGAAGTCGTCCCGCAGGGTCCTCAGCAGATCCAGGATCTCGGCTTGGACGGTGACGTCGAGCGCAGTCGTCGGCTCGTCCGCCACGATCAGGCCCGGCCGCAGCACCAGCGCCATCGCGATGACGATGCGCTGCTTCTGACCGCCCGAGAACTGGTGCGGATAGTAGTTGACCCTGGTCTCCGGGTCGGGGATGCCGACCTGGCGGAGGATCTCGATGGCCTTCGCCTTGCCCTCCGCGCGTGAGATGCGCTCGTGCGCTCGCAGCCCCTCGATGATCTGCCAGCCCACCGTGAAGACGGGATTCAGTGCGGTCGAAGGCTCCTGGAAGATCATCGCGACGTCGGTGCCGCGCACCTCCCTGAGCCGTGAGCGGGACAGGGTGACGACATCGACCTCCCCGCCCGACGAGCGCGAGAGGATGACGGCGCCCGATGCGGTAGCCGTCTCCGGGAGCAGCCCGAGGATGGTCTTAGCGGTCACGGTCTTGCCGCTCCCGCTTTCGCCCACGATCGCCAGCACCTCACCGGGCTCGACGGTGAGGGTGACACCGTCGACGGCCTTGACCGCCCCGGCGTCGGAGGAGAAGGAGACGACCAGGTCGCGGATCTCGGCAACGCTCATGATGCGGGCCCTTCGAGACCGGCCAGTCCCCCGGGCGGGTCGATCACGCCGCCGGCGACCACGAAGGTCTGGGCAGTCAGGCCGGCGCTGGCGGCGACGGAGCGACGACCTCGCAGACGCGGGTCGGCCAGGTCATTCAGGCTCTCGCCGACCAGAGTGATGCCGAGCACGGCAAACACGATGGCGAGTCCGGGGAAGAGCGACGTCCACCAGATGCCGCTCGTGACGTCGGAGATGGACTTGTTCAGGTCGTAGCCCCACTCCGCTGCCGAGCTCGGCTCGATGCCGAAGCCGAGGAAGCCGAGGCCGGCCAGGGTGAGGATGGCCTCTGACGAGTTGAGCGTGAAGATGAGGGGCAGGGTGCGGGTCGCGTTGCGGAGGACGTGCCGAAACATGATCCGCGGAGTGCTGGCCCCGATGACGCGAGCCGACTCGACGAAGGCTTCGCTCTTGATGCGGGTGGTCTCTGCTCGGATCACCCGGAAGTACTGCGGGATGTAGATCACGGTGAGGGAGATGGCGGCCGCGAAGACACCGCCGACGAGTCCCGACTGTCCGCCCGAGATCACGATGGCCATGACGATCGCGAGCAGCAGCGAGGGGAAGGCGTAGATCGCGTCGGCGATCACGACGAGTACGCGGTCGAGCCAGCCGCCAATGTATCCCGAGATCAGGCCGAGGAAGACGCCGAGGAAGATCGACAGCACCACCGCGACCACGATCACGAACAGGCCGGTCTGGGCGCCCCAGATCACGCGGGACAGCACGTCATAGCCGCCGACCGTGGTGCCCCAGACGTGCGCGGCGCTCGGCTCCTGCTGTGCACCGAAGGATCCGTTGGCATCGCGCAGCTGGGAGTAGCCGTACGGCGCGATGAGCGGCGCGAAGATCGCGAAGACCAGGAAGAGGGCCGTCAGGACGAGCCCCGCCAGGAGCATCGCGCGTTGGATGCCGTAGCTCTGTCTGACCTGGTGGACGATGGGGAGCCGACCGACGAGGCGTCGCCTCGGGGCAAGCGCAGGGGTGCTGATGGTCAGTACCTCACCCTCGGGTCGACGAAGGCGGCTATGACGTCGACGATGAAGTTCGTCACCGCGACGATGACGGCAAGCAGCACGACGATTCCCTGCACGGCGACGAAGTCCCGCGCCTGCAGGTAGTGCGCCAGCTGGAAGCCCAGTCCCTTCCATTCGAAGGTCGTCTCCGTCAGGACTGCCCCGCCGAGCAGGACGGCTATCTGCAGACCGATCACAGTGATGATTGGGATGAGTGCCGGCTTGTAGGCGTGTGTGCGCACGAGCCGCAGCTCGGGGACGCCTCGGGAGCGCGCTGCATCCACATACTCGGAGCCGAGCGTGCCGATCACGTTCGTCCGCACCAGGCGGAGAAAGATGCCGCCGGTCAACAGGCCGAGGGCGATGCCGGGGAGCACCGCGTGCTGCAGGACGTCGGAGATCACCTCGGAGTTGCCGGTCTGCAGGGCATCGATCAGGAAGATCCCCGTCGGCGAAGGCAGGAGCTTCATCTCGAGCTCGGAGGCGACTGAGGCACGTCCGTAGGCGGGCAGGATGTCGAACTGGACGGCGAAGACGAGCTTCAGCAGCAGACCGGCGAAGAACACGGGCGTCGCGTAGCAGAGGATCGCGAACACTCGGAGGATCGCATCTCCCCACTTGTCGCGCACGTAGGCGGCGAGCATACCGAGCGGGATGCCCACGAGAAAGGCGACGATCAGCGCGTAGAACGTGAGCTCGAGGGTGGCTGCGCCGAACGTCAGGATCACCTCGGTGATCGGCCGGTTGTCGCTGATGGTGGTGCCGAAGTCACCGCGCGCGATGCTGCCGAGGTACTCCACGTACTGCACGAAGATGGGCCGGTCGTAGCCTGCGGCATGGATCCGGGCGGCGAGCTCTGCGGGAGGCAGACGTCCACCGACCGCGGCCGTGATCGGATCGCCCGTCGAGCGCATCAGCACGAATACGAGCGTGACCAGGATGAACACTGTGGGGAAGATCAGCAGGAATCGAATCAGCACGTATCGGCCGAAGCCGCCTCCCGCCGCGCGTTCGCTGACGCGTGGCGCTGCGGCTACAACGTCCTGTGCGGTCATGCACCCATCCTCCTGCGTGGCGCGGCCCCGGAACACCGCCGGTCGGCGGGAGCGGGATCTAGGCGAGAAGAAGGGCGGCCCGCTCGCGCGGACCGCCCGTCTGGCTCGGCTGCTAGCCCTTGGTGAGCGGGGCGTAGCGGAGCTTGAACGAGCCGTCGAGGACGAGTCCGGAGACGTCCTTGCCTGTGACGGCCAGCTCAGCGCCCTGCCAGATCGGCACGGTCGACAGCTGCCCCGCGACCTTGTCCTGAATCTCCTCGATCAGTGCCTTGCGCGCGTCCGGGTCGGTGGTTCCTGCCTGCTCGGCGATGAGGTCGTTGACCTCGGCGTCGGCGTAGTGGTTGGCGAGGAAGTTGCCTTCACGGAAGAACGGAGACAGGTAGTTGTCCGCGTCCGAGTAGTCGGGGTACCAGCCGAGCTGGTACACCGGGTAGAGGTCGTTGGTGCGGTCCGGCGTGTACTGGGTCCAGTCGGTGCTGGCCAGGTTCACGGTGAACAGTCCCGACGACTCGAGCTGGTCCTTGATCAGCGCGTACTCGTCAGCCGACGACGGGCCGTAGTGCTCGGGCGTGTACTGCAGGTTGAGCACGACCGGGGTGGTCACGCCCGCAGCAGCCAGCGCGGCGGTTGCCTTGTCGACATCTGGGCCGCCGTTGCCGTCGCCGTACAGTCCCTTGAGCGACTCGGTGGCGCCGGTCAGTCCCTCGGGGACGTAGGAGTAGAGGGGCGTGACGGTGCCCTTGTAGACCTGGTCCGCGATCGCTGCACGGTCGACCGTGTCCGCCACGGCCTGGCGCACGGCGAGTGCCTTGTTGGGGTCGGCCTCAGGCGTGGTTGCGCCGAACGGCATCGTGTTGAAGTTGAACACGATGTAGCGGATCGCGCCGCCGGGGCCGTCGGTGACGGTGAGCTTGCTGTCGTCGCGGAGGTCGGCGACGTCGGTCGGCGAGAAGGTGCGGTACGCGACATCGATGTCACCCTGCTGGACGGCCAGCTTCAGGTTCGACGAGTCGGCGAAGTACTGCAGGATCACCGTGTCGTTGACGGCAGGGTCGAGCACCCCCGCGTAGTCGTCCCACTTCTTGAACTGCACGAGGCTGTTCTTCTCGTAGGAGGTGATCGTGTACTGCCCGGCGAATGCGTTTGCCTTGACGATGTCGTCATCGGGGGTCAAAGCGTCGGGTGAGAACGAGTCCTCGTCGACGATCGGGCCCGCGGGGCTGGACAGCACCTGGGCGAAGGTCACGTCGTTGGCGACCTTCAGCTTGAACACGACGGTGGTGTCATCGGGCGTGTCGATGCTCTCGAGGTTGCCGAGCAGCGACGACGGTCCATTGGGGTCCGCGATCTTGACCTGCCGGTCGAAGGTGAACTTGACGTCGCTCGAGGTCAGGTCGTTGCCGTTGGCCCACTTCAGGTCAGGCTTCAGCTTGACCGTGAACTCGTTCGGCGAGGTGAACTCTCCGGACGTCGCGATGTCTGGTTCGACATCGGCCGTGCCGAGGGGCGAGTCGAAAAGGAACGGAAAGACCTGCAGCTGCACCGCGAGTGAGCCGTTGTCGTACGATCCCGCGGGGTCAAGCGAGACGAGCGAGTCGGTCGTGCCTACGGTGATCGTGCCGCCATCGCCCCCTCCCCCGTTGTTGGTGCCGCCGGAGTTGCCCCCTGAGGAGCAACCGGCCAGTGCCAGTGCTGCTGCAGTGACGCCGGCAACGGCCAGAACGACCCGTCGGCGTGAGAATGCGGATGTCATATCCGGCTACCTCTTTCGTGAAGGGAGATGCGCGACTAGCGGGGGCACGCCATGTTGGCGCGTACCGCGAGGCGCGCGACTGCTGTGTGGGTCAGGTCTAACACAGAGCGTTCCATTGCCAATAACCGGGCTCGGCGTCTTTATCGCACTGAGACGTTCGGGTGCATGTAATCTGCGCCCTCCTCGCGTGGGCGCACGATATGTGCGTGATCGTCGAAACTGGTGCGCATCCGCCGCGTGGCATCAGAGGCCAGCGCTCACTGCTCGCGCAACGACCGGCGTTCTATCTCGAGGGCCACGAGGCCGCGTTGGATCTCCCGGTAGCGCGTGGGGTCCTCGCCCGAACCGGCGCGCTGCAACTGGCCGCGCAGGTCCTTTTCGCGTCGCTCCACATCCCGCTCGATGATCCTCGACGTCACCTCGCGGACGTAGCGCTCGACAGCGTCATCGCCCTGACGCTGAGGAATGGAGGCCACAGCGAGCTGCTGGACGAGGTTGGCGAGCTGCGGCGGCACTGCCTCCGTCACCTTCGCGAGCCAGTCTGGCGCTGCCGAAGAGTCCAGGCTCGCCGCGACTCCGTCTCGCACCGCTGCCAGCGCGCGGTTCGCGAAGGCGGACGCGAGAGCGCGTTCCAAGAGAGGGCGGCCGACCATCGTCGGGAACTGAAGCGCCGCCATCAGTGCATCGCGTTCGAGTCGTGTGGCCGGGTCGGAGGGCAGTTGCGCAATCCCGGGACCGACGGGCGGTGCGGCAGGGGCATCCGATGGTCCGTGCCGAGGTGGCTCGTCGGGATAGCCGGGGTCGGGATATCCGGGGTCGGGATAGCCGGGGTCGGCGGGAGGTCGCCCCGCGGACTCGGCACGCCCGTCGGGCCGCGACGCCTGCGAGGAGGAGACGGAGCCGTTGGGCGCAGCAGCAGACCCTCGGGGGGCGGCCGCCTGCCGTCGGTCGGGTCCTCCCTGGGGCGGACCTGACGGTGCGCTGCGGGTGGGGGGGCCCGAGCGGGCGTCGTCGCGGGAATCCGCGACCCGAGGCTGTCCGTTTCGGCTTGGCTCGCCCGTGCGGCCCGGCGTCGATGGGCGTGCAGGTGTGGATTCCCGCGGCGCCGTCGGCACGGCCCGGACTGCGGCGTTCACCTCACCGAGGTCGAGCCCGAGCATGCGGGCGAGTTCGCGCGCATAGCCGGGGCGCAAGGAGGGGTCGCGAATTTCGGCGACGACCGGCGCAGCGGAGCGGAGGGCTGCGACGCGACCCTCGACGGTGTCGAGATCGTGCTCGCTCAGACGCTGCCGGAGGATGAACTCGAACATGGGCTTCTTGGCGTCGATCATCAGGCGGACTGCTTCGTCGCCCTGTGCGAGACGGAGATCGCAGGGGTCCAGCCCGTGCGGCCCCGTAGCCACATAGGTCTGCGCGGCGAAGCGCTGCTCCTCGCCGAAGGCTCGGACCGCTGCCTTCTGGCCGGCGGCATCCGGGTCGAAGGTGAAGATGACCTCCCCGGCCGCAGAGTCGTCCCCGAGTACGCGGCGGAGGATCTTGATGTGGTCTACGCCGAACGAGGTGCCGCAGGTGGCGACCGCTGTGGTGATCCCCGCGAGGTGGCAGGCCATCACGTCGGTGTAGCCCTCGACGACGACCACCTGGCGACCACGGGAG
>Ga0190267_10000272_pt1 | contig 11516 bp, 12 predicted proteins | sample Popmic239T_FD_140332 | JGI IMG/M metagenome (GOLD analysis project Ga0190267, IMG submission 140332) | Populus adjacent soil microbial communities from riparian zone of Oak Creek, Arizona, USA - 239 T | ecosystem: Environmental > Terrestrial > Soil > Riparian zone | place: USA: Arizona... | reverse complement strand
TTCACCCGTTCACCCGTTCACCCGTTCACCCGTTCACCCGTTCACCCGTTCACCCGTTCACCCGTTCACCCGTTCACCCGTTCACGCCCGCACTCTCGTCTTGACACGACGCGGCAAATCGCTGAACCTTCGCTGCATGACGCCCACATCCGAGCGCCCGTACACGCCCGTCGTCGAGGACTACCTCAAGGCCGTCTGGATGCTGCAGCAGGTGGAGTCGCCGGTTTCCACCTCGCGCATCGCGGAGCGGCTGGGGCTTACCGCCGCGGCGGTCACGGCCATGGTCAAGCGGCTGGCCGAGCACGACCTGCTGCGCCACGAGCCGTACTACGGGGTGCGCCTTACGGCCGCGGGCGAGCTGGCGGCGCTGCGCATCATCCGCCGCCACCGGGTGCTGGAGCTGTTCCTGGTGGAAAAGCTGGGCTACGAATGGGACCGCGTGCACGACGAGGCCGAGCGCCTGGAGCACGCGGCCAGCGACGAACTGATCGAGCGGCTGGCGCGGCTGATGGGCGAGCCGGAGCGCGACCCGCACGGCAGCGCCATCCCCACCGCCAGCGGCGAGGTGGACCGCGGCGCCTACCCCGCCCTGGGCGACCTGTCCCCCGGCGAGCGGCGGCGCATCCTGGAGGTGCAGGTGCAGGAGCCGGAGCAGCTTCGCTACCTGGGCTCGCTGAACCTGCGTCCCGGCGCGCAGGTGGAGGTGGTGGAGAAGTTCCCGTTCGAGGGCCCCATCTCGCTCTCCATCAACGGCGCCCCCGCCGTGATCTCGCACTCGCTGGCCCAGCGCATCCGCGTGCGGCCCGAGGAAAGCAACTGAGGGGATAGGGGACAGGTTACAGGTTACAGGTTACAGGTTACAGGTTACAGGTTACAGGTTACAGCCAGCGGACCCACGCCGCAGCCGCCGTCTGCTCCACGCCCCGCTGGCTGTCCCCTGTACCCTGTCCCCTGTCCCCTATCTTCCTCTGGCCGGCCTTTTGCTCCGCCCCGCCGCCGCGGACAACTTTCTGGCGAACCGGGAAAACGGACAGATGCGCAGAACTCTGAAGGTGCTGATCGGCGTGGCGGCGGTGGGCGTGGTCGCGGCCGCCTTCCGCGACTCGGCAAAGCGGCGGTGGCTGCGGCCCGCGGTGCCCTTTGGCGACGACGACGAGGACGGCGGGTTCGCGCTGGGCGGGCAGGAGCCGGTGCTGGGCTACGACGGCATGGACCGCGACACGCTGCTGGACTGGCTGCGCGACGCCGACCTGGACCACGGCACCCTGCTGCGCATCCAGGCCTACGAGTCCGCCAACCTGGCCCGCGGCCCCATCCTCGACGCCGTGGAAGACATGCTCGGCTGACGTCCGGGCGGGCAGCACATGAGAGAGGCCGTCCACCCGCGCGGGTGGACGGCCTCTTTGCGTCAGGTAACGCGCTGCTAGGCGACGATCTCGATCTCGTCGATGGGGATGTCCCACGCCCCCCCGTCATCGGTTGAGTCCAGCGGCCGAACGCGCACCATCTCACGCCCCCCGACCCCGATGAACCCGCGGTGTTCGATCACCTCGGCATCCATCTTGTGCCAGGGGAACGGCACCCGCACGCGGGTTCCTACGAGCACGGTGGGCTTCTGTCTCACTGGCCGGCTCATCTCTGCCCTCACTCTACCAAGGAGCGGTTCCGGTCACGTCCAGTAGATAATCGTGCATCACACGCTCGAAGTCCACGCCAGCTTGTCGCAGCTCTTCCAATGGACAGAGTGTTGCGCACGGTGCGCCGCACTCGTCGTCCTCAGCCGGCCAGGGCCTCGCGGACCAGGCGGTTGAGCTCCTTGCCGTCGAAGCGGCCCTTGGCGTGGGGCATCACGGCCTTCATCACGCCGCCCACGTCCCTTGCGCCGCCAGCGACGGCGCTCGCGATCAGGGCGCGCACCTCGTCCTCGCCCAGCGCGGGCGGCAGGTAGGCCTGCAGCAGCGCGGCCTCCTGCTCCTCCTTCTCCGCCAGCTCCACCCGGCTGCCGGCGCGCATCTGCTCGCTGGCCTCGCGGCGGCGCTTGATGGCGGTGGTCAGCAGGCCCCGCACGTCGTCGTCCGCCAGCGCGCGCCCCAGCTCGATCTCCCGGTTCTTCACCTCGGACAGAAAGGTGCTGAGGGTGGTGGTACGCAGCTTGTCGCGGTCCTTGCGCGCGACGGTGAGGTCGGCGCGAAGCTGCTCGGTGAGCGACGGGTCCGGCATGGTCGGCGTGTCCGTTGAATTTCGGGCGGATGGATGCGAAGCGCGCAATCTACCGCCTTCGCCGCTCCGCCTCAACGCCGGCCCGGACGGCGGCCTTCCGCCGGTCCCGTCCGACCGCTAAAATATTGGCACCCGCCGAAACTCGCCGGACCTTCGCCCCGTACCCCGCCGCGCAGTTCTGGCGGCCGCCGGTACCGGCGCCTCCGCCGCTTTCCCGTCCCCCCGAGATCGTATGAGCCACGCACTCCTGCTGGACGGCGTATCCAAGAGCTACGCCAGCCATGCCGCGGTAAAGAACCTGAGCCTGGCGGTGCCCACGGGCACCATCTACGGCATCCTTGGCCCCAACGGGGCCGGCAAGAGCACCACCCTGCGCATGGTGATGAACATCATCATCCGCGACGCCGGAACGGTCTCGCTGCTGGGCGCCGACCCGGAGCGCGACCGCAGCGTGCTGCAGCGGGTGGGGTACCTGCCCGAGGAGCGCGGCCTGTACAAGAAGATGACGGTGATCGACGTCATCTCTTTCTTCGCCGAGCTCAAGGGGGTGGAGCGCAGGACGGCGGTGCGCGAGGGAACGCAGTGGCTGGAGCGGATGGGGCTGGCCGACTGGCGCGGCGCGAAGGTGGAGACGCTGAGCAAGGGGATGCAGCAGAAGGTGCAGTTCATCACCACGGTGGTGCACCAGCCGGAGCTGCTGATCCTGGACGAGCCGCACTCCGGGCTGGACCCGGTGAACCAGGAGGTGCTGCGCGACACCATCCTGGACGCCCGCGACCAGGGGCGCACGGTCATCTTCAGCACGCACAACATGGAGCAGGCGGAGCAGATGTGCGAGCACGTCTGCATCATCGCCGGGGGCGAGAAGGTGCTGGACGGCAACCTGCGCGAGATCCGCCGCGCCCACCGCACCAACCACTACGCCATCGGCTTCGACGAGCCGTCGGAGGCGGCGGAGCGCCTCATGGCCACCTGGCCGGGGTTCGAGCGCGTGGACCGCATCAACGACGCGTGGGAGGTGGAGCTCAAGCCCCACGCCGATCCCCGCGCGCTGGTGACCGCGGCCAACGGCCTGGACGTCCCGCTTTCCCGCTTCGAGCACGTGCAGCCTTCGCTGCACGAGATCTTCGTCCAGCAGGTGGGTGACGCCGCCCGTCCGCGCCGCCGCCCGGAGGTGACCCATGCGTAACGTGCTGCTCATCATCCGCCGCGAGTTCCTGGAGCGCGTGCGGACCCGGTCGTTCGTGCTGAGCACGGTGCTGTTCCCGGTGTTCATCGCGGCGCTGATGATCCTGCCCTCGATCATGCAGACCGGCGGCGGCAAGCGGACGCTGGTGCTGGTGGACCAGAGCCCGGCCGGCATCGGGCACGCGGTGGCGCAGGCGCTGCAGGCGCCGCGGCAGGAGAAGAACGCCATCCGCTACACCATCCAGCGCGTGGAGGGCGCGCTGGAGCCCCAGCGCGCGCGGCTGAACGCGCGGGTGGAGGCCAAGGAGATCGACGGCTACGTGTGGATCGGGCCGGACGTGCTGGCGTCGAACCAGGTGCAGTACCGCGCCCGCGACGTGACCAGGGTGCAGGTGGTGCAGGACCTGGAGCAGGCGGTGACGGGGGCGGTGCGGCAGGAGCGCCTGCGCGGCCAGGGGCTCACGGCGGCGGAGGTGGCGCAGCTGGTGCGCAACGTGGACGTGAAGGCCGCGCGCATCACGGGCGAGGGTGAGGAGGGCGGCAACATCTTCGCCACGCTCATCACGGCGTACGTCATCGGCATCATGTTCATGCAGCTGATCATGCTGTACGGGCAGAACGCCATGCGCAGCGTGCTGGAGGAAAAGAACAACCGCATCGTGGAGGTGATCGTGAGCTCCGTGCACGCCACGCAGCTGATGGCGGGCAAGGTGCTGGGGCTGGCGGCGGTGGCGCTGCTGCAGGTGGGGATCTGGGTGGGCTTCTCGGCGCTGTTCACCAGCCAGGGCGAGCGGCTGGGGATGAGCGCGGGCGCGCTGCGGGCGGCGCAGCTGGGGCCGGCGGTGTGGGCGACGATCCTGGTGTTCTTCGTGCTGGGTTTCGTGCTGTACGCGGCGATGTACGCGGCGGCGGGGAGCACGGTGGCCAGCGAGCAGGAGGCGCAGCAGCTGGCCGTGCCGCTCATGCTGCCGCTGATCGTGCCGCTGGTGTTCATCATGCCGGTGCTCACGGACCCGCTGGGGAGCACGGCCCGCACGCTGTCGCTCATCCCCTTTACCGCGCCGGTGGTGATGCCCATGCGCGCGGTGGCTACGGAGATCCCGCCGCTGGAGATCGCGCTCTCCATCGCCCTGCTGCTGGCGGGCGTGCTGGCGGTGCTGTGGGTCGCGGGCAAGATCTACCGCGTGGGCATCCTGAGCACGGGCAAGAAGCCGTCGCTGCGCGAGCTTGGCCGCTGGCTGCGCGCGGCGTAGTCCCCCCGCCCGGCTGGTAGAACCAAAAGCCTCGCGGCCAAACGCCGGAGGGCGCGGAGAAAGTTTCTCCGCGCCCTCCGCGTTTTCACATCAGCGCCGCCGCTGAAGCCTGTCGGCATCAACCGAATCCGCAAAAACATTCCCCGGCCGACACTGTCATTCTGAGGGAGGCGCCACGCAAAACCCTCTTCCACCCCTCGAAGGCAGGGCGCCGACCGAAGAATCTTTATCGGAAACGACGCGATCGTTCCGACGCGGCTTCTCGCGCGGAACCCAGCGCACCACCTCAGCGGCATCATCCCGTCCTGCGTAGCGCAGTACGACGTCGATGTCCGCAATCAGAAGCTCCGATCACCACCACGCCGTTTTCCATCGCCCGCGCGATGTCGGCGTTCCTGGCTTCGGCGACGACATCCGCCTTCTGCGGCGGGAGAGCGTTGTTGGTGGGGATGAACAGCGCCGTCACTCCCCTGCGCTGCCGGGCGCACCCGCTAGACCCGGGCCGCCGCCGTCGCCTGGCCGATCACCCGGAACGAGGGCTCGGTGGTGCTGTGGTTCTGGAAGTGCACCGACGCGGGGCGCGGGTCCGGGACGGCCCGGCCAAAGCCGTGGCGGAGCACCCGGTACGCCCAGTTGTCCAGGTCCGCCCGCGCGCGCTCCTCGTAGACGGTGGCCGACGTCTCTTCGTACCCCAGCGAGGTGCGCACCTGCCCGTCGCGCCGCAGCAGGTCCTCCTTCTGCGTGCGGCCGACCACCGGGTACCACTGCGGAAAGTCGCGCACCGCGTCGGTGGCAAAGATCAGCGACTTGGAGTTGTGCTTGCCGCGGTGCTCCGTGACCCGCTTCTGGATGCTTGCGCGGTCCACCGCCGGCAGCGCTTTCTTGCCGCAAGGCGCCGTGGGCTGGTCGGCGAGCGGGACGGGGACAGGAAGGTAGCCGGTGAGGCCGTGGTATGAGATTGCGTCCAGCTGCGCGTACTGGCTGGGCGCGGGCAGGCGCTTCCAGCTGTCCACGTCGTGGGCCAGGCCCAGCTGCGGCCCGGAGGCGTTGGCCGAGATCAGCGGGCGCCAGCGGATGGGCCGCGACGCCAGCCACGAGATGATCCATCCCGTAGCCGTGTCCAGCCACCGAGCCATGTACGCGCCGGCGTCCGTCAGCCGATGGGCGTCGTCGTTCAGCACCCGCGGCTCGTTGTTGAGCTCCAGGATCACGTTGCCCAGCGGGTACACGGTTTCCAGCACCTTGACCACGAACGCGCGCTGCACCGCCATCAGCCCCGTGCGCTCGGTGTTGAGAAAGTCCTGGTTGCGCAGGCTCGCCTTCTGGCCCTCCGTACCCAGGTCCTTCGTGATGACGGTGACCACGTCATCGCGGACGTCGGCGTTGTCGGGGTTCCAGAAGCTCTTGGACCAGTACGCGTGGCCGGCGCCGTCGGAACCGCTCGTCAGGTCGTGGTGGGTGAACAGGCACAGCTGCACCACCACTCCGCGCGCGTCGGCCGCCTGGACGAAATCGCGCAGCCGGTTGAAGTAGGCGGTGGACCACGCCGACGCATCGCCCCGCGTGGCCGCGGCGATGCGCCACTTGAAGTTCGCAAACACGTACGGGTGCAGCGACGTGACGGTGCCGCCGGACATGAAGACGCCGTCGGAAAGGAACACGCGCACCAGGTTGCAGCCGCTGGCCACCAGCCTGTCCAGGAAGGCGGCGAAGTTGCCGCCCCAGGTCACCGGCTGCAGCGTGGGCGAGGTGCGAACGCGCTCGCACCCGTCGGGGTTCCCCGGCTCCGAGGCGGGAAAGGAGACGCTGAACTCCTGCACCCCGACACCGGTGGTGAACCCCCAGAACCGCACGCCGCCGTCGGCGCCGAACAGGTGGCAGTGTGCGCCGCGCAGCACCATGGGGGTCGCGGGCTGGTTGGGCGGCTGGTTGTAGATGACGCCGTTGGATGGGTCGCGCTTCAGCAGCAGTGGCATGCTCTCACCTGGCATTGTGGGGATGGATGATGGGGCGAAAAACCGCCGCCGGAGCCGTCCGGCGGCAGCGGGGGGCCATCCTCCGCGCGCCACGGACGGATGCGTGGCCGGCGGGGAACGACGCAGCGATGAAGTGTGTGCGGGTGGAGACGGACGGATCGTCCGGACGGGCGTGTGGGGTCAGCGGGATCCAGCGCGGTGCATCCTAATCCGGCACCGTCCCAAAATCGTCTCCGGCGTAGATTCGCGTGGCCGGTATCCAGCGGTAACACCGGATGCGGTACAAGGCAGGCGGCCCCGCCCCCTCTCGCGAGGGAACGGGGCCGCTTCGTTTCTGCGAGCACCAGGTCAGAGACCTGCCGGCTCAAGCACAGGCCGCCTGTGCCGCCGGCCACCCGGCAGGGTCTGCCTCACGCTGACGGGCTCCGCCTGCGGATGCAGCGCGGCAGCACCGGCCCGCGTGTCACTCCTTGCAGGGCCGGTTACCCGTGCACCCGGTGTTCGCGCAGGTATCCACACAGGTGTCGCAGGTGTACTCCGCCGCGCACGTATGCTCGCAGGTGTTGCCGTTGCCCGGTTCGTAGCACGTGTAGGCGCACGTTGCGCACGTGGGGCATCCCGGGCAGGTGCAGGCCGTGGGGCAGGTGCACTGCTCCCCAAACACCGTACCCTTCCCCTTGCGGGGCACCGGCGTGGTATCGAACGATTCCACGCGCAGCTCGTTGAGGTTCAGCGACAGCTTGTGCATGCTCACTCCCTTGCAGAGGGAAATGGAGAAGGGTGCGGTCCCGGTGGGTGGCATGCACGCGTCTCCGGCGGCCGGAGCGGAGCGGTATCCACGTGGCCGGGCGGGATCTGGCGCCAGCAACTTTCGTGCGACAGAAAGCGGCGGCATCTGCCCGCCCCATCGAGCGGGCATTGAGATCCGGATGCAGGCGCCCCCTCTCACGAGGGAACGGTGCCGCCCGCATTCGCGTGGTATCCTACCGTAGCCGGTACTCCGCGTCGCCGTCGGTGGCGTCATCCGGAACGCCAGGCGCCGTGCCCGGCGCTACGCGTTCGAAGCCGAGGCGCCGCAGCAGCGCGATCGAACGTCGGTTGCGCACGTCGACCCGCGCGGCCACCTCATCGCATCCCAGCTGTTCACGCAGATACCGAACGACACGCTCCACGGCCTCGCCCGCATACCCCCTGCCCCACGCATCGCGGAACAGGACGTAGGCAACGAAAGCGCGACGAGAGGCCGTGATCGTTGCCTGGACGTAGCCGAGGTACCGGCGCTCGGGGCTGGACCACACGGCCCAGTTCAGCCACGCCTGTCGTCCGTCCGGCGACTGCCGCCGCGCGAGGATCTCATACCGCGCCCGCAGAGCCTCGACGCTGGCCGGAGCGTCGTCGTCGGTGAACTCGTACAATCGATCGTCCCGCAGCCCGTCGAAGAGGAGCTCAGCGTGCCGGGGCTCGAGAGGCTCCAGACGCAGCCTGTCGGTATCGAGTTGATCTAGTACGGGAGGAACGCTCGACGTGTGCGATGGCTCGTCCATCGGGATCATGCCTCCAGGGAAAGAGAGCAGGCCGGATCGAGGGGAGGTACAGCGGGCGGGCACGGCGGGAGATTCCAGCTGCAGCCGTGCAATCAGTGCTGGCCGCAACATTGGTGCGCGCACCATGACGACAAGGCCGATCAACGGGTAGCGGCCGAAGTGCGGAGCGGCCCAGCCCCCATCGTGCAGGAGAGCCGGGCCGCTCAACGACCGCATTCTTTCAGCCGCGCCGGCGTTCGAGCCTGGCTGGCCTCACGAGGTGGCGCTGTCCTCGAGCGACCGGCCGAGCAGCTCGTCGATATCGCCGCCGGACTCCAGATGCGCCTGGAGCGCCTCCCGCCGGTGCACCGTGCCCCACGGATTGAATACCGTGCCACCGAACACGACGACGTCGCCGGGGCCGAGCACCGTATCAACCAGGTCGATGGACTTGAACAGTCCCTGGTATCCACCCCTGAAGCGAAAGTCGGGGTGGTAGTCGAACGACGTGCAGTACGGCGCCGCCACCCCGCCCATACCCCACCACTGCCCCTTCGCATCCGTGAACTGGTAGTACGCGAAGTACGCACCATAGTGGCAGAAGTACACCTTGTCCGTATCGTAGGCGGCGACCACGGGGGCGCCGGGCTCGACCTGCTGAAGCGTTTCCGTCGATGGATTCACTGCTGACTCCGGGTTGGGGTTGAACGTGTGATTTTGAAAAATGCCGGTGAGGTACACGGACAGAGGTTGAGAAAGACCACGCCGGTCGGGACTGATCGACCCCTTCGGCATTCCACCAGGCGCTCCGATCGAAAGAGGCCTTTCATCAGGCGCCCCAGGCAGGATGTCCAACCGGCGAGATTTCCGTATTCTGACACCGTATACCGTAGCACTTCCCACGGCACATTATCCGTTTTTCAACCGTTCTGTCAAGGACCTAAATCCGTTTGTTTTATCCCACCCGGCGTCAAGCCTTTTGGGGTATTATCCTTGTGCCCACCACCGGATCCTGTGGTGCGCCCCCGAAGGCCGGGAGCCTTCGAGGCGAACCGCGACAAGAACGTTGTTGCGCGCGGAGGGAGAAGGTACTTTGTGTCGCGAACAGTGGAATTCAGCCGTTCAACCTCACCGGAAGGAGCCGAACCATGAGGCGACCCATTCTCGGCAAGGCGGCGTTCTCGGCGGCGGTGGCACTGATGCTGGCGTTTGGCGGTCGCCAGGCACTCGCGGCGCCCGGAGCGGTGGCCGCCGCCATCTCATGCGAGACGGACGAGGAGTGCCAGGGGTACTGCGAGCTCAGGTACCCCGGCCAGAACGTCGAGGGGTGGTGCGACAATCCCCCCTTCGGCCACTGCCACTGCGACTTCTACTAGGACCGGCCACGCGCGACGAGCCCCTCACTGCCGCTGGACAGCCAGGGCGCCGCAGCGAAAAACGCTGCGGCGCCCTGACGTTCTGGTTTCTGCCATCGCAGCCGTGCCACGAACCTATTAGATGACCGGGCGCCGGAATGGAAGCAACACGCCGTCATTCCAGGCTGGAGCCCGCCGCCGGATCAGGCGCAGACACGACCTTCTCGCCCCCGTGGTGATGCCCATGCGGGGGAACAGCCGCGCTCGGCGGGCTGGGCCACCGGCTGCGCGCGGCACCGCTACTCGTCTCCGGCGAGGCCGATCATGCCGATGAACGAATCGAAGTCCGGCGCGAGCGGCTGGACGCTCTCCTGGAGATCGATGTTGGTCGTGTCGAAGTAGACGACCGGCCATGGCTCTGCCCCGCGGACATCCAGCGCGATCGCCTCTCCGCCGCCGTTGCCGCCGATCACGAAGAGCCCCGGGAAAAACTCCTGATACGAGCGCTCGCGCTCGATCTCGATCACCTCTTCGGCGGAATAGAGGCAAAGATTGAACGGCTCCACCGGAAGCGGGCCCTCTCCCCCGTTGCTGAACGCCAGCAGCTCCAGGTACGCAGCCGGCAGCCGCGCGGGCGCGACGCTCTGGAGGTCGGCCAGGGCGGTCGCCGAGGCGGCACGGGCCGGGTGCCATTCACGGTCCGAAGGGATCATGTCCTGTTTTATCTCCAAGCTTCAACAGCCTCCTGCCCGCAGTTCTTCCGACAATTTCGAGATCCGATGCTCCGCGATCAATGGGTGCGGAGGTGCAACACCACAGAACAAAACCGGCGGAGAGCCTGAGGCCCTCCGCCGGTTCTGTTCATCCACCGAATCCGTTCAGCCGTGAGGCCGACGGGCTCAGTACATGTCGCCCATGCCGCCGCCGCCGCCCGGCATGGCGGGGGCGCCGCCCTTGGGCTCCGGCTTCTCGGTGACCACCGCCTCGGTGGTCAGCAGCAGGCCGGCGATGCTGCTGGCGTTCTGCAGCGCGGTGCGCGTGACCTTGGTGGGGTCGATGACGCCCGCCGCCACCAGGTCCTCGTACTCGTCGGTGCGCGCGTTGTAGCCGTAGTTCTTGTCGTTGGCCTCGCGCACCTTCTGCACGACGATCGAACCCTCGACGCCCGCGTTGATGCTGATCTGGCGGATGGGCTCCTCCAGGGCACGCTCCACGATGCGCACGCCGATCTGCTCGTCGCTGTCGTCCAGCGTCAGGTCCTTGAGCGCCTTCTGGGCGCGCAGCAGCGCCACGCCGCCGCCGGGGACGATGCCCTCTTCCACCGCCGCGCGGGTGGCGTGCAGGGCGTCCTCCACGCGGGCCTTCTTCTCCTTCATCGCCGTCTCGGTGGCGGCGCCCACGTGGATCACGGCCACGCCGCCGGCCAGCTTGGCCAGCCGCTCCTGCAGCTTCTCGCGGTCGTAGTCGCTGGTGGTCTTGTCGATGGCCGCGCGGATCTCCTTGATGCGGCCCTCGATGCCCGCGTGCTCGCCGGCGCCGTCGACGATGGTGGTGTTGTCCTTGTCCACCACGATGCGCTTGGCCCGGCCCAGGTCGCTGACCACGGCGTTCTCGAGCTTGAAGCCGACTTCCTCGCTGATCACCTGGCCGCCGGTGAGCACGGCAAGGTCCTGCAGCATGGCCTTGCGGCGGTCGCCGAAGCCGGGGGCCTTGACGGCGCACACCCGCAGGGTGCCGCGCAGCTTGTTCACCACCAGCGTGGCCAGCGCCTCACCCTCGACATCCTCAGCGATGATGAGCATGGGACGGCCGCTCTGGGCCACCTTCTCCAGAACCGGCAGCAGCTCCTTCATGGCCGAAATCTTCTTGTCGTGGATCAGGATGTAGGGGTCGTCCAGCACCGCCTCCATCTTCTCCGGATCGGTGACGAAATAGGGAGACAGATAGCCCCGGTCGAACTGCATGCCATCGACGGTCTCGAGGGTGGTCTCCAGACCCTTG
>Ga0190267_10000271_pt1 | contig 11523 bp, 3 predicted proteins | sample Popmic239T_FD_140332 | JGI IMG/M metagenome (GOLD analysis project Ga0190267, IMG submission 140332) | Populus adjacent soil microbial communities from riparian zone of Oak Creek, Arizona, USA - 239 T | ecosystem: Environmental > Terrestrial > Soil > Riparian zone | place: USA: Arizona... | reverse complement strand
GTGCAGCGCGATCTTGGACCCGGCGGTGATGACGAGCTCCGTCTCCGGGTCCACCGGCACGCGGTAGCGGCTGCGGTAGTAGTCGGCCAGCAGCGTCCGCAGCTCGGGGATCCCGCGCGAGTGCGAGTAGTGGTACAGCGCCGGCATCGGCAGATCGTCGAACGGAAAGAGCGGGATGTCGAAGTACGCCTCGCCGAACGAGAGCGCGATCACGTCTTCTCCGCGGCTCCGCTTCTCGTAGACGCGGTTGTTGTACTTGATCGACATCGCCTCGATGATGTCCTGGACGTGGCGTGCGGCCTGCGGCATGGAGCCTCTGGGATCGGGGGGACGGGGTGGATTGGCGCAGCGGACGGGCGGGCGCGAAGAGCCGCGCCGGAATCATCCGGTTGCTGCGCGGGAAGCGGCCCGGACCGGCGCGCCGGGCACGCGTCTAAACGCGGGCACGGGCCGTCAGGGCGTGCACGACGGGCGGCGCCGGCGAGCCGGAATACCGCCTGTGCGAAAACGAACAGGTCTGGGGCGGAGGACCACATCGGGAGTGCGGTCCGGACCGAGCTGCCAGCGCATCGGTCCGGGCCGCGGCTGGATCCCTGCGCCGGGCGCAGGGGCCGCACGTCCATCGAGGGCACTTACCAGCAGATCACTGCGCAAAACCCGCGGCCACAGCGTCGTGGCCGTACTGCTCCGCCAGGGCGCGGCGCCTGCCGCCGCCCTGGCTGCCGCACCTGGATCAGGCCGCCACGGCCTGGTTGCGCAGGCTCAGCGGCGTCATGTCGGTCCACACTTCCTGGACGTACGCCAGGCACTCCTCTTTCGAACCCGGCTTGCCCACGGCCGACCAGCCGGCGGGGATCTCCCGGTCCGCCAGCCACAGCGAGTACTGCTCCTCGTGGTTGACCAGGACGATGTAGGTGCGGGTGTCTTCCGTCGCGTCCGTCGGCATGTGCTCTCTCGTTGTGGGTTGAACGGTTCTCTCGGGCCGGCGCGGCGCCGGCGGACCGGCCCGCCTGGGGCCGGACATCTGCCACGGCCACGACCATGCCCCGCCGTACCGCATCGATCCATTCGTCAAAGGACGGGTGGATCTTGACGATTCAGCGTGTAGCAATCAGTGGCCGATAACGTTTGTAGTAATGATAAACAAGCTAACACAGCAAAAGGGATAAACGCAACCCATGCAGCAGTATCTGCGCTATTTTCTACGGGTACGGTGCCGATATCAAACTCAAAAAATGAGACGTGAATAGTTTCTGACATGGGCGCAAAGATCTGTGACCGGCGGATCGCAATGTCGCGATCCATCCAGCCGGGCAGCGCACGACGTGCTCACCCGCGGCGTGCGCCCGGTCCCGCCGCGCCCCGCCCTTCCGGGAACGGGCCGCGGGACGTGAGGTCCCGGGCTTGCCGGGGCCCGCCGGGAGATCCATCAGCGCGCTTGCGCGGACGATCCCCCTGCCCCGGTCACGGGCCCGCGTGGAGCGGAGCGGACGCCGCTACGGGCGCTTCTTCTCCACCCCGCTCTGCGCCGGCGCCTGCACGGGATCCTCGCGCCGCCGTTCCGTGCGGCGGAGCAGGTACTCCCAGATCAGGTCGATCAGCCGTTCGGAGCGGGTGACGATCTTGGCGTTCGCCGTGTAGCCGCGCCGCAGCCGTTCCACCCCCACCGCCTCCAGGTCGTCGCGGTCCAGCCGCACCATGACGGGGAACATGCGGCTCCCGGCCAGCGACGCGTCGGGCGTCGGCTCGGCGCCCACGGTCAGCACCCTGCCGCGGATCTCGGGGGCGTTCACCCGGCCGAAGGCCCGGAGCTCCACCTGCACCTCGTCGCCCACGCGGATGCGGGAGACGTCGCGCTCCGCCACCAGCAGCGCCGCGCGCCAGTCGTCGTCCCCGCCGATCTCCAGCAGGGTCTCCCCCTCCTGCAGCACCTGTCCCGCGAGCCGCTCCAGCCCGTCCGTGAGCACGATGCCGTCCGCGGGGGCGTGCAGCGTGAGCTGCGACAGGCGCTGCCGCAGGGTGGCGATCTGGACATCGATCTCGGCCAGCTGCTCCTGCTGGCGGCTCTGCTCGATGGAGCGCAGGCCCAGGCGCTCCGCCTCGATGCGCGCCGTACGGGCGGCGGCCTCCACCGTCATCACGGCCGCCAGCGCCTGGTCCACCGCCACGTTGGTGCCCACCCGGTACGTCCGCCGCACCGCCTCGATGTCCGGCTCGAAGCCGTGCTCCACCAGGCGCTGGCGCAGGGCGGCGTTCGCGCGCACCAGCTCGGCGTCGGCCTCGGCGCTGCGTTCCGCCACGGAGCGCGCCTCCAGCGGCACGGAGCTCCGCGCCAGGCGCAGGTCCAGCTCCAGCACGCGCCGGCGGGAGCGGAGCTGGTCCAGGTCCGAGGACAGCTGCGCCGCGTCCAGCCGGGCGATCGGCTGCCCGGCCCGCACGGTGTCGCCCATGCGCACCAGGACGTCGCGCACCCCACCGGTCTCTTCGCTGCGGACGGACCAGACCTGCGCCGGCTGCAGCACGCCCGGGCCGTCGACCGTCACCTTCATCCGGATCATCACCGCCGCCAGGGTGGCGGCGGTCAGCAGCAGGGTGAAGAGGCCCAGCGTGAGGGTGACCGCGCGCGCGATCCACCGGCCGCCCACCATGCCGGGCGTGCCGACCTCGGGGAGCAGGAACTTGCGTGCGGGGGGAGCGGTCATCGTTGCGCTCATCGGCGGCTCCGGCAAAGGCGGGCGGTCACGGTCAGGTCCTCACCAGCTGGAGCCGGCCCGCTGCGTCACCGCCGGCCGCGTTCACCATGTCGATGTAGGCGCCACAGGACTCCAGCAGCACGTCGTGGGATCCCACGCTCACGATCCTTCCCTCCCGCATGACGCAGATCTTGTCGGCGGCCGCAACCGTCCCGACGCGGTGGGTCACGAAGAGGGTGGTGCGGTTGGCGCGGTACGGGAAGAGGTCTTCCAGGATCGCGCTCTCCGTCTGCTGGTCGATGTTGGACGTGGCTTCGTCCATGAGCAGGATGGGGGCGTCGCGGATGAGCGCGCGCGCCAGCGCGACCCGCTGGCGCTGGCCGCCGGACAGGCTGGCGCCCCATTCGGCCACCGGGGTGTCGTACCCCCTGGGCAGCCGGGCCAGGAGCTCGTCCAGCCGGCAGAGGCTCACGATGTCGTCCACCGACTTGCGGCGGGGATTCGACGCGCCCAGGGTCAGGTTCTCCCAGATCGTCCCCTTGAACAGGCTGGCGTCCTGCCAGACCACGGCGATCTGCCGGCGCACGTCCTTGAGGGAGACCTCGCCGCTGCTGATCCCGTCGTACAGGATGCTCCCCTCGACGGGGTCCTCGAAGCGGCAGATGAGGCGCAGGAGCGAGCTCTTTCCCGTGCCGCTCTTTCCCACGACGGCGGTCAGCTCGCCCGGCTCCAGGACCAGGTTCACCTCGCGCAGCACCGGCTCCTCGGCGGTGTAGCCGAACGAGACGTCGCGCAGCTCCACCCGGCCGCCCAGCCGGTGCCGGATCGGCGCCGGCTCCTGGTACGCCGTGACGGGGTCCTGCTCCGCGGGCTCGTCCAGGTACTCGAACATCCGGCCCAGGCTTACCTGCGACTCCTGCATGATGGCCATCATGCGGCTGATGCGCAGCAGCGGCTGGGAGAAGAAGGCCACGTACGCAAGGAAGGCGATGAAGCTGCCCAGCGTCATCTCCTGCCGCAGGATGAGCGTCCACCCGTACCAGGTCAGCGCGGCGGTCCCCATCGCCGCCACCATGGCGGTGAGGAAGTTGAACCCCTCGGCCACCACCCCGGCGTGAAGCTCGTGCCCCAGCGCCACGTTGGACTGGCGGCGGGCGCGGTCGAAGACCAGGTGCTCCACGGAGAGCACCTTGAGGGCGCGGGTGTGGCTGAGAACCTCCACCTGGTAGCCGCGCAGCTCCGCCTGGGCCTCGGCCATGCGCCGGTAGTAGGTGCGCAGGATGCGCCCGGAGAGCAGCGTGACGCCGATCGTCACCGGCGCGAAGGCCAGCACGACCAGGGCCAGGCGCCACTGGATCAGGAACAGGAAGGGAGGGACCAGCACCAGGTACACGCCCTGGACGAACACCGTGCCCATCCCCCGCGACACGGAAAGGAGCGCCAGGCGCACGTCCTGGAACCGGCTCATCACCTCGCCCACCTGGCGCTGCTCGAAGAAGCGCGGCCGCAGGTGCTGCAGGTGGTTGAAGAAGAGAAGCGAGGACGCGTTGGTCAGGCGCGCGCTCACGTGGGTCTGGAAGTAGCCGCGGATCCCGTCCATCGCCGCCACCGTGACGGCCACCGCCAGCAGGCCCACGACCAGCACCTCCATGAGCAGACCGTCCCGCGAGGGATAGACTTCGTCGATCAGGAGCTTGGACAGGTACGGCGGCGTCATCCCCACCAGGCCGATCACCAGCCCGAGCAGCGCGCTCCGGAGGAGACTTCCCCAGTACGGCCGCAGCAGCACCAGCAGACGCCGGTACTGGTTCATCGCCTCGCGGACGGGGGGACGCTCACTGAGAAATCGACGCATCGGTGTCTGGTCGGGTCGTGTGCGGTGCGCACCCGCCGCGGCGGCGCGTAAGGAAACGCGCTGCCCGGGTGCGAAAACGGACGAGTGGTCGCGGGAAGGGAACCGGATGCACAGCGGAAGCGGACGGCGGCGGAAGCGAGCTCCCGCGGCGCCGGCGCGATCGAAGGGACCATCCTGGAACCTGCACATTCAGGGGGCAGACGGCGGAGCGCCGTGGCCTACTCCCTGAATACGCATGAATTTAACATCAATCAACCCCAACGGGCAAGCGGTGGCGGAAACAGATGTGGAAAGCCACCGCCATCGGTCCCGCTTTCCTGTGCGAGCCCGAAAACCTGCATCCAGCGCCGTTTACGCGGCTCGACCGGGGGAAGTCCCCTGGACCCCGGGCGAGCACCACCCCGCCCGGACGTGGCCCCGTCCGGGTGCACCCCGGATCCAGCGCGCACCCCTTATGGGACGTCACGCTACGCCCGCGGCAAGGCGCCGCCGCGGCAGGCGCGTAGGAACGCGCTGCCGGTGCGAAAAATGACGAGTTGTAGCGGGAAGGGAACCGGATGCACAGCGGAAGCGGACGGCGGCGGAAGCGAGCTCCCGCGGCGCCGGCGCGATCGAAGGGACCATCCTGGAACCTGCACATTCGCGGGTTCAGACGACGGATCGCCGTGCCTAATCCCTGAATACGCAATAATTTAACAGCGAACAGCCCATTGAGCAAGACGTGGCGGAAACAGATGTCGAGAGCCCCGCCGGGCCTGGTTTCCGCCTTCCCGCCGGGAACGAGCGGTCCGGCGCCGGCCACGCGGCTCGGCCGGGGAGTCCCTGACCCCCGGCTCCAACCGGTGACCGGCGATGGATTCGTGCGCCGCGGCTACGCGGTGCCCGCCAGGGCCGGTACGGCTCCGACCCCCGCCTCGGGCTCCTCGGCCAGAAGCGCGGCCAGCGCCGCCACGTGCGGTGGCTTGAGCGCGGTCACGTGGTTGCCCGCGCCCACCGAGAACACCAGGCCGGGCGCCCACCGACTCCACCCCTGCACCGTCCGGGCGAACTGCGCGCGGTTGGCGTCCGCGTCCCTGCGCGGATCGTCCACCAGCACCAGGCGAAGCGGGTCGGGATACACGCCCGAGGGGGCGTAGGGGGTGCGCAGGCACCGGGCGAACGTCCGCAAAGGGCCGTACAGCGCCTCGGGGGTGGAACGCGCGGTGATCAGGCCGTGCTGCAGCATCTTTCCGTGCAGCAGCTTCAGCCGGCCGGCTTCGTCCCGGGCGCGGGCGTCCGCGGGCGAGATCCCCAGCGGCCGCTCCGCCGTAAGCTCCAGGACCTCCACCAGCTTGAGGAACGCCTCCACGCCGTCGTATTCGCGGATCGGGGCCTCGGACTCGTCCGGCACCTCGCTGTCCAGGATGGTCAGCGACGCGACCGCACGCCCCGCCCGGCGGAGCCGCAGCGCCATCTCCAGCGCCACCCATCCGCCGAAGGAATGGCCCAGCAGGTGGACGGGACCCTCGGGACACGCCGCGTGCACGGCGCGGAGGTAGTCCTCCGCGGCGGCCTGCACCGTGGTGTGCGGGACCGTGGTCCCCTCCATGCCGCGCGGCTGCAGCCCGAACACCGGCCAGGACGGGTCCACGCACCCGCTCAGGTCGATGAAGCTGGTCACGCTCGTCCCCGCGCCCGGCACGCAGAAGACGGGGGCGACCCCGGCCCTGCCGCTCCGAAGCTTCACGACGGCGTCCTCCGCGGCCGGCCGCGGTCCGCCCTCCCGCGCCGCATCGAGCCGCCGCGAAAGCGCTTCACCGAGCGACGCCGCGTTCGGGGCCCGCATCATGGACGCGTGCGTCCCCGGCACGGGCGTCACCCGCAGCGACGCCTCGGGGAGCAGGGCCCGCCAGCCGCGCGCCAGGTCGGGCTCGCCGCTCTCCCGCGCGGGGAACAGGTGCACCGCGACCGGGAGCGGCTGCGGCGCGTACCCGCGCAGGGCGTGCAGGTGAATGCACCGGCGGTCCCGCATCTCGCGGAACTGCGCCACGGTGACGTGGCCGGCGAGCCGCCCCGCCGCGCGCAGCTCCGCGACGTACGCCTCCAGGTCCCCCCCCGCGGCGCCGGCCCGGCCGCCCTCGTCCCCGCCCTGACCGGCGCGGAGCACCTCGGCCAGCTCAGCCGTCTCGTCCGCCACGCCGCGCGAGGCGACGCTGGGGTGCGTGGGGCAGTAGCTGTCGAACATCCCCACGAACTCGACCGTCTCGTCCAGGCCGATGAGCTGCGAAGCGATCTCGTAGGCCAGGTTTCCGCCGAACGACCACCCCGCCACCCGGTACGGCCCCGCGGGCCGCACCTCGCGGATCATCCGCACCAGGCGCGTCGCCATCCCTTCGACGGTACGCAGGGGCGCGTCCGCGGGGGGCGCCGGCAGCGCGTACACCGGGATGTCTCGGTCGATGTGGGACTGCAGCACCTGCGCGTACTCCGTGGACCCGCCGCCCTCGTACACCAGGAAGAGCGGGGGCTGCGCGCCCGTGGCGCGGAGGACGATCGCCCGGTCGTCCGCTGCCCGCCGCTCCGTCCCGCCCATGCGGGCGGCGAGCGCTTCCACCGTGGGGTGCGAGAACACGTCCCCCACGGCGACCTCCACCCCCAGCAGCTGCCGCACGCGCGAGGTCACCCGCACCGCCAGCAGCGAGTGCCCGCCGAGGGCGAAGAAGTCGTCCCCTCTACCCACCCGCTCCACGCCCAGCACCTCGGCCCAGATGCCGGCCAGCGCCTGCTCCGTCTCCCCCGCCGGCGCCTCGTAGCCCCGGGCCGCGTACGCGTCACCCTCCGGCGCGGGGAGCGCCCTGCGGTCGATCTTGCCGTTCGGCGTAAGCGGAAGCGTCTCCATCCGCACGAAGGCCGCGGGCACCATGTACGCCGGCAGCGCCTGGCCCAGGTGCGCGCGCAGCACCTCCGCGCCTGCCGACGCCTCCGCCACGACGTACGCCACCAGGCGCGTCTCGCCCGGCGCGTCCTCGCGGACCACCACCACCGCCTCGCGCACGCCCGGATGCTCGGCGAGCCGCGCCTCGATCTCGCCCGGCTCGATGCGGAAGCCGCGCACCTTGACCTGGTGGTCGATGCGCCCCACGAAGTCCAGCGTGCCGTCCGGACGCCACCGCACCAGGTCGCCCGTGCGGTACAGCCGCGCGCCCGGCCGACCGAACGGGTCGGGGACGAAGCGCTCCGCCGTCAGCGCCGGGCGGCCCAGGTACCCCCGCGCCACCTGCACGCCGCCGACGTACATCTCCCCCGCCACCCCGACCGGCACCGGCTCCATCGAACCGTCCAGCACGTAGACGCGGGTGTTGGCGATCGGCCGGCCGATCCCCGGCGCCTCCGCCCCCCGCACCGTCCCCGACGTGGCCACCACGGTGGTCTCGGTGGGGCCGTAGTTGTTCACCAGCTCGAACGGCGACGGCTCCCCCGGCACCCGCCGCAGCCGGTCGCCGCCCGTCAGCAGCGTACGCACCGCGCCCTGCGGCACCCCGCGGGCGAACGCGTACTCGGCCATGGGGGTGGGAAGGAAGCTCACGTCCAGCGTCTGACCGTCCCACCACTCCAGGATCGCCTCCGGATCGGTCCGGCCGCGCCCCGGCAGCGCCAGCTCGCCGCCGCCGGCCAGCACCGGCCAGACCTCCCACGCCGCCGCGTCGAAGCCCAGGCCGGCCACGCTCGACGACCGGCTCCCCGCCCCCACGCCGAACGCGGCGCAGTGCCAGTGCACCAGGTTGGCCAGGTTGGCGTGCGCCACCATGACGCCCTTGGGCCGCCCCGTGGAGCCCGAGGTGTAGATCACGTACGCCAGGTGCTCCGGCGTCAGCCCCTCCACCGCCGGATCCGTCGCCGGGCGGTCCGCCCACGCCGGCGCGGCCGCGTCCAGCTCCAGCACCGGCACGCCGGCGTCCACCCGGTCGCGCAGGGCCCGCTCCGTCAGCACCGCCACGGGCGCGCTGTCCGCCAGCATGTACGCCAGCCGCTCGGCCGGATACGCCGGGTCCATGGGCACGTACGCCCCGCCCGCCTTGAGCACGGCCAGCAGCGCCACCACCATCTCGGGGCTGCGCTCCAGGCAGAGCGCCACCCGCGCGTCCGGGCCCACGCCCAGCGCGCGGAGGTGGTGCGCCAGCCGGTTGGCGCGCGCGTTCAGCTCCGCGTACGAGAGGCGCTCCCCTTCGCAGACCACCGCCGCCGCGTCCGGCGCGCGCTGCACCTGCCCCTGGAAGAGCTCGTGCAGGCACGACCCGGCGGGATACGCCGTCTCCGTGCGGTTCCACTCCTGCAGGATCCGGCTGCGCTCGCTCTCCGGCAGCACGCCGATGCTCCCCACGGCGCGCTCCGGCGCCGTCTCCAGCGCGTCGACGAGTCCCTCCAGCGCGGTGTGCACCATGCCGCAGACCCCGGCCGGGTCCACGCCGCTGGACATCACCTGCACCTTGAGGCTGAACCGCTCGCCCAGGTCGTCCACGGAGAGCGTGAGCGGGTAGTTGGTCCGCTCCTCGTTGTAGATCCGCCGCACGCCGCCGGGCGCGGCGCCCGCCGCGGCCGCCCCCGCCCCGGCGGCCGGCCGGGCCGCGCTGTGGCGGTAGTTGAGCAGCGAGGTGAACAGCGGCGCGGGCGCCTCTACCCCGCTGCACCGCTGCGCCAGCGCCAGCGAGGCGTGCTCGTGGCGCAGCAGCCGGGCCAGCAGCGCGTGCGTCTGCCGCACGCTGGCCTCCGCCCCCACGCTTCCGGCGTGGACGCGGATCGGGAGGGTGTTGATGAAGGGGCCCATCACCCCCTCGGAGCCCTCGCCCGCGTGCATGCGGCCCAGCAGCAGCGTGCCGAACACCACGTCGTCGCGGCCGGAGGCCCGCGCCAGCACCCGCGCCCACACCACGTGGAACAGGCTGGCCGGGCTCACGCCCAGCGCCCGCGCGCGCTCCCGCAGCCGGGCCGCCAGCGGCCCTTCCACCGGCAGCCGCGCCTCGGTGATGGCGGACCCGTCGCCGCGCACGTCCAGCAGCCCGAACGCCGCCGTGGGCTCGTCCACGCCACCCAGCAGCTCGGTGAAGAACGCGCGGTGCTCCTCCTGGCTCACCCCCAGGCGCGCCTGCGCCACGAAGTTGCGGAAGGGCAGCGGCGTGGGGAGCGTGTCCCCGCGGCCGGCCAGGTGGGCCTCGATCTCCGCCATCAGCACCACCTGCGCCTCGTGGTCGCTCACCAGGTGGTGGCGCAGCAGCAGGAGCAGCCAGCGGCCCTTCTCCCCGTCATACGCCACGCGGGCGCGCAGCAGGGGTGCCCGGCGCACGTCGATGCGGTGGTGCCGCGGATCGAAGCGCGCGTACAGCCGCCGGGCCGCGCCGCCCTCGCCCGGCTCCAGCTCCACCTCCTCCACCTCCAGCCGCGCCTCGCGCCACACCACCTGCACCGGCTCCGGCAGCCCCTCCCACACCACCGCGGTGCGCAGGATGTCGTGCCGCGCGACCACCGCCTGCAGCGCGTCCAGGTACCGGTCCAGCCCGTCGCGGTCGTCGAAGCCGGAGAGGCCGGCCAGCAGGTACGGGTCGCCCTCCCGCGCCATCAGGTGGTGGAAGAGCATGCCGTCCTGCAGCGGCGCCAGGGGATAGATGTCCTGCACGTTCGCCGCGCCCCCCGGCACCGTCGCCACGACGGCGTCGATCTCCGCCTGCCCCAGCGACACCAGCGGCAGCATCTCCGGCGTGATGGCGCGGCACCCGGCGGGGATGCGGTTGGGCGGCACCCGCACCTCGAGCGACTCGCCGCCCACCTCCATCGCCAGCTCCGCCAGCGTGGGCGCGGTGAACAGCGCCCGCACCTCGGCGTGCACGCCGCGCTGCCGCAGCCCCCCGATCACCCGCACCGCCAGCAGCGAGTGGCCGCCCAGCTCGAAGAAGTTGTCGTGGCGGCCCACCCGCTCCACGCCCAGCACCTCCGACCAGACCTCCGCCACCGCCTGCTCCGTCTCGCCCACCGGGGCCTCGTAGCCGCGCGTGGCGAAGGAGTCGCCCTCCGGCGCCGGGAGCGCGCGGCGGTCCACCTTGCCGTTGGCCGTCAGCGGCAGCGCCTGCAGCCACACGAACGCCGCGGGCACCATGTACTCCGGCAGCGTCGCCAGCAGGTGCGCGCGCAGCGCCTCGGGATCCGCCGCGTCACCGCCCGCGCAGTACGCCACCAGCCGCTTGTTCCCCGGCGCGTCCTCGCGCACCACCACGACCGCCTCGCGCACGGCCGGGTGCGCATGGAGCGCGGCCTCGATCTCGCCGAGCTCGATGCGGAAGCCGCGCACCTTGACCTGGAAGTCGGTGCGGCCCAGGAACTCCACCGTTCCGTCCGTCAGCCAGCGCGCCAGGTCGCCGGTGCGGTACATCCGCGCACCCGCCTGGCTCGAGAACGGGTCGCGGACGAACCGCTCCGCCGTCAGCGCGGGCTGGTTCAGGTAGCCCAGCGCCACCCCGGCGCCGCCGATGTACAGCTCGCCCGCCGCGCCCACGGGCACGGGCCGCCCCTGGGGATCCAGGACGTAGACGCGCGTGTTGCCGATGGGCCGGCCCAGCGGAATGCTGCGCGCGCCCTCCTCCACCCGGGTGATCTCGTGCGTCAGCGCGAAGGTGGTCGTCTCGGTGGGCCCGTAGCCGTTGAGCAGGTGCTTCGGCGCGCCCTGCTGCAGCACGCGCGCGATGATGCGCGGGTCCAGCGCGTCGCCGCCCACGATCAGGTACCGCAGCCGGGGGAGCACCGGGCCCAGGAAGTCCACGTACTGGTTGAACAGCCCCACCGTCATCCACAGCACGTCCACGCCCCGCGTCTCCAGCGCCCGGGCGAAGCGGACCGGCTCCAGCAGCACGTCCTGGGGGATGACGACGATGCGCCCGCCGTTGAGCAGCGGCGCCCAGACTTCCAGCGTGCTCGCGTCGAACGCCGGGTTGGCGGCGAACGCCACGC
>Ga0190267_10000270_pt1 | contig 11531 bp, 8 predicted proteins | sample Popmic239T_FD_140332 | JGI IMG/M metagenome (GOLD analysis project Ga0190267, IMG submission 140332) | Populus adjacent soil microbial communities from riparian zone of Oak Creek, Arizona, USA - 239 T | ecosystem: Environmental > Terrestrial > Soil > Riparian zone | place: USA: Arizona... | reverse complement strand
TCTCCGCCTCGTGCCAGCCTGCCGACCACCGCGGCGTGGTGAAGTGGTGGAACGTGACCATCGGCGTGATGCCGGCCGACAGGCACGTCTCGACGACCCGCCGGTAGTGGTCGAGCCACGCCTGCGACCACTCGCCCGGCTCCGGCTCGATCCTCGCCCACTCGATCGAGAACCGGTAGGTGTTGAACCCGAGGCGGGCCAGCAGCCGGATGTCGGACGGGTAGCGGTGCAGGTGGTCGCAGGCGTCGCCGCTCGGCTCCACGCACGGCGATTCGGGGTTGTGCTCCCACGCCCACCAGTCGCTGTTCCAGTTGCCGCCCTCCACCTGGTGCGCGGCGGTGGCGGTCCCCCAGAGGAAGCCGGGCGGGAACGGAAAGCTCATGGCCGCACGCTAGACAGGAGGCATGACCGCCGCGCTCCAGGAGCTGGTCGACCTCCTCGACCTCGAGAACATCGAGGTGAACATCTTCCGCGGCCGCAGCCCCGACGAGAAGCGCCAGCGGGTCTTCGGCGGCCAGGTCGCGGGCCAGGCCCTCGTCGCCGCGGGCCGCACCGTCGACCCCGAGCGCAGCGTTCACTCGCTGCACGCCTACTTCCTCCGCCCCGGCGACCCGAACGTGCCGATCCTCTACGAGGTCGACCGCATCCGCGACGGCAAGTCGTTCACCACCCGCCGGGTCGTCGCCATCCAGCACGGCAAGGCGATCTTCAACCTGTCGGCGTCGTTCCACGTGGCCGAAGACGGCGTCGACCACCAGATCGACATGCCGGACGCGCCGGACCCCGAGTCGCTGCCGACGTTCCACGAGCGGCTGGCGCCGTGGAAGGAGTCGTTGGGCGAGTGGTACTACCGGCCCCGGCCGATCGACCTGCGGTTCGTCGGCGAGCCCGCCCGCAACGTCGACATCGGGCCGCGGCCGCCCCGCCAACAGGTGTGGATCAGAGCCGACGGCACCCTGCCCGACGACCCGCTGCTGCACGCGTGCGTCGTCGCCTATGCGTCCGACATGACGCTGCTCGACTCGATCCTCATCGCCCACCAACTCTCGTGGGAGCAGCCGACACTGCAAGGCGCGAGCCTCGACCATGCCATGTGGTTCCACCGCCCCTTCACCGCCGACCAGTGGCTGCTCTACGACCAGGAGAGCCCGAACGCGCACGGGTCGCGGGGGTTCGCGACGGGGCGGATCTTCACCCAGGACGGCCAACTGGTGCTGTCGGTCGTGCAGGAGGGGCTGATTCGGATCGTGGGGCCGAAGTAGTGCGACGGGCCGCCGTCGCCTTGGCGTTCGTGCTGCTGGCCGCCTGTACCGACTCGGGCAGCCCCACCGTCGACCCGGCCCCGTCGGACGATTCGACCTCGACCTCGACCACGACCTCGACCACGGCGGCGGCGCCGGTCGAGGCGATCAAGCTCACCGAGGTCGCCCAGGCCGACAAGCCGACCGCCATGGCCGTGCGCAAGGACGACCCCGCGCTGTACGTCACCGAGAAGACCGGCAAGGTCCGCAAGATCGTGAACGGGCGGGTCGAGTCCGCCGCTGTGCTCGACGTGAGCGGCGACCTGTCGAGCGGCTTCGAGCAGGGCCTGCTCGGCCTCGCCTTCTCCCCCGACGGCCGCTACCTGTACGTCAACTACACCGACGCCAAGGGCGACACGCGCATCGCCGAGAAGGACATGACGTCGAACGGGCCGTTGCGCGAGCTGCTGTTCGTGGACCAGCCCTATCCCAACCACAACGGCGGGCAACTGGCCTTCGGCCGCGACGGGCACCTCTACATCGCGCTGGGCGACGGCGGCGCGGGCAACGACCCGCAGGGCAACGGGCAGAAGCTGGACACGCTGCTCGGCAAGATCCTGCGCATCTCGCCCCGGCCCGACGGCGGCCGCCCGTACGGCATCCCCGCCGACAACCCGTTCGTCGGCCAGCCGGGCAAGCGGGGCGAGATCTGGGCCTACGGGCTGCGCAACCCGTGGCGCTTCTCGTTCGACCGCCAGACCGGCGACCTCTGGATCGCCGACGTCGGCCAGGGCAAGTTGGAGGAGATCGACTTCGACGAGGCGCCGCTTGACGCGGGCCGCAACTACGAGTGGGCGCTGCGCGAGGGGTCGGCCCGGCTGAAGGGCGAGCGGCCGCCGGGCGGGGTGCCGCCGGTGCACGAGTACGGCCACGACCAAGGCGGCTGCTCGGTGACCGGCGGGTACGCCTACCGGGGCAAGGCGCTGCGGGGCTGGGAGGGCGCCTATTTCTTCGCCGACTACTGCGTGGCCCGTTTGCAGGTGCTCCGAAACGGCAAGGCCGAGGATGTGAACGTGAAGACGAAGAACGTGGCGTCGTTCGGCGAGGACGCGGCCGGCGAGCTGTACGTGCTGTCGCTGGACGGGCCCATCTACCGGATCGACCCCGCATGAGGCGTCTCCCCGTGCTGGCCTTGTTGGTGATGGCGTTGGCGATGGTGGCGTTGGCGTTGGCCGCGTGCGGCGGCGACGACTCAAGCGCGCCGCCGACGACGACCACCACGACGGCGTCGTCGACCACGACCACCACCGCGCCCACCACGACGACCACCACCGCGTTGGCCGCGCCGACCATTGCGGGCGACCCGGGCGCGATCGCGGCGCAGGCCGCGCAGGCCGAGCGCGAGGTCCGCGACCCCGCCGTGACCGGGGACGCTTTGTTGCGGGCGGGCTGGACCCAGCAGGTCGTGTCGCGGACGCTGGCCGCCGACCCCGACCTGTACCGCAAGGTCCTGCCGCTGGTGCCGGCCGAGTTCCGGGCCGTGGTCGAGGCCAACACCCAGGCCGCCGTCGAACTGCGGGCGCTCACCAAGCCGCGCGACAAGCTGCCCGACAACTGGCGCATCGTCGCCCCCGCCCCGGCCGACGAGCTGCTCGGCTACTACAAAGCGGCCGAGGCCGAGATCGGCGTGCCCTGGTCGACCTTGGCGTCGATCCACTTCGTGGAGACCAAGCTCGGCCGCATCCGGGGAACCTCGACGGCGGGCGCCCAAGGCCCGATGCAGTTCATGCCGGCCACGTGGGAGCAGTACGGCCAGGGCGGCGACGTGAACTCGAACCGGGACGCGATCTTCGCCGCCGCCCGGATGCTCAAGCGCAACGGGGCACCGGAGCGGATGGACGACGCGCTGTTCAGCTACAACCACTCCCGCCGGTACGTGGCCGCCATCAAGCTCTACGCCGGACAGATGGCGGCCGACGAGCGGGCCTTCCGCGGGTACTACCAGTGGCAGGTCTACTACCGCATGGTCGACGCCGACCGGGTGCTGTTGGAGGGCTATCCGGAACGCCCCGCCATCCGGGGCTGAGCCTCCCGATGCGCTCATGCTGTGGCATGGCAGTTCGACGCAGCAAGACCCCCCTGGCCGCGGCAACGCTGGCCGTCCTGCTCCTGACCTCCTGCACCAACGGCGGCAGTGAAGGCGGCCGCGACGAGCACCCACGGCCCACCGAGTCCACGCCCCACACCGGCGATGCAGGCACCACTGACCGGCCCAACATCGTCTTCGTCCTCACGGACGACCTCTCCAGCGACCTGATCGACTACATGCCGACGGTGCAGGCGCTGGCCACGCGAGGCGCCCGCTTCTCGCACTACTTCGTCACCGACTCGCTGTGCTGCCCGTCGCGCGCCTCGATCTTCACGGGCCGCTTTCCCCACAACACCGGCGTCTACCGCAACACCGGCCCGGACGGCGGGTACCGGGCCTTCGAGGCGCGGGGCCAGGACGACGACACCTTCGCCACCACCCTCCAGGCGGCCGGCTACCGCACCGGCTTCATGGGCAAGTACCTCAACGGCTACCTCCCCCGGCGTCATCCGGTGCCGCCCGGATGGGACGACTGGCGGGCGGGCGGCACGCCCTACGGCGGCTATGACTACGTGCTCAACGAGAACGGCCGCCACGTCGAGTACGGCAAGGAGCCGAAGGACTACGTCACCGACGTGCTGGCCGACAAGGCCGTCGCTTTCATCGACGAGGCGGTGGACGCCAAGGAGGCGTTCGCCCTCGAGGTCGCCACGTACGCGCCCCACGGCCCCTACACGCCTGCGCCCCGTCACGCCAACGCCTTCGTCGATGTGCGGGCCCCCCGCGGCCCGGCCTTCAACGTCGAGCCTGGACCCGACACGCCGCCCTGGCTGCGGACCCACAAAACCCTCGCTGCCACCCAGATCGCCGAGATCGACGCCGCCTACCGCAAGCGGGTCCAGGCCGTGCAAGCGGTGGACGAGCTGCTGGCCCGGGTCGAGCGCAAGCTGGCCGAGCGGGGCGTGGCCGAGCGCACGTATGTGGTGTTCAGCTCGGACAACGGGTTCCACATGGGCGAGCACCGGCTCATGCCGGGGAAGATGACGGCGTTCGACTCAGACGCCCGCGTCCCTCTGGTGGTGGCGGGGCCGGGCGTGGCGGCAGGCCGGGTCGTCGACCGCCTGGCCCAGAACATCGACCTGCGCCCGACGTTCGAGGCGTGGGCGGGCGCAGACACGCCGGCCAGCGTCGACGGCCGCAACCTGATGCCGCTGCTGGACCTCAGCGGGCCGCCTTCTTCATGGCGGACGTCCGTCCTCATCGAGCACCGCGGTCCCGTGCAGGCCCCTGACGACCCTGACAACCCCGACGACGACGGCGCCAACCCGCCCACCTACGACGCACTGCGCACGGACGACGAGTTGCACGTCGAGTACGTCGACGGCGTGGTCGAGCACTACGACCTGGCCGCAGACCCCCACGCCCTCACCAACCTCGGGCCCCGGCTCACTCCTTCGGAGCGCACCGCGTGGCACGACGCACTCGACGCCGCACGTCGCTGTCGAGGCGACGCATCGTGTTGGGCGGCCCAGGGACAAATTGCGTGAAAGCCTCTCGGCGGAAATTTCCCGCCAAGTTCCTATGGACTTGGCGGCTTAACCCGTTACCATCAGGCATTCTCATGACCCGGGGGGGCTGGTGATTCACACTTATTCGGGCAACTCTGCCCGTAGTGCGACCCGATCTGCGTTGTTGGCCGTGCTCTTGTGCTCGGTTTCCTTCTTCACGATTGCGGCAAATCGGGCCGACGCCGGGACGGTGGTGAACTTTGCGTTCTCCACTGATCCAGGGCTGTACCCCGCCTTCGAGCCGTCGATCACCGACTACGTCGTGCGGTGCATGGACGAAGACGTCGACGTCCAAGTGACCGTCCCTGACGGCTACGAGGCATCGGTGAACGGCGAGCCAGGGCACCAGGAGAACTTCGCCACCGTCGCCCCCATGGACGAGGGCAAGAGCTTCAGCGTGTCGTTCGTGGACCTGGACGACGCCATCGGCCAGACGTACTACGTGCGCTGCCTGCCTGACTCGTTCCCCGCCTTCACCTCGGAGCGGCTGGGGACGCCCGAAGCCGAGTACTACGTCGTGAACCCGCTGTACCCGGGACTCGTTCAGCCCAGCACGCCGGTCCAGACCCAGTACGTGGCCATGTTCACCAAAGACGGCGTCCCGATCTGGTGGCAGGCCATCAACGAAAAAACCACCAACGGCACGATCCTCGCCAACGGCGACATGGCCTACATCCGCCTCGGGACGGGCGTCATCAAGCAGTTCCGCCTGAACGGCGAGCAGGTTCGGGAGTTCGCGCAGAACGTCGACCTCCATGAGCTGATCCTGCTCCCGAACGGCAACTACCTCATCGGCGAGTACAAGCCGCTGTGCTGCTACGACCTCACCGAGTGGGGCGGCCCTGCGCAGGGGACGGTCGAGGACAACGTGATCATGGAGGTCACCCCCGACGGCACGGTCGTGTGGGAGTGGAGCACCGCCGAGCACGTCCCGCTGTCCCAGACCAGCCCGAACTGGAAGGCGAACGTCACGTCGCTCGGCAACCAGAACGGCCGCGGGTACGACAACTACCACTGGAACTCGGCCGACATGGTGGGCGACAACGTGGTGATCTCGTTCCGCCATCTCGACGCGGTCTACGAGTTCAACAAGACGACGGGCGCGATCAACTGGAAGCTGGGAGGGACGCAGGAGTCCTACAGCCTGACGCCGGTCAACGACCCGGTCTTCACGGCGGGGAGCAACTTCGGCGGCCAGCACGACGCCCGCTACTGGACCGACGGGTCGGTGACGATCCACGACAACTCGCAGGCCGACACCCAGACCCGTCCCGGGCCGCCCCGCATCGTGCGGTACGCGCTCGACCGCAACGCCAAGACGGCCACGATGGTGGAGCAGGTGACGGACTCGGCCACTCCCGTCACCAGCGCCTTCTGCTGCGGCTCGGCGCGCAAGCTGCCGGGCGGCAACTGGGTGGCGGGCTGGGGCTTCAACCGCACCGTCGCCGAGTACGGGCCTGGCCCCACTGGCGACCGCAAGACGCTGATCCAGTGGAGCGACGCGGGCTACTTCAACTACCGGGCCGAGGCCATCCTGCCCGGCGTGTTCTCCCGGGCGCGGCTGCGCACCGAGATGAACTCGCAGTACGCCAGGAACCACCAGCCCGGCTGACCGACACAGGCCGTCGAGCACAGCGCGGGCCCGCCCATTGGGGCGGGCCCTTCGCTTTGGTCAGGCTGAGAACGTCTTGAGGGCCTCGTCGGCCCAGACGCACGCCTTGTCCGCGGCGTCGGCCGCCAGCGATGCCGTCGACACCCGAGCGCCTACCCGGATGGAGCACGACCACGTGCCCGCCAAGTCGACGGCGTACGACGCGTCCCCCCGCGCCTGCACGACGATCGGCAGCGTGAAGCGCCGGGCGCCCGCCAAGCCCTCGTCGTACGCCTTCACCGCATCGTCCACCGAGGCGTGCACGGTGTAGGTAATCGAGCCGGTCTCGTTGGACTTGCCCTGTTCCACGAACGTGCACCGGATCCCACGGGTGGTGCCTTGGGACGCCTCGGTCGATCGCGGCCCGTGCAACTGCACGGTGCGGCCGGCTTGGCGCGAGAGCTCGTCAACGTTGAGCTTGCGGCAGTCGGCGGGCCCCTGATCCGGGTTGTCGCCGACAGGGGTCGCGCTGCCCTCGCCCTTGGTGTCTGCCGTGGGCCGGCCCGGCTTGGCGGCGTCGTCGTCGCTGCTGTTCGAGCAGGCGCCGGACACGCCAACGGCAACAGCGGCGGCCAGGAGGACACGGGGCACGCGAGGCATCGCCGCGATGTTAGGGGCCGGCGTCGTCGCAGCCTTCTGCCGTGGCCGGGCCGTTCACCCGGTACGCGACCAGGCCGTCGCCGGTGAACACGATGTCCACATTCGGGTCGGTGCTGGTCCAGCCCGCTTCGGGCGCGTCGTCAGGCGGGATGCCGCCCGCCAGCCCCACCCGCCATCGGGCCAAGTCGATGCCCATCGCCACAGGGGTGGAGCCGACGGGGACGACGACGTACGAGACGCCCTCGGCGCGCACGGCCCGGCGCCAACCCTCGCACGACGACGCCGCCTGCCACGAGCCCACCGGCCCTTCCTCGCCGATCATCACGACCTCGTTCTCGAGCCCGGCCCCGTACAGCGGATACGAAAAGACGAAGCCGGAGTAGCCCACGCGGGCGGGGGCCACCTCCTCGGCCCAGGCCGCCAACGCAAAGCCGTCGTAGCGCTCGCGCTGGGCCACGTCGACGTAGGGCTTGCCGCCGATGACGAGGGCGGCCAGCACGACAACGGCGACGGCGGGGCGAGGGGCCCGACGGGCGGCGGCGAAGACGACGACGGTGGCCGCGGCCACGCCCAACGCGACTGCCGCATGCCCGCCCGACCAGCTTCCGTTGCCGGTCGTGCCGAGCTGCGTGGCGGCGAGCACGAGCCCGAGCACGGCCGTGGCAACGACGTGGCCGGCGCGCCAGCGGCGGGCGACGATGGGCAGGATCACCAAGGCCACTGCGACGGGTGGGAGCATGTAGCGCAGGTTGAAGGCGAACAGGTTTCGGGTGACGAAGCGGACGTTGCCGGTGTCCATGAGATCCGGCGCCCACACCGTTCCCGGCGTGACGACGAAGGCGGCGAACGCCATCACGCCGACGACGACGGGGACCAGGCGGCGCCTGCGCAGGGCGACGGCGCCCGCGGCCATGGCGCCCACACAGATCACGACGATCACCGGCCAAGCCGACCCCAAGCCGACCCGCGCGCCGGGCAGCAGCGCATCCCGCCACACGTCGGCGTCGAGCAACTGGTCGGCAAGCGGCTTGCCGTAGTCCTCCATCGACGGCGTGCGGGGGTGGGCGAGGCCCGGCACCGCCAAACCGGGCAAGGGGTTGCCCACCACCACGGCGTTGCGCAGGTACCAGAACCCGCCGGTGGCCAGCGCCCCCGCCGTCCACACGGCCATCGTCTTCAGCCGCCGGCCTTGGGGCGTCAGCACGGCCAGCCCGATGAACAAGGCGGCCACCGGGGCGACCAGGGTGAGCTTGCTGCCGAGGCCGAGCCCCGCAGCCAGGCCGCCGAACAGCGCGCCCGCCACCGCCGTGTCGGCCGAGCGCCGATGCACGGCGAAGGCCACCGCGGCCAACAGCCCCACCAGCCCGAGCACGTCGTCTTTGGCCGTGCCGGCCTCGGATATGACGACGACCGGCACGGTGAGGGCCACCGCCACGCCGGCCAGGCTTCCCGGTCCGACGCCCGCGTCCTCGCCGATGCACCAGCCCGCCAAAAGGGCGGTCGGCACCAGGGCGATGTTCACCAACACGGACAGCGAGTCGTTCCCCATCGCAGCCATCGCGATGGCATGGAGCACCGACGTGTTGGCCGGGTAGTAGGTGACGAGGGCCTCGCCGTTGAGGAACTGGAGCCGGGTCAGCCACCCGCTCTGCACATACGACGCCGCGAACGGCATGTGGTACCAGAGGGTGTCGCCATTGGCCGGGCCGCCGCCCCGCCCGATGCCAGCCTGCACGTTGTGCGCGACCCAGGTCGCCCACTGGGACAGCACGAGCGCGCTGGACGCCACGAGCACGACAGCGTCGGCGGGCCTCCGCCGCGTGCGGGGCGCATCCTCGTCGGGGGTGCGGGTGCGTCGGCCGGGCCGGGTGGTGGTGACCAGCAGCGACGCCGCCAGCGCGACGGCCAGCGTGCCGATGAGAGGCCAGATCCCGAAGCGCCCGAAGCTCCCCAGAAGCTGCGAGAAGAACACGACGACCGCCAGCGCGCCGACGATGTGGGCCAAGGCGGCCAATGCGCCGGTCCAGTCGGGGGCCAGGTGCCGTCGCCAGACCCGCGCCGTCGTTGCCGCGAACGTGGCAAGCAGGGCGAGCCGGGCGGCCGCGACGGCGTAGTCGGCGAGTGTCACGAGGGAGGATTTGCCCGATTGCTCACGAGATAGCCGACTTATCCCCCGCCATCGGGCGGGATCCTAAGGGACATCGAGTGAAATCCATACGCATTCATTGTGAAATTCGAGGTCGACCGGTATCGTCGAGCGAATTCGGCGCTATTGGCGCAGACTCCGGGGGATGGATGACAATCAAACGGCGTTTCCGAACGCACTTTGGCGACGCCGTGTTGACGGCCGCCTTTTTGGCTGCGTTGCTGGCAGGTGTAGGCGTCAATGCGTTTCTGTCAGGTCAGCCCGCCCTGTTCGGCGACTACGGCTACAACGAGCCGGGCTCGCCCAGCGTCCCGCTCTCGGTGACCGCGACGGCGGGCGACGAGACCGTCACCGCCGAATGGGCCGCTCCCACCGACCAGGGGGCCGGTCCGATCACCGGGTACATCGTGTACCTCTACAGCGGCGGGTCCTTGGTCGACAGCGTCATCGTCGGGCCGTCCGCCCGTGACTTCGAGTTCTCCGGGCTGTCGAACGGCACGAGCTACGACGTGATCGTGTCGGCGATCAACGCCGCAGGCGAGGGGCCGCGTTCGGTGCCCGTCTCGGCCACGCCCACCGGCCTGCCCGACGCCCCGACGATCAACACCGTCGTGCCGGGCAACAAGACCCTGACCGTCAACTGGTCGGCGCCCACTGACACCGGTGGCCTTCCGATCATCGGCTACACGATCGACGTGACCGAGCCCGTGGGCGCCCCTGCGGTCGCCAACCAGACGGTCGGCAACGTGACCTCGGCGGTGTTCACCGGCCTGCTGAACCAGCAGTCGTACTCCTTCACCGTCGCGGCCATCACCGCCAACGGCACCGGCCCGGCCTCAGCGCCGGTGGCAGGCACGCCGAACGGCCCGGTCGTCCCTGGCGCCCCGCTGATCAACGCGGCCGTCCCCGGCGACGGCTCGGTGACCGTGCACTTCACGCCGCCCGCCAGCAACGGCGGTGCCGCTATCGACAGCTACACGGTGACCGTCACCCAGCCGGGCTCGCCTCCGATTGTCACTACGGTCACCGGCCCGGGGAGCCCGATCACCGTGACCGGGCTCACCAACGGCGTGGTGCACACCGTCGTGGTGAAGGCGCACAACGTCGAGGGCTTCGGCCCCGACTCGGCCCCCCGCCAGTTCACCCCGAACGTCCCGGTGGTGACCCCGACGCCGCCCAGCGGCTACTGGATGGTCGGTCTTGACGGCGGCGTGTTCGCCTTCGGCAACCGTGGCTACTACGGCTCAATGGCAGGCCAGTCGCTGGCCGCCCCGGTGTTCGGCATCGCATCGACGCCGGACGGCAAGGGCTACTGGCTGGTCGGCGCCGACGGCGGCGTGTTCGCCTTCGGCAACGCCGGCTACTTCGGGTCGGCCGCCGGCCTGCCGATGAGCGAGCCGATCGTCGGCATCACGCCCACCCCGGACGGCAAGGGCTACTGGCTGGTCGGCGCCGACGGCGGCGTGTTCGCCTTCGGCAACGCCAAGTACTTCGGCAACGCCGTGACCGACTCGGCCCAGCCCGTAACGGGCCTCGCCGCGACGCCTGACGGCGGCGGCTACTGGCTGGTGGCCACCGATGGCGGCGTGTTCGCAAAGGGCAACGCCCCGTTCTTCGGGTCGGCGGCGGGCCTGTCGCTGAACGCCCCGGTGATCGGGATCGCGGCCGCCCAGACCGGCCTCGGGTACTACCTGGTCGCGCTGGACGGCGGCGTGTTCAACTTCAATGCGCCCTTCCACGGGTCGGTCGGCGGCATCCAGTTGAACGAGCCGGTGGTCGGCATGGCGACGCTGCCCGGCAACACCGGCTACTACCTCACCGCTCTCGACGGCGGCCTGTTCGCCCTGGACGCTGCGTTCTACGGCTCCATGGCGAGCGCGGCGCTGGCGGCACCGGTGATCGGTATCGCTTAGCCCCTCTGGACCGGTGGCCGACAAGACGGGCTTGTCGGCCACTGAAGAAGGTCGTACCGTTGGTCCTCTATGGGGGAGGGACCGCGTGTGGGGGCGCGGCGCCGCGCGACGCTGCTTGTCGCCGTGGCGCTGGCTGTGCTGATCGGCAATGCGCCGTCAGTTCCTGCCGCGTCGCCTCCGTTCACGGCCTTCGCCGTGCCGCTGCGCATCCCGCCCACGATCACCTCGCCTGACGTCACCCTGGTCGCCGAGCAGGCCGACGTGCCGATCCTGCCCGGCGCGCCCACGAGGATGTGGACCTACAACGGCACCTTCCCCGGCCC
>Ga0190267_10000269_pt1 | contig 11544 bp, 6 predicted proteins | sample Popmic239T_FD_140332 | JGI IMG/M metagenome (GOLD analysis project Ga0190267, IMG submission 140332) | Populus adjacent soil microbial communities from riparian zone of Oak Creek, Arizona, USA - 239 T | ecosystem: Environmental > Terrestrial > Soil > Riparian zone | place: USA: Arizona... | reverse complement strand
GCTGGGGCGGGTGGCGGGGGACGGCGGGCCGGCGGTGAGCGGCGCGGAGGCGCGGCTGGGGGTGGCGTTCTGGCTGACCATGGTGTCGCTGACCTCCATGACCTACGCCGACCAGCTGCTGCTGGAGCGGCTGGCGGAGACTTCCGGCGAGCTGAAGACGTACGCGCTGGCCGTGGCGGTGGTGATGATGCCCTTTACCCTGGTGGGCTCGGCGGCCGGCGCGGTGCTGCTGCCCAGCATCGCCGGGGGGCGGCGGATCCGCCCGCGGCTGGGGGAGGCGGCCGCCTCGCTGGCCGGGCTCAGGGGCCTCGCCGTGGGGGTGGGCTGCATCGCGGCGCTGGCCGTGTTCTACGCGGCCGCGCGCCTGCTGCTGGCGCGGGTGGACGCGCACCTGACGCCGGCCATGTTCTGCCTGCTGGCGGCGGTGGGGACGCTGCGGGTGCTGTACGCGCTGCCCAGCTCGGTGGTGGGCGCCGTGGGGACGCCCGGGCTGGTGGCCCGGGTGGGAGGGCTGGAGTGCGCCGTGGTGGCGGTGCAGATCCCCGCCACCGTGCTGCTGTACCGGCTGCTGGGGATGCACGGGGTGGCGCTGGCCACCCTGGGCGCCTGGGCGCTGCGGCTGGCGGTGGGCGCGTGGGGAATCCGCCGGCTGCCGTTCTAGCGAACGGGGGCCGCGAGACCGTGGGAATGGAGCCGTGACCTTCATCGAGTTCGAGTTCGTAGCGACCTGCGTGCTGCTGCTGCTGGCCAGCGTGGTGGCCTTCGCCATCCTGGCGGGGCCGCAGCGCTTCGCGTTCCTGCTGTCGCCGTTCGGCCTGTTCACGGCCTTCTTCGCCTTTCAGTACTTCGTCATCCCGCTCATGCAGTTCACGCAGCGGGTGGGGCGGTACACCTACTTCGCGCCCCGGGGGCTGACCTCGGCATCGTTCGCGGCCCTGGGGCTGTGCCTGCTGTACTTCGCGTCGGCGTTCACGGGGTTCGGGTACGTGGGGCGCCGCCCCGACACGGCGGTGCTGCGCGAGTCGGCCCTGGCGGGGCACCGGGCCATGGACCGGGTAATCCTCAAGTACCTGCTCATCGTCTTCTTCGTCGCCCTGCTGCTGAACGTGCAGTACATCCTGCCGCTCATCCTGCAGGACTACGCCGAGTTCCTGGCCAACCGCATCTCGCTGCTGTCGGGGTACGGCTACGTCACCATGCCGCTGATCGTGAGCGTGCCGATCCTGGTGATGCTGGCGGTGGTGGTGTTCCGCCACCGCACCGAGGGGGTCCCCGTGGGGCGGGTGCTGTGGCTTTCGGCGGCGGTGATGGTGCCCAGCGTGGCATTCAACCTGCTGCTGGGCGGCCGCTCCAGCGCGCTGCTGAACCTGATCAACCTGGCCTTCGTGTGGGCCATCCTGTTCATGCGGCGCCGCAACCTCCGGCAGATCCTGATCCTGGGCTTCTTCTCCATCGCCTCGCTGCAGGCGATCACGCTGCTGGGTGCCGCCCGCCGCGCGGCCATCCAGGGCGGGTTCGACTCGTTCAGCCAGGAGTACCAGCAGACGTCCAAGTCGTCGGCCCACTCGCTGGCGTCGGAGCTGGCCACGTCGCTGGGCCACGCCGAGCTGCTGGCCTACATGCTGGACCACCGTTCCGACTGGAAGCCGGCGCTGGGCGGCACCTACGCGGCGGCCTTCGTGCTCCCCATCCCCCGCGGCGTGTGGCCGGGGAAGCCGGTGGGCGGCGGCCCCTACCTGCGCAACATCGTGGACCCCGGCTCGTACGTGGTGGGACGCAAGAACCTGTCGTCGCTGCTGACCGGCGCGCCCCTGGAGGCGTACATGAACTTCGGTACGCTGGGGGTGGTGCTGGTGGGGCTGCTGCACGGCGCGGCCATGGGGCTGCTGGCGCGGCGGGCGCGGCGCATGGTGGGCGCGGCGGGGATGGCGATCTACGTGATCCTGCTGCTGGGGCTGAGCTTCGAGTTCGTCTACGGCGAGTTCCTGGGGACGGTGGCCCGCGTGGGCACCATGCTGGTGCCGGTGCTGGTGGCCCGCCGCTTCGCCCGGCCGCTGCTGCGGCGGGGCACGGCGCCGCCGCCGGGCTCCGTGGTGATGCCGGGCCCGGCGCACGCCCATGTCTGAGCCCCGCGGGCGGCGGGACGCGCCGCACGTGCTGGTGCTGGTGCCCGACTTGGAGATCCGCACCATCAAGGTGTGCGAGGTGCTGGACGGGCTGGGCGCGCGCGTGACGCTGGCCACGGAGCGCCACCGCTTCGACACCTGGAACTCGCGGCTGCGGGCGCTGAGCGGCACCCGCTTCGAGGTGGTGTCGCACCCGCGCCTGCCCACGCAGCTGGCGTGGAACCCGGTGCGCGCGGCGGCGCTGCGCCGCCTGGCGGTGCCGCCGGTGGACCTGGTGTACGCGCGCGACATCTTTCTGGGCGAGGTGGCGCTGGGCGTCGCCGACGCCCTGGCGGCGCGCGGCGGCGCCCGGCCCCCCGTGGTGGTGGACGTGGCGGACGACTACGTGTCGGTGCTGCGCGAGACGCCCAGCCGGCTGCGGCGGGCGTACAGCCGCGTCTTCGACCCGCGGAGGGTGGAGGGGCGGGTGCTGCGCGGCGCCGACCGGCTGTGGTTCGTGGTCCCCGCCGCGGTGCCGCACTACGAGCGCCGGCACGGGGTGTCGCTGGACGGGCGCGCGTCGGTCGTGCGCAACGTGCCCAACGGCCCGCTCTCGGCCGCGCCGCCCCCGCCGCCGGCGGGGCGCGCGGGCGAGGCGCTGTACGTGGGGACCATCGACCGGGGGATCCGCGACTTCGAGGTGGTGCTGGCGGCGGACGCCCACCTCACCCGCCCGGTGACGATGGACTGCTACGTCCTCTCGCTGAACCGCAACGCGTACGTGCGGGAGCTGGCGGCGCGCGCGGCGGGGCTGCGGCACCTGCGGCTGCGCTTTCTGGACCCCGTGCCGACGGACCGCTACGCCGCGCTGCTGGACGGGTACCGGGTGGGGGTCATCCCGCACCGCCGCAACGACATCTGCGACTACACGGTCCCCAACAAGCTGTACGACTACCTGGACCGCGGGCTCACGGTGCTGGCGAGTGACAACCCCTCCAACGTGAGCGAGCTGGAGGGCGAGCCGGGCGGCTTCCTGTACCGCGGCGAGGACCCGCGGGACTTCGCGGCGCAGCTGGAGCGCGCGCTGGACCACGCCGCTTCCGGCGCCTCGGTCCCCGCGCCCCGCGGCGCCGGGTTCTACTTTCCGGCGGCGCTGCGGGCGGCGCTGGACGGACTGGCGGGCGTGGGCGGCGCGGGCGCGGCCCCGGCCCGCCGGGCCGCCGTGCCCCACACACGCTGAAGACGACGCGAGAATGAAGATCCTCCTGGTGTTCGGGACCCGTCCCGAAGCCATCAAGATGGCCCCGGTGGTGCGCGAGCTTCGCCGCCGCGCCGAGGCGGGCGAGCTGGAGTACCGGGTGTGCTGCACGGCGCAGCACCGCGAGATGCTGGACCAGGTGCTGGACATCTTCGGCATCGTGCCCGACTACGACCTGCGGGTGATGGAGGCGAACCAGACGCCCACGGCGGTGGCGAGCGCGGTGCTGCGCGACCTGGAGCCGGTGCTGCGGGCGGAGCGCCCCGACTGGGTGCTGGTGCAGGGCGACACCACCACGGTGGCGGCGGCCTCGCTGGCGGCGTTCTACGCCCGGGCGCGGGTGGGGCACGTGGAGGCGGGGCTGCGCACGCACGACCGCTGGCAGCCGTTCCCGGAGGAGATCAACCGCCGCGTGGCGGGGGTGATCGCCGACCTGCACTTCGCCCCCACCCGCAGCGCGGCGGGGAACCTGCTGCGCGAGGGCACCGACCCCGCGGCGGTGGTGGTGACCGGCAACCCGGTGGTGGATGCGCTGCAGTGGGTGGCGGGCGACGACACGCTGCGGGGCACGGACGAGGGGATGCGGGCGGCGGACGAGGTGCTGGCGGAGCTGGGCGACCGGCGGCTGGTGCTGGTGACGGCGCACCGGCGCGAGAACTTCGGCGCGCCGCTGGAGGAGATCTGCCACGCGCTGGCGGACCTGGCGCGGGAGCACGGCGACTCCATCCGCATCGTCTACCCCGTGCACCTGAATCCCAACGTGTCGGAGCCGGTGCGGCGGCTGCTGGGCGGCGTGCCCGGGGTGCGGCTGCTGCCGCCGGTGGACTACGTCCCTTTCGTGCGGCTGCTGAAGCACGCGTACCTGGCGCTCACCGACAGCGGCGGCATCCAGGAAGAGGCGCCGGGCGTGGGGGTGCCGGTGCTGGTGATGCGCGACACCACCGAGCGCCCCGAGGCGGTGGAGGCGGGGACGGCGCGGCTGGTGGGCGCCCGCCGCGCCACCATCGTGCGCGAGGTGAACGCGCTGCTGTCCGACCCCGGCCTGCGCGAGCGGATGACCGACGTGGTGAACCCGTACGGCGACGGCCGCGCGGCGGAGCGCATCGTGGCCGCCGTCCTGGGCGAGCCGGTGGACGAGTTCGTCGCCGGCCCCGCGCTCAGCGAAGCGCTGGCCTGAACGGGAGCCGCCGAGGCGCGGCTCCCTCGACGGTGGTGGATGGATACGCCTCTGTCATTCCGAGGCCCGCCCGCGCAGGTGCGTCCTCTCGCGCCGCGGGTCGCAGGGCCGAGGAATCTACCCTCGGCTGGCTGGAGGGTGGATGCGGCAGCCCGCGCGGGAGCCGCGGCCACGACGGAGCCGGACAGGGCGGCGGACGCCGCGGGTCCCGGCGGTGCGAAACCCACCTGCAGCCGACGGTAGATTCCTCGGTCGCGCGCAAGCACGGTGATAAGGCAGAACGTCGGGTGGGCGCTCCCTCGGAATGACAGAGTGGGGACCTCGGCGCGGAAGGGGCTCGTCCATCCAGGAGGCGCCGCTCCGCAGGCGGTGGCTTGAACGGCTTCCGAGGGGCTGGCCCTGGCGCGACCCGACAAAGATCCTTCGGTCGCGCGCAAGCTTCTGTGGGTGTGATGGTTATGGGCGTGGCTCTCTCAGGATGACAGTGTGGGCCAGGGAACGAATGGGGTTCTCGGCAAGCGCCGTCCGGGGTTTCGCACGCGCGCGTGCGGGGCTAGGTTGTGCCGCGCCGGGGCTGCGTTTTCCGTACCTCGGCCCCGACGAAATCGACATCTCCAGGAGCGCCGCCGGCCGCGGCCGGGCGGCGCTCTGATATTTACGATCGAGAGCATGAAACAAGTCCTGCAGCACGTCCGCTCCCGGGAGCTGCGCGTGACCGAGGTTCCCGAGCCGGCCTGCAAGTCCGGCGGGGTGCTGGTGCGCAACCACGCCTCGCTCATCAGCGCGGGCACCGAGAAGACGATCATCGACTTCGCCGGCAAGTCGCTGGTGGGCAAGGCCCGCGAGCGCCCCGACCTGGTGCGCCAGGTGCTGGACAAGACCCGCAAGGACGGCATCGGCCCCACCATGCAGGCCGTGCTCAGCCGGCTGGACCAGCCGCTGCCCCTGGGCTACTCGTGCGCGGGGGTGGTGGAGCAGGTGGGGCGCGGCGCCGAGGAGTACGCCGTGGGCGACCGGGTGGCGTGCGCGGGGATGGGATACGCCTCGCACGCCGACGTGGTGTTCGTCCCCCGCAACCTCACCGTCCCCATCCCGCACGGGGTGAGCTTCGACGACGCGGCGTACGTGACGCTGGGCGCCATCGCCATGCAGGGCGTGCGGGTGGCCGAGGCGCGGCCGGGCGAGAGCGTGGCGGTGATCGGGCTGGGGCTGCTGGGGCAGCTGGCGGTGCAGATCCTGACGGCCGGCGGGTGCCGGGTGATCGGCATCGACCTGGACCCGTCGAAGGTGGCGCTGGCGCTGGAGCTGGGCGCCGAGGCGGCCGTGGCGCGCGGCGGGGACGTGGAGGGCGCGGTGGCGGCGTTCACCGGCGGCTACGGGGTGGACGTGGTGGTGATCGCGGCCGCCACCAGCAGCAACGACCCCGTCGTCCTGGCCGGCGAGATCGCCCGGGACCGCGCGGTGGTGGCCATGGTGGGCGCCACGGGGATGGACGTGCCGCGCAAGTCGTTCTACGACAAGGAGCTGCAGCTTCGTCTCTCCCGCTCGTACGGCCCGGGCCGCTACGACCCCTCGTACGAGGAGGGGGGGCGCGACTACCCCATGGGCTACGTGCGCTGGACGGAGCGGCGCAACATGGAGGCGTTCCTGCGCCTGGTGGCCACCGGGCAGGTGACGCCGTCGCGGCTCACCACGCATCGCTTCTCCATCGACCAGGCGGACGCGGCGTACGAGGTGATCCAGGGGGTCACGAAGGAGCCGTTCTCCGGCGTGCTGCTCACCTATCCCCCGGCGCCCGAGAAGCCCATGCGCACGGTGACGCTGGCGCCGCGCGCGCCGGTGGCCGGGGCGCTGGGCGTGGGCTTCGTGGGCGCGGGGAACTTCGCCCGCGCGGTGCTGCTGCCGCGCTTTCAGAAGGCCGCGGGGGTGCAGCTGGTGGGGGTGTCGACGGCCACGGGGATGAACGCGCGGGTGGTGGGCGACCGCTTCGGGTTCGGCTACGCGACCACCGACACGGCGGCGCTGCTGGCGGACCCGCAGGTGCACGCGGTGGCCATCGCCACCCGTCACGGCAGCCACGCCCACTTCGCGGCGCAGGCGCTGCGCGCGGGGAAGGCGGTGTTCCTGGAGAAGCCGCTGGCCATCGACGAGGCGGGGCTGGAGCAGGTGGTGCAGGCGCAGGCGGAGACCGGCGGGGTGCTGGCGGTGGGCTTCAACCGCCGCTTCTCTCCCCTGGCCGTGGAGGCGCGGCGCGCGTTCACCGCGGGACTGCCGCTGTCGGTGATGTACCGGGTGAACGCGGGCCCCATCCCCCGCGACAGCTGGATCCACGATCCGGAGGACGGCGGCGGGCGCATCATCGGCGAGGTGTGCCACTTCATCGACCTGGCGCAGTTCCTGGTGGACGACCTGCCGGTGGAGGCGTTCGCGCACGCGGTGGGCGGGCCGGAGGGGGGGCTGCACGACACGGTGAGCATCACCCTGCGCTTTGCCCGCGGCTCCATCGCCTCCATCGCCTACTTCGCCACGGGCGACAAGTCGATGCCCAAGGAGCGCGTCGAGGTGTACGGCGGCGGCACGGTGGCGGTGATCGAGGATTGGCGCGAGCTGCTGGTCTCCGGCGGCGGAAAGCGCAAGCGCACCCGCAAGCTTTCGCAGGACAAGGGGTTCGACGAGGAGGTGGCCGCGTTCGTGCAGTCCGCGCGTCGGGGCGGCACGCCGCCGATCCCCATGGCGTCGCTGGTGGCCACCACCCGCGCCACCTTCGCCATCGAGGAGTCGCTGCGCTCCGGCCGCCCCGTGGAGATCGCGGGATGACACGGCCGCTCCCCTTGATCACGCGGCATGCATGAGGGTGCTCACCGGCGGGCAGTGGAGCGACGGGTACCTGGACTACGCGCGCGGTCCGGGCGACGTGCGCGTGCAGGTGCTGGCCCTGTGCAACCTGCGGGCGGTGGACGGCATGTACGTGGTGCGCGCCGCCAGCACCCGCATGCTGTGGAACTACGCCCGCGAGGTGGGCCCGGCCGCGGTGTGGCGCCGGGTGCGGTCGCGGATGGGGGAGCGGGGGCGCAACGAGAAGTACCTGTCGTGCGGCATCGGCCGGGTGACGCACGCGGACGCCGGCGGACCCGCGGGGCTGGTGGTGTTCCTGGCCCCAGGGCACCCGCGCTGCGCGGAGCGGCTGGTGCTGCCGCGCGAGCTGGTGCTGCCGGTGGAGTCCGCCCCCGGCGTGCCGCTGAAGCAGGGGGCCGTGCTGCACCTGCCGGAGCGGGGCGAAGGGGCGGCGTGGTGCGACGAGCTGCGGGGGTGGAGCGCCGACTCGGGGGTGGCGCTGGACGCGGAGCGCTGCGCCGCGCTGCTGCAGCGCGCCGCGACGGAGCTGCGCGCCGCGGACTGGGGACGGGCCGCGGCGCTGCCGTGCGACCCGCCCTCGCCGGTGACCGAGTTCATCCCCCCCGCCTCGCCCCCGCCCGACGACGGCCGGCGCAAGTCGGCGGTGCTCTTCGGCTACGGCAACTACGCCAAGGTCACCAGCCTGCCGCACGTGGAACGCCACCTGCGGCTCACGGCGGTGCACGAGATCGACCCCACGCAGGTGCCGCCGGGGCGGCGCGCGGACGTGGCGTGGGACAGCTCCGGCGCGCTGCGCCCCGACGAGCGGCCCGACGCGGTGCTCATCGCCGGCTACCACCACACCCACGCGCCGCTGGCGGTAGAGGCGCTGCGCCGCGGGGCGTACGCGGTGGTGGAGAAGCCGCTGTGCACCACGCACGCGCAGCTGGACGAGGTGATGCGGGCGGTGGAGGGGCAGCCGCGGCTGCTGGCCTGCTTTCAGAAGCGCTACCTGCGCTTCAACCAGATGGCGCTGGAGGACCTGGCGGTGCGGCCGGGGGACGCGGTGAACTACCACTGCGTGGTGTACGAGATCCCCCTTCCCGCGCTGCACTGGTACCGCTGGCCCAGCTCGCGCACGCGGCTGGTCTCCAACGGCTGCCACTGGATCGACCACTTCCTGTTCCTGAACCGCTTTGCCGAGCCCCGCTGGTGGGACGTGGCGGCGGCGCCGGACGGGACGCTGAACGTGTCGGTGCTGCTGGAGAACGGCGCCTTCTTCTCCATGGTGCTGACGGACCGGGGAAGCGAGCGGCTGGGGGTGCAGGAGCACGTGGAGCTGCGCGCCAACGACCGCACGGTGTGCATCGAGAACGCGTCGCGCTACCGGGCCGAGAGCACCGAGCGGGTGCTGCGCCGGGCGCACGCCAACCGGCTGGAAAGCTACCGGCGGATGTACGGCACCATCGCCCGCATCGTGGCCGAGGGGCGCCCGGGCGACCCGCCGGAGTCGGTGCGGGTGCCGTCGCAGCTGGTGCTGGACCTGGAGGCGCGGCTGGCCGAGGTGCTGGCCGCGCAGGGGGACGCGGCCGACCCGGCGGAGCCCGTGCCGGCCTGGAGCGCGTGACCGCCCGCTCCGCGCGCCCCGGCGCGCGGAGCGGGGGCAACCGATAACCCCGCCGCGGCGGGCCGCGCAGGCGCGGTCCGGCCCACTCGAGGGAGGGCGCCGGCGGGGCGACACGACGAGGCGCGGGCTGCGGCCCGCCCGTCGCAAAAGGACGTACAAGTGTGCGGGATTGCGGGATTCCAGGGCCCCTGGGAGCTGGAGCTGGCACAGGCCATGGAGGGGTGCCTGTCCCACCGCGGGCCGGACGGACCGGGAACGGCGCTGTTCGACGAGGGGCGCGGCCTGCACACCGGGCTGGCGCACCGGCGCCTGTCCATCATCGACCTGTCCGACGAGGGCCGGCAGCCCATGACCGCGCCCTGCACCCGCTGCGGGTGCACGGGGCTGGCCGACCTTGCGCTCACCTACAACGGCGAGATCTACAACTTCCAGGAGCTCCGCGAGGAGCTGCGCGCCCGCGGGCACCGCTTTCACAGCGGGACCGACTCGGAGGTGCTGCTGCACCTGTACGCCGAGGAGGGCCCGGCCATGCTGTCGCGCCTCAACGGCATCTTCGCCTTCGCCATCCGTGACGGGCGCGAGCGGGGGCGGCCGGCGGGGATCGGCCAGGGCGACCTGTTCGTGGCACGCGACCCGATCGGGGTAAAGCCGCTGTACTACGCGGCGCTCCCCGAGGGCTTTCTGTTCGGCTCCGAGATCAAGGCGCTGCTGCGCTGCCCGGACCTGCCGCGCGACCTGGACCTGACCGCGCTGCACCAGCACCTGGCCTACCTGTGGACCCCCGCGCCCCGCACCCTGCTGCGCGGGGTGCGCAAGCTGCCCCCCGGCTGCGCCCTGGTGGTGAGCCGCGGGCGGGTGGCGCGCGAGTGGCGCTACTACGACCTCCCCTACGGCCGCCCGCCGCTGGCCGGCAGCGAGCGCGACATCGCCGCGCAGGTGCGCGAAGGGGTGCGCGAGGCGGTGGCGCGGCAGCTGGTGGCCGACGTGCCGGTGGGCGCCTTCCTTTCCGGCGGGCTGGACTCCAGCGCCGTGGTGGCCATGATGAAGGCCGCGCGGCCGGACGAGGCGCCGGTGTGCTACTGCATCGGCTTCGAGGACCCGGGGGGGAGCGACGGGCCGGCCGACCTGCCGTACGCGCAGAAGGTGGCCAGCCACCTGGGCGCGCGGCTGCACACGCTGCGGGTGGGCCCCCAGATCATCCACGACCTGGAGCGCCTGCTGTGGATCCTGGACGAGCCGCAGGCGGACCCGGCGCCCATCAACGCGCTGCTCATCGCCGAGCGGGCGCGGATGGACGGCTTCAAGGTGCTGCTCTCCGGCGCCGGGGGCGACGACATCTTCAGCGGCTACCGGCGCCACTTCGCGCTGCGGCTGGAGCACCTGTGGGACCGCTTTCCGCGGCCCGTGCGCGCGGCGCTGGCCAGCCCGGCGCGGCACGCGGCCGGCGGGCAGTGGGGCTCCACGGGATGGGCGCGGCGCGCCATCAAGCTGCTGGAGCACGCCGACCTGGACCGCGACCGGCGGATGGTGGCGTACTTCTGGTGGAGCGGCGAGCAGCTGCGGCGCTCGCTGTACTCGCCCGCGCTGGCGGCGCAGCTGGCCGACGAGGACGAGGCGGCGCCCCTGCTGGAGAGCCTGGCCCGCATCCCCGGCGTGCGCGACCCGCTGGACCGCATGCTGTACCTGGAGGGCAAGCACTTCCTGGCCGACCACAACCTGAACTACACCGACAAGACGGGGATGGCGGCCGGGGTGGAGGTGCGGGTGCCGCTGCTGGACCTGGAGCTGGTGGACCTGGCCACGCGCATCCCCGCGGGGATGAAGCAGAAGGGCGGGGAGGGAAAGGCGGTCTTCAAGAAGGCGATGGAGGGGATCCTTCCCCACGACGTCATCTACCGCCGCAAGACGGGGTTCGGCGCGCCGCTGCGCAGCTGGCTGCGCGGCGAGCTGCGCGACCAGGTGGAAGAGACGCTCTCGCCCGCCTCGCTGCGCAACCGCGGCCTGTTCGACCCCGCGGCGGTGCGCCGGCTGGTGGAGATGGACCGCGCCGGCCGCGTGGACGGCGCCTACACCATCCTGGCGCTGATGTGCGTGGAGCTGTGGTGCCGGCTGTTCGTGGACGCGCCGGCGCGCGAGCCCGCGGGGGTGGCGTGACGGCTCGGTCGATCCGCTGCGTGGAGCCCGCCGCGGCGTGCTGAAGCGGGGGATGCTGTACCTGCACACGGCCCGCCGGCTGCGCTGGACGCAGTGGGTGTACCGCCCCGTGCGCCGCCTGCAGGCGCGCCTTCCCGCCCCCTCCGCGCCCACCGCCGCGCCCGCGCTGGACGAAGCGCGCGTCGCCCGGCTGGCGGCGGCGCTGGCGGCGGCTGGGCCGGGGGATGCGGAGGTGCGGCGGGCGCGGGCGGCGGCGGTGGCGTCCGGGCGCTTCGAGTTCCTGGGGCAGTCGCTCGACCTCCCCGTGGTGGACTGGCGGCGGCGCCACGTGAGCCACCTGTGGAGCTACAACCTGCAGTACTTCGACTACGCGGTGGACCTGGCGTGG
>Ga0190267_10000268_pt1 | contig 11556 bp, 8 predicted proteins | sample Popmic239T_FD_140332 | JGI IMG/M metagenome (GOLD analysis project Ga0190267, IMG submission 140332) | Populus adjacent soil microbial communities from riparian zone of Oak Creek, Arizona, USA - 239 T | ecosystem: Environmental > Terrestrial > Soil > Riparian zone | place: USA: Arizona... | reverse complement strand
GGGGGACCGAGCCCAGCGCCGCCTGGTGCAGCACGTAGTCCACCCCGCGGGCGACCTCGTGGCAGGCGTCCAGGTCGCGGATGTCGGCCTCCACGAAGCGGAAGCGCTCCGCCGCGCCGGGACGGGGGTCCAGCACCTCGTCCAGGTTCTCGCGCTTGCCGGTGGCGAAGTTGTCGATCCCCACCACCCGCTGCCCCAGGTCCAGCAGCCCCTCCAGCAGGTTGGAGCCGATGAAGCCGGCGACCCCGGTCACCAGCCAGGTGCGCGGGGCGCGGACGAGGTCGGCCTGCACCTGCGCCAGGCCGGCCGGCGCTTCAGAGGACGTCGAAGGCATGCGGAGCGGCTTCCGGCGGAAGGGAGAACGGCGGCGCCTCGGCGGGCGCCTCGGAGCGGGCGGCGGCGTGGGCCGCGGGCGTGGCGGCCGGCGGCGCGGGGACGTGCCGCGGCGCCTCGACGGGGACGGCGTCCAGCCGCATGTCGAAGCGCAGCAGCTGCGCGCCGGTTCGCCGGCAGGCCTCCTGCACCCGCGACAGGCGCGCCGGGTCCAGCTTGGGCGAGGCCAGCACCACCGCCTGCACCGCGTGCGCGCGGATCAGCGCCGCCACGTCGTCGGCGCCGCCCAGCACGGGAACGCCGTGCACGGAGCGGGTGTGCTTCTCGGGGTCGTCGTCCACCAGCCCCACCACCTGCATCTGCAGGGCGCGGTTCCCCGCCAGCTCGCGCAGCACCAGCTCGCCCCGGCGCCCCACTCCGTACACCAGCGTGGGCCGGCCCGTGGCGGTGAGCGAGCGGCGCAGCAGGTCCATGGAGCGGAACGAGGTGCGCGCCGCCACCGCCAGCAGCGCCACCAGCAGCGCGTCCAGGATGAAGACGCTGCGCGAGAACTGCGCGTGGCGGAAGAGGAAGACCACCAGCACCACCGTCAGCAGCTCGCCCAGCAGGGTGGCGCGGACGATCCGGTGCAGGTCCGCCATCCCCGGCTGGTGCCACATGCCGCGGTACACGCCGGAGAAGGCGAACGCACCCGCCTTGGCCACCACCGCCACCGCCAGCGTCACCCCCAGCAGCGGGCCGTGGCCCTCGGGAAGGCCGCCGTCGTAGCGCAGCAGGTAGGCGCCGGAGTACGCCGCCGCGAAGAGCGCCGCGTCCAGCAGCGCCTCCAGCACCCGCGGCCGCGACACCACCCGCGCCAGCAGCGCCACCCGCAGCCCGCGGCTGTTGGCCTTGTCGGGCGAGTACTCGTACAGCCGCGACAGGTAGGCGCCCAGCACCACCAGCGCCGCCGCGAAGGCGCCCGTCATCCAGGCGCCGCTCCCCGCCGGGTCGTGGTCCACCAGCAGCGCGATGGCCCCGGCCAGCGCCGCGCCCGCGTACAGCAGCCACGCCGTGTGCCGCTCGCCGAAGCCCATGGACACCAGCCGGTGCGCCACGTGGTCGCGCCCGCCCTGCGCCAGCGAGTAGCGGGCCCGGGTGCGGGTGTAGCTCACCAGCGCCGTGTCGAACACCGGCACCACCGCCACCAGCACCGGCACCGCCAGCACGGCCAGGCTCTGCCCGGGCGCCGCCTGCGTGTACGCCGCTCCCAGCCCCGCCAGCAGCGCCCCCAGCAGCAGGCTGCCCGAGTCGCCCATGAAGATGGAGGCCGGATGGCTGTTGAAGAGCAGGTAGCCGCACAGCGTACCCGCCAGGGCAAAGCAGAGCACCGCCCCCGCCCCGTCGCCCCGCCGCACGAAGAGCACGCCCAGGAACAGGGCGCCGATGGCGCTCACCCCGGCGGCCACCCCGTCCATGTTGTCCAGCAGGTTCACCGCGTTGGTCAGCGCCACGAACCAGGCCACCGTGCACAGCACGTTGACCGCCGCCGAGGGCGTCGCCTGGAAGGTGAGCCCCGCCGCCGCCAGCGCCGCGCCCCCGGCGGCCTGGCAGGCCAGCTTGGGAAGCGGCCCCATGCCGCGCAGGTCGTCCCACACCCCGGTGGCGAACATCACCGTGGCCGCGGCCCCGATCCCCGCCAGCAGGGCGCCCGCCCCCGGCGACGGCCGGTGCGCGCCCAGCGCCACCGCGGCCCCGGCCGAAAGGGCCAGGGCCAGGTAGATGGCCACGCCACCCAGCAGCGCCGTGGGCTCGCGGTGCCAGCGGTCCTGCCGGGGCCGCGCCACCCACCCCCGGGCACGGGCCGCGGCCCGCACCACGGGGGTCAGCAGCGCCGCCGCCGCCAGCCCCGCCAGCGCCACCAGCGCCAGCACCGTCTCAGTGCGCAACGACGACGTTCCCCCGCTGGTACTCGATCACCGACGCCAGGATGTCGTCGATGTCGTAGCGAGGCTCCCAGCCGATGGCGCGGCGGATCTTGTCCGTGCACGGCACCCGGCGCTGCATGTCCTCGAAGCTCTCGTCGTACGCCAGCGCGTAGGGGATGTACTGCACCGGCGCGTCGGCGCCCGTGAGCCCGCGGACCCGCTCGGCCAGCTCCAGGATGGTGATCTCGTTGCTGGAGCCCACGTTGAACACCTGGCCGGTGGCCGGCTGGTGGTCCATCAGCCCGATCAGCGCCCGCACCGTGTCGGACACGTGGGTGAAGCAGCGGCTCTGCGTGCCGTCGCCGTACACCGTCATGGGCTGGTTCTCCAGCCCCTGGGTCACGAAGCGGGGGATCACCATGCCGTACTGCCCCGTCTGCCGCGGCCCCACGGTGTTGAACAGGCGCACCACCACGGTGGGGAGCCGCTTCTCGTGCCAGTAGGCGATGGCCAGGAACTCGTCGATGGCCTTGGAGCAGGCGTAGCTCCACCGCCCGCGGGTGGTGGGCCCCATCACCAGGTCGCCGCTCTCGCGGAAGGGGATGTCCTGGCTCTTGCCGTACACTTCGCTGGTCGAGGCCACCAGCACACGCCGCCCCTTCTTGGCGGCGATGGACAGCAGCAGCTCGGTGCACTGGATGTTGGTCTCGATGGTGCGCACCGGGCTTTCGACGATGAGCTTCACGCCCACCGCCGCCGCCAGGTGGAACACCGCATCGGCCTCGTCCACCAGCTCGCCCAGCAGCGGGGCGTTGAGCATGGAGTTGATGACGTACTTGAAGCTCGGATGGTCCCGCAGGTGCGCGATGTTGCGCATGCTCCCCGTCGACAGGTCGTCGATGACCGTCACGTGGTGTCCCTGCTCCAGCAGGGCGTCGGAGAGGTGCGACCCGATGAAGCCGGCGCCGCCCGTGATGAGGTAGTTCATGATTCCGTCACCGGTTGAGGAGAAAGGGGCCGGGTGATGGCTCGCGCCCCCGGAAGGAGTTCGTCGTACAGTCCGCGCACGTCCGCCAGCAGCCTGCCCACGCCGTAGCGGGCGGGCGCCGAGACGGCGCCCCGCGCGCCCAGCGACTCGCGCAGCGCCGGGTCGTCCAGCAGCCGGGCCAGCGCGCCGGCCAGCGCCCCGGCGTCGCCGGGGGGCACCAGCAGCCCCAGCGCGCCGTCCTGCAGCACGTCGCGCACGCCGCCCACGTCGGTGGAGACCACCGCCCGTCCGGCGGCCAGCGCCTCGATGAGCGCCACCGGCGTCCCCTCGTTGCCGGAGGTGAGCGCCACCACGTCGGAGCCCGCGTACACGCGGTCCAGGTCGCGGCGCCACCCCAGGAAGGTCACGCGGTCCGCCACGCCCAGCGCGCGGGCCCGCTCGCGCAGCGCCGCCTCTTCGGTGCCGCCGCCCACCACCGCGAAGTGGCAGGGGCGCCCCTCGGCGGCCAGCCGGGCGGCGGCCTCCAGCAGCAGGCCGTGGTTCTTGATGGGCGCCAGGCGGCCCACGATGGTCACGATCGGCTCATCGCCGATGCCCAGCTCGGCGCGCAGGTCGCCGCGCAGCGCCGCCGTGCGCGCGGGGGCGAAGCGGTCCAGCTCGAGCCCCAGGGGGATGGCGCGCATCTTTGCCGCCGGGCAGATGCGGTAGGTGTGCACCAGCTCCGACGCCTGACTGTCGCTCACGGTCACCACCTGTGTGGTGGCGCGGGCCAGCAGTCGCTCCACCGCCAGAAAGACGCGCGTCATCCCCGGGCCGAAGTAGCCGTGAAAGACGTGGCCGTGAAAGGTGTGCACCCGCACCGGAACCCCGGCCAGCAGGGCGGCGATGCGCCCCAGCGTTCCCGCCTTGGCGGTGTGGGTGTGCACGATGGTGGGGCGCACCCGGCGCAGCAGGCGCACCAGCTTCGCCAGCGCCACCAGGTCCTGCCACGGGTGCAGGCGGCGTCCCAGCTCGGGGATGCGCATCACCTTCACGCCGCGCTGCACCGCCTCGTCGTACAGGTCGGCCTCGCCCACGTCGGGCGCGCCCGTCACCAGCAGGGTGGGGTAGCTGTCCTCCAGCCCCGCCGAAAGGTGGGTGGTGTGCAGCGCCGGCCCGCCGATGTTCAGGCGGGCGATGATGCGGACGACCGTGACTTCGCTGCTCAAACCGGCTCCTTCAATTCGTGGCCCATCATCCCCGGGACCCGATCCCGCCGTGTCCCGCTCCCTGCGCCGTCCCGCGTACCACCGGACCCATCCCGAACCTCAGCCGTGCACCGCCACCCGCGCGTCCGCCCGCTCGCCGCTGCGCTCACGGCCTTCCATCTCGCCGCCGGCGGCCGCCCAGCAGTACATGTTGCTGCCGTAGCGCCGCCGGGCCTGGAATCCGGGCAGGCGCAGCGAGGTGGTCTGGCTGTGCAGCACCCGGCCCAGCGGCCTGGGCAGCCGCGCCGTCAGCGGCGTGGGCCCGGCCCACAGCCAGTCGCGGGGGGCGAACCCCGCGCGCCGCAGGGCGGCGTCCAGCGACTCGCGGGAGAAGAAGTGCAGGTGCCCCACCGAGTGGTACAGCGACCACTCCTCCCCCTGCCGGCGCGCGTACCACGAGCCGTAGTCGCCCGTCATCAGCACCAGCAGCCCGCCCGGCCTGAGCACCTCGCCCGCCTTGCGCAGGAAGGCGATGGGGTCGCGCACGTGCTCGATGACCGCCAGCGAGATCAGGCAGTCGAAGGAGCGCGGGGCGTAGGGCTCGGTCTCGAAGAACCCCTGGCGCACGTTCAGCCGGGGGTTGGCCGCCGCCGCGCGCGCCGCGCTGGCCGACAGGTCGATCCCCTCCAGGTGGTAGTCGGGGGGAAAGGCCAGCAGCGTCTCGCCGAAGTTGCACCCCACCTCCAGCACCCGCGCCCGCGGGGGGAGCTGGGGGACCAGGGTGCGCACCAGCGCCCGGTCGCGGGGGATGGGCCGAAGGCTGCGCGCCTGCCGGTCGTCCTGGGCGTAGTAGCGGTCGTACAGCACCGCCAGCTCGTCGTCCGTGGGGGGCGACTCGATGTAGCGGTGGCTGCACGCCTCGCACTCCAGGATGGCGAAGCGCTGGTCTCCCTGCCGGCTGGGGAACGGAACGCGAGTGGCGCGCCCGGCGGAACAGACCGGACAACCGGATTCCTGCATGACCCTGCGACTGGCGATAGGTGGACCTGCCTCGATGCGCGGCCGTGGCCGCCCTCCCCGACACCCTGCCCTGCCCTGCCCTTCCGTTTGCCTCCGACGAACCCGTCCGGCGTCGCGCAGCCGCGTCGGTCCTACCGCGGCGACCCGACCATCGGCACCCGCCGCCGGCCGGGGAGCGGGATCCCCGCCGCCTCGGCCCGGTCGCGCAGGTACAGCATCATCCCCACCGGCGCGGCCCGCATCCAGTCGGCCAGCGAGCCCACCTCGTCCAGCTGCCGGGCCACCCCGGTGCGCGTGTGCAGCGCGTAGCGCACGTAGTTGGCGCAGTTGCGCAGCCGGTAGCGCGCGGGCATCCCGGCGGCCAGGCGCACCACCTCCTGGTAGCGCAGCTTGGAGCCCTGCGGGCTCTGCATCCGCAGCCGGTCCACCTTGGCGGTCAGGCCGTCCGCCTGGTACTCCTTGACCGCCACCACGTGGTTGAAGAAGCGGGTGCGGTACCCCGCCGACATCCGGGTGAGCAGGAGCGAGAAGGGGACGCGCTTCTCGCCGGGGAATACCGGAAAGGGGAGCGCGCGCACCACGTCGGTGCGGAACATCTCCTTCTTGTCGCCCTTCACCCCGTGCCGGGCAAAGATCTCCACGAAGTCCGAGTCCGTGGGGTCCGCCGGGTAGCGCGTGCCGATGAGCGCCCCCGAGGGGTACTCGCAGAGCCCGGCCACGCAGGCGAAGCGCCCCCGCTCTACCTCGGGGATGGACGCCCACGCCTTGGTGAAGGCCTGCAGCGCGTCGTCCATGAACCAGTCGTCGGAGTCCATCACGATGGCGAACTCACCGGCCGCCAGGGCGAAGCCCCGGTTGAGCGCGGTGTGCCGGCCCCCGTTCCGCTGCCGCTCGTAGCGCACGGGAAAGGTGGCGCGCGCCGCCAGCCGTTCCATCAGCGCCGGCGTGCCGTCGCCGGAGCCGTCGTCCACCACCAGCCACTCGAAGTCCCGGTGCGTCTGCCGCTCCAGGCTGTCGAACACGCGCTCCAGGGTGTGGGCGCGGTTGTACGTGGGGGTAACGACGGTGATCATCCCGGCACCGGGTCCAGGGTCTCGCGCTCCACGGCGAACCAGCGGCGCAGCCGCGCCACCGCGGGGTACGCCGACCCGCGCTCCAGCAGCCACGGCCCCGCCTGGCCAAAGAGCGCCGGCCGCAGGCGCATCACCAGGAGCACCGAGGCCAGCCCCGCCAGCCCCGAGACCCCCAGCACCACCACCGGCGGGGCGTGCAGCGCCCGCAGCCCCAGCGTGGCGGGAACGGCGGCCACGACCCCGGCGGCCGACACCCACACCGCCGGCAGGTAGCTGCGCCACAGCCCGCCCCATCCGGCGCCGGAGGTGCGCAGCGCCAGGTGCAGCAGGAGCAGGGCGTTGAAGATGACGGCCGCCCCCGCGCCCCAGGCCACCCCGCGCAGCCCCCAGTGCTGCCCGATCCAGGCGCCGCCGGCCACCGTCACCACCGAGGCGCCCTTGCGCCAGGCGTTGCGGTACACCACCCCGGCGGCCCGGCTCAGCGCCTCGGCCACCCGGCCGGAGGTGCGGAACAGGGGGGTCAGCAGCAGGATCTGCAGCAGCGGCACCACCTGCATCCACCCCTCGCCGTACAGCACCCGCACGATCTCGGGCGCCGTGAGCGCCATCCACACCGACAGCGGCAGCACCAGCAGGGAGCTGATCTCCACGCTGCGCAGGAACGCCGCGGCCATGGCCTCGCGCCGCGACTGCAGCTGCGCCATGGAGGCGAAGAGCACCTTGTCGGCGATCTTGCCGATGTAGCGCCCCGGCAGCTCCATGAGCTCGTAGCCGCGCTGGTAGAAGCCCAGCGAGCTCACCCCCGCCCAGCGCCCCACCACCAAGTAGTCGGCCTGCCACGCGAAGTAGTCCAGCAGCCGCCCCAGGGTGAAGCCCACGCCGAACCCGAACACGTCGCGCAGCTCCGCGCGGCCGAAGCCGAGCCCGAACACCGGCGGCCGCACGAAGCTCACCAGCAGGGTGAAGCAGGCGGCCCGCGCCAGGATCGCCCCGGCCAGCGCCCACACCCCCCACCCCAGCAGCGCGCCGGTGATGGCGACGGCCGCGTAGCCGACCAGGAACGCGGCCATGTCGATGCGGAAGAGCGCGCGGAAGTCCAGCTCGCGCTCCAGCCGCGCCCGCGACACCAGCCCCCACCCCGTGAGCACCACGTACAGGCTCATCACCCGCAGCAGCTGCGTCAGGTCCTCCGCGCGAAAGAAGCCGGCGAAGAGGGGGGCCGCCGCCCAGGCCGCGCCCACCAGCGCCACGGAGAAGAGGGCGCTCATCCCGTAGATGGCCCGCAGGTGCCGGCGGGTGAGGGTGGGCAGCTGCACCACCGACGCCCAGAAGCCGCCCTCCGCCGCCAGCTGCAGGATCCCCGTGAACACCTGCGCCACGGCGATCAGGCCGAACTCGCGCGGGCTTACGTGGCGGGCCAGCACCGCCAGCACCACCAGCTGCAGGACGGCCTGGATGCTGATGCTGGCCGTCTGCCACGCCGCCCCGCCCAGCGCGCGGGCCGCCAGGCCCGGACGCGCGCCGTCGCGCGGGGAACCGCTCACGCGCTCACCCCACCACCTGCACCGCGGCCGGGCGCAGTCCGCGCAGGCGGTCCGTGGCCAGCCCCACCACCCGCCCGGGTCCGTGCGGGCCGCGCATCACCCCGCGCGTGTCCACCACCAGCCGCGCCTCGCGGGCCACCCGGGCGTAGTCCACGTCGGTGTGGTCCGTCACCACCACCACCACGTCCGCCGCCGCCAGCGCGGCGTCCGAAAGCTCCACGCTGTGCATGGGGAGCCCCTGCAGCGGGGTGTGCCCGTCGTCGTGAATGGTGGGGCAGAACGGGTCGTGGTAGCTCAGCCGGGCGCCCTTCTCCTGCAGCAGCTGCAGGATCTCCAGCGCCGGGCTCTCGCGCAGGTCGTCGATGTCCTTCTTGTACGCCACGCCCAGCACCAGCACCCGGGCGCCGCGCACCGAGCGGCCGTCGTCGTTCAGGGCGTCGGCCACCTTGGCCACCACGTACGCCGGCATCCCCGCGTTGATCTCGCTGGCCAGCTCGATCATGCGCGTGCGGTACGACAGCGTGCGCATCTTCCAGCTCAGGTAGTGCGGGTCCAGGGGGATGCAGTGCCCGCCCAGGCCGGGGCCGGGGGAGAACTTCATGAAGCCGAACGGCTTGGTGGCGGCCGCGTCGATGACCTCCCACACGTCCACGCCCAGCACGTCGCACGCCTGGGCCAGCTCGTTGGCCAGGGCGATGTTGATCATGCGGAAGGTGTTCTCGTACACCTTCACCAGCTCCGCCGCCTCGGCGCTCTCCACCGGCACCATGGTCTCGAACACGCGCCCGTACAGCGCCTCGCCCGCCTCCAGGCAGGCGCGCGTCACGCCGCCGATGACCTTGGGGGTGTTGCGCGTGTGCCACACGGCGTTGCCGGGGTCCACCCGCTCGGGGCTGAAGCAGAGGAAGAAGTCCACGCCGGCCCGCAGCCCGCCCCGCTCCAGGATGGGGAGCACCACGTCGCGGGTGGTCCCCGGAAAGGTGGTGCTCTCCAGGATGACGAGCTGTCCCGGGCGCAGCACGGCCGCGATGGACTCGGTGGCCGCGACCACGAACGACAGGTCGGGGTCCTTGATCTTGTTGAGCGGGGTGGGGACGCAGATGGAGATGGCGTCGCACTCCGCCAGCCGCTTGAGGTCGGTGGTGGCGGAAAGCAGCCCCTCGCCCACGAAGGCCGCCAGCAGCGCGGCGTCCACGTCCTGGATGTGGCTGGCGCCGGCGTTCACGCCGTTCACCACCGCCTCGGACAGGTCAACGCCCAGGGTGCGGAAGCCGGACCGGGCCAGCTCCACCGCCAGGGGCAGCCCCACGTAGCCCAGGCCGATGACGCCGGCCACGGCGGTGCCGTCCTGGATGGTGGCGAGGAGATCGTCACGAATGGAGCCGGCGTTGCGCCAGCTGGAAGGTTGCACGCTCAATGAAAGGACTGCGGGAAGCGAGTGTAAGAGAGGGTGAGATCGGTTCGCCGCTTCCGACCGGGCGCATTTCGTCTGGGGGGACGCTGCGCACTCCGTCGGTGTCCGGACCCGAAAACCCCGAATTCCTGCGGGAGTGAAACGCCCCTGCGGCGCCCCTGTCCGGCGGGCAAGCCCGCCTCCATGCGAGGCGGCGGGCGACGAACGTGCCATGAGAATAGGCCCTCGGGCCGCATGTGTCAACTTCGGCGAAGCTGGTTTTTCAGAAAGCCTTGCGCCCTTCCGCACCGTCCGGAATCCGGAAGAAGCCGACTTCTGAATCATCTCTGTCCACCTGCTCCCCCGCGCCGGTCCCACGCCGCCCCGCCGAGAGGGTGCACGGCTCCCAAGAGGACAGTCCCATGCTCACCCGCCCCCTGAAAGCGGGTTCATCTCAGCTCTGGCGCAGGCAATGCCGCGATTCCGTCACCGAGCCAGCCGTCGTGCCGTCGCAAGCTCCCGCAACGGTGAGTATCGCGGAACCGTCCGCAGACACCTTTCCCGCCGTCGACGCGCTGCATCCTGCCGCCGCCTCCACCTGCCGCGCGTCTTTTGCGGGAGCGTGCCCCGCAGGGGAGCCCGAGAGAGCGGCCGGTGCGTCCGCCGGACCGGGACGTCGCCTCCAGCGTTCGTGCGGGCCGGGAGCTCACGGGATCGCGCCACGGGTGCCGGTCGGCCAGCTTTCGAGCGCCTCGGGCGGCATGGGTGCCTCCCCCCAAAAACGCGGATGGCCCCCTGCCACATCCCACCCGTCCGCCGACCCTCTGTTTCGCCTGCACCGGCTCCATGCCCGAGCGATGGATTGGGGGCCTCACCCCGGCCGACCTCATGATCCCCCGCCCCTGCAACGAAGTCGACGATGAGCCGGAAGACGGCGGGTCGGGATCCGCCTCAGCGCCCCACGCAGACGCCGAGGCGGAGCCCCAGGTTGAACGCGTCGCCGGCGAAGTGCCGGTTGAGCTCCGTGGAGGCGGTGGCGCCGCCGGTCACCTCCACGCCGCGCGAAAAGAGCAGCGCGTCGGCGGAAAGGCTGTGGACGACGTCGGTGGAGCGGTCGTCGCGCACCCCGGACAGGTAGTACACGGAGCGGTCACCCACCCGCCCGCGGGTCCACGCCACGCTCCACCGGCCCCAGGGGCGGTACACGTCCACCCCCACCACCGACGCGCCGCCGCCGTACCCGAACGCCGAGCCCAGCGCCTGCCCCCGGTGGGTGTGCCCCTGGGCGGTGAAGGTGTGGCGGTAGAACGGCGGCTGGTTGCGCACCTGCACGATGTGCGAAGGCTGCGTGTTCAGCACCTCGGCGCGCAGCGACACCAGGCGCGCGGGGCCGCGGCTCCACGCCTTGCGAAAGCCCAGCATGTAGCCGCTGCCGTGGTCCGGCTCCAGCGTCAGGTCCAGCAGGTCCCAGCTGTGGTCCTCGCGGCCGAACTCGCCGTACACCTCCAGCCCCGCGGCTGGAAGCAGCCAGCGGGCGAACACCGAGGCGAGCTGGTTGTCCACCGACGAGCGCCCGTCCGGCCCCACGCCGGTGCTGTCCAGCGACGCCTTGGTGATCCCCTCGAAGGCCTTGAGCAGGTCGCTTCCCTTCAGTCCGCCCTCGCGCCAGGGGACGTGAAAGAAGCGGGTGGCGCCCAGCTCCAGCCCCGGCGCGCCGCGGGGGGTGAACACGGCCACGATGCCGGTGGCGTAGCGGCGGGAGCCGTGCCCCTGCACGCTGGACCATCCCGACTGCCGCAGCGAGCCCCACATCACCCGCCCGTGCACCCGGCCGATCCCTACGTTCACCGGGGCGGCGGTGCCGGCGAACAGGTGCGGAAAGCCGCCCGCGTTGTTGCCCAGGATGATGGGGTGGTCCGAGGCCGGCCCCCAGTGCTGGCTGGCGGTGGAGACCCCCGCCGCCACGCCCAGCGCGTCCACGCGCAGGGTGCTTTCCCCCGGGTCCAGGCGGGCGTAGCTCCCCGGGCCGAACCGCTGCGGCAGGTCGATCCCCCGCGGCGACAGTCCGTCCCCATATACAAGTCGCCCGCTGTCTCCGTTGGCCAGCAGCG
>Ga0190267_10000267_pt1 | contig 11565 bp, 12 predicted proteins | sample Popmic239T_FD_140332 | JGI IMG/M metagenome (GOLD analysis project Ga0190267, IMG submission 140332) | Populus adjacent soil microbial communities from riparian zone of Oak Creek, Arizona, USA - 239 T | ecosystem: Environmental > Terrestrial > Soil > Riparian zone | place: USA: Arizona... | reverse complement strand
CGGCACGGTCGTCTCCGAGGGCGGGATGCCGTGGCGCTACGGCACCGACGGGTCCGTGACCCTCGCCTCGCCCGCGAAGCCGACCGCCACCTTCGACTCGCTCGGTGCACCGACCGAATACGTGCTCGAGCATGCGATCCGCACCGACTACGCGCTCGTGCGCGCAGCGAAGGGCGACCGGCACGGGAACCTCGTGTTCGAGAAGTCGACCCGCAACTTCAACCCGCTCGCTGCCATGGCCGGCCGGATCACGATCGCCGAGGTGGACGAGCTGGTCGAGCCCGGCGAACTCGATCCCGACGCCGTGCACCTGCCCGGCATCTACGTCGACCGCATCGTCGTGCTGAGCCACGATGAGGCGAACGACCTGCCGATCGAGAAGACCACGGTGCGGCCCAAGCCCGCCGCTGCAGGCACTGATACCGGCACCGAAACTTCAGGCACGGAGGAGAACTGATGCCCCTTACCCGCAACGAGATGGCCGAACGCGCGGCCCTGGAGCTCGAGGACGGCACCTACGTCAACCTCGGCATCGGCCTGCCGACTCTCATCCCCAACTACATCCCCGAGAGCATGACGATCGTCCTGCACTCCGAGAACGGCATCCTCGGCGTTGGCCCGTACCCGTGGGAGGGCGAGGCCGACCCGAAGCTCATCAACGCAGGCAAGGAGACCGTTACCGTCCTGCCCGGGGCCGCATACTTCGACTCGGCCGCGAGCTTCGGGATGATCCGCGGAGGCCGCGTCGCCACCGCCGTACTCGGCGCGATGCAGGTCTCCGCCGCGGGCGACATCGCCAACTGGGCGGTCCCCGGCAAGCTGATCAAGGGCATGGGCGGCGCGATGGATCTCGTCGCCGGCGCACGCCGGGTGATCGTCCTGATGGAGCACGTCACCAAAAACGGGGAGCACAAGATCCTGGACGAGTGCGAGCTGCCGCTCACCGGCAAGGCCTGCGTCGACAGGATCATCACCGATCTGGCCGTCTTCGACGTGACCGAGGATGGGCTGGTGCTGCTGGAGCTCGCTCCCGGGGTCACGCTGGACGAGGTGCGGGAGAAGACGGGCGCCGCGTACACGGTCGCCTCCTCGCTGGCCGACGCACCTGTCGAGGGCGGGGCGCTCTGATGGCTGAACTGCGCGACGCCGTCATCTGCTCGCCCCTGCGCACCCCGGTCGGCCGCTTCGGCGGATCCCTGGCCCCGCTGAGCGCTGTGCAGCTCGCGACGCACATCCTCACCGAGCTCGTGGCTCGCAGCGGACTTCCGGGAGACGCCGTCGACGACGTCATCCTGGCGCAGGGCTATCCGACGATGGAGGCGGCGCCGATCGCCCGCGTGGCTGCGCTCAATGCAGGACTTCCTGTCACTGCGACGGGATACCAGCTGGATCGTCGCTGCGGCTCGGGCCTTCAGGCGGTCCTCAACGCGGCCATGCAGATCCAGACAGGCGTCAGCGATCTGGTCCTCGCGGGCGGGGTCGAGTCGATGAGCAACGCCCCGCTCTACACCGAGCAGGGCAGGCGCGGCATCCCTGCAGGCGGTCTGATGCTGCACGACGCGCTCAGCCGCGGACGCGAGACGGTTGGCGGGATCCACTACCCCACCCCCGACGGCAACATCGGCGCGGCCGAGGTCCTCCGCAAGGAGTACGGGATCTCGCGGGGCGAACAGGACGAATTCTCCGTCCGATCCCACCAGAAGGCCGTCGCGGCCCAGCAGTCCGGGGCGTTCGCTCGCGAGCTGGTGCCCGTGACCGTGCCAGGCCGCAAGGGCAGCGTTGTGGTCGACACGGACGAGCACCCCCGGGCGGACACGTCCGTTGAGGTCCTGTCAGGCCTCCGCGCCGTCATGCTCAAGGCCGACCCGGAAAGCACGGTGACCGCAGGCAACTCCAGCGGACAGAACGACGCGGCGGCGGCCTGCATCGTCACGACGCCCGAGCGCGCCGCCGAGCTGGGGCTCACCCCGATGGTGCGGCTGGTCACCTGGGCGGTGGCCGGGGTCGATCCCCTGCACTTCGGCGTCGGGCCCGTACCTGCCGTGAACCGTGCCCTCTCGCGCTCCGGCCTCGGCTTCGATGACATCTCGGTCATCGAGCTGAACGAGGCATTCGCGGTCCAAGTGATCGCCTGCATGCGCGACTGGGACCTCGACCCAGGAGATCCGAGATTGAACCCGCGTGGGAGCGGCATCTCCCTCGGGCACCCGATCGCGGCGACGGGTGCGCGGATGCTCGCCACCCTGGCCTCCGAGCTCACGGACCTCGACGGCACGTTCGCCCTCGAGACCATGTGCATCGGCGGCGGACAGGGCCTCGCCGCCATCTTCGAACGCGTCTAGCCCACCCTCTCAGCACGGGCTCCCTGCACGGATCCGGAGATCTTTCGTCCGTCCGGATCCTTCAGCCCCTCTGCCTGAGACACGCCGCTAGCGGGCCGCTTTCGGGGGCGCGAACGGGGGCGACGGAGGCAGGCTCTCCGGATCCGTGCAACCTCACCTTCAGGAGACCGATGACTGCTCCGGCGCTGTATCTCACCTTCCCAGGAGTCGCTGCGGATGCCCTTCGGTTCTACCAGGACACCTTCGGCGGGGAGCTCACCCTCCACACCTTCGAGGCGTTCGGGCGCACTGACGGTCCGACCTCCGCGATCGCGCACGGCACCCTCGCCGGCCCCGTGGATCTGTTCGCCGCTGACGCGGCGGGAGGAGAACCCACCGTGCAGATGTCCGGCGTGAGAGTCGCCCTGCTGGGAGCCGCAGACGGCCCGACCCTCACGCGGTGGTTCCACAAGCTCTCTGTGGAAGGCGAGGTGCTCGACCCCCTGCAGAAGCGCAGCTGGGGCGCGACGGACGGGCAGGTCGTCGACCGCTATGGCCTGCGGTGGCTGATCGGCTTCGAGGACGAGGCCTGAGCTACTCCGCTTCGCGTGCACCCCGGCTCCGCACGAAGGGCAGCACCCTCGACCACATCAGCTCTGTGGCCTCCTGGTCGTACTCGCTCGCCAAGGTCGGATCCGTGAACAGGTGGCCGGACCCCGGATAGAGGAAGCTCTCGAGGGTTCCTCCGCCGGATGCGACATCGGCGGCGGACTGAGCCTCCACCTGCGGCTCCCGGAACGGGTCATCCGTCATCTGGTGCGCCTGGGAGTCAGCACCCGTCGGCCAGCTCGCGTCCTCGCCGAACCATTCGAGCACATTGACGCCCGAGAACTGCAGGATGGCCGACACGGGCCGCTGCGTGCCCACGTACACCGCGACACTCGAGCCCTGCGAGAAGCCCGCCACGACGAAGCCATCCGACAGGTCGGCGACTGCGGCGAGCGCCCGCGCGCAGAGCGTGTCCATGCCCAGCTCGTCGGCGAATCCCATCGCTGGCTCGTAATCATCGAAGAGGCGCCCGTCGTAGAGATCGGGCAGCAGCACGTCGTGACCGTCGGCGCGCAGCCGGGCCGCCGCATCGCGTTCGCCCTGCCGGATGCCGAGGACCGAGTGGAAGATCACGATCGTCGTCATGGTCCTCGAGCATGCCACTCCGGCGCGCGCCCCGCAGCCCTGCTGCCCGGGCCGCCAGCTCTACGGGTGGGCGAGATCGTCCAGCATGCGGTCGAGAAGATAGAGCAGGTCGGCTCTCTCCGCGCCGCCGAGGCGTCCCGTGATCTCGGCGACCGCGCCTGCCATCTCGTGGTGGAGGAGGTCGGCCAGCTGGCGTCCCGCATCAGTCAGGGCGACGTGCACCACCCGGGCGTCATCGGGATTGCCCACCCGCTCCACCAGACCGCGTGTCACAGCACGGTCGATGAGGCCGCTGATCGTCGAGCGGTCGAGCCCGAGGCGGTCTGCGAGGACCGCCATTCTCGGGCGAGTCTCCCGCAGCATCGCCAACAACCTCAGCTGGGTCAGGGACACATCATTCGCGGCGGCGATGCGCGTCAGCAAGCCGCTGACGCGGAAGGAGACCTCGATGAGCCTCTCGATGACCGCGCCGTCATGTGGGGCTGTCGAAGCCATGGGAACCTCATCTCAGGTAGTGGGTATCGCCAACTATAATACTTGGCACTACCAACCAGGCCCACCAGCCAACCATTGCCGGATGTGGAAAGGTTGCCTCATGACGCCGTTGGGCAGCGACCGGATCACGTTGACCGGGCTCGAGGTGTTCGCACATCACGGCGTGTATGACTTCGAGCGCCGAGACGGACAGCGCTTCATCCTCGACCTGGAGCTCGCCCTCCCCCTGAGCGTAGCCGCGGCGACCGACGACGTCGTCGCCACGGTGCACTACGGCGAGCTGGCGGAGCGCGTCGCCGCCGTGGCGACCGCTGAGCCCGTGGACCTGCTCGAGACGCTGGCCGAGCGGATCGCTGCCGTCGTACTGGAAGACCAGAGAATCGCGAGCGTCCGCGTCACCGTACACAAGCCCGACGCTCCCATCGAGCTGCAGTTCCGGGATGTCTCGGTGACGCTGGAACGCGCCCAGACTCCTGTTGACGGGGCTCCGGTCGTTCTCGCGCTCGGCAGCAACCTCGGAGATCGCGCCGCAGCCCTCGCCCGGGCCGTCGACATCCTGAGCCGCCTGACTGGTCTCACTCGCGTGCGGGCCTCTCCCGTCGTCGAGACGATCGCGCTCACTCTGGATGGTCCCGACGCGGACAAGCCGGCCTACCTCAACCAGGTGGTTCTCGCGTCGGCGTCGATCTCCCCTGTCGCGCTGATGCGTGCCCTGCTGGCCATCGAGAACGTCCTCGGCCGCGAGCGCACGGAACGGTGGGGCGACAGGACCCTCGACCTCGACCTGATCAGCTACGGTGACCTGCGCCAGGAGGACCTGGAGGTCACGCTGCCGCATCCCCGCGCCCATGAACGGGACTTCGTGCTCGCGCCATGGTCGATGCTCGACCCCCACGCCGTGCTGCCGGGGCGAGGCCGCGTCGCCGATCTGCTGGCCGCAGCGGACACCCGTACCTTGCGAGTGGTCCGTCCGTGATCGAACCGCGCCAGCACCGCATTCCGGTATCCGGCGGAAACCTCACGGTCGCCGAGTGGGGCCCGGAGGACGCCACGACGGCGGTCATCGCAATCCATGGCATCACCGCATCCAGCCGCGCCTGGCTCCTGCTCGCCGAGGCACTCCCCGACGTGCGCATCATCGCTCCCGATCTGCGCGGACGTGCGCGAAGCAATGCACTCCCCGGTCCATACGGGCTCCGGTTCCACACGAACGACCTGACCGCCGTCCGGGAAGCACTGGGAGTGAAGCTCGCCGTGGTCGTCGGCCACTCGATGGGCGCTTTCGTTGCGGTCAACTTCTCGGCTCAGGATCCGCGCACCTTCGGCCTGCTGCTGATCGATGGCGGGATCCCCCTTGTCCTGCCTCCGACGATGAACATGGAGACCGCACCGCCGCTGCTGCTCGGTCCCGCATTCGAGCGTCTGAGCATGACGTTCCCTTCGCGGGAGGCCTACCGGGCCTTCTGGCGTGACCATCCCGCCTTCCGCGCCGACTGGAGCGAAGCGGTCGAGGCATACCTGGATTACGACCTGGAGCAGACCGCGGATGGGTTCTCCCCATCCGCCAATCCCCGAGCGGTGCAGGTCGATTTCGCCGAGCAGTTCGGACCCGCCTGGTATCTGCGGGATCTCACCCATCTGGACGAACCGGTCACGATCTTGCGCGCTCCACGGGGACTGCTGGATGAGCCCGCCGCCCTGTACGCACCCGGGCAGATCGAAGAGGAGTGGGACGAGCAGATACCCGGTCTCGAGGTCATCGAGGTCGAGGACGTGAACCACTACACGATCCTGATGTCAGAGCGCGGGGCCGATGCGGTCGCCGCCGCCCTCCGCCCTCTGATCCTTCCCGGCTGACAGCTCTCACGAGCCCAACCACCCGACCCCATCCCGACAGTACGAACGAAGGAGTTCCATGTCCACGATCCTCGACGGCATCACCGCACAGCTGGTCCAGACCCCGCGGCTGAGTGCCCAGGTGCTCGAACGCGCGGCACCCGACACCGCCACGACCGTCGTGTTCGTGCACGGCAACGTCTCCTCCTCGCTCTTCTTCCAGCCGACGATGCTGGCGCTTCCCGCCCATCTGCGGGCTCTCGCCATCGACCTGCGCGGGTTCGGCGACAGCGAGACCCTGCCTGTGGACGCGACGCGCGGCGTGCGCGACTTCTCGGACGACGTGGCGTCCGTGCTCGACGCCCTCGGGCTGAGCGCGGCGCACATCGTCGGCTGGAGCCTCGGCGGGGGCGTGGTGATGCAGCTGCTGCTCGACCGACCCGACCTCGTCGCCAGCCTCACCCTCGAAGCCCCGGTCTCTCCCTACGGCTTCGGATCGACAGCGCTCGACGGCACCCTCCTCAACGACGGCGCAGGATCGGGCGGCGGCGGCGCGAACCCCGACTTCATCGCGCGACTCGAATCCGGCGATACGACAGCCGAAGCGCAGACCTCGCCGCGCACGGTCTACCGCACCGCCTACGTCAAGAACCCCGACGCGGTCGAGCATGAGGATCTCTGGGTGGAGTCCATGCTCACCACGGCCACCGGCGAGGGCAACTACCCGGGCAACTCGGTCGCGACAGACACCTGGCCAGGCTTCGGCCCGGGGACGACCGGGGTCCTGAACACCCTCACGCCGAACAATCTCAACCTGTCCGGCATCGTCGATATCAGCGCGAAGCCGCCCATCCTCTGGGTCCGCGGGCTCGACGACGTCATCGTGTCCGACACCTCCTTCTTCGATCGCAACTTCCTCGGCCAGCTCGGCGTGATCCCCGGATGGCCCGGCGCCGACGCTGCACCGGCCCAACCCATGGTCACGCAGACGCGAGCGGTTCTCGACGCGTATGCGGCTGCCGGCGGCACATACCGCGAGCTGGCGCTTCCGGAATGTGGACACTCGCCGCACCTCGAGCACCCCACCGAATTCGTCGCCGCACTGGTCGAGCACATCAGCTGAATCGATCCGCCGGGGTGCCGCACGGCCTGGTGCTGCACCCCGGCGCCCCCAATCCTCTGCCCCCGAATGTAACCCGAGGGGGTCTCATCCCTTCGGGGGCTGGAGCGAACCCCCGTCCGACCAGGAGAATTACCCTAGAGATCGATGTTCTCGGCTCCGCGCGGATGGGGGTCCGCCGCCGAGAACAGGTCCGTGGGGGTACTGGTGTCGCTTCGCGCAGCCACGCCGCGCCCGCCAGCACTCCTCGCCAAGCGCCTGCCCCTGGCCGCAGCTCGAGTTGCGCCTCGCCCGTCACGTCCCCCGTCAGATCTCCCCCAGCAGCGCGAGAGCACTGCCACCGTCGGCTTCATCCTGGGCGTCGCCCTGTGGATGGTGCTGTCGATCGCTCGGCCGCTCGACACGGGGCCAGCACTGTTCTGGACGTGGTTCCTCCTCGGATCCTTCCTGCCCGCCGCGGGCTTCCTGACAGCCATCGCGATCCGGCTGCGGGGCCTTCTGGACGTCCGCGTCTCCCAGCTCGTGATCGTCGCCGCGGTCGGAGGGACACTCGCGCGCGGCCTCAGCGTCAGCGGGCGACAGCTCGCCACGACGGTCCTGCCGCAGTTTGACCATGGCTTCGGAGGTCTCTTCGCCGACATCGCCCTGAACCAGGGCGCGCTAGTCCTCGTCTCGCTGGCGATCCTCGCGCTGCTGCACCGCGGGCGGATCACCGTCCGCAACGCCATGTTCGTCGCCGGTGGCATCGGCGCGGTGTTCTCGAGCCTCCACCTGATGACGGAGCAGTTCGCCGGAATCGCGGGCGGCGCCGACAGCGCAGCACTATCCGTGCACTTCCTCGAGCACGCGACGCTCCTGACGGTCGGCTATCCCCTTTGGACGTCGCTGCTCGTGGGCGGGATCGTCCGGTGGCGTCGGGAGAGCACGACCGCTGTCCTGAATCAGGCGGCGCGAAGCGCCCTCCTCGTCCTCGCCGGGCAGGTCGCCACCGTGCTGCTGGTGGAGGTCGTTCCGAGCATGCTCGGCGGGATGGGGACGCAGATCGTCTGCCTGGCCCTTGCCGGCCTCGTGGGGATTGCCCTCGCGCGTCCGTGGCGGAGCCTGATCTCCTCCGCGGAGGATGGATTGACGGAACGACCGACGGTGACTGCCGGTAGAAGCCGACAGTCACTCCCCGGGTATGCGGTGGATCAGAGCGGCGGCGCGTAGAGGAACAGGGCGATGGCGCTCGCGGGGATCGTACGGATCCCGTATTTGTGCATCATGCCGTGGTTGTACTCCTCGATGGTCACGGTGCCATCGTCGTTGACGTTCTTCACGTACGCGACATGGTTGCCGTTGAACCAGGCGACCGATCCGGCCACGGGCTCGGAGCCTGTCTCCCAGCCGTGGGCACGCCAGTTGGAGGCCCACTGGGACGCGTTGCCGCCATTCGGGGTGAGGTAGGACCAGGTGTACTTCCACGGGCCGCTGGTGGAGCCTGCATCGCGATTGAGTCGCCAGGCCACGAAGTCGACGCATTCGCGGTAGTAGTAGCCGAGCGCGGAGAGTCCGCCGCCCTCCACATCCGCGGCCTCGTAAGGCCATGGGTAGTCGTCGCCGGCTGCCGTGGCGCCGGATGCGTTGTAGGCGGCTGCGCGCTTGGCACGGGCGTTGTCGAGGCGCCGAGCCACCATCTCCTCGTCGGAGGTCGCATTGATCCCACTCCGGCTGATGGTCTCCCCTGCGGCGTCCAGCGGGACGGCGAGCGACTGCGATCCGTTCACCGACGAGGTGAAGGACGGGTCGGCCGAGAAGGTCTGCGAGTACGCCGGCAGGGCTGCCGTGGCGAAGAGCCCGGGAACCGTGACGACGGCTGCGAGCGCGCAGATCAGCCGGCGCATGCCCGACTTGCGGCGGAGCTCCGCGGATGCTGAGGGGTCGAAGCGCGTGGGAGCGGGTGCGGGAGTGGCGCGGCGGGGCGCTCCCCCAGGGCTGCGGTGCGCGACGGTTGCGAATCGCGGGTCGCGGGGGGATCCGACGACGGGGATGGGGGCCGTGACAGCGGCCACTCGACGGTGCGCGCGGATGGGTGCGGAGCCGGACACGCTGGGGCTGCTCGGGTTGCCGGTGCGCAGCTCGCGTCGCGTCGGATGGACCTGCTGGGGCGCAGGTGTCCGTGCAAGCGGGTCACGTTCGTTCAATGCAATGCTCCGGGTGGTCTCAGGTGCCGCTCCCTGTTACAGCTCTCACAGGGCAGCTGACACAGGCACGTGTCCAGTGGCCGTGAGCGAAATCGGGAGACTTCTCATCGCAACGGCCATGAGGAGCGTTTCACGATTGTCACGAATCGGTCACGGACACGCCACGGTTGCGCCATGTCGGCGTGCAATCCGTCGGAACGATTCAACCGTCGGCGACCGTGCGGACAGGGGTGCTTCAGGCGGCAGGCGCCAGGTAGGCGTCCCAATCCGCCTCGGGCCGCTCGACCCCTCGGACCAGCCAGGCAGTGCCGCTCGGCATGCGCGGCACGACCCGGAGTCGCCAGCCCATCTCGTGCGGTGTCCGGTCGCCCTTCATGTTGTTGCAGCGGAGGCAGCAGGCCACGAGGTTCTCCCAAGTGTCTGCGCCTCCGCGTGAGCGCGGCAGGACGTGATCGATGGTGGATGCGGCGTGCCCGCAGTAGCCGCACCGCCATGCATCCCTCCGCAGTACTCCCCGGCGGGAGACGGGAACGCGCCGCGATCCGGGGATGCGCACGTACCGCGTGAGGAGGATCACGCTCGGCCGCTGCCACTGCCCGGAGATGCCGTAGATCGGATGCTCGGTATCCGACTCCACAACGACGGCCTTGCCGCCGAGCACGAGCACTACCGCGCGCCTGAATGAGATGACGGCAAGCGGTTCGTATCCCGCGTTCAAGACCAGGGTGCGCATCGTTGTCCTCTCGAAGCGGCCTGCACGGCTTGCAGGCATCCGATTCGTTGCCAGGGAGAGGTTCGGCACACAAAAAAGGGCACCGTCTAGTGACGGCGCCCTGAGCTGCATGCCTGTATCCGGCCGGAGCCGGCGGCTGTGAGAAACACACTATGTTCGCTGAGCCGGTGACCGACGAGCGCGCAGGCATCCACGGTTTGGACGCTCCGGCTCGCGTGCACTGGCTCTCCGCCCTCTCGGTGACGTGAGGACAGGGTAACGCAGCTCGGATGCGCTCCAGCTCACCGAACCCTGAACACCCCAAGGTGTAACAGGATGTTCACGCGTCGGCCTGCGGCGAGAAGGCCCCCGATAGCAGTGCGGCGAAGGCTAGATCCCCAGGCGGACGTAGTGCACGGCGCCGCTCCAGATGGGCTGCACTCGCACGGACGCCCCGCTGTAGGGGGCGTGCAGGATGTTGCCGTTGCCCGCGTAGATGCCATCGTGGCTGCCGTCATCGAAGACGACGAGGTCGCCGGGCTGGGCGTCGGCGGCCGAGATGGTGGTGCCGATGGCGTCTTGGCTCACGACGGAGTGCGGCAGGGAGATGCCGAACTGCGCGTAGACGAACATGACGAAGCCCGAGCAGTCGAACCCGGCAGGAGTGGATCCGCCGTAGACGTAGGGCACGCCCTGGTACTGCAGGCCGACGTTGTAGACCTGGCTGAGGCTGAAGCTGGGGTACGGCGGGTTAGCGGCGATCTCGGAGGCGCTCGGACCCGAGTAGGTCGACTTGTTGGCCGCGATCGAGGCTCGTAGAGCCTCGGCCGCGGCTGCTGCGGCTGCGGCCTCTGCGGCGGCGGCAGCGGCAGCCCGGGTCGCGTTCAGCTCCTCGACGGTAGTCGCGGACATGACATCGCGGGTGGCGACGCTGGCTGTGGCGCCAGCTGCCACATCGAAGGACTGCGACTGGGTGTTCTTCAGGAACTGAGCCTCGGAGAAGTCCACCTGCGGGTCTGCGTTGGCGGCGGGGTCGAATGCGTAGGACGGAAGCGAGAGGGTGGCGACGAGTCCGAAGGCGAAGGTCATCACGACGACGTTGATGACGCTCTTGATGCGCGCGGCGCGGTGGTGGACCGTGGGGGCGCCGGCCGAGGCTGCCGCCGGTGCCGGACGACGGGACCCGTGGCTGCGCGACTTGCCGGCGATCCGCTCTTCACGGAGCGAGCGGCGGCTCGCCCCATGGAACGGAGTCGCGATGTGCGAGGCAGCCATCTGCTGGCGTGCTCCGACGTCGCCGGAGGTCGAACTGGACCTCTCGGTCGCAGAGTCGTTCGGGAAGCTTGGGGCCACGGGAAGTCTCCTCCGCTCCACGACTCCTTCGGGGGAATCGTCCTGTCCGCGCATCGTTCCGTCGGGGTGAAACCGCGAGACAGGTGGGGTGGGAGCGTCGCGGTTTCCGGCTCGACCACCGGTGCATCTGGCGATCGAGCAGCCCCCAGGCTATGTCAGGGGGCCACTCGTGTCATCCCGCGGCACGCCCGAGACAACGAACGGGTAACGAATCGCCGTCCTGCCGGAGCGTCGGTTTGGCGGGTCGCGCCCCCATACCGGAAGGGGGCGCAAACCGCCCCCATCCCCGGATCCATGCGGATCTCGGCGATACCGCCTCCGCAGCCCCCTGCATCCGTGGCCCACCAATTG
>Ga0190267_10000266_pt1 | contig 11625 bp, 9 predicted proteins | sample Popmic239T_FD_140332 | JGI IMG/M metagenome (GOLD analysis project Ga0190267, IMG submission 140332) | Populus adjacent soil microbial communities from riparian zone of Oak Creek, Arizona, USA - 239 T | ecosystem: Environmental > Terrestrial > Soil > Riparian zone | place: USA: Arizona... | reverse complement strand
GAGCAGGTCGGCCCGCAGTTCCTCGGCTGAGGCGTACCGCCGGGCCGGGTCCTTGGCCATGGCCTGGAGGATGATCGCCTCGAAGGCGGCCGGGATGTCCGGGTTCAGGCGGCGGGGCGGTACCGGCTGCTCGCGCACGTGCTTGTAGGCGACCGTGACCGGGTTGTCGCCGGTGAACGGGGTGCGCCCGGTGACCATCTCGTAGAGGACGACGCCGAGCGAGTAGACGTCGCTGCGGGCGTCGACGGTGTGGCCCTGGGCCTGCTCGGGCGAGAAGTACGTGGCGGTGCCCATGACGGCGCCGGTCTGGGTCAGGTTCTCGCCCGCCCCGGAGCTGGCTGCCCTGGCGATGCCGAAGTCGGCCACCTTGACGTGGTCCTCGGCGTCGATCAGCACGTTGCCCGGCTTCACGTCCCGGTGCACCACGCCGTTGCGGTGCGCGAAGGCGAGGGCGGCGGCCACCTCGGCCCCGATGTCGGCGGCCCGGTCGGCCAGCATGGCGCCGTCGTCCCGGATGACATGCGACAGCGGCATGCCGTCGACGAACTCCATGACGATGAAGTAGGTGCCGCCCTCTTCGCCCCAGTCGTAGACGCCCACGATGTTCGGGTGGCTGAGGTTGGCGGCGGCCTGGGCCTCCCGCCGGAACCGCTCGACGAAGTTCGGGTCGGTGGACAGCTCCGGGAACAGCATCTTCAGCGCCACCCGGCGGTCAAGCAACTGGTCGCGCGCCAGGTACACCTCGGCCATGCCGCCGCGGGCGATCTGGCGGACGATTTCGTAGCGGCCGCTGTAGAGGTGGGGCGTGGTGGCCATGCGGAACTCCAGCCTAGGAGCCGAGTGCAGCCCGAATCACTGCAGCGGCGATCGGGGCGGCCACTCGGCCACCGGTGAGGTTGTCGTCGTTGCCGGACTGGCTTTCGACGATCACGGCCACCGCCACCTTGGGCGCCTCGGCCGGGGCGAAGGCGACGATCCACGCGTGGGCGCTGTTGCCGACGGTCTGGGCGGTGCCGGTCTTGGCCGCCACCTGGGCGCCGGGGACCTTGGCCCTGGTGGCGGTGCCGTCGTTGACGACGCCGACCATCATGTCCCGCAGCGCCGCCGCGTTGGCCGGGGACATGGCCCGCTTCCACTCCTCGGGCTGGGCGCTGCGCACGACTTGGCCCTCGCTGTCGCGCACCTCGGCCAGCAGGTGCGGCTTCATGACCACGCCGCCGTTGGCCACGCCCGCCGCGACCAGCGCCATCTGCAGCGGGGTGGCGGACACGCTCTGCTGGCCGATCGAGGAGTAGGCCAGGGCGGGCTTGTTGCGGGCCAGGTCGTCCTCGCCCAACACGCTGGTGGCGACAGCGGTGAGGTCGATCGGCGGCCTGCTCTCGAAGCCGAACGCCTTGGCCTGGTCGACCAGCTTGTCGGCGCCCATGTCGAGGCCCATTTGGGCGAAGCCGGTGTTGCAGCTCACCCGAAGCAGGTCCCGCAGCGCGCCGCCGCAGGTCCCGCCGCCGAAGTTGCGCAGGTTGCGGTTGGTCTGGGGCAGGTCGAGCTCGCGCTGGCTCGGGTAGCTCTTGGTGACGAGGTCGGGCTGCTTCTCCAGCGCGGCGGCCGCGGTCACGACTTTGAAGGTGGACCCCGGCGCGTACCGCTCCTGATAGGCGCGCGAGCGCATCGGCTTGGCGGCGGGGTCGGCGCTGAGCGACTGGTACGCCTGCTGGACGGCCCGCTGGTCGTGGGCGGAAAGCGGGTTCGGGTCGAAGCTGGGATAGGCCCACATGGCGAGCACCGCGCCGGTGGTGGGGTCGAGGGCGACGACCGCGCCGCGGCGGTTGCCCAGTGCGTCCTTGGCCACCGTCTGGAGCCGCTTGGTGACGGTGATCGTGACGTTGCCGGTGCGGGTGCGGTCGCTGAGCAGGTCCCGCACGCCGCGGAGGCGCTCGGAGCGGCCGGCCAGGTCGTCGTTGTAGGCCCGTTCGAGGCCGCTCGACCCGTAGGTGAAGGAGAAGAACCCGGTGAGGTGGCCGAACAGCTCTTTCTCCGGGTACTGGCGGAGCCGCTTGAACGCCGAGTCGACCGGGACCGACTGGGCCAGCACGACGCCGTCCGCGGTCTGGATGACGCCGCGCTCGCGGGCGAAGTCCTTGGTCGCCTTGCGGGTGTTGCCCGGCTTGTTCTGGAGCTCTTGGGCCTCGACGACCTGGATGTGGTTGAGCCGCACGAACAGCGCGCTGAACAGCACGAGCAGGGCGACGCCGAGCTTGCGGATCTGCCTATCCATCGACGCCCTCCCGGCGAAGGCGGCGCTCGACGGTGTCGTTCGAGATGCGCAGGAGCAGGGCGAGCAGCACGTAGTTGGCGATCAGGCTGGACCCGCCGTAACTGACGAAGGGCAGGGTGATGCCGGTCAGCGGGACGAGCTGGGTGACGCCGCCGAGGATGATGAAGGTCTGCACCCCGAGGATCAGGGTGAGGCCGGTGGCGAGCAGCTTCTCAAACGGCTGATCGGCCCGCAGGGCGATGCGCAGGCCCACGCCGACCATCAAGAGGAAGGCGGTCACGACCGCGATCGTGCCGATCAGGCCCGTCTCCTCGCCGATGGCGGCGAAGATGAAGTCGGTGGCCGCGGCGGGGATCTTCTGCGGGCTGCCGAGGCCGATGCCCGACCCGCTGATCCCGCCCGACCCCATGGCGTACAGGCCCTGCACGAGCTGGTAGCCGTCGTCGGCCGCATGGGGCCACGGGTTGCGCCAGATCTTCACCCGCTCCTGCACGTGGGTGAACGACGTGTAGGCGAACACCGACCCCATCGCGAACAAGCCCGCGCCGATGCCGAGGTACATGGCCCGGTCGGTGGCGATCCAGAGCAGGCCGATGAACAGGGCGAAGAACAACAGGCTGGAGCCGAGGTCCTTCTCGGCCGTCATCACCAGCAGCGAGAAGCCCCACGCCAGCAGCAGGGGGGCGGCGGCCCGGGGCTGGGGGAGCAGGCGTCCCTTGCCGAAGTCGCTGAGCAGCTCGCGCTTTTCCACCAGATAGGCGGCGAAGAAGATCGCCAGCGCGATCTTGGCCAGCTCGCCGGGCTGGAAGTTGATCGGCCCGAGGCGGACCCAGAGGCGGGCGCCGTTGATCACCCGGCCCACGCCGGGCAAGAGCGGCATCATCAGCAGGCCGACGCCGAGCAGGGCGAACGAGTAGCGGTACCGGTCGAGGTCGCGGGCCTGGCGGACGACGAACAGGGTGCCGATGAACGCGGCGATGCCGATCAGGGTCCACGTCGCCTGCAAGCCGGCCAAGTCCTGGTTGAGGCGGGCGATGAAGACGTAGCCGAGTCCGTTCAGCAGGCCCGCGATCGGGAGCAGGACGGCATCCGCGTTGCGGGCGACTCGGCGGACGACGAGGTGGGCCACCAGCAGCAGGCCGAGGATCACCCCGAGGAACGGGCCGATGTTGGCGGGCAGGGATGCAGTCTTGCCCAGGCTGGCCAGCACGTAGGCGCCGCCAGTGACGATGGCGACCAGCAGCAGCAGGCCCAGTTCGGTGTCCCGAGCGCGCGCCCGCATCATTTTGGGCACCTTTTTGCGCCTCTGGGCCGAGAAAACGTGCCCAAAAGCGGAAGGGGGCGGGCGGGCGCGGACGGGGCGGGGGCGGTCGGGGTGGGCGCGGGGGCGGGCCCGGGGGTGGCGGCGGGCCCGGGGATGGCGATGGCCGGGCGGGTCACGGGATCTGGGCGGCAGTGGTCGGCGGCGAGCCGGGCGGGGCGGTGTTGGGCGGGGCCGTGGTCGTCGTGGTGGCCGGGGGCGCGGCCTGCTCCTCGAGGGCCTCGACGTAGCGGCGCGCCTCGGCCAAGTCGCCGTACTCCTTGCCGCTGGCGACGTCGTCCCGGTAGGCGGGCGGCACGTCGGCCTCGGCCAGCGTGGTGCGCTCCTTGATCGTCGGCTCGAACCAGAGCAGCCCGTCGGGGCGGCCTTGGTAGATCACGACGGTGCCGTCGTTGATCCCGACGTAGTAGCCGGCGCGGGCGTAGAAGCCGATGGCCGCGAGGGCGCCGCCGACCACCGCCAGCAGGGCAATGAAGAACAGGAACGCCTTGAGGGTGAACCGGCGCGGCCGGGGCTCTTTGCCCTTCGGCTCGGGGGCGGGCGCGGCCGTGGCCGGTTGCGACGCGGCGGGGACGTCCCGCTCGACCGGCCGGGACTGAATCGGCGCGGCGGCGACGGCGGCCGAGGCGCGGGCGGCCCGGTCCCCGTCGTCGACGACGTCCACGACGATCACGGTGATGTTGTCCCTGCCCCCGTTGGTGCGGGCCAGGTGGACGAGCTCTTGGGCGGCGTCGTCGGGGTCCTCGAGGCGGCGGAGGATGGCGGCGATCTCGGAGTCGGGCACCTCGTTGGTGAGCCCGTCAGACGCCAGCAGGTAGCGGTCGCCCGCGAAGGGGGTGACGCCGAAGCAGTCGACCTCGACGTCGGGCTGGATGCCGAGGGCGCGGGTGAGCATGTGGCGCTGCGGGTGCACCGTGGCTTCGTCCGGGGTGAGCCGGCCGATGCGGACCATCTCCTCGACCACGCTGTGGTCGTCGGTCAGTTGTTCGAGCTCGCCGTCGCGCAGGCGGTAGGCCCGGGAGTCGCCCACGTTGACCACGGCCAGCACGTCGTCGCCGTCCTCTTCGACCAGGGCCAGGGCGGTGAGGGTGGTGCCCATGCCGCGCAGGGCAGGGTCGCCGGCGGCGCGGTCGTAGATGGCGCCGTTGGCCTGGCGGACCGCGTTGGCGAGGGCGTCTCGGGAGTGGCCGTCAGGGCTGGCCAGGGTGGCCTTCAGCGTGGCGACTGCGATGGCACTGGCCACTTCGCCCGCGGCGGGGCCGCCCATGCCGTCGGCCACCGCGAAGACGGGTGCCTCGACGTACAGGCTGTCCTCGTTGTTGGTGCGGACCCGGCCCACGTCGGTGGCCGAGCCCCAGCGCAGCGTGGTCATTTCGACACCTCCAGCACGGTGCGGCCGATCTGGATGCGGTCGCCGCGGCGGAGCGAGACGGGGCCGCTCAGCTTCTTGCGGTTGAGGAAGGTGCCGTTGGTGGAGCCGAGGTCCTCGATGAACAGGGCGCCGTCGCGCCGGTAGAGGCGGGCGTGGAGCTGCGAGGCATAGCTGTCGTCGGCCAGCGAGACCTGGCAGGTGGCGGCCCGGCCGATCTTGGTCTCGTCAGCGATCTCGAACATCTGGCCTTTGCGCTCGGCCGGCTCGACGACTTTGAGGCGGGCTGCCCCGGTGGGCTGGGCGGTCGAGATCTTGACGGGGGCCGGCGCGGGCGCGGGCGCTGCCGCTCGGGGCGAGGGGGCGGGCGCCGCTTGGGCGGGCTGGCGCACGTCTGACCACACCGCCCAGATCACGCGCAGGAGGAACAGCCAGACGAGCAGCAGGAGGAAGAAGGTGAGGATCTGCAGGAGCGATTCCGGCACGGTGACTCCTTCAGGACGCCTCGTAGCGCAAGACGGTGCCCCCGAGTGTGATCGAGTCCCCGTCGTTCAGGGCCTTTTCCTTGACCCCTGCGCCGTTGACCTGCGTGCCGTTGGTGGACCCGAGGTCCACGACGATGACCGCGACGCCGTCCCTGCGCACCTCGGCATGGCGGCGGCTGACCTTGGTGTCGTTCAGCACGATGTCGCACTCAGGGAGGCGCCCGATGGTGACCGGATCGTCGCCCACCGGGACCCGCGCGTGGTCGGGCAGGACCAGCGAGCCGACGATGCCGCCCTCGCCCTCGCGCACCTCGGCGGCCAGGAGGAACATGCTCGCGCTGAGGCCGGGATCGGTCTCGAGCTCGACGGTGACCGGGCCGATGAAGTGGTACCCCTCGGTGCGGGCGTGCTCGCGGGCGGCGTCGGCCAGCTCACGGGTCAGGGCGTCTTCGAAGCCGGCAAAGCGGTCGTGGTCGGCAGGGGAGAGGGCGAAGCGGAAGGCGTTGGGGACGAGCACCCCGCGGACCGAGTTCGACCGCTGCACGTCCATCTCGCGGGTGAGCCGACGGCCCAGCTCGATCGGCTGGAGGCCGCCGCGGAAGGCCTTGGCGAAGACCCCTTCCACCAAGCGCTCGAGGCGCCGCTCGAAACCCTGCAGTCCCATTGGCGCGAAACCTTACCCACGCGCTGTAACAGCAACGGCGGCGGCGAAACGCCCGGTGGGGAGGCCGGCGGGATCGGCTACCCTCTCGGGGCGCTTACTCGGGCGAGTGGCGGAATTGGCAGACGCGCAGGATTCAGGTTCCTGTGTCCGAAAGGATGTGAGGGTTCAAGTCCCTCCTCGCCCACTCGGCACTTCCTCCCGCGCGAACCGCGTCCGCGTCGGTTTCGCCGGCACTGTGGGTACGGTGCTACGTGATCCCGGCTGCCTCGGCGACGAGCGCCTTCTGCTCGGCGGGGGTCCCCGTCTACGGCGTCCTGAGTGTTCACGGAACGCCGTTGGTTCCCGGCCTCGGGGCGGCGAAGCGCAGCCTCCTGTACCCGCCGGCTCCGGGGCGAGCGGGTCAGGCAACCCGACGAGTCGAGCGGAAAGGGCGCTCCAGCGTCAGTGGTTTCGTGCCGCAACCCCGAGGCGGGCGACTTGCCCGTGCGGACGGCAGGCCGGTGTGCGGCCCCGGAGACTCCCGGAAGCATCCGTGCCCGAGGCTGGTACCATCGGGGGACCGAGCCCTTCGCTGTCGTCCTGACATGCGCCCCGGAGAGTTCCCGATCTTCGGGAGGAATCCGTGGAAGCCGTGTCAGCAGAGGGTCAGCACGTCGTCGGGCAGTTTCTTGGGGGGGCACAGGCCTACGACGGCGCGCTCCACCGTCTCGCGGAGCTGGCGATCGAAGGCCTCGCAGGAGCCGACGCCGCCTCGATAACGGTCCTCGACAACGGCGTCCCGAGGACGCCCGCCTTCACGGACAAGGATGCCCTGGCCCTCGACGAGGCGCAGTACGTGGCGGGCGACGGGCCGTGCCTCGCTGCGATCCGGCAGTGCGGTGTCGAGGAGTTCCAGGTTGGGGCGGACCCGCGCTGGCCCTCGTTCGGCACGGCGGCCTCCCAAGCCGGCGTGGTCGGGGTCCTCTCGGTCGCGCTGGTGGGCGACGACGAGGGCGCCGTGGGCGGGCTCAACCTGTACTCGCGCTCGGTCGCCCGCATAGACGCGCCGGTGCGCGACCAGGCCGTGCGGCTCGCGGCCGTGGTGGGCATCGCGGTCGCCAACGCGCTCCGCTGCGACGCGGTGGCCCAGCTGGCGTCGCAGCTCGAGGAGGCGCTCGTGACGCGGGGCGTGATCGAGCAGGCCAAGGGCATCCTGATGGCCGCACAGCGATGCGGCCCGGAGGAGGCCTTCGATCTGCTCCGAAGGGCCTCGCAGCGGGAGAACCGGAAGCTCCGGGACATCGCGGCCGACGTGGTCCAGCGCGTGCAGCTCCCTTAGTGCTGCCGCCCATGACGCTCGCTTCTGAACGGCACGGGAAAACCCCGCCGGCCGTCTACGCGTCGACGACAGGCGAGTTGGCAGCCTCCAAGTAGTACCCCAAACCCAGCGCCCGTTCTCGTGCTGTCACGTCCACGTACCAGCCGACCGGTGCACCCCGGCGACGCCGGCGGGCAGATTGCCGTGTGTCTGGGTGCCATTGCGTACCGCCGGGGTGCCGAACGGCACCCAGACAGGCGCAGTCGCCTTCCCGCACCGCACCGCACGCAATCACCCCGCTATCGGGGGTTGCGGCCCGACAACCCGAGGTCGTAGACCAGCAGGCATGGCGCTGAGGCGGACGTGCGCAGGGGTGGTCGTGTTGGTGGCAGCAGTGGCGTTTCCGGCTCAGGCCGCGGATGCCCCGGGGGTGTCGTTCGCCGAGACCGGGCCGATCGCGGTGAAGGACGCGGACGTGCCGGTCGTGGTGTGCAACTCCACTGACCGGGCTTGGAGCATCGAGGTCACCGGCGAGTTCAGCGCAGCCAAGACACCGTCGTTCACGGTCGCCGGCTCGCCTCTCCCGCTGGGCGCGGGCACGTGCGGCAAGGTCGTCGTGCGGGCCGTCGATGCCGCAGGGGCCGCCGGGACGCTGGTGGCCCGGGCGCCGGGGGCGGGACTCGACCGCCGGCCGGTGAGCGTCACGCCGGCGACCCTCAAGCCGGGCGCGGCCCTCAACACCTTCGACCTCAAGGGCCACTTCGACAGACCTGGCACGCATGGCAAGGTGAGGCTGTCCGAGGGGTTCCTCATCCTGAGCGCCGACGCCGGGTACCCGCTGCCCACCACGGGCACCGTGCTCGGCTGGCTGGCCGATGGCAGGGACACTGCCAAGCTGGTGGCGGGCAAGGCGTCCTACGTCAGTCCGGAAAAGGACGTCGTGAAGCTGGCCGTCACCCTCGAGGGCGCCGACGGGCAGGGCGTGCTGAAGGGGCGGCTCACCGCGCTGGCGGACAAGGACGGCAAGGCCCCCGCGATTGCGGTCACGGTCGCCGACCACTGGCTCTTGCTTGCCTTGGCCGTGGTCGCCGGGGTGGTCGCCCGGCTGCTGGCCAACCTGCTCTCCGGACGCGTGCTGCTCGACCTGCGCCTCCGTTGGCGGGGGTGGCGGCTCCAGAACGACTACGCCACGATCCCCTCGCCCCAGCCGTGCGGCTATGTCCCGCCGAACGAGGCAGCGGTCAGGGACTTCGTCAAGAAGAACCAAGCGGCGCTGGCCGCGTACGCCAAGACGACCACGCTGTACGACTCGTCCAGCGCCGCGTACAAGAAGATCGCCGCGGATCTCGACGCGGCCGCGAGCGACGCCAAGGCCATCCGTTCCCGTGCGTTGTGCGATGCGCTGAACCGGCTGGCCGAGAAGCTGACCGATTTCGAGTCGGCGTTCTCGGCCGCCTTCCCCGGCCAGGCGTACCCGGTCGCGGCCCGCAAGGCGAAGGGGCTGGTCGATCCCGAGAACCCGGCGTTGACCGTGGGGCAGGCCACCAAGATCATCGAGCAGGTTGCGTCCTACGAGGCCTTCTTCGAGGCGTGGACCGAGTCCGCCAAGCAGTACCGGGCCATTCCGGCCGATGTGAAGTCGTCCCAGGACGAAGACGTGTGCCGTCGGCTGCACGCGGTCGAGGCACTGTTGCTGGACGTGGGCGACTCCGCCGTGTTCGACAAGGCCGCGATGGTCGCCGCCCTGCGGGAGCTGCACGCGGTCGCGGCCTGCGTGCGAGCCGCCGGGCAATTGGAGACGGCCGCACCAAAGCCACGTCGCAACCTGCTCGCCGCCGATGCGCCGCCGTTGTCGCTCGACGCACTGTTCGATCCGCCGGGGGGCTTCGCGGTCGGTGCCGTCGACACGGCCGTCCGCGGCGTCGCACTGGCGGCGGAGGTCTTCATCCTCTTCCTGTCCGCCGGCCTGACCCTGTTGGTCGCGGCCAAGGCGATCTATGCCGACAAGCCCTTCGGCACGGTGTGGGACTACCTCGCCGCCTTCGCCCTCGGTGCCGGCACCGAGGCGCTGGTGTCCGGCGCCGTTTCGGGCTTCGCCCGGTGGCGCACGAACGCCGCCGTGGGCGAGCCGGCGAAAGCGGCGTAACCAGCCGTCAGCCGCGGTCCTGCCAGGTGCAGATGCAGGCCTCGTTGCCCTCCGGGTCGGCCAGCACCCAGAACGACCGCGCGAACCGGTCGTTGACCATCGTCCCGCCTGCCGCCAGTGCGGCCTCGATCCGCGACTCGGCCACGTCGTGCGGCACGGTCACGTCGATGTGGATCCGGTTGCGCTGCGGGCGGGGCGAGTCCATCTGCTGGAACCAAAACGGCGGGCCGATGCCGGCGGGGTCCATGATGGCCGGCCCGTCGTCGTCGACATAGCCGAGCACCGCCTTCCAGAACGGCCGCACCGCCTCGATGTCCATGGCGTCGATGGCGACCTCGGCGATGAAGGCGGCCAGCGGCTCGCTCGGCACCCCGTCCTCGGCCGCCAGCGCACTGATCGTCTCCGCCGTCGCCACCGCGTCGTCCGGCACGCTGATGTGCACCACACCCGAAGGCCGCAGGTCCACGTCGGCGGTCACCGAGTCGGCAACCCGCTGGACGAAGGCAGCCGCCTCGACGAACGAGCCCGCCCGGAACGTCGCGTGCAACCGGTTCAGCAACAACCGCCAGTCAGCCAGCCCAGGATCGCCCACGCCCCTGACACTACGCCCGCTGGTGTACGCCCCCAGGACGACGCCGAACGCCGCCTCCATCGGTACCGTGACCCTCGTGACCCGGCGTCAGACCATTGCCGACGCGCTCCTCGCGTTGGCCTTGGGCGCGCTCGGCCTGCTGTTCCTCCTCGACTTCGACGGCATCGACGCCGGCGCCCATGCCCTCATCGCCGCCCACACCGCCGCCCTCGCGTTCCGACGCCGCCGCCCGCTGCCTGCGTTCATCGCCGCCGTCGCCATCGCCGTCGTCTACGCGTTGCTCGGCTACCCGGTCGTCGCCCTTGGCCCCGCGCCGCTCCTGGCCGCCTACACCGCGGGGGCCGAGCTGCCGAGGCCCCAGTCCCTGCTCGCCCTCGGCGCCATCCAGCTCGGCATGGTCGTCGCCATCGTCGTGCCTGGCGACGTGGGCACCGACACCGCCCTTGGCGACGGCATCGCGCTGGCCGTGTTCTGGCTGCTCGGCGACGCCGGACAGCGCCGGCGCCAACTGGCCGCACTCCTGCGCGACCAGGCGGTGGCCGAGGAGCGCACCCGCATCGCACGCGAGCTGCACGACATCATCGCCCACAGCCTCAGCGTGGTGGTCGTGCAGGCGGGCACGGGCAGGCTCGTGGTCGATCGCGATCCGGACCAGGCCAAGGCCGCCCTCGCCGCCATCGAGTCGACCAGCCGCACCGCCCTCGACGAGATGCGCCGGCTGCTCGACGTCCTCCGCCAGTCCGACCACGCCGCCGCCGCCCGCACGCCCGCCCCCAGCCTCGACGACCTCGACCGGCTTCTGGCCGACAACGCCGCGGGCGGCCTGCACGTCGACGTCCGCATCGAAGGCGACAGGCGACCGCTGCAACCAGGCCTTGAACTGGCTGCGTTCCGCATCGTGCAGGAGGCGCTGACCAACGTCCGCAAGCACGCCCCCGACACCCGCCGGGCCGACCTCGCCATCCGCTACGAGCCCGACGGCATCGCCATCGAGGTGGCCAACAACGGCCACGCCGCGGCGGTCGACAACCCCAACGGCCTCGGCCTGGTCGGCATGCGCGAGCGGGCCGCCATGTACGACGGCGACGTCACCGCGGGCCCGCAACCGACGGGCGGGTTCAAGGTCACCGCCACGCTCAAGGAGCCGAGATGATCCGCGTGGCCGTGGCCGACGACCAAGAGCTCGTGCGCACCGGCTTCACCACCATGGTGGGCACCGCCCCCGATCTCGAAGTGGTGGCGCAGGCGGCCAACGGCGAGGAGGCAGTCGAGGCGGCGCGCCGCCACCACCCGGACGTCTTTCTCATGGACATCCGCATGCCGCTGCTCGACGGCATCGAGGCGACCCGCCGCATCACCGGCGATCCGGCGACCAGCGGCGTGAAGGTCGTCATCCTCACCACCTTCGACCTCGACGACTACGTCTACGCCGCGTTGCGGGCGGGCGCGAGCGGCTTCCTCCTCAAAGACGTGGTG
>Ga0190267_10000265_pt1 | contig 11635 bp, 12 predicted proteins | sample Popmic239T_FD_140332 | JGI IMG/M metagenome (GOLD analysis project Ga0190267, IMG submission 140332) | Populus adjacent soil microbial communities from riparian zone of Oak Creek, Arizona, USA - 239 T | ecosystem: Environmental > Terrestrial > Soil > Riparian zone | place: USA: Arizona... | reverse complement strand
GGGCGAGGGCGTCGCTGCGCACGTCTCGCACGTCGACCCCGATGAAGTCGACGCCGGGCCTGGCCGCCGCCTCGTGCACGAAGAACGGCAGCTCCTCGCGGCACGGCCCGCACCACGCGGCGAAGAAGTTGACCACGGTCGGCTTGTCCGGCGAGCCGTCGAACACGACCGTGCGGGACGGGTCGCGGACGTTGGCCAGGGTGAACGCGGGCGCAGTGTCGAGCAGCGGCGTGGATGCCTCCGACGCCGACGACTCGGTCCTGGCCCCCGCCACCAGCGTCGTCACGACCACCGCCAAGACGGCGACCGGGGCGAGTGCGAACAGCGCGATGCGACGGTTGCCGACGGGGATCAGCCCCCTCCGACGACGAACGTCCCGACCATGTTGGCGTGGAAGTCGCAGCGGAACGTGTACCGGCCGGGCTCGACGTGGATCCGGTAGGTCTTCTCCTCGTGGCCAGGGAAGCCTTGGCCGTTGAAGACGGCAGGCGCGTCCGGGGTCTCGCCCTCGTAGAGCGCCACGTTGTGGAAGACGTCGTGATCGAGGTTGTGGAAGTCGACGATGACCTCGCCGTGGTCGTCGACCTTGGCCTCGACGCGCTGCTCGGCGAACGCGTTGTCCTTGGCCGTGATCTCGACCGGGTGCTCGACGTGGGCCTTGTGGTGGTACTCGCGCTCGCCCTGGGCGGCCGATGCGATCCCGCCGCCGACCAAGGCGATGGCGCCCGCCACGGCGATGGCGGTGACCGCCGACGACGTCACGCGAGGCTTCACCGCGATCCATGCGCAGGCGCCCAGGATGGCGATGGCGACGACCAGCGAGATCCACGGCGCCACGGCCACGTCGGTGGCGAGCAGCGGCCGGGAGAGGCTGATGGCGATCAGCGCGGTCAGCAGACCGGTGCCGACGGGCGTGGTGAGCGGGGCCACGAAGCGGTCCACGACCCGGCCGCCGACCCGCGGCGTCCACGTGGGGTGGTCGGCCCAGGCCTTGGAGAACCAGCCCAGCGCGGCGAGGCCGACGGCGGCCAGGCCGAAGTAGACGACGACCTCGTTGGTGGCCACGCCCACTGCCAGCAGCACGGCGGACCCGGCCGTGATCACCGGCCAGGCCGACCCGGTGGCCGCAGGCCCAGGCGTGTGGGCGTTGCGCTCGGGGGGCGGCGCGTCGGCGGGGACGTGGGGGGCGATGTCGACCCCGGACGCCACCACGGTCAGCAGGCCGAAGAAGGCCGCCGCCGACAGGATCAGCAGCAGAACGGCGCCGGACCGGCCGCCCTCAACGGCGTAGTACACGCCGGCCGTGACCAGCGCGGCCACCGTGAGGGCCCCCAGCACCTTGGTCGCGTAACTGAACACTCGGGCTCCTACTTCCGGACGATGACGGCGTACCAGACGATGATCGAGGCCACCGTGGCGAAGTGCCACAACCACGCGGTGGCCCGAGCCTGGTCGGGGTTGTCAGGGCCGACCTGGCTGCCCCGCACCCGGAACATGGTGAGGAGGGCCAGGCCGATGGCGGCGATCACGACGATGCCGAGGGCGATGGCGAGCGCGCCCACGATGGCGCCGTACGCGTGGTCCTCGGGCGAGATGTGGACCCGGGCCGCGGTGTACGACAGCAGGTTGATGAAGGCCAGGCCGAAGCCCGCCGTGATGGTCAGCGCGGCGGCGGCCTGTCGGCCCTCGCCCCGCTTCACGGCCGACACCGACCACGCCACCGTGAGCGACCCGAGCAGCATCGTGATCACGAGCATGTTGCCGAGGTAGTTGTCGAGCTCGACGTCCTCGGGCACCCACTCGTTGGTGTGGCTGCGCAGCTCGACGTAGGCCGCCAGCAGGGCGCCGAACAGCATCGTGGCGCCCGCGCAGGTGAGGGCCACGCCGGTGGCGATCAGGTTGCGGGGCCGCTCCCCGCCTGCGGAGGGGAGGGCGGCCGGGGCCGGGGCAGTTGCGGTGGTCACTTGGCGGCTCCCGTGCGGAGGTCAAGGACGGGATAGGGCGAGCGCACTTCGGGGATGGCGTCGAAGTTGTGGGGCGGAGGCGGCGAGGCCGCGGCCCACTCGAGGGTCAGGCCCTCGTACGGGTCCTCCTCGGCGGCCCGGGCCTTGCCCGCCAGCGCCCGCACGATGTCGGCTACAAGCAGGACGGCGCCGAGGGCCAGCAGGACGCCGCCGATGGTGGCGAGGGTGGCGAACGTGCCCCAGTCCTCGCCCGGCGGGTAGTCGGCCAAGCGGGCGGGGGCGTCGTTGTAGCCCAGGAGGAAGTCGCCCAGGCCCAGCAGGGCGAAGCCGCCGAAGAGCAGGAGGAACACCGCGCCGCCGGTGGCCTGGTGGAGGTGGCGGCCGAACAGCTTGGGCGCCCAGTGGTAGACGGCGCCCGCGACCAGCAGCGTCGGCGCCCCGAAGACCGCCGTGTGCAAGAAGCCCTCGGTCCAGGCCCTGCCCTCGACGCCGACCAGGGCGGCGATGATGCCGTTGGCCGCCGCGAGGGCGAGCAGCAGGATCCAGCCGACCACGAACAGCAGGCTCACGTGGGCCTTCACCCGGCCCTTGACGACGGTGCCGAGCAGCACCAGCACGACGATGCCGATGACGCCGCCGAGCACAGCGTTCAGGACCGGCGGGTTGGGCAGGACGAGGGCGCGGGCGGCGTTGTCGGGCAGCCACCAGGCGCCGAAGGCCAAGATGCCGAACAGGCCGATGGCGGCTTGGAGGGGGCGGTCGTCGAGGAAGCCGCGGCGGGCATGGGTGGCGACGATGTCGCAGGCGGCGCCGATGGCGGGCAGCGACAGCAGGAAGACCTCGGGCCGGCCGAAGAGCCAGAGGGTGTGCTGCCAGACCGCGGGCGCGCCGCCGGTCGACGGGAGGAAGAGGCGGCCGCCGGTGTGCTGGTCGAGGAACAGCATGAGCAGGCCGGCCAGGAAGACCGGGGTGGCCAGCAGGATGCCGAGGCTGGTGACCAGGGTGGCGGTCGAGAACATCGGCGCCCGGCGCAGGGTGAGGCCGGGGACCCGCAGCCGCAAGACGGTGACGGCGAGCGTCGCCGCCGCGATGACCGCGGCCAGGCTCAGCAGCATCAGGGCGAGGATCCAGAGGTCGGTGGCGTCGTTGGCCCCGCCCCGTCGGGCCACCAGCGGGGCTGCGCTGGTGAGGCCGAGCGAGCGGGTGCCGCCGGGCGAGCCGACCATGTAGCTGACCAGCAGGAGCCCGCCGCCGCCCACGAACAGCCACAGGCTGAAGGCGAGGGCACGGGGGAACGCGACGCGGGCGGCGCCGATCTGGAGGGGGACGATGTAGGAGGCCAGGCCGACCCAGGCCGGGGCCAGGAAGAGGAACACGCTGACGGTGGCGTGCTCGCTGAACAGGCGGCTGAAGTTGTCGCCGACGATCTGCACGCCGTCGGTGGCCAGTTCCGCCTTGAGGGCGACCCCGAGGGCGCCGCCGACGAGCAGGAACAGCAGCGAGAACAGGAGGTAGAGCAGGCCGACGCGCTTGTGGTCGGCGGTGGTCAGCCAGCCGGTGTTGGCGGTCCTTGCGGTATCCGTCATTGGCCTTCCTGGAATGTAGTGACGGTCATCCGATCACCTGGTCGATGGCCATGGCGCTGAACAGCAGCGTCACGTACGTGATCGAGTAGGAGAACAGCCCCATCGCCCGCTTGGGGGTGGCGTCCCGCTGCAGTTGCAGGGCCTTGAAGAGATAGGCGGCGCCGAGGACGATGGCGCTGCCGAGGTACAGGGTCCCCATGCCGGCCACGTCGGCGAACCAGAGCGAGCAGGCCCAGAGGGCGATCGTGTAGAGGACGATCTGGCGAGCGGTGCGGGCAAGGGTCGCGACGGCGGGGAGCATCGGGACGGCGGCCGCCGCGTAGTCGTCTTTGTAGCGGATGGCCAGGGCCCAGAAGTGCGGCGGCGTCCAGACGAAGATGATGGCGAACAGGACCAGCGGGGCCAGGCCGAGCGTGTTCTGGACGGCCGCCCAGCCGACGAGGACCGGGACGGCGCCGGCCGCGCCGCCGATCACGATGTTGTGGGTCGAGGTGCGCTTGAGCCAGAGGGTGTAGACGAAGACGTAGAAGAGGGTGGCGCTGACCGCGAGGACCGCGCTGAGCAGGTTCACCAGCAGCCACAGCTCAGCGAAGGCGAGCACTTCGAGGGTGATGGCGAAGACCAGCGCCTCTTTGGGCGTCAGCGCGCCGGTCACCAGCGGGCGGTTCTTGGTCCGCTCCATGATCCGGTCGATGTCGCGGTCGACATACATGTTGATCGCGTTGGCCCCGCCCGCGGCCAGGGTGCCGCCGACGAGGGTGGCCAGGATCAGCCAGCCGCTGGGGACGCCCCGCTCGGCGACGAACATCGTCGGCACCGTGGTGACGAGCAGGAGCTCGATGATCCGCGGCTTTGTGAGCGCGACGAAGGCCGCGGCGCGTGAGCGGAGACGAGGCGCGGCGGGGGCGGCCGTAGGCACGGGCGCGAACAATACGGCAGCGGGTGTCCTGCGCTCCAAGTGGACCCCAGCCGCCCCGACGCCCGCCCCGAGCCCCACCCCCGACCCCCCGCCCCCAGCCCGCCCCTCCCCGCCCTCCCCCGGTTCTCGTCGCGCTGATTCCCGCTTTCCGGGCATGAGCGCGACGAGAACCCGCAGGTACGATTCGCGGCACACCATGCGCCTTCCCCGCGTTTCTCCGCGCGCCTACCGGCGGGTCACCTTGTTGGCCCTCGGCGCGCTCGCGTTCATCGTGGTCACGGGGGGTGCGGTGCGGGTCACCGGCTCGGGCCTCGGGTGCCCGGACTGGCCCACCTGCGACGAGTCCCGGATCGTGGCGCCGCTCGAGTACCACGCCATGGTCGAGTTCGTGAACCGGACGATCACCGGGCTGGTGTCGGTGGCGGTGATGCTGGCCGTGCTCGGGTCGCTGGCCCGGGTGCCGCGGCGCCGGGACCTGGTCTGGCTGTCGTGGGGGCTGGTCGTGGGCGTGCTGGCCCAGATCGGGCTGGGCGGGCTGACCGTGCTGTTCGAGCTGTCGCCGCCGTTCGTGATGGGGCATTTCCTCCTGTCGATGGTGTTGCTGTGGAACGCGGTCGTCCTGCACGAGCGGGCCGGCGTCCCCGACGACGCCCCCGAAGCCGATTTTGGGCACGCTTTTGCACCGCAGCGGTTCAAAAACGTGCCCAAAAGCCGGGGGTGGGCGCTGGTGGTGTTCGGCGGGCTGGCGATCGTGGCGGGCACGGTCGTGACCGCGTCGGGGCCGCATGGGGGCGACCCGGACGTCGAGCGGCTGCCGTTCGCCTTGGACGAGATCACCCGGACTCACGGGGTGACGGTGTGGGCGTTGTTCGGGCTCACGCTCGACCTCGTCGTCCGGCTGTGGCGCACGGGCGAGCGGGGGCCGGTGTGGCGGCGGTCCCTGGTGCTGCTGGCGCTCGTCATCGTGCAGGCGGCGGTCGGCTACACCCAGTACGTCCTCGAACTGCCGGCGCTGTTGGTGGGCATCCACATCGCCGGCGCTACGGCCGTGTGGATCGCGGTCGTGCGCCTGCATGCGGTCTTCGTGGGAATATCACCGCCGTGGTCGCCCCCGCCCAAGCCCCAGTCGAAGTGGACGAGCCCGGTGTCGACGACGTCACCGAGCCCGACCGCCCCTGGGTCGTGATCGTCTGGAACGACCCCATCAACTTGATGTCGTACGTGACGTTCGTGTTCCAGAAGCTGTTCGGCTACTCCAAGGAGAAGGCCACCAAGCTCATGCTGGACGTGCACCACAAGGGCCGGGCAGTGGTGTCGAGCGGAACCCGGGAGCGGGCCGAGCTCGACGTGTTCCGGCTCCACGAGCACGGCCTGTGGGCGACGATGGAACACGATAAGTGACCGTCCGCCTCCCGCTCGGCCCGGAAGAGCGCGACGTCCTGCGCCGCCTGCCCCAGGAGCTGTTGGAGCTGCTGAAGGGCGGTCCCGACGAGCCTGCCCTGCGACGCCTGTTCCCGCCCGCGTACGCGTCGGAGGAGACCAACGAGTACGAAGACGAGTACCGGCAGTTGATGGGGTCGGACCTCGTCGAGCGGCACCGGGTGGCGTTGCAGACCGTGCTCGACACCGTCGACGCACGCGAGCTCACCGAGGAGCAGGCGCACCTGTGGATGATCGCCCTGAACGAGCTGCGCCTGGTCCTGGGCACGACGCTCGACGTGCAAGAGGACGACGAAGAGCTTGAGGACCCGAACGACCCGCGGGCGCCCGCCTACGGGCTGTACCAGTACCTGACCTACTTGCAGGGCTGGCTGATCGATCAGTTGGAGCCGTAGAAGCGGTTCAGGATCACCGCGCTGCTGGCCGCCGCGGCCAGTGGGAGGGCCTTGGTGGGCGGCGGGCCCCAGGCGTTGGGGAGCCGCTTGCGCCACCAGACGAGGGCGGTGGCGAGCCAGGCGATCGAGCCGATGAGCGTGGCCGTCTTGGCCCGCGACCGGAGCTTGGGCAACACGGTCGTGGCGGCGACGGCGACGTTGAACGGGAGGGCGGCGGGGAACGTCGCCGCGCACTGGCCCACGCCGGTGGCCACGCCCTTGCCCCCTTGCCCTGAGGGCGGGTGGCAGTGCCCGACGACGGCGGCGGTGGCGGCGAGGTGGGCGCCGTTGGTGCCTGCAAGCCTGCGGCCTGCGGCGGCGGCGGCGGCGCCTTTGGCGATATCGGCGGCCATGACGGCCAGGCCCCACTTCTTGCCCAGCACCCCGATGGCGTTCATGGCGCCCGGGTTGCCGGTGCCCGACTGGCGGATGTCGATGGCGCCCTTGCTGGCGATGCGGGCGGCGGTGGACGCGGACGGGAGGGTGCCGAGGGCATAGCCGGTGGCGGCCGCGGCGGCGAGGCGGGCGATGGGCATGTGCGGGCGACGGTAGCGTCCGGCGTCGATGCGGGTCCCGGTTGCCGAAGGCGTGTCGTTGTCAGTGGACGTGTGGCCGGGCGCGGGGTCCGGCTTCCTGCTCGTGCACGGCCTGGCGTCGAACGCCCGGATGTGGGACGGCGTGGTGGCCGAGTTGCAGGCGGCGGGACGGCCGTGCGCGACCGTCGACCTGCGCGGGCACGGCCAGTCGGACAAGCCGGACTCGGGCTATTCGTTCGAGCCGGTGGTGGCCGACCTGGTGGCGGTGGTCGGCGCGTTGGGGTGGTCGCAGCCGGTCGCGGTGGGCCAGTCGTGGGGCGGCAACGTCGTGGTCGAGCTGGCCTATCGGCACCCGTCGCTGGTGCGGGGGATCGCCTGCGTGGACGGCGGCGACATCGAGCTGTGGCGGACGTTCGAGACGTGGGAGGAGTGCGCCCGCGAGCTGGCGCCGCCGGCGTTGGCGGGGCGGCCCGCGGCCGAGGTCGAGGCCGAAGTGCGCCGCCGCCATCCCGACTGGCCAGAGACGGGCATCGCCGGGATGATGGCCAACTTCGAGGTGCGAGACGACGGGACGATCGCGCCGTGGTTGACCAGGGACCGCCACATGCAGATCCTGCGGTCGCTGTATGAGCACCGGCCGTCGGCGCTGGCGCTGTCCGTGCCGAAGGTGATGATCCCGGCCTCGACCGTCGACGGCGGCGACCACGACGTCCACGCCCAGCACCCGGACGTGGTGGCGCGCATCCTGCTGGAGCGGTTCCCGTGAGCGGGGCGCGGGTGCTGGCGATCATGGGCTCAGGCGAGACGGCGCCGACGATGGTCAAGGTGCACCGGTCGCTGTTCGTGCCGCCCGGGGTGGTGCTCGACACGCCGTACGGCTTCCAGGAGAACGCCGACGACATCTCGGCCAAGGCGGTCGAGTACTTCCGGGAGAGCGTGGGGCAGGCGCTGTCGGTGGCGTCGTTCCGCTCGGCGGGGGCGGCGGCCGAGGACCCGGTCGGCTACGAGACGATGCTGGCGTCGCTGCGGTCGGCCTGGTACGTGTTCGCCGGGCCTGGGTCGCCGTCGTACGCGCTGCGCCAGTGGCAGGACTCGCTGGTGCCCTCGGTGTTGGAGGCCAAGCTGCGCGACGGCGGGGTGGTGTGCTTTGCGTCGGCGGCGGCGCTGACACTGGGCCGGTTCACGGTGCCGGTGTACGAGATCTACAAGGTGGGCGAGGAGCCCCGCTGGCTCGACGGGCTTGACCTGCTCGGGTCCGCGCTCGGGATGTCGGTGGCGGTGATCCCGCACTTCAACAACGCCGAGGGCGGCAACCACGACACCCGCTTCTGCTACTTGGGCGAGCGACGGCTGCGGATGCTGGAGTCGCAGTTGCCCGACGGCGCGTTCGTGCTCGGCGTCGACGAGCACACCGGGCTGGTGATCGACCTCGACGCGGGGACGGCCAGCGTGGTGGGTCTGGGGTGCGTGACGGTGCGGCGCGACGGTGTGGTCGCGGCGGTGCACGAGTCGGGGTCGGTGGTGGAGGTGGCGTCGCTGGGGTCGGGGTCGGGGGGCTCGGTGGGTGGCGGCCCGGTGGCGACCCCCGCGCGGGAGGCTGGTCCCCGCGCCGCGCAGTCGCCCCTGGCGGAGCGGGTCGCCGAGCTGGAGCGGTTGGCCGAGGCCGAGCCGGTACGGGCGATCTTGGAGCTCGACGCCGAGCTGGTGGCCTGGTCCAGGGACACGACGCAGTCCGACGAGTTGGACGTGGCCAGGGCGGCGCTGCGGGCGATGGTGGTGCGGCTGGGGGCGTCGGTGCGGCCGGTGGAGCCGTTCGTGGAGGCGCTGGTGTCGGTGCGGTCCTCGCTGCGGGCGGCCGGGCACTGGGACGACGCCGACGTGGTGCGCCAGGCCCTCGAGGGACTCGGTGTGGAGGTGCGGGATGGGAAGGAGGGATCGTCGTGGCGGCTGCTATCGTGAACTGCCTTCACCGGGAGACGAGCCCCCATCGTCTAGTGGCCTAGGACACCACCCTTTCAAGGTGGCGGCACGGGTTCGAATCCCGTTGGGGGTGCAGTAAGTCTGGTCCTGTGGTGCAGTTTGGAGTGCACGCCGGCCTGTCAAGCCGGAGGTCGCGGGTTCAAATCCCGTCAGGACCGCGGTCGGGTAGCTCAGTTGGCAGAGCGCGCGCCTGAAAAGCGCGAGGTCACCGGATCGACGCCGGTCCCGACCACTCGTGTGGCCGCCCTCGTCCTGCGGGCGGCCACCTTTTGTTTCGGCGCAAGCGTGGTGGCTCAGGCAATGCCGAGTTGCCGCTGCAATGCCTGCTCGCCAAGCCGGCCGACGATCACGAGGAACAGGTCGAGGGGGATGGTCCCGACGCCCGTTTCGCTCTTCTGCGGCCGACGGTACGCCGCACCTGGCGCAACGATCCAGCATCGGTTCTTGAACCGCGGATGACGCCGAACGAACTCGAGCAGACCAGCCCTCGAGTGCTCCGGGCTCAACCCGATCTCCAGGGCGACCGGCTCGTCTGGATGGTCGAACACCAAGTCGACCTCGCGCTGCCCGTCTCGCCAGAAGTACAGCCGAACGTTCGAGCGAATGGCCAAGGCATGCAGGTTGGCGGCCACGAGGTTCTCAGTGAGGATCCCGAGTTCGACCTGGTTGGTGAGCGGCGCCAATCCGCGTTGCAGTGCGGCATTGCGAACCGCCCCGTCGACGAAGTACACCTTCCGGCCTCGCCGCTGGACCGCCGCTTCGCTGCCCGAGTAGTTGGGCAGCGTGAAGACGAGGAAGGCCCGCTCCAGATACGACAGGTACCGGTCGAACGTGGGCTGGGAAAGCCCGAGCTCCCCGCCGATCCGCGTTGGCGACAGCACGCCGCCGATCTGCCCGGCGAGCACGTACAGAAGGCGCTCCAGCGCCAAGGGACTCTCGAGCCCGAACGACTGAGGAATGTCCTTGTAGATCGCCCGCTCGACGGCGTCGTTGCGCAAGACCTGCTGCGACTGGAGCAGACGACCAGCGTCGTCGCTGTTCCCGCTGGCCAGCAACAGCTCAGGGAACCCACCCACGAGCAGGAACCTGCGGCGCAAGACGTCGATCTCGCCGGAAAGGGGCTGCGGCTCGAGCGATTCGAGGGTGGCACCCAACGAAGACGAGGTCGTCACATCGGGCGCGGCATCCATGAGATCGAGGAACTCGGCGAAGGAATACGGCGGGAGGTACTGCTCAGTCCAGCGCCCAACGCCGCTCTCGGTCCTCCGGCGGGCGAGCGCCGCCGTCGCGCTTGAGGTCGCGACGATGCGGACCGGCCAGCGCTCGTCGTAGAACGTCTTCAACCAGAGGTCCCAGTCACGGGCGTACACAAGCTCGTCGAGGAAGACCACGGGTGGGGTGGTCGACGACGCCACCTCGATCACCACCTGGATCAACCTGTCCAGCGGAATGTCCAATAGGAGAGGGTGATCCAGGCGGAACCAGTACAGAGCGCCGCGATCGACGCCCTCGTCCAGGAGGTGGCGAACCGTCTGGTACATCGTCGTCGTCTTCCCGACGCGGCGAGGTCCCAAGATCAGCGGATACTGGCGGAAGCCGTCAGCGCGCAGCGTTCGCCAGAGGGTCTGGGCGAGCGCCCGTTCGACGGGCGGCGCCAACACGTCGGGAACCGCACCGGAAAGGTGCCAGGGGTTTTGGGCGGTAAGGACATCGGTGATGTCCTCGGCGCTCGGTCTCCAGGTAGGCAACGCCCTACCCTCCTCATGTTTGTTATCTCAAGAATAGCATTCAGCTAGTGAATGCTAATTCGGAAACTACAAACATCGGCCCCGCCGCGAGAGTGTTTTTGGGCCGCCTGCAGGAAGCGGCTCAGGCGATGGCGAGGGCGTCGAGCAGCTCGCGGTGGTGCTTGATGACGTGGTCGGCCTCGGGCTCGGGCTGGGTGTCGTCGTCGCTCACGCCGGTGTAGCGGACCGAGATCATGCCCATCCCCTGGGCGCCGGCGACGTCGGTGCGGCGGATGTCGCCGACGTGGGCGACCCGTTCTGGCGCAGGCAGGCCAAGCCCCTCCAACGCGTGGTTGAAGATCACCGGCGACGGCTTGTAGGCGCCGACCTCGTCGGAGAACGACCAGTGGTCGAACAGCGGCAGCACCTCGTGCCGGATCAGGTGCGAGCGCAGCACGGTCGACGGCGTGAACCCGACGTCGCAGATGATCCCCAGCCGCAGCCCGGCGTCTTTCAACTGCACGAGCACGTCGACCACGCCCTCGGTCAGGTGCAGCTCGGCGTCCTCGCCGGCCTGGCCGAACGACTCGATCAGCTTCTCCCGCACGTCGGCGGGCACGTCGAAGCCGAGTGCCTCCAGCGTCGTCTCGGCGCCCTGCGCGGCGAGGAACTGCGAACCCGACCGCCAGGCCTCGACGTACCGCTCCCACGAGGCGTCGAAGGCGGCGTCCAACTGCTCCCTGGCCACCGCGAAGCCGACCTCTTCGAGCAGCCCCGCCCACGCCTCCATCCGCCGCCCGCGCAGATGCCCGCGCTCTTCGTAGACGAGGGTGTTCCAGTAGTCGAAGGTGACGGCCTCGATGGCGGTCATGTGAGGCGCGACCGCACGACGCCGTCCGCGCGCGCCGCCTCCGCCACCGACGCGGCCACCAGCTCGACCACCCGCTTGTTGAACACGCTGGGCACCACGTAGCTCGGGGCCAGCTCGCTGTCGGAGACCGCGCCGGCGATGGCGTCAGCTGCGGCCAGCTTCATGTGCTCGGTGATGG
>Ga0190267_10000264_pt1 | contig 11648 bp, 9 predicted proteins | sample Popmic239T_FD_140332 | JGI IMG/M metagenome (GOLD analysis project Ga0190267, IMG submission 140332) | Populus adjacent soil microbial communities from riparian zone of Oak Creek, Arizona, USA - 239 T | ecosystem: Environmental > Terrestrial > Soil > Riparian zone | place: USA: Arizona... | reverse complement strand
TGGATCGGCAGGTAGTCGGTGAGTGGCTCCTTGGTGATGACCACCGCGGCGGCGTGGATGCCGTCCTGGCGGCGCAGCCCCTCAAGCCCCCGCGCCACGTCGACCACCTTCTTGGTGTCGGGGTCGGCGTTGTACATCTCCCGCAGCTCGGCGGCCATCTTGTAGCCGTCTTCGTACTTCGGGTGCGGCTCCAAGCACGCGTACAGCGGCGTGTCCCTGCCCATCACCAGCGGCGGCATGGCCTTGGCCACCTTGTCGCCGACGATGTACGGGTACCCGAGCACCCGGGCCGCGTCCCGCACCGCGGCTCGGGCCTTGATCGTGGAGAACGTGACGATCTGGGCCACGTGGTCCCAGCCGTACCGCTCGGCCGCGTACTTGATCATCTCGCCGCGGTAGCGGTCGTCGAAGTCCATGTCGATGTCGGGCATCTGCTTGCGGCCCGGGTTCAAGAAGCGCTCGAACAGCAGGTCGTACTTGATCGGGTCCAGGTCGACGATGCGCAGGCAGTAGGCCACGCAGCACCCGGCCGCCGACCCTCGCCCCGGGCCGACCCGGATGCGGCGCTCCTTGGCGAAGCGGATCAGGTCCCAGACCACGAGGAAGTAGTCGGAGAATCCCATGCTCTCGATGACGCCGAGCTCGTAGTCGAGCCGATCCTCCACGACCCGAGGCAGCTCGTTGCCGTACCGCTGGCGGGCGCCGTCGTAGGTCAGGTGGCGCAGGTAGTCGGCCCCTGACGAGAACCCCTCCGGCAGCGGGAACTCGGGCAGCTTGGGCTTGCCGAACTCGATCTCGACGTGGGCCCGCTCCGCGATCCACAGCGTGTTGTCGCAGGCCTCGGGATAGTCCTTGAACAGGTGCCGCATCTCGCGGGCCGACTTCAAGTAGTGCTCGTCCCCGTCGAACTTGAACCGCTTCGGGTCGTCCATGGTCGACCCGGTCTGCACGCACAGGAGGGCGTCGTGGGCGACGGAGTCCTCGCGGTGGGTGTAGTGGCTGTCGTTGGTCGCCAGCAGCGGCGCGCCGATGCGGCGGGCGATCTCGATGAGCTGCGGGTTGGTCTTCTGCTGCTCGGCCAGGCCGTGGTCCTGCAGCTCGACGAACAGGTGGTCCTTGCCGAAGATCTCCTGCAGTCGGGCGGCCAGCCGGGTGGCCTGCTCCATGTCGCCCCGCAGCAGGGCCTGGAGGACGAGGCCGCCTAGGCAGCCGGTCGTCGCCATGACGCCCTCGTGGTACCGCTCCAACAGCTCCCAGTCGAGGCGGGGCTTGTAGTAGTAGCCCTCGAGGTACGCGGCCGACGAGAGCTTCATCAGGTTCTTGTAGCCCTGCGTCGTCTCGGCCAGCAGGGTCAGGTGGTAGTAGAGCTTCTCGCCCTCGCCCGAGTCCCCGCCGGTGTCGTCGATCCGGCCGCGCCGCACCGGGCGCTCGTGCCTGCTCTCGCCCGCCATGTAGGCCTCGGTGCCGATGACCGGCGTGATGCCCTGGTCGTTGCAGGCCTTGTAGAAGTCGAGGACCCCGTACATGTTGCCGTGGTCGGTGATCCCGATCGCAGGCTGGCCGTCGGCGGCCGCCGCCGCCACCACCTCGCGCACACGAGCCGCCCCGTCGAGCATCGAGAACTCGGTGTGGAGGTGAAGGTGGGTGAAGGAGTCGCCCACAAGCGGCCCGACCTTTCATCCACAGCGCCTGTGGACAGGCCTGTGGAGAACTACAACGGTGTCGTTCTCGACGATAGCGCAGCCGCGGCCCGCTGCGCTGCTGCGGCCATGGCGCACCCGCGGCCCTCGCGCCCCTTACGCTGCCGGAAAAGGAGGCGCCCAGAACATGGCATTGGCGAGCCCGTTCCGAAAGGTCCGATATCGGACCCGGTTGATTGTCGGAGTGCTGGCCGCGTCGCTCCCGGTGACCGTCCTCACCGTCGCCCTTCTGACGCGCCAGGCATCGCGCGAGCTGACCGACTCGACCAAGGACTTCCTCGTGGCCAGGGCCGACCACATCGCCGACAACGTCGAGCTGGAGATCCTCAACCGCCAGCAGGACGTGGCCTACGTGGCCGCCCGGGTGCCGAACATCGCGCCCGACGAGGTCAGAGAGCTCATGCAGACCTTGATGGCGCAGCGCAGCGGCTACGACGTCATCGAGTACGTCAACCTCAATGGCGACGTGATCAGCTCGGGCGACCCGGCCTCGGAGTTCAGGGCGCCCAACTCCGACTGGTTCCGGGCCGCATCGTCGGGTGCGGACGTGGTGAGCCCGGTCTTCCTCGACGAGACCGGACGCAACGTCCGGTGGATCTTCGCCAGCTCGGTCAAGGGAAGAGACGGCATCACCATCGGCGTCGTCCTGGCCGACGTGCGCCCCGGCGCCCTCTCGCCGATCCTCGCCCACGCCGACTACGCGGAGTCGGCCGAGGTCCAGCTCGTCGACCGCAACCGCAGGCTCATCCTGCGCGAGACGAACCGGCCCACCAAGCGGGTGCAGGCCACCGACTCCGACCTGCTGGCCGAGGGCACGATGACGACCGAGCTCAACGTCGAGGCCGCCGACATGGCCCTGCAGACCACCGGCAGCGTGAAGTACACCGACGACGAGGGCCAGCGCGCCTACGCGGGCGTGGCGCCGGTCCGCTCGATGGGCTGGGGCCTGATCGCCAAAGAGGACGTGTCCGAGGCACTGCGCGAGGTCCGCAAGCAGCGCAACCTCGGCTTCCTCCTGTCGGGCGTCGGGGCCGCCTTGCTGATGCTGTTCGCGGCCCTGTTCTCGTGGCGGGAGGTCCGCTTCCTCCGGGCCCTGGTCTCCGAGAGCCGGGTGGCGGGCGAGGAGATGACCGCCAGCGCGGCCGAGCTGTCGACGGCGTCGGAAGAGCTCGCGTCGACCACCATCGAGCAGACCGGCACCGTTACCGAGACATCGGCGACCATGGAGGAGCTGGCCCGCTCCTCGACCGCCATCGCCGCGACCGTGGAGCAGGTCGCAGCCCAGGCGGGCGAGACGAGGGACCGCCTCGAACTGGCGGCGCGGGACGTCCAGGAATCGAGTGAGCGGACGCTCGCACTCTCAGAGCGCGTCGGCCAGGTCACCGGCATCCTCGACCTCATCAACGAGCTGGCCGACCAGACCAACCTGCTCGCCGTCAACGCGGCCATCGAGGCCGCCCGCGCCGGCGAGGCGGGCCGCGGGTTCGCGGTGGTCGCCGAAGAGGTTCGCCGGCTGGCCGAGCGCTCGAAGAACTCGGCGGCCGAGATCGGCCAGATCATCGAGTCGACCCAAGAGGTCACCGCCTCCACCGTCAGCGCCATGGAGAGCGGCGCCCGCCGGATGGCGCAGGGGCTCGAGCTGTTGGAGCAGGTGGCCGAGGGCACCGCGCAGGTGAGCCTGAACACCCAGCAGCAGGGCGCCGCCACCCAGCAGGTCGTCGAGGCCATGGAGCAGATGACCGACAGCAGCCGGCAGGTCGCCACGACCGCGCAGCAGATCGCCGCGTCGGCGGGCACCCTCGCCGCCTTGGCCTCGCAGTTGGAGTCGGCCGCGGCAACGGCCTCGGCCCGGTTGTAGGCGGACGGGCGTGCCCACCCGCGCGCTGGTGGTCGACGACGACGCGTGCCCGGTGGCAGTCGCGGTGTCGGCCGTCCGCTCGGTGGTCGCGGGCCCCGCCCTCACGCCCGTTCCGACCTGTCCGCCGGTCGTGCTCGGGCTGGCCAACGTCCGCGGCGACGTCATCCCGGTGTTCGACTGCGGGCTGCTGCTCGAGCGCGACCCCCTCGGCGCGGCGCCCTTCGTGGTCGTGGTCGAGACGCGCGCCGGGCCTGCGGGCCTGGCCGTGCCGAGCATGCCGCGGACGGCGACCGTCGAGGACGGCGACGTGTTCGACCCCGACAAGGTCGTGTCGCGGTGAGCGGGATCCCCCAGGAGCTGATCGACCTCTTCACCGACGAGGCCGCCACCCGGCTGGCCCGGCTGTCCGAGCAGCTCGTCCGGTTGGAGACGACGGCCGCCGACGGCCCCGACCGGGCCGAGGTGGTCGACTCGGTGTTCCGCGACGCCCACACCCTCAAGGGCTCGGCCGGGATGATGGGCTTTCGCGCCTTCGCCCAGGTGGCCCACCGCATGGAGGACCTTCTCCAAGGCGTGCGCGACCGCACCCGCGAGCCGACTCCGCAGCTGACCGACGCACTGCTCGCCGCCGTCGACGGCCTGCGCCGGCACCTGCCGTCAGTGGTGGCGGGCGAGAGCGACGAGGCCGCGCTGGCGCAACTCGAGATGCAGCTGCTGGCCGCGGGCGAGGCAGCCGCCGAGGCCGCCCCGCCTGCCCCCGCCACCGCCGACCCCGCCGACCCCGCCGCGACGAGCGGCGCCGTCCCTGCCGCCGGCAGGCCGGCCGCGGCCGAAGAGGGCGTGGCGCGCGTCCCGCTCGCCCGCATCGACGCCATGGTGCGGCTGACCGGCGAGGCCGCCGCGGCCCACTCCCGGCTTGTCCACGCGTTGCACGACCGCCTTGGCGACACTGCGGAGCTGCCCACCGAAGTGCACAGCCTCGGCACGATGATCCGCGAGCTGGAGGCGCGCACGACCCAGGCCCGCACGGTCCCGCTGGCCACCGTGCTCGAGCCGCTGCGCCGCACCGTGCGAGACATCGCCAAAGAGCAGTCGAAAGCGGTCCGGCTCGACGTCGAGGGCGAAGAGGTGGAGCTCGACCGCGGCGTGCTGGACCGGCTGTCGGACGCGCTGATCCACTTGGTGCGCAACGCCGTCGACCACGGGATCGAGCCACCGGTCGACCGGGTGCAGGCGGGCAAGAAGGCGCAGGCCGTCGTGAAGGTGTCGGCGCGCCAGCGCGGCCGCGGCGTCGAGGTGTCCGTTTCCGACGACGGCAGGGGCATCGACCTCGACCGCGTCCGCACCGCGTCGAACGAGCCTGGGCTCAGCGACGAGGAAGCGGTCGAGCGGCTCTTCCAGCCCGGCTTTTCGACCGCGGGCGCGGTCACCTCGGTCTCCGGCCGCGGGGTCGGACTCGACGTGGTGCGGGCCGCATTGGCGCCGGTCCGCGGCCGAGTCGACGTCCGCACCGTCAAAGGCAAGGGCACCACGTTCGTGCTCGACGTGCCGCTCACCGTCGCCGCCGTCTCGTCGATCATCGTGCGCTGCGACGGGCGGCAGTACGCCATCACCCTGGCCGCCGTCGACGGCATGCGGCCGCCCGAGCCCGACGACACGCCGCTCGGCGCGGTCCTCGGCGTGCCGGTCCTGCACCCGACCGCGACCGTCGTCCTGCGCGACGGCGAGCGCCGCCGCGCCTTCTCCGTCGACGAGGTGGTGGCCCGCCGCGACACCGTGGTGAAGGCGGTCGGCGCCCTGCCCGCGGTGCCGATCGTGGCGGGCGCTTCGATCGACGCCGATGGCCGCGTCTTGGTCGTGCTCGACGCGGGGGCGCTGCTCGACGCCGCCGAGCACGGAGCGTTCGACGAACCCCTCGCGGCGCCGACCGTCGAAGACCCTGTCGAGCAGGCCGAGGACCCGGCGCCAGGACGCCGTGCCCTCGTGGTCGACGACGACGCCGTGGCCGGCCAGGTGTTGAGCAGCATGCTGACCAGGGCGGGCTACGAGGTCCGCACCGCAGCCAACGGCCTCGAGGCGCTGGACGTCTTGCGCGACTGGCCCGCCGACGTGGCCTTGGTCGACGTCACCATGCCGGTGATGGACGGGCTCACCCTGACCCGCACGCTGCGCTCCGATCCGGTGCTGCGCGGCACGGCGGTGCTCATGCTCACGTCGCTCGGCTCCGAGGCCGACCGACGGCGCGGCATGGACGCGGGTGCGGACGGCTACATCGTCAAAGGCGCCTACACCGAGGCCGCGCTGGTCGAGCGGGTGGCGGGGCTGTTGGGACGGGACGCGTGAGCCCGGCCGACGGGCCGCGCGGCAGGGTTCGCAAGCGTCCAGTCACCGTCGTCGTCGTGGAGGGGAACAAGACCCAGCGGGCGCTGCTCTGCCGCGTGCTCCAGGCCGAAGGCGACATCGAGGTGGTCGGCATGGCCACCACCGCCGACGAGGCCGTAGCCGTGGTGAAGGCGACCGCACCGAAGGTCGTCACCCTCGACCTGCAGATCGACGGAGGCGGCATCAACGCCATCACCGAGTTGGTCCGCACCCGGACGACACCGGTGCTCGTCTTGTCCGTCGCCGTGCAAGGGGCGTGGGCGACGCGCGCCGTGGACGCGTTGGCCGCGGGCGCAGCCGAGGTCCTCCCCAAGCCGATCCGCTGGGACGACGCCGCCCAGCGCGGCCTGCGGGACGAGATCCGCAGGCTCGCCGGGGTCCGGGTCCGGCCCGCAGCCACGACGGCCGTCGTCAACCCTCCCGCCCGGCAGTCGGGATCCGAGCCGTCGGTGCCACCGGATCGGCTGGTCGCCATCGCGGCGTCGACCGGCGGGCCGGTCGCCTTGGCCCATGTGCTGTCGAAGCTCGATGGCGTCAACGCGCCGGTCCTCGTCGTGCAGCACCTGCATCCCGACTTCGTCACCGGCTTCGTCTCCTGGATCGGGAAGTCGTCGGCCCTCCCGGTCAAGGCGGCCACGCATGGCGAGCGGCTCAAGGGCGGCGTCGTCTACATCGCGCCCGGTGGCGTGCACCTGCGCGTCGGCGTCTCGTCGACCGTGGTGCTCGACCCGTCCCCCGACGACGCCATCCACCGGCCCTCGGCCGACGAGCTGTTCCACTCGGTCGCCGCCAACGCGGGGGCCCACGCCGTCGGCGTGCTGCTGACCGGAATGGGGGCCGACGGCGCCGCCGGGCTGCTCGCCATCCAGGCCGCGGGAGGCACGACGATCGCCCAGGACGAGGCGACGTCGGCGGTGTACGGCATGCCTCGCGCCGCGGCCAAGCTCGGCGCGGCCGGTCGAGTGCTTCCCCTCGACCGCATCGGCGAGGCCGTCGTCGCGGCATGCGGCAGGCCCCGGCGCGACGCCAAGCCCAAGCCGTGACGGAAGCGTTCGACGCCGCCATCGCCCATGCGATCACGGAGCGGGCCAAGGGCGCAGGGCTCAAGGCGGACATCCCCCTCAGCCGGATCAGCCGCATCGTGCGCGCCGTCGCCGCCGCCCACGGCGTGGACGTGCGGGCAGTGGGCCGGCCGCCGTTGGTGGACGAGGCGGTCGAGCAGCTCGCCATCCACGAATCGTGGTTCTTCCGCGACGCCGGCCAGTTCAAGGCGCTGGCCCGCCACATCGTGCCGACCCTCACGCCCCCGGTGCGGGTCTGGTGCGCGGGGTGCGCCGACGGGCAGGAGGCGTGGAGCCTCGCGATGCTGCTCGCCGACCACGTCGACGGCGACTGGCACGTCACCGCGTCGGACTTCTCGGCCGCCGCGCTCAAGCGGGCCGAGCGCGGCGTCTACCGCGCCACGCGGCTGCGCGGCCTGTCGACGGACCATCGCTCGCGCTTTCTCCAGGCCCAGGGCGACGAGTGGGCCGTCAGGCCGACCCTGCGTCCGCATGTGACGTTCGTACGCCACAACATCGCCACCGAGCCGTTGCCGGTGCCGGCCGCCTCATGCGACGTGGTGCTGTGCAGGAACGTCTTGATCTACCTCCACCCCGACGCGGTGGCAGCGGCTCTCAAGACGCTCGAGCAGGCAATGACCCGGGAGGCTTGGCTCTTGCTAGGTGGCGCGGAGTCGCTGTTCGGGATCACCGACCGCTTCACCACGGTCGCGCTCGACGGGGCGTTCGTGTATCGGCGGGCCGACCTTGCCGCGGCGCCCACAACTCCGCCTGCAACACGCCGGAAGGCGGCAGCACCGCGGGTCCCGCCGACGCCGCCGGCGCCCGACATCGAGACGCTGCTCGCCGAAGCGGCCACAGCGACCGGAGAGGGTCGACACGACGACGCCGCCCGCGCCTTTCGCCAAGCGGCCTATCTCGAACCCAGCCGCGTCGAGGCCCACATCGGATTGGCCGAGGCGCTTGAAGCGGTGGGCGACAAGCGTGGAGCGGCACGGGCAAGGGCCGCCGCTCTACGGTTGCGCCCATGATGCTGCCGGAAAGGCCGCTAACCCGCGCTAAACAAACCGTCCTTGTGGCCGAAGACTCGGCGACTGCTCGGGCGACAGTCCGCATCTACCTCACGTCACAGGGCTACGACGTCGTCGAGGCCGAAGACGGAAGAGCGGCACTGGAGGCGGCCCGGCGGGAGCAGCCGGACGTGATCCTCCTCGATGTCGAGATGCCGGAGTTGGACGGCCGGGCCGTGCTGGCCGCCCTGTGCGAAGACGAGAGCCTCTGCGACATCCCGGTCGTCTTCCTCACCGGCCGCACCGACTCCGACGAGGTCGTGGCCGGCCTCCAGGCGGGCGCCCACGACTACTTGCGCAAGCCGTTCGAGATGGCCGAGCTGGTGGCCCGCGTCTCGGCCGCGGCGCGGGTGAAGCGGCTGCAGGACGAGCTGCGCCGGCGCAACGAGGAGCTCGACTACTTCTCCCGGCTCGACGCGGTAACCGGTCTGTGGAACCGCAGGCACGTGGACGAACAGCTCCGCGTCCTCTGCGGCGCCGGCCGCCGCCACGGGTTCCGCGTGAACGTGCTGCTGTTCGACCTCGACCACTTCAAGTCGGTCAACGACAGCTACGGGCACGCGGGCGGCGACGCCGCGCTGAAGGCGGCCGCCGATTGCCTCAAGGGCCACATGCGCAGCGAGGACGTGCTGGGAAGGTGGGGCGGCGAGGAGTTCCTCGCCGTGGTCCCGTACGTCGACGAGGCCGGTGCCGCCGCGCTGGCCGAACGGGCCCGCGCCGCCCTGGCGTCCCAGGAGGTGCAGGTGGCCGACGGCGTCGTCTGCCGGCTGACGACATCGGTCGGCGTGCACGGCGCCGACGGCGACGGCCTCGACCCGGACGTGCTGGTGGCCGCCGCGGACGCCGCGCTCTACGAGGCCAAGGCGGCCGGGCGCAACCGGGTGGTCGTGGCGCCCCCGCAGTCGTAGCGGGGCGGGGTACGCCGAGGCAGGCCTACAGGTAGCCAGGCGGACGCATCGACGGCTGCTCCTGGCCGCTCGCGGGGAGCGCCCGCTGGCGCATCTCCTCCAACTGCGCCCGGGCCGCCATCTGCTGGGCGAACAGCGTGGCCTGGATGCCATGGAACAGGCCTTCGAGCCAGCCGACGAGCTGCGCGTGCGCGACCCGAAGCTCGGCCTCGCTCGGGGGTGCGCCTTCCTCGAAAGGCATGGCCAGCCGGTCAAGCTCGTCGCGCAGGTCGGGCGACAGCACGCGCGCCAGCTCCTGCACGGACGTCTCGTAGATCTCGCGGAGCCGGGTCCGGCTGGCGTCGTCGAGCGGGGCCTGCCGGACCTCGTCGAGCAACTGCTTGATCATCGAGCCGATCCGCATGACCTTGGCGGGCTGCTCGACCGTCTCGCGCTGCTCCTCGTCGGTCGGCCCCTCGCCCGCCTCCTGGGCCTCCGCAGGCAGGCGCGGCAATCCGTCGGTCTGTTCGGTGGACATGGCCTCCATACTTCCCGCTTTCAGGCCCGACCGACCAACAGGGGCACATAGGCCTCGGCCGAGGTCAGCGAGCCGTGCCTACAGACCAACACCGTCTCCCCGGTGTCGGCGGGGTCGAGGAAGGCGACCGGCTCGAACGGCACCAGGGCCACGTCGCCGACCCGATCGACCACATCGGGGTGCAGCGCGCCGCCGAACCAACCCAGCGTCTCAAGCTCCTGGCGGGTGTAGACCCAGGCCACGCCGCCGTGCGCGTCCCTGGCCCGGTCGGCGACCTTGTCGGCCATGTCCGGCCTGGTGTGCAGCCAGCGGAACCGGGCCTCGCCCGAGAGCATCTCGACGTCGTCCATCACGGCGTCGTCGATCGTCAACAGCGCGTTGCCGACCTGCACCTGGCCGTGGTCGGCGGTGACGACGAGGGCCGCGCCGGACGGCAGGGCGGCCAGCACGTCGGCGACCAAGCGGTCGGCCGCGAGCAGCTCCGCGTCGTAGTGCGGCCCGAAGCCGTGGGCGTGGGCGATGTGGTCGATGCCGTCGTAATACGCGTACACGAACGGCTCGCCATCGGCGAGGAGCCGGCCGACTTCAACCGGGATCGTCGACGGCAGCCGCCACCCGACGATCCGGGGTCCGACCAGATGGGCCTGGGTGAACCCAGTCGTGGCGAAGTGGGACTTGGTGACGATCGGCGGCCGGGTGCCCATGAACGCGGGCAGCCGCTGGAAGTCGCCGGGCGGCACGGTCTGGCGGGCGTCGCCCGCGTCGGTCGTCCAGCGCAGGACGTTCAGCACCTCGCCATGGCCGACCGCGATGCGGTAGCCGAGGATGCCGTGCTCGTTGGGCGGGCGCCCAGTGGCGATCGAGGTCAGCGCGGTGGCCGTCGTGCTCGGCGCCACGGAGGTGATCGCCTGCCCGGTCAGCGACGCCAGCGTCGGGGCCAGGTGCTCCCGCTCGCGGAGCTGCTCCCAGCCGAGGCCGTCGAGCACGAGGAGCACGACCTGCTCGGCGCGCCTCGCGGCCTCGGGCATCCAGTCGGCCTGCTGGCGGGCGTCGAGGAGGGCGGGAACGACCGATGAGATACACGGCCCGCCGTAGGCAGGGACGATGGGGGTCGGTTGTCCCATGGCGCCCTGGTCTCCCACCCCGCCGACGTTATCGGCGGCGGGCGGCGAGCCGAGGCCCCGGCCCGCAACTACCGGGAGGCGAGTAGCGGCAGGCCGGGGCTCGGCGAGCATTCGTCTTCACAACGAATGGTGCCGCTGCGGGGGTTGACGCGCTATAGCCCGTCTGAACTATTTCGACCCTCGCGGTCGGCCACATCGTGCAACGCCTGCACCAAAGGCCCCGGTTCGCCCGACTTGAGCAGCAGCGGCACGCCCAGTCGCTTGGCCTCCTCGCGCACGTTCTCGGAAGCGACCGCCGAGTACGCGACAACGCCCACGTCGGGCGCGTCCTTGCGGAGCTCCTCGATGGCTTCGAGTCCGCCCATGCGAGGCATCAGCAGGTCCATCACGACCGCATCCGGGTGCAGGTCCTTGACCCGCTCGAGTGCCTCGATGCCGTCGACTGCGGTCCCCACCACATCGATATCGGGCAGTGAGGCCAACTGCACTCGCAGCAGCAACATCACATCGGGCTCGTCGTCGACAAGCACGACGCGTAACGGGATCGACCCCACAGACCCACGTTACCGCCGGGGCCGGGGCTACCGTCCGTCGGGTCCTAGCATGGGCGGGGTGAAGGTCTCGACGCGCGGCGACTATGCGAGCAGGGCGCTGTTGTCGCTCGCGTTGCACGCAGAGGAGTCGGGCCCGACGTCGGTGCGCGACATCGCCGAGCGCACCGGGCTGCCACAGCCCTCCCTCGAGCAGATCCTGTTGGCGTTGAAGGGGGCGGGGCTGGTCCGGTCCAAGCGCGGTGTCGGCGGGGGCTACGTCCTCGCGCGGGATCCCGCGGAGATCACGCTCGGGCAAATCGTGAGTGCGGTCGACGGTCCGATCGTCGTGGGCGACTTCGGCGAGCCGCACCAGAACGGGGCCTGCGACCACGAGGGCCAGTGCATGCTGCTCGGCGTGTGGGCCGAGGTCGGCCAACTGATGCGCCACCACCTCGACTCCTTCACCCTGGGCGACATGGTCGACCAGGCGCGCGG
>Ga0190267_10000263_pt1 | contig 11681 bp, 8 predicted proteins | sample Popmic239T_FD_140332 | JGI IMG/M metagenome (GOLD analysis project Ga0190267, IMG submission 140332) | Populus adjacent soil microbial communities from riparian zone of Oak Creek, Arizona, USA - 239 T | ecosystem: Environmental > Terrestrial > Soil > Riparian zone | place: USA: Arizona... | reverse complement strand
CCGCAGAGGTGCTGGCCATCGTGCACGGCGCCGGGCTGTCCGATGCGGTGCATGTCGGCGGTGGGGTCAGCGCGTGGGTCAGCCAGATCGACCCGAGCCAACCCGCGTACTAGCTTGCCGGGCGGCGTCGCGGCGAACCACAGTTCACTCTCATCACAGCGAACGCGGCCGTTGGTCCCTGATGTGGCAATGAGCGCGTGATTCGGTCCATCCTTGGCCCGAGACCGGAGCGGGCCTTACGCCAGGAAGCAGAACTCCCCCGCACGGAAACCGTGCGGGGGAGTTCTGGTGTCGTGGCAAATCAGATCGCGTGGACCTGGTCGGCCTGCGGACCCTTGGGGCCCTGGGTGGTTTCGAACTCGACACGCTGACCTTCGTCGAGGGTTCGGAAACCCGTCGACTCGATTGCGCTGTAATGGACGAAAACGTCCGGACCGCCGCCGTCCACGGCAATGAAGCCGTAGCCCTTCTCGGCATTGAACCACTTTACGGTTCCCTGCGCCATGAAACATCTCCTAGCATTCTGCACTCGCGGCCGCACCTCACGACCTCGACTGCTGTCGGACGCCAGAAATGGTGACGCCCACGCAAATATTCTGGGGGCGTAGCACGTACCACGACACAGACACTTGCAACAGCAGGCATAGCCTCGCATAAAGGGCACGAGTTGGGAACCCTAGTCACACATTCGCTTACGGCGCGTCGCGCCCGGGTGGGGGAAGGTACCTCGCCAGTCGGAGCTCCACCCGGCCCCGGCGCAGCGGAGCCCCCTCCGCGGCTAGCCGCTCAAGGGCACGGGGCTCGTGTCCCCGGGCTGGCTGGCCATCGGCGCGAACGACCCGCCACCACGGCACGGCGGCTCCGTAGCGCGCCATCACCTGCCCGATCTGCCGCGGGCCTCCGCCGACCAGCTCGGCCAGATCACCGTAGGTCATTACCCAGCCGACCGGGATCTCCTCCACGGCGCTGAGCACCTGCTCGGTGTAGTCGTCAAGGGGCGTACCCGCCCTGGCCATCACCAGCCCTGACTACCCGGGATGCCCTTGAACGGACCGCTGACCGCCGAGGTCACCCAGCCACCGTAGAAGCCGCCGGGTTGCGGGATGACCCGCTCACCGTCCACCAAGATCAGGTCCATGGCCCCGGCGTACACAGCCACATGGTTGCGCAGCTGCCCGTAACGCGGGGAGGGGGCCGGGTAGTACCAGGCGGCGCGAGGAGCCACCACACTCCCGCCCACGACGTCGTAGTAGGCGGCGGCCCCTTTCCACTCACAGAAGGAGCTGCCCGGTGCCGGGCCCAGCGCACCGGCGATGAAAGCATCGCGGGGCAGGTAGTAGGTCGGCGGATGAGACGTCTCCAGCACTCGGAAGCTGGCGCGGGTCTCACAGATCTCGACCCCACCCAGCCTGATCACGATCTCTTCGTCGCTGGGGCGAATGGCCGGCGGCCGGGGGTAGTCCCACACCGACTCCTGCCCGGGCGCGATCGGTTCAGGAACGGGTCGGCCGGACATGGGCAGATCTTAGACAGGTTGGCCAAAGGGACAGCTTCACTCCGATCTGGAGTTGCTGAGGCTTGTGGTGATGCCGTTGGGGATACTGAGGCGGTGACACCCCCCTCGATCGAGCTGTGGCCGGCGCGGCGGCGGTTCCGCACCGAGACCGACCGGACGAGCACTCGCCACTGCTTTTCCTTTGGCGCCCACTACGACCCCGGCAATATCTCGTTCGGCCGGCTGCTGGTCAGCAACGACGACGTCGTACGGCCCGGCCCCGGCTATGACCTTCATCCGCACTCGGACGCGGAGATCGTGACCTGGGTCCTGTCTGGATCCCTGGTGCATGAGGACTCGGCCGGGCATCGGACGGTCGTGCATCCCGGTCTTGCGCAGCGGATGAGCGCCGGTTCGGGAATCGTGCACGCGGAACGTAACGACGCCTATCGCGAACCCGGCCAGCCGGCCGACGGTGTGGACCCGGTCCCGGTCCACTTCGTCCAGATGTGGATTCGCCCGGATCAGCCGGGCGGCCCGCCGGCGTACGAGCAGCGCGGGTACGACGAGAGCGAGCTGAGCCGCGACTGGCTGCCGATCGCTTCCGGCACCCAGCAGGCCGTCCTCGGTCTCGGGAGCTCCGGATGCACCCTCTGGGCCGGCGTCCTGCCGGCCGGGCAGGCCCGGAGGGTTCCCGCCGGTGACCTGGTGCACCTGTACCTGGCCCGCGGTAGGGCAGTGGCGGATGGGGTCGACATGGCCGCCGGGGACTCCCTGCGGCTCACCGGGCAGTCCGGGGTGCTGGTCACGGCGACGGCGGAGTCGGAGATCCTGGTCTGGGAGATGGCGGCGTGATCGACCTGAGCCGGGACCAGGACCTACCGTTGCTGATCCGGGTGTCGGGAGCAGACCGGCCGGGGGTGACCAGTGAGCTGCTGCGGCTGCTGGCCGGGACCGACGCGGAGCTGCAGGACATGGAGCAGCTCGTGGTACGGGAACGTCTGACGCTTGACGTGCTTGTCCGGCTGTCTGACGACCGGGTGGTGCGCGACATCCTGTACTGGGGTTTCAGCCACGGGCTTCGGGTCGACTTCGAGCGCGTCGCGGCGCAGTCGCGGCGGGCCATGCTCACCCGGCACGCGGTCACCGTGCTCGGCGCCCAGCTGACGCCGGGGGCCTTGGCCGCGGTAGCCACGGCGATCGGCGACCACGGCGGCAACATCGACCGGATCGTGCGGCTCGCCACGGAACCGGTCACGGCCTACGACCTGATCGTCATCACCTCCGACGTGACGAACCTGCAGCAAGCCCTGGTCGAGGTCGCGGCCGAGCAGAGCATTGACATCGCCGTGCAGGTGAACGGCCTGGAACGCCGGGCGAAGCGGCTGGTGGTGATGGATGTCGACTCGACCCTGATCCGCGACGAGGTGATCGAGCTGCTGGCCGAGGAGGCAGGCTGCCTGCCCCAGGTCGGCTGGATCACCCAGCAGGCGATGGCTGGCGAACTGGACTTCGAGACGTCGCTCCGCGAGCGGGTCCGGCTGCTCCGGGGACTTGACGCGGCCGCGGTGGAGCGCGTCCGGACCCGGATTCGGCTCACCCCGGGCGCGAGGACCTTCGTGCGTACGCTCAAGCGGCTCGGCTTCTGCGTGGCGATCGTCAGTGGCGGGTTCACTCCCTACACCGACTGGCTGCGGACCGAGCTCGACCTGGACTACGCGTACGCCAACGAGCTGGAGGTGTCCGACGGGCGCCTGACCGGCGAGGTGGTCGGGCCGGTGGTGGACCGGGCCCGGAAGGCTGCTCTGCTGGCCGAGATCGCGGCCCGGCAGGGGGTTCCGCTGTCCCAGACGGTGGCCGTCGGTGACGGGGCCAACGACCTCGACATGCTCGCCGCCGCCGGGCTGGGGATAGCGTTCAACGCCAAACCGGTGGTCCGGGCCCAGGCCGACACCACCGTCTCGGTGCCCTACTTGGACGCGATCCTGTTCATGCTCGGCATCCGGGGCTCCGACGTCGATCGGGAGGCCGCATGACCACGCTGCGGATCGCTGTCGTTCAGATGCTGAGCTCGGCCGATCCCGCCACGAACCTGGCAACCATCGCCGACCGGGTCACCGAGGCCGCGGCGGCGGGGGCCGCGCTGGTGCTCTTCCCCGAGGCCGCGATGTGTCGGTTCGGCGAGCCGCTGCTGCCGATTGCCGAACCGGTCGACGGACGGTGGACGAGTGGACTACGAGCCATCGCTGACCGCGAGCAGGTCGTGGTGGCCGCGGGGATGTTCACTCCCGCGGGTGACGGCCGGGTGCACAACACCCTGCGGGCGGTTGGCCCCGGGGTCGACGCTGCCTACGACAAGATTCACCTCTTCGACGCTTTCGGGTTCCAGGAGTCCCGGACCGTTGCCGAGGGCCGCGAACCCGTGCTGATCTATGTCGCCGGAGCCCGCGTCGGTCTCACCCTGTGCTACGACGTCCGCTTCCCGGGGCTCTACACCGAGCTGGCCAACCGTGGGGCGCAGGTGATCTGCGTGGCCGCCTCGTGGGGGGCGGGGCCGGGCAAGGTGGAGCAGTGGGAACTGCTGACCCGGGCCCGGGCCCTGGACACCACCACCTTCGTCCTCGCCGCCGCCCAGGCGGACCCGATCGCTGTCGGCGAGCCGGCGGGCTCGGCCCCCACCGGGGTGGGTCACAGTGCCGTCATCAACCCGCGGGGTGAGGTGCTGGCCGCGCTCGCCGGAAAGCCCGGGCTGCTCGTCGTCGATCTCGACCTCGACGAGGTCGAGCGCACCCGGGCAGTGCTGCCCGTTCTGGCGAACCGTCGCTACTGACGACCCGTCCACCGAACACCCCGCCGCCGACCTCAAGCTGCGGCCGACCGTAAATGTCAGTCGGGTCTGCTTCGATAGCAGCCATGTACCACCTGACCCGGACGCCGCCGAAGCGCGTCAGCGTACCCGAGCTGGATCCGGCCCAGCGAGCCGTGGTCGACCACCCGGGCGGTCCGCTGCTCGTGCTGGCTGGTCCGGGGACCGGGAAGACGACCACCATCGTGGAGTCGGTGGTGAACCGGATCGAGACGCGCGGGGCCACCCCGGACAGCATGCTGGTCCTGACGTTCTCGCGGAAGGCGGCCGCCGATCTGCGGGCCAGGATCGCCAGCCGACTCGGCCGGACCGTCGTCACCCCGATGGCCATGACCTTCCACGCTTTCTGCTATGCCCTGGTCCGCCGGTTCGCGGACCGGCTGGAGGCCGACAGCAACGCGTTCCGGCCCCCGGTCCGCCTGTTGACCGGGCCCGAGCAGGACTTCCGTGTGCGCGAGACGCTGCTGGGCAGCCGGGAGACCGGCCGACCGGTCTGGCCGGCCTCGCTCGACCGCGCGTTTCCCACCCGCGCGTTCGCCTCCGAGGTGCGGTCGGTGCTGGCCAAGGCCAGGCAGCTCGGCATGGATCCGGCCGACGTGGCGGCGGCGGGGGAGGCCGCCGGTCGCGCGGAGTGGGTGAGCGTCGGACGGTTCTTCGACGAGTATCTCGATGTGCTCGACGCCGAGGGCGTGCTCGACTACGCCGAGCTCGTCCACCGGTGCCGGATCCTGCTGGCGGAGCCCGAAGTGGTCACGACCCTCCGCCGCGAGATCGGCTGTGTCTTCGTCGACGAGTACCAGGACACCGACCCGTCGCAGGTGAAGTTGCTCCAGGCGATCGCCGGCAACGGCCGCGACGTCGTCGTGGTGGGGGACCCGGACCAGTCGATCTACGCGTTTCGTGGGGCCGAGCCGCGGGGCATTCTCGACTTCCCCGACGTTTTCCGCACCGCGGCCGGGGACCCGGCCCCGGTCATCGCCCTCGGCCGGACCCGTCGGTTCGGCGCCGGCATCCTGGCGGCCAGCCGCTCGGTGGCGAGTCGGCTCGGGATGCCTCGTTCCCTGCCGGCCGACGTCTTCCGCTCCTTCCGGCAGCCCCTGGCTGACCCGGACCACCCGGCGGGCCGGGTGGATGTCTTCACCTGCGTTAGCGCCGGGGCCGAGGCCGAGCACATCGCCGAGATCCTGCGCAGCGCCCACCTGCGCGACGGACTGCCCTGGGACCAGATGGCCGTCCTGGTCCGGACCGGCCGGCACACTATCCCAGCCCTCGGCCGCTCGCTGACGGCCGCCGGGGTCCCGGTCGAGGTGGCGGGGGACGAGATCCCGCTGGCCGCCGACCCGGCCGCGCATCCCCTCCTGCTGGGGCTACAGGTGGCCAGCCGGGGCCGCTTCGTCAGCGCGGAGGAAGCTCAGGTGCTGCTGACCTCTCCGCTGGGTGGCCTGGACGCGATGGGGATGCGTCGGCTCGGTCGTAGTCTGCGAGCCGCAGAACGGACGGAGCTGGCCGGCGCCGGGCTGCCACGGCCCTCGGACGATCTGGTTGCACTGGCCCTGCGCCAGATCGACTGGCTGGAGGAATGTCCGCCCGCTCCGGAGGTGAGCGCCGCACTGGATCTGGCCCGGCTGCTACACCGCTGCGAGCACGCCATTCTCGAGCGATCCAGCGCCGAGGAGGCGTTGTGGCTGCTCTGGCAGGGCACTGGCTGGCCGGATCGGTTGCGGCGCGACGCGTCCCTGGGTGGGGACGTCGGACGCCGGGCCAACCGCGATCTTGACGCGATCTGCGCGCTGTTCGCCATCGCCGCCAGGTCTGAAGAGGTGGCGGGCCGCCGGGGCGTGACCGGTTTCCTGGCCGAGGTCGAAGGTCAGCAGATCCCCGCCGACACGCTGCGGGAGTCCGATCTGCGCGGGTCCGGCGTACGGGTCCTCACCGCCCACCGGTCCAAGGGGCTGGAGTGGGACCTGGTGGTGGTCGCCGGGGTGCAGGAGGGCGGGTGGCCCGACATCCGGCGTCGGGGATCCCTGCTCGAAGCGGACCGGCTCGGCCGCCGCGGGGTCTCGGAGGTGGTGCCGACCGCGGTGCGGATCGCTGAGGAGCGCCGGTTGTTCTACGTCGCGTGCACCCGGGCCCGATCCCGGCTCGTCGTGACTGCTGTGGCGGGTACCGAAGGCGAAGGAGACCAGCCGTCCCGGTTCCTGGCCGAGCTGGGGGTACCGGTACGCGAGCTTCCCGGGCGGCCCCGCCGACCGTTGTCCCTGGCCGCTCTCGTCGGAGAGCTCCGTGCGGTGAGCGTAGATGCGGAAATGACACCGGCCGTGCGCGCTCAGGCCGCGCTGCGGCTGGCACGGCTGGCCGACGCCGCCGACGACCACGGGCGTGGGTTGGTTCCGGCCGCCGCTCCGGACAGCTGGTGGGGGATGCGCCCACTATCCACTGCCGACACCCCGGTATCACCACCCGGTGATCCGGTCCGCCTGTCGGGCAGCCAGCTGGACCGGGTGCTCGGCTGTCCCCGGCAGTGGTTCCTTGCCCGCCAGGCGCGCGGCGAGTCGGTGCGCAGCACCGCGGCCAGCTTCGGCTCGGTCATCCACGTGCTCGCCGCGCACGGAGCCTCAGGTGCGGTCGACCCCCGCGACCTGGCCAGCCACCTCGAGTCGGTCTGGAGCCAGCTGAGCTTCGACGCCAACTGGCTGTCCGCGGTCGAGCGGGTGGAGGCGGAGTCGGCGCTGGAACGCTTCGCCACCTGGCAGGAGGCGCGGGCAGGTCAACAGCTGCTCGGCACGGAGGTGCCGTTCGCGACCCAGCTCGAATTAGGCACCGAGCGCGTCCAGCTGACCGGCAGCGCGGACCGGGTCGAGCGGGACCCCGACGGACGCATCAGGATCATCGACTTCAAGACGTCCAAAACACCGCCGACCGCGGCCGAGGTGGCCCGGCAAGATCAGCTCGGGGTCTACCAGCTCGCCGTTCAGCAGGGTGCCTTCGCCGCTGTCACCGGCCCGGACGCGCGGCCGGGTGGCGCGGAGCTGGTCTACCTGCGGCTGTCCGACGGCGCAGGCACCTATCCCCGGGTCTTCCAGCAGGCGTCGTTGGCCGACGTCCCCTTCCCGACGGGTCGGTCCGGAACCTCCGAGCACCTGGGAGAGCCGGGACCCCCGACCTGGGTGCACCAACGGCTGACCGAGGCCGCGCAGATCATCCGGGACGAGCGCTTCGAGGCTCGGCCGAGCAGCCGGTGCCGCTACTGCCCGTTCCGGACCAGCTGTCCGGCGCAGAGTGCGGGCCGCCAGGTGGTGCGGTGAGCCTCTACGTGCTCCGGCCACCGTCGCCGACGGCCCGGCTGCGGAGCACTCACGACCTCGTGGAGGCCTTGGGCATCGGCTTCTCCGACCAGCAGTTGGCGGCGATCACCGCGCCCTTGGAGCCAGGGGTCATCATCGCCGGCGCCGGATCGGGCAAGACGACCGTGATGGCCGCCCGCGTCGTCTGGCTGGTCGGCACCGGCGCCGTACGCCCGGAGGAGGTGCTCGGCCTGACGTTCACCCGCAAGGCGGCGGCAGAGCTCTCCCAGCGCGTACGCGGGGCGCTGCTGAAGGCCCGGGTCATCCCCGAGGGGGGAGTCGACGAGTCCGGCGAGCAGCTGATCATGACCTACGACGCTTTCGCGGCCCGACTGGTCTCCGAGCACGGGCTGCGGCTCGGGTTCGAGGCTGATCCGACGATGGTCAGCGGCGCCACCCGCTTTCGGCTGGCGTCACGAGTGGTCAAGGCGGCAGCCGGGCCGTTCGAGTTTCTCTCTCGGCTGCGGCCCGGGACGGTCACCGAACGCGTGGTGCGGCTGGATGCCGACCTGCAGCAGCATCTGGTGGATCCGCGCGACCTCGACAGGCACGCCCGCGACCTGCTCGTCGCGCTCGGATCCGCTCCGCTAAACAACCGCGGCAACGTCTACAGCGACATCAAGAAGGCCAAGCTGGTCGTTGGGGAACGTCTGGAGCTGGCCAGCCTCGTCCAGGACTACCAAGCCCTCAAACTCCGCCTGGGGGTGGTGGAGTTCGCCGACCAGATGGCCATCGCCGCCCGACTGGCTACTGAGGTGCCCGCGGTGTCGACGGCGTTGCGGGCAACCTTCCGGATCGTGCTGCTCGACGAGTACCAGGACACCTCGGCCGCGCAGGCGATCATGCTGCGGGAGCTGTTCTCCGGGGCGACGACGAGCGAGGGGCGGGGACATCCCGTGACCGCGGTCGGCGACCCGTTCCAGGCCATCTACGGGTGGCGGGGGGCCGCGGCGAGCAACATCACCCAGTTCGCCGAGGAGTTCCGGCGTGCAGATGGCCGGCCTGGCTCCCGGTTCGCCCTCACCGTCAACCGCCGCAGCGGCCAGAGCATCCTCGACGTCGCCAACGAGCTGAGCCGGCCGTTGCGCGCCGAAGGCCCGCTGACCACGCCGACGGCGGTCGCCTCGGCCGAGGGCCTCGGCCTCCTCGAACCCCCGCCGGGCGCCCCGCCCGGGACGGTCCGGGCCGCCACCTTCGACACCTGGCCGGCGGAGGTCGCCTGGGTGGCCGACCAGATCGTCGACGTCCACACCCACGGCCCCGCCCCCCGCTGGGCCGACATCGCGGTCCTGACCAGACGTAACGCCGACATCGCTCCGCTGTACGCCGAGCTCACCGCGCGCGAGGTTCCGGTGGAGATCGTCGGGCTGGGCGGCCTCCTCCTGCTGCCGGAGGTGATGGACGTAACCGCCACCCTACGGTTGGTGAACGACGTCACCGCCAACTCCGAGCTGGTCCGGCTGCTGACCGGGCCGCGCTGGCAGATCGGTCCGCGGGACCTGGCACTGCTCGGTCGCCGGGCCCAGGAGCTGGCCCGCGCCACAGGTCGACCCGGCCGCGATGACGTTGGGCGGAGCCCGTCGGAGATGGTGCTCGGTGCGCTCGAAGACGCGGTCGCCGACCTCGACCCGACCGAGGTCGTCTGCCTGCTGGATGCGCTGGAGAACCCGGGTGAGGCGCCGTTCTCGGTCGCGGCCCGCGAGCGGTTCTCCCGGGTTGCTGGTGAGTTGGCTTATCTGCGCCGACACGGCGACGACCCCTTGCTCGACCTCACCCGGCGGGTCATTGTGACGCTCGGTCTGGACGTCGAGCTGATGGCGACCCCGGAGTTCGAGCGGGCGTCCCGGCGGGACCAGCTTGGCGCGTTCCTGGACGCGGTGGCCGGCTATGTGGACGTGGACGGGGACGCCTCGCTGTCCGGCCTCCTCGCCTATCTGGACGCCGAGATCGACCAGGGGGCGGGGCTGGAGCAGGCCGTGCCCTCGGATCGGGAGGCCGTCAAGCTGCTGACCGTGCACAAGGCAAAGGGTCTGGAGTGGGAGGTGGTCTTCCTCCCGGCCCTCATGAAGGGCGTGTTCCCCAGTGACCGAGTGACAGACAACTGGGTCACCAACCCGGCCGTCCTGCCAGCGGACCTGCGTGGGGATGCCGGTTCCATCCCCCAGTTGCCCGAGGCCAGCAACGATGGCCTCAGCAGGTACCGGGCCGAGCTGAGCTCGCAGCAGCTCCTCGCGGAGGACCGGCTGGCCTACGTCGCGGTGACGCGGGCGAAGCAGCTGCTGGTCGGCAGCGGACACACCTGGCGGCCGGACCTGGCGGGCGCCCGGGTGCCGTCGACCTACCTCCGCGCGATTCTCGCTGAGGCGGCGGGCCAAGGCCAGGTGCGGGCCGAGGCCGCGCCGCCGGGACCGGTGAATCCGCTGGAGGCGCAGAACGCGCCGCAGGGGTGGCCCCAGCCCCTTGACCCCGACGGCTGGCGCCGGCGTCACGAGGCTGCGGCCTCGGTGGCTCAAGCCCGGCAGCGTTACGTCGACACGGGGAGCTATGACGACGACACGGCAGACCCGCTGCTGCTGGACGGCGAAGAGCTCGTCGCGGGGTGGGACGCTGACATTGACCGGCTGCTGAGCGAGCTGGTCGAGTCCCGCGCCGGTCAGCATGCGGTGCGGCTGCCCGACCAGCTGTCAGCTTCGGCGGTGTTGCGGCTGCGAGCCGATCCGGACGCGTTCGCCGCCGAGGTGGCCCGGCCGATGCCCCGGCCGCCGTCCCGGGGGGCTCGATTCGGAACGCGGTTCCACCTCTGGGTTGAGCAGCACTTCGGCCCCGGCCTGCCCACCGGGAGTCTTGGTCAGCAGCAGCTGATCGATCCCGACGACCTCAGCGACCGGGCCGACTCCGGCACCCAGGACGAGGCGGAACTGCGGGAGCTGTGCGCTGCCTTCATCGCGGGCCAGTTCGGCGGGACCGTTCCGTACGCCATCGAGGCCCCGTTTGCCATGGCCGTGGCCGGTCGGCTGATCCGCGGCCGGATCGACGCCGTCTACTCCGGGTTTCCCGACCGCCCCCGCTTCACTCGCTTCCAGGTCGTGGACTGGAAGACCAACCGCTCCGAGACCGCGGACCCGCTGCAGCTGGCCATCTACCGGCTGGCCTGGGCCGAGGCTCACCAGATCCCGGTCGGGGAGGTGGATGCCGTCTTCTACTACGTCCGGTCCGATCGCGTCGTCCGGCCCGATCAACTGCCCGGCCGAGCGGAACTGGAACGGTTGCTCGGGGGATAGGCTCCCACGGTGACCAACTGGGCGATGGCCAGTGACCTCGATCGCGTCGACCATCATCGGGGCTCCACCGACTGGGTGGGCGGGCTGTGGCGTTCGCCCGACGCCCGGCTGCTCAAGCTGGACGCCGACTCGAAGTTCACCACCAACGTGGGCGGCACCAAGCTGCGGATGACCAAGCCGTTCGTCGAGTTCGACAGCCAGCGGCACCGCCTCCTCGGACTGCTCGACGGTGACCCGATCTTCGCCGTCGAGGCGCTGACCGAAGGTGAGGTGCACGACCTGCGGGAGGTCGGGGCCCAGCTGTCCAACAATGAACGGGACATCGCAGCTACGGCCGCGGCCATCACCCAGTGGCATCGGATGGAGCCGCTGTGCCCGCGCTGCGGAGGGGGCACGCAGGTCATCAACGGCGGGTTCGCCCGGCACTGCGCGGTCTGCGGGCGGGACCACTTCCCGCGTACCGATCCGGCCGTCATCGTCGCCGTCGTCGACAACCAGGACCGGCTGCTGCTGGGCGGGCAGGAAGCCTGGGGAAACCGGGTTTCGGTGCTGGCCGGTTTCGTAGAGGCCGGGGAGTCCCTCGAGCAGGCCATCCACCGGGAGATCGGCGAAGAGGTCGACATCAGCCTGTCCGACTTGCGCTATTTCGGCAGCCAACCGTGGCCCTTTCCGCGCTCGCTGATGGTCGCGTTCTT
>Ga0190267_10000262_pt1 | contig 11685 bp, 10 predicted proteins | sample Popmic239T_FD_140332 | JGI IMG/M metagenome (GOLD analysis project Ga0190267, IMG submission 140332) | Populus adjacent soil microbial communities from riparian zone of Oak Creek, Arizona, USA - 239 T | ecosystem: Environmental > Terrestrial > Soil > Riparian zone | place: USA: Arizona... | reverse complement strand
GCGGCGCGCGCGCGGCGAGGCGCGGCGCTTCTTCGTCCGCGCGCGGCGCGGCGAGGCGCTGCTGGAGCTGCGAGAGCGGCAGCGCGCGCTGGCGACACGGCTGGCGGAGACGTGGGAGCGGGTGAGGAGTGACGGGGTGAACGGGTGAACGGGTGAACGGGTGAACGGGTGAACGGGTGAACGGGTGACGGGGTGTGATGGTGTGTCCAGGCCCGCGGCCTCATTCGATCCTGGGCACACTGTCATCCTGAGGGAGCGCACACGCGTAACCATCATAGCCACAGAAGCTTGCGCGCGACCGAAGGATCTTTATCGGGTCGCGCGAGGCCCGGCCTTCGGGAGCCGTTCAAGTGCCTGGGCCAGGCAGGCAAGGTCCTTCGGTCGGCGCGCAAGGTACATCGCGACAGCAGGTTGCGGCGCGGCGCCTTCCTCAGGATGACTGGGGGGTCGCTTGCTTCCGAGAGGCGCAGGCCGCTTCCCTGCCCTGCCTCCTTCCTGAGGGAGCGCTCGCGCAGATCCAGCGGTCTGCACTGCGTTCTGCGCGCGACCGAAGGACCTTCTCTCGGCCGCGCAGGGGCCGGACCAGGGCACTCACTCACCCCGTCGTAATGCGGACGAGGTCCTTCGGTCGCGCGCAAGAAATCGTGCGGCGGAGGGTGCGGTGCGGCGCTCCCTCAGGAAGTCACCGCTTGGATCACACAGTGTGCACGCCACTGCTCATCCCCCGAACAGCATCTTGCGGAGGGAGAAGCGGGGGTAGGACGGGTTCGCGCGGGCGGCTTCGCGGACGCTGGAATCATCATCCTTCCCCAGGCGCTTGAGCGTTTCGGGGCCCAGCTCCGCGCGCTTCGCCACGGCTTCGCGCACGTTCCACTCCACATCGCCAGCGAGCGCCTCCAGCACCTGGGGCGCGGTTCGCGGATGGGCGGCGACGGCTGCGCGTACGGAATCATCGTCGCTGCGCGCGAGGTCGGCGAGCAGCGCGGCGGGCGTGCTGGCGTGCTTCGCCAGCGCCTCGCCGTAGTCTCCGCGGTCGTCCGGGTCGCGCTGGGCGTTCAGGCGCGCCACCTGCGCCAGGATCTCCGCCGAGCTCGCCGGGTTGTCCGCCAGCCCCTCCAGCACGTCCCCCACGTCCGGCATATCGAACGCGTCCTCGTCGCCCGTCCAGTCGTCGGAAAGGCGCGCGGCGACCTGTTCGATGGTGATGCGCAGCGCGTCGGGCGGAGCCTGGGGGCTGCCCGCGATCTTGCGCAGGATCCACGGCCGCCCCGCCGCCGCCAGCTCAGGCCAGACCTCCCGCGGCAGCGCCGGGTTGTCCAGCGCGTCGCTCGCCAGCGAATCGTCCTCCGCCAGGCGGCGCAGCGTGGCCGCGGGCGCGCGGGGATGGCGCGCGACCGCCGCGCGCACCTCCTCGTCCAGGTGGCGGGAAAGCGCCTCCAGCCGCTCCGGCGCCGTCGCGGGATCCTGTGCTTCGCGGCGCGCCTGCTTGCGCGCGCGGGGCTCGTGCAGCAGGTACCAGGGCCGCGTGACCGGCACCGGGTGAAAGACGTGCCACAGGTCGTCCGGGAGGTAGGCCGAGCCCGAGCAGTATCCGCATTGCACCACACGCGCGGTGCCGTCCACCTGCAGCACGCCGCCGCAGGTGGGACAGTTGAACGCCACCGGCCTCCCGGCGTTCGGCACCGGCACCGTCGCGCCCGCCGCCGGCAGCTGCAGCGGATCCTCGCCGATCAGCAGGGGAAAGCCGGAGATCACCCAGTCCGGCGGAGGAACGCGCACCAGGGCACGCGCACCGCAGCCGGGACAGGCGACGCCCCCCGCATCCGCCGCCGCCAGCGCGGACTCCGCCGGGATGTCGGCGCCGCAGGCCGCGCAGGCGGGGGCGTCGCGGACGACCACCCCCAGCGCGACGTCGCGGCCCTGCAGCAGGATCGTCGCGCTGCCCAGGTCGTCATCCCCCAGCACCTCGATCCAGAAGTCGTCGCCCAGCTCGTTGCGGGCGCTGCAGGCGGGACACGCCAGCGACGGCACCATGGCGTTCAGCGGCAGCGGGCTTCCACACTCGCTGCACGAGGTGCGCAGCTGTACGGCGATGGTTCGCATGGCGGTGGATCAGGGGGATGGAGGCGCGACCGGCGGGTGCCCTTGAGGCTACGGAGCCGCGGGCGGCGGGGCAAGCCGGGCTGTTGGCACGCGGGCCGCGGTGGTAACGTGTGGCGAGGGTCCATCCACGGACCGCACGCACGCCGCCACCGCACCATCGACCGGACCAACGATGCCGCAAGACAGCCCGGACCTGCACGGAAACGCGCCCGACGACCATCCGGTGGCGCTCATGATCATCGACATGATCAACGACCTGGAGTTCGAGGGCGGCGAGCAGGTGGCCGCCCCCGCCCTGGCCGCCGCGGAGCGCATCGCGGCGCTCAAGCGCGAGGCGCGGGCGCGCGAGATCCCCGTGATCTACGCCAACGACAACTTCGGCAAGTGGCGGTCGGACTTTCGCGAGGTGGTCAAGCACTGCCTGGAAGACGGCGTGCGCGGCCAGCGCATGGTGGAGCTGCTGCGGCCGGACCGCGACGACTACTTCGTCCTCAAGCCCAAGCACTCGGCGTTCTTCGAAAGCACGCTGGCCACGCTGCTGGAGCACCTGGGCACGCGGCACCTGATCCTCACCGGCATCACCGCCGACATCTGCGTGCTGATGACGGCCAGCGACGCCTACATGCGCGACTACCGCGTGCACGTGCCGCCCGACTGCGTGGCGTCGCTGGAGTCGATCGACACCAAGCAGGCGCTGCGCTACATGCAGCGCGTGCTGAACGCCGACGTCACGCCCTCCGCCGAGCTGGACCTGGACGCCATGGCCGAAGAGCCGGTGTCGACCGCGGCGGAGTGAGGGAGTGAGGGAGTGTAAGGGTGTAAGGGTGTAAGGGTGTAAGGGTGTAGTGGTGATGGGCTCGTGCCTGGTTGGATCCACGCGCTACGCCCTTCGCTTCCCGGATCCCGTCGGCGAAGGCCGACATCGCGTTTTCCCAGCCGCGATTTCAATCGCCCGGGAGGCGGTCGGCGGAACCACGCTGGGTGCGGACGCCGCCGGTGCATGGCACGCGCATGTGGCGGGTGATGAAGTGACGGATGGCGGGGTGAAGATGGCGAGGACGCGGATGAGGCATTCCTCCGCGTCCTCGCTCTTTTCCTCCACGACGTCCGGGTGATCCTATCCTGTTTCACACGCCGAGGCGCCAGCGGTGCGCGGGGGGGCGGCGCCGGATGCGACGACGCTCTGCAGCCACGCCTCCGCGCGCTGCTGGGCGCCGACCAGCGTGTGGGGACGGTGGCCGCCGCCGGGGTAGGTGTGCATCTCCCACAGCGGGCCGGTGCGGCCGATGCGGGCCAGCGCGCCCATCAGCCGCTCGCTGTGGACGATGGGCACCTCGTCGTCCCGCGTGCCGTGGTGGATCTGCACGGGCGGCAGGCGCTGGGCGAAGTAGACGGGCGAGCGCCGCAGAAGCTCGGAGCGCGCCCGCTCGGTCGTCGTGCGGCCGTCGCGCAGGGCGAAGAGGACGCTGTCCGCCAGGTACCCGGCGCCGGGGATGCGTGGGATGCGGCTGCGGAGCGCGCGGTCGGCCAGGCGGCGTACCGCCGGCAGGTAGAAGTCCGTGGGGCCAAAGTAGTCCACCACGCCCCGCACCCGCGGATCGCGGATGCCCATCAGCAGCGCCACCCCGCCGCCCCGGCTGCGGCCCCAGACCGCGATGCGCGTGCTGTCCGCCTCCGGCACCTGCCGCAGCACCGTGCTCAGCAGCGCCATGGCGTCGTCCACGTCGCGGTCCCACGGGCTGGGGCGCCCCTGCGAGCGGTAGCGGCGCAGCGCCCGCACCGCCAGCCGCTCCGAGCGGAACGAGGGCAGCACCTGGATCCACCCCTCCGCGATCGGCCCGTCGCGGACGAAGACGTAGCCGCTGGTCCCCTTGTCCCCGCCGTGGGCGATGACCACCACCGGCAGCCTGCGCCCCGCCGCACCGGCCGGGATGCGCACCGCGCCGTAGTGCCGCAGCCCGTCCACCGCGTGCGAGAGCACCAGCGTCCGCCCGTTGCGCCCCTCGTCCCGCCACTCCACCCGCGCGTCGTGCGACCGCGTGTCGCGCCGCGCCCACTCCGCCTCCACCGCGCACATCTCCGCCGCCGTGGGAGGCGCGAACAGCACGTCCCCCAGCCGCTGCGCCTCCCCCGCCGCCAGCCGCGGCGCGCACCCCGCGAGGATCGGCGCCAGCGCGACGATGGCGATGCGGACGAACCCGCCGAACGCCTGCCGGCGACGCGCGGATACGTCGGCCTCGCCGATTGCGGACGCGCAGGTGCGTGGCACGCCGCACGCACCCGGGCCGCCGAGTCCGCGCAGGCGGACTTTGCGAGTTTCCAGCGGCGAATTCATTCGCTCCTGGGGCGGACGCGACGATGCCCCGGTGTGGATTACGCCCTCGGCCGGTCGTGCTCGCCACCTGCACCGTTCATCGAAGGCTACCTCGATCCACCGCACGATCATCCCCGTCTGTGTGGCGCAGCAGCTCGCGCGTGCCGGGGTGGGTGGGGTGCTCCAGCACCTGGCGCGCCGGGCCGGCCTCCACCAGGGCGCCCTCGGAAAGCACGGCCACGCGGTCCGCGAAGTCATGGGCGAAGTCGATGTCGTGCGTCGCGACGAGCAGCGCGCGGCCCTGCCGGGCGAGGGCGCGCAGGGTTTCACCCAGCGCGCCGCGGCGGGCGGGGTCCAGCGCGGAGGTGGGCTCGTCCATCAGCAGCACCATGGGGCCGGGCGCCAGGGCCCGCGCGATGGCCACCCGCTGCGCCTCGCCGCCGGAGAGCTGGCGCGGGTAGGCGCCGGCCCGCGCGGCCACACCCAGCGCGGCCAGGAGCTCCATCGCCGCCTCGTCCGCCTTCGGCCGCGTCCACCCCAGCGCGTGCACCGGCGCCAGGGTGACGTTCTGCAGCGCCGTCAGGTGCTCGAACAGCGAGTGCGCCTGAAAGACCATCCCCACCTTGCTCCGCAGCCCCCGCAGCCGCGACTCGCGCGGCAGCGGGCCCGGGCGCAGCTCGAATCCCCCCGCGACGATGCTCCCGGCGGTGAACGGCTCCAGCGCCGCCACCGCCCGCAGCACGGTGGACTTGCCCGCCCCCGACACGCCCATCAGCGCGCATACCTCGCCCGGCGCGACGTCCAGTTCCACGCCGCGCAGCACCGGCCGGCCGCCGCGCGCCGCGTGGAGGCCGTGGATGGAGAGCGCGCCGCTCACGCGTGGCTCCAGCGGCGCTCCAGCCGGTGCGCGAAGCGGGAAAGGGGGAGCGAGAGCACCAGGTAGAAGAGCGCGCAGACGATGCCCGGCACCACCCAGCTCCCCACGTTGGTGGCCCAGATGGCCGTCTGCTTGGTGAGCTCCACCACGGTGATGACGGAGACCAGCGACGAGTCCTTGAGCAGCGCCACGAAGTCGTTGGTCATGGGCGCCAGCGCCAGCCGCAGCGCCTGCGGGCCGCGCACCAGGCGCAGCACCTGCCCCTCGGAAAGCCCCAGGGTGCGAGCCGCCTCCAGCTGCGGGCGGGGGATGGCCATCAGCGCGGCACGGTAGATCTCCGACTCGTACGCCGCGTAGTTGAGCCCCAGCCCGATCACCGCCGCGGCGAACGCGGGAAGGCGCACCACGCCGGCGAGGCCGTAATAGATGACGAAGAGCTGCAGGAGCACCGGCGTCCCCCGCACCACCTCCACGTACACCGTCAGCGCGCCGCGCACCAGCGGCGGCCCGTACACCCGCCCCGCCGCCACCGCAGCGCCGACGGCGACCGCCAGCGCCATCGCCAGCAGGGAGAGAACGAGCGTAACCCCCGCGGCGCGCGCCAGGGCGGGGAGATACGCGCGCAGCAGGCGGTCGCTCGACGCCGCCCCCGGGTCCGCGCGCGGCGACTGGGCCAGCACACGCTGGAAGTACGCCGCCTGCGCGTCGCTCCACACCTCCCAGCGGCGAAAGGTCTGCTCCAGCGACCCGTCGCGCATCCGCTCCCGCAGCACCTGGTTGGCCGAGTCGCGCAGCGCGGCGTTGGCGCGGGAGAAGAGCGCCACGTAGTGCCCCGTCGCCACGGGCGCCGGCTGGATGACGAAGCCGCCGGTGCGCCGCAGCGAGCGGTCCGCGATCACATTGTCCAGGAGCACGGCGTCCACCCGCCCCGCCACCAGGTCCTGGTAGGGGTGGATGTCGTCGTCGTACGAGACGGGGACCAGGCCGGAGCGCTTCTGCTCGCCCAGCAGGATGTCGTACGCCATGGTCGCGCCCAGCGTCCCCACGCGCCGCCCGGCCAGGTCCGCCAGCGTCCGAAAGCGGCCGCGGTCCGCCGGCCGCACGGCCAGCACCTCCTGGAACTCGAAGTAGGGAAGCGACACGGCGAAGCGGGCGCGCAGCCCGGGACCGTCCTCGATTCCCGACATCCCCGCTTCCACGTCCCCCCGGTCCACCGACTGCGGGATGGATGCCCACCCCACCTGCACGAAGCGCGGCTCGCGCCCCAGCCCGCGCCCGATCATCTCCGCGATCTCCACGTCGAAGCCGCGCACCCTGGCGGGGTCCGCCGGGTCCGCCTCCACGAACGGGGCGCCGCCCTCCGCGTCCCCACCCCAGCGCAGCGGCGGTCTCGCGGCGTCGTCCGCGGCCCCCTGCCCGCACGCGGCGAACAGGAGCGTGGCGGCAACCAGGGCGCCAAGCCTGCGGGTGGGAGCGCCGATCAGGACGAGGTTCACGCGTGGATCAGGTGGAGAGTAGAGGGTCCAGAGATGCGGGCGGGCGGCCAAAGTACAGCGGCAGCGAAGACACCAAAAGCCCCGCCCCGGCCGTCGACGCGGCCGAGGCGAGGCTTCGGCTTCGGACGGGGATCGGAAGAACGCCCGCACGGGGAAACCTTCCCCGTGCGGGCGCTCTTTCATCCGGCGCGAACGGCTACCTGGGTGCTCGCCGGGAGTTCATCCCACCGCCAGGACCACGGCGCCGATGCCGAACAGGGCAAATCCCACCTGCGCCATGCGGCTGTGCGGCAGCGGCGTTCCCGAACGCCAGGCGGCGCGGACTGCCGACAGCAGCATCACCGCGGCGACGCCGATGACCGCTCCTGCGATCACGCGGACGGCGTTCGTTCCCGCGCCGTCACCGCGGGCGGCGCTGCTGGCGATCACCCACCCGGCGAAGAGCAGCATCACGATGAAGAGCAGCGCCGCGACGGCCAGGTTGAACCGTCGTGCGGCCGCGGGAAGCGGCGGGGACGTTCGGCTGGTGACCACGAGGGATCCTCGGTTCATGGCGTGGGAAGAAGAACGCCGGGCGAGCAAACCACCACCGCGCCGAGCACCGCCAGGATCGAGGCTCCGGCGGAAGCGGCATAGCTCTGGATAGCGTTGTCATAGTTCATCTTGGCGACTTCCACCCGGTGCTCGTAGAGCAGCTGCATCTCCAGGGTGGGGCTGTTCTGGACCACAGCATCGTACATGCGCTTTGCACTGTCGTATGCGTTGCGCGAATCGTACAGGCTCGTGGCGGCGGGCTGCATGGCGGCGGTGGTGCCCATGACGGCGAGCAGAGTACCCACGCAGGCCGCGAACACGCCCGGTCCTTCGTAGACAGGCGGGGTGATGGTAATCCCCGTGTCGCCGCTCCCGCCGGAATCGCCCCCGCCGACATCGGTTCCCCCCGTGCCCCCACCGCCGGTGCCGGTGCATCCCATCAGCCCCACGTACTCCGGATCCGTCGGCCCGGTGAAGGATTCGATGCAGGTCCCCCCACCGCTGCCCTGGCACCAGTTCAGGCTGAGGTACGGATCACACGTTGGCGGCGGCTTCGGCTCACCGATCACCGTGATGGGATCGAGCGTAACGTCGGCGCTGGGGGCGGCGGTGCCCACCGAAACCGCGTCAGGCGCGGTCGGAGCATCCGCACAGGCCGCGGCGAGGACGAGCGCAAAAGACAACGTGCTACGGAGACGTACGACCTTCATGTCGGGCCCCTTTGGGCAAAGATGGGCGGAGAAGGCCCGATGATGAGGCTGTCGCTGGCTGCGAAAACCCGCGACTCGTGCGGGACACGACGAGAGTGGAAGCGGCGTGAGTTCGCGCGATGGGCCCACCAATCGTAACCCCAGGCGCAGATCCGCGCTATAGCCATTTGTTTCCGAACGTCCCAGGACTCCGCAACGGAGTCGGGATTTCGGCGGCGAACAGTGCGTCGCCAAGCTCGAAATCGTGTCCGCAAAGGCGTATGAGGTGGAGCCGAGACAGCGGTCGCCGGCGCGAGCACGCCCGATCAACGATCACGAGGCGCCAGGAGCCGATAGAGCCGGGCGCGCGTATACCGCTGCAGCAGGATGGGATACAGGTTCACCAGCAGGTTGCCGATGGTCAGGAAGGCGGCCCACCCGTACCAGCCGATCCGCCACGCGTACACCGACGACACAATCCCCGCCAGCAGCAGCACGCCGTGGCTGCGCTCGCCCTGCTCCGTCCGCGTCACGAACGCGGCGGCAGCCCGCCGGTGCGGCACCACACGAAAGTTCGGGTCCCTGCGGCGCCGGACGCGGTTCACCCAGTCCCCGTCCGGCACCAGGCGGCGAAAGGCGCGCACGCCCAGCGCCTCGTACACCCGCCCCTCCATCTCCCACCGCCTCGTCCGGAGCCATGCCGGGGACAGCCACGTAGCCGCCAGGCACACCGGCAGCGCGAGCGCGAACGGCGCGGGCGGCGGCGACAGCGGGCCGGCCGCGCGGAACGGGCGCAGCGGCCCCCACACGGCCAGCCAGAAGATGAGCAGCGGCCCCAGCCACGCGCACATCACCGCGATGGGGACCACGTTCCACACCGGCGCGTGCTCCGCCGCCCGGACGGGGCCGGCCTCCGCAGCCGCTGCCTTCATGCGCACGCCCCGCGGGTCGTGTCCGCAAAAGCGGACAGGGTGAGGTGGTAGCCGCGACTTCTTCCGTCGCTCCGGACGGACCGTCCGCCTCCCATCATCGGTCCACACAGCGCGGATGGCCAAGCATCTCCTGCTCTCGGATGATCGCCGGACGGAGGGTGTGGACGACCGGATGTCCTTTCGGCGGTTTTCAGAATTTGCCGCTCGGCCCACCGCGATGCGCGGCTGAATTACCCTTTTCCAAAAACGCCGCGAAACTGGTCACAAACTGGGAAAATCCTGTCAGAATCACCTTCCGCGGATCATTCCATCTGGCACGCCTGTGACAGTGGAAACTTACGAATTGCGCCTCGTGTCCGCGGTTCTCGATTCGTCGCGAAAGGGAGTTCAGCGCGGCAGCGAGGCGCAACGTTGCTGGTGCCCGGAGGCTCCGCGGTGGCCGCTGGGTGCATGGGAGTCAAGGCGACGGCCGGCGCTCCCCTCCTTCCGGTGCGGCTCACGCACCGGACCTCCAGTTCCTTCCGTCCGGAGCAGGCAAATGCGTTTCAAGAGCACCGTTCTGGCCGCAACCGCGGCAACCCTGACCCTGCTGGGCGCGTGCGACCAGCCCACGGGGGTTCCGACCCCGCTCACCCCCGCGGAGCAGAAGTCCGCGCCGACCTCGGCCATCGATCCGGCCACGGGCGAGGCGGTGGCGCTCAACTACAAGCCGGCGGGGCCCGTGCGTCTGGGCGGCCCTTCGCTGGCGCCGATCGCCCCGTGCACCATCGAGGAGCCGTGCGACCCGGAGCCGCCGTGCGACCCCAACGATCCGTACGGGGGGTGCTACCAGCCGCCGTGCAGTTCGCTGATCACCACCTACAACGAGTACCGGGCCGGCATTGAGCCGTACAGCTTCCTGGAAGTCTCGGGAACCACGTCGTCGAGCTGCGGCTACCTGGTGCTCACGGGCATCGGGGCCCGCATCAACGGGAGCGACGACTACACCACGCTGGCGCTGCGCGGGCGCCGCCTGAACCCCGACGGCACGTGGGGAGCAACCGTGGACTACCGCTTCGGCTCGTCGCCCAACCACACGCTCGAGGCCTGGGGCGAAGTGCCGGCCAGCTCGACGGTGTTCTACGGGATCACGGGCGTGGCCATCGGCCAGAGCGGCACGGAGGACGTGCGCACGCTCAAGATCTTCTACCGGCAGATCGCGCTCACCTCGGCCGGGGTGCGCGCCACCGGACCCACCTACACGGCGTATTTTGGCGCCAACCCCTTTGGAGCACTCGACGCCTCGTACGTGACGTACAACGACAACGAAGTCCTGGTGGGCGCCGGCTTCCGCTCGATCGATCAGGGCGAGCGCACGGCCACCCTGGCGGCTCGCGTGGGCGTGCTGCCCTGACGCAGCCCGCGGTCTGAAACGGAAGGGACCGGCGCAGCCATGCGCCGGTCCCTTCCTCATCCACAAAAAGATTTGGCCTCACACGGAGTCAACGGAGGCAACGGAGTTTTCTCGTGCCGTATCCTCTGCACAGGGCGCGAAGCCACTACCGTATGACGGTCTGGCGGTCCGGGAGCCGGCGCAGCAGTATACAGAGTGAATCCGATTTGCGGCCGCGCCGCTCCGTGCGCCGGCGCCGAACCCGAGATCCCAGGGAGCCCCGACGATGCGCTTCATGATCATGTTCAGGAACGACGGGGATTCCGAGGTGGACGTTCCCCCGTGCCTGGACCTGGCCGAGATGGGCAGGTTCATCGACGGCCTTTCCGACGCCGGCGTGCTGCTGGGGTACGAGGGGCTCAAGCCGAGCGCGAAGGGCGCGCGCGTCCGCGTCACCGGCGGCCGGCGCAGCGTGGTGGACGGGCCCTTTACCGAGGCCAAGGAGCTGATCGCCGGCTTCGCCCTGGTGCAGGTCCCCTCCAAGGAGGCCGCCGTGGACCTGGCGGAGCAGTTCCTCCGCATCGCCGGCCAGGGCAGCGCCGAGGTGCGCGAGGCCTTCGAGCCCGCCGTGGAGGCCGTAGAGCTCACGCCCGAGCTTGCGGAGGCGCAGCCGGCCTAGCCCCGCCCCATTCGCATCACCCGCCGTCGCCCGGCGCCGGAAGTCGCCGCGCCGGGCGATCTGCGTTCCGCACGATCGGTGGAGCTCGCCGATCCACGGATCCAGCGGCGTTTTCTCTAGGTTCGGGCGGTGTGCAAGCCTATCTTGATCCACCTTTTATGTCGTTGGAGGCAGCCGGGTAATCTCCTCGAAAAAATGAGAGTCGTGCAAATGAAGACGCGTTCTCTTTGGGCCATTCGAATCACTCTGCCCTGCCTGCTGCTCGCCGCGTGCGAGTCCACCACCCCGGATCCGGTCACGCCCGGACCCATCCCCGAAAGCTGGACGGTGGAGGTGGGGGTCCGGCTGCCGAACACGACCTCCTCGAGCACCCTGCAGCTGGAGGACGGAAGCTGGCGGACCTACCTGCCGATCGCGGGCGTGGCGACTTCGCCGGATGGCCTGGTCTGGACGCCCCGGCCCAGGATTACGCTGCCGGAAAACCCGATGTTCAACCCGGCGGTCCTGTGCCTGGCGGATGGCACCATCCTCATGATCTATGAGGCGGGTCATACGGTCACCACGCTGAAGGGCGCCAGGTTCTACCGGGCGACGTCGGCGAACGGCACGACGTTCACCAAGACGCCCGGCACCGGTGCCAACGGCGCGGTGCTCGTCCCCATCCCCAGCGACGAGGACGTGGTCAGCGT
>Ga0190267_10000261_pt1 | contig 11694 bp, 10 predicted proteins | sample Popmic239T_FD_140332 | JGI IMG/M metagenome (GOLD analysis project Ga0190267, IMG submission 140332) | Populus adjacent soil microbial communities from riparian zone of Oak Creek, Arizona, USA - 239 T | ecosystem: Environmental > Terrestrial > Soil > Riparian zone | place: USA: Arizona... | reverse complement strand
TGCCGCGGACTTGCGACAGCACGACGGATGATTTCGTCGCGATTCGCCGGCGGTCCCGGACAGCTGCAACGAAATCCACGAAGAACCTAAAAATTCTCATGGCCCCCTGCCGCGCTTCCATCCCTCTCCCGTTCCCGATGCCCCCCGCCGGCTTGTGCCTCGTCGACCGGAGCGCCATGCCTCCGCTCACCACCGATCAGGCTTCGCGCCGTGAGAGCAGAGGAAACGGCACGAGAAAACTCCGTTAACCCCGTTGACTCCGTGTGAGGCCGATCTTTTTGTGGATTCGGCCTCAGGGATACGTGCGCAGGAACGCCCGCACGTCGCCCAGGTCGTATCGCCCGTTGCCGTTGCCGAACTTGTCGATCGTCGTCTGCTCGTCCGCGGAGGGCGCGTCGGTGCCCAGGTAGGGGCCCAGCAGCCGCGCCGCCGGCAGCTCCGGACGGCGGAAGACGCCCACCCGCGCCTGGCCCCCGGCGACGGTGATGGAGAGCGCCACCCCGGACTGCGCGCCCGAGTTCAGCCGCAGCGCCGGCGCGGTGTTGTCGTTCAGCAGCCGCGTGCCGGTGAACACGTCGCCCGCCTCGCCGCGGTTGCCGCCTTCCGTGGCGCTGCGGATCAGCCCCTGGTTGGCGTCCGCCTCCAGCAGTCCCACGCGGTAGAGGCGGGGGCAGGTGGGGCAGGGGCGCATGGGGCGCTCCGGCTCCACGTGGTAGATCAGCACGCCGCCGGCCGGGAGGTTGGAGTCGTACCCCGTGTTGGGGCGGTACTCCAGCAGCAGGTACTCGTCCGGGCCGCGCAGGGGCACGCGCAGCGACCGGCCGGAGGACTGCACCGGGGGGAGGGTGAAGTACTGGTTGCTGGCCGCGCCGGCGTCGGTCTCGGTGATCCACCCCAGCTGCTGCTTCTCGTACGCGCCCATGTGCGAGGGGCGCGGCACCTTGCCGAAGCTGGCGCCGTCGCCGCATCCCCACGAGCCCGCCGCCATCAGCGTCCAGCACCCCAGCACCCAGCGGCGCTGCCCGGGAAGGATCCCCCCCGCCGGGTCGTAGAAGTCCGGCAGGCCGAACGCGTGCCCCGTCTCGTGCGCGATGGTGGGAATGCCCTGCACGCTGCCGTCGCAGCTCACCACGCTCTGCATGATGTAGTCGTCCACCATCACCGGCTGGCCGTTGGGGCGCAGGTCGTTGCTGCGGAACGGCTGCCCCCCCGTCCACCCGCGGACGGCGGAGCGGTGCGGCCACGGTCCCGGCCCGCCGCAGGAGGCGTCCACGTCCGTGTACTGGAAGACCACCACGTCCACGTAGCCGTCGTCGTCGGCGCTGTTGGGCACGCCGTCGCCGCCGTTGTTGTCGTACTGCGCAAAGTTCACCGTGGCGTCCACGCGGCTCAGCGCGTCGGTGATGTACTCGCCGATCTGCGCGTCGTCGCCCAGCCCCATGGACGTGCCCACCGCGGCCGAGCGGCTGACGCTGGTGCGCACCCAGGAAAGCACGCTGCCGGTGAGCGACACCCGCCCGCCGCTGATCTCGCGGTAGTAGTCCGTCAGGCTCCCCAGCGGGTTCTGCCCGAAGAGCCGCTGCTGCGTGATCTCGGTGGAGAAGGGCGGCTCCGGCGAGTCGGAGAACAGCGTCATCACCACCACCATCCGGTGGTCGCCCGTGCCGGGCAGGATGTCGGCGGTGGCGCCCCCCACGGCCGTGATGCCGTCCGCCTGCGTCTGGCCGCGCCACCCGCGCCGCAGCTCGAAGAAGTCCGGGTCGCGGGCCACGCGCTCGCGGTAGCCGGCGGGAAGCGTCACCCCCCGGGCCCGCGCCAGCGCCTCGATGTCCTGCGCCCGCGCCCGGTCCGGGAGCGCGCCCGCCGCCACCGCCGCGGCGGCGAGGAGCAGGGGCCAGCGTCGCATCGTCGTCATCGACCCCTCCTCAGCGCTGGAAGGTGAGCTGGTAGCCGGCGAGCGACGCCCGCGGCTGGTCGGCGCCGTCCACCACCTCCACCACCCGCGCGGCGGGCGGCTCCTGTCCCGCCGCCATGGTCACCCGGAACTCGATGGGGCCGGCGGGCTCGCGGAACAGCACCACGCGGGTGGTGGCGCCGGAGGGCTGCGTGTGCAGCGACCCCGCGGTCGCGGAGATGGACTCGATGCCGGGCCCGGTGAGCTCGAGGGCCACCCCGCCCTCGTCGCCGTTGGGGGACTGCAGCACGGCGCGGTACTCGCCGCCCGCGGGGACCCCGGTTCCGCCGCCCCGCTCGCAGGCGCCCAGCGCCAGGACGGCCGCGAACGCCGCAAGGATGGATCGATGGCTCATGCTTGCCCCTGGAGGGACGGAGATGAAGGAAGGAGGTGGCGTGCCTCGCCGGAGCTGCGTACCGGATGCTCCCGCGCAGGTTCCCATGCCAACGCGCGTGGGCGCGCGGTTCTGACACCCGGCGCCGGGTTGCGCCGCGCCGCGCGGGCGGCCTATCCTTGCACCTTCGCCCGCGCCTGCGCTTCCGCACGCCGCGCCACCTTCCCCGGACCCGCCGCCGGTGACCTCGATCGACCCGTCCGCCGCCGCCCGCCCGCTCACCGTCGGCATCTGCACGCGCGACCGGCACGAGTCGCTGCTGCGCTGCCTGCGCTCCCTGCGCTTCGCCGCGGAGACCATCGACCAGGTGATCGTGGTGGACGACGCCTCCGCCGTTCCCGTGGAGCCGGTGGTGCGCGCCGCGCTGGGGGACGACGCCCCGCCCGGGCTGACGGTGGTGCGCGAGGCGGAGCGGAGCGGCGTGACCCGGGGGCGCAACCGCATCGCGGCGGCGGCGCGGACGCCGTTCATCCTGTACCTGGACGACGACGCGGCCCTCCTTTCCGCCGACGCGGTGGCGGCGGGGGTGGCGGTGATGCGGGCAGACCCTTCGGTGGCCGCCGTGGCGTTCGCGCAGGCGGACGCGGAGGGGCGGCTGTATCCCCCCTACGCCCAGCCGTCCACCGCCACGCGGCCGGCGCTGGTGCGCACCTTCATCGGCTTCGCGCACCTGCTGCGGCGGGAGCCCCTGCTGGCGGCGGGCGGGTACCGCGAGATGCTGGAGATCATGGGCGAGGAGCGCGAGCTCGCCTTTCGCCTGCTGGACGCCGGGCACCGCATCGTCTACCTGCCGGACGCCCCCATCGCGCACCTGGCGGACCCGGCGGGACGCGACGTACGGCGCTACCTGTACCTTTCGGTGCGCAACGACGCGCTTGCGGGGCTGCTGAACGAGCCGCTCCCCGTGGCGGTGGGGATGCTGCCCCTGCGGCTGTGGCGCTACTTTCCCATGCGCAGGCACTGGGGGGGCGAGGACCCCGGCGGCTTCGGGCGCATCGTGCGGGCGCTGGCAAGCGCGCTGCCGCGGGTGCGGGCGGAGCGGCGGGCGGTGCGCTGGTCCACCCTGCGCGCCTGGCGCGCGCTGGCCGCCTCGCCGCCCTATCACCCGCCCGAACCGTGAGCCCGCCGCGGCGGCTGCTGACGCTGGGGCACTCGTACGTGGTGGGCACCAACCGGCGGCTGGCGCGGGCCATGGCGGCCGCCGGGGCGGGGGAGTGGGAGGTGACGGCCGTCGCGCCCGCCCGCTTTCCCGGCGACCTGGGACCCATCACCCTGCGGCCGGAGCCGGGCGAGCGGGTGGAGGCGATCCCCGTGCGCGGGGCGGGGCGCATCCACACCATGCTCTACGGCGGCGAGCTGCGGGCGCTGCTGCGGCGCGGGTGGGACGTGGTGCACTGCTGGGAGGAGCCGTACGTCCTGGCGGCCGCGCAGGTGGCCGCGTGGACGCCCCGCGACGCGAAGCTGGTGTTCGCCACCTTCCAGAACCTGCCCAAGCCCTACCCGCCGCCCTTCCGCTGGACGGAGCGCTTCGCCATGCGCCGCGCGGCGGGGTGGATCGCCTTCGGGCGCACCATCGAGGAGGCGCTGCGGGATCGCCCCGGCTACGCGGACCGCCCGCACCGGGTGATCGCGCCCGGCGTGGACACCGGCCTCTTTCGCCCCGATCCGGCGGCCGGCGCGCGGGTCCGTGCGTCGCTGGGGTGGGATGAGGACGGCCCGCCGGTCGTCGGCTACCTGGGTCGCTTCGTGCCGGAGAAGGGACTGGGGACGCTGATGCGGGCGCTGGATGCCTGCACGCAGCCGTGGCGCGCGCTGTTCGTGGGCGGGGGGCGGATGGAGGCGGATCTGCGCGCGTGGGCCGGCCGCTACGGGGACCGGGTGCGGATCGCGACGGGCGTGGGGCACGAGCAGGTGCCGGAGTACCTGAACGCGATGCACCTGCTCTGCGCTCCGAGCCGGATGACACCGGCGTGGCGGGAGCAGCTGGGGCGGATGCTGACCGAAGCGATGGCGTGCGGTGTCCCCGTCCTGGGCGGCGCCAGCGGCGAGATCCCCTTCGTCATCGCCGACGCCGGCGTCATCCTCCCCGAGGACGACGTCGCCGCCTGGACGCGCGGGATCGACGCCCTGCTCGCCGATCCCGCCCGCCGCGCGGCCCTCGCCACCCGCGGCCTCGCCCGCGCCGAGGCCGAGTTCGCGCTGGAGGTCGTCGCGCGGCGGCACCTGGCGTTCTTCGGGGAGCTGGCTGGGGCTTCGTCACACCACACCAACCAGTCATCCTGAGGAAGGCGCCGCCCCGCGCTCGGCCTTCACGAGGAACTCTGGCGCCGACCGAAGGACCTTGCCGGCAGAACCGTGGGGCCGGATTCCTGCCAGGGAGCGTACCACTCGCGAGCCGAGAGAGGGTCCTTCGGTCGCGCGCAGGCCGTGGTGTCAGGCCAGCTACGCGCCTGCGCTCCCTCAGGATGACTGTGCTTGACTGCGTTCCCCGGCCTCGCCCTGTAACCGCCAAAGCGTCCCCTGATCCGATCCACCGTGCAAGATCCAGCTACGAAGGTGCCAGCAGACGAACGCGATCCTCTCCGCTCCGGCGAGTACGCGCGCAAGCAGCTCTTCGGGAGCGGGCTGATCGGGTGGAGCCACGCACGGCGCTTCGCGGCGGCGCGGCGGGTGGTGCAGCCGTACGCGGGCGCGCCGCTGCTGGACTACGGCTGCGGCGACGGCACCTTCCTCGCCCTCGCCCACGACGCGTTCCCCGAATCCGTGGGCGCGGAGATCGATCCGGCGCTGGTGGCGGATGCGCAAAGGCGGTTCGGGGCGATGCGGGGGCTGCGCTTCATCCACACGGACGAGGTGCCGGCGCTGCCGGACGGCGCGTTCGGCGTGGTGACGTGCATGGAGGTGCTGGAGCACTGCACGCCGGAGGTGGCGGAGCACGTCATCGGCCAGATGCGCAGGCTCGTCGCGCCGGACGGCGTGGTGATCGTCAGCGTGCCGGTGGAGACCGGGCCGGCGCTGTTGGTGAAGACGGCGGCGCGCGCGGTCGCGGGGCTGCGCGGGGTGAGCGGATACCAGGACCGCGAGCGCTACTCCGCCGGCGAGCTGGCACGGATGGTGTTCGCGGGCGCGGAGACGGCGATCGACCGGCCCGTGTACGAGACGCGGCGCCCGGACGGCACCCCCAACCGCTACCACGGGCACAAGGGCTTCAACTGGCGGCGGCTGGCGGAGCGGCTGCGGCGCGACTTTCACCTGCGCGAGACGCGCTTCTCTCCGCTGCCGCCGCTGGGCGGGCTGCTCAACAGCCAGGCGTGGTTCACGTGCACCCCACGCTGAGCGTCGGGGTGGTGTGCGACTACGCGGAGGAAGAGTGGCCCAGCATGGACCTGGCCGCCGAGCTCCTCCACGCCGGCCTGCGCGACCACGCGCCGGGGTACGCGCCCGCGCTGCTGCGCCCGCGGATGCCGCGCGTCTTCCGCCGGCTGGCGGGCGGGCGCACGGGGCTGAACGCGGACCGGCTGCTGGCGCGGCACCTGGCCTATCCACGCTGGCTGCGGCGGCACGGGGCCATGGACCTGTACCACGTGGCGGACCACAGCTACGCGCAGCTCGTCCACGCCCTGCCGGCGGAGCGCACCGTGGTCACCTGCCACGACCTGGACGCCTTCCGCTCCGTCCTGGACCCCACCGCGCAGCCGCGTCCCACCTGGTTCCGGGCGATGACGGGGCGCGTGCTCTCCGGTCTGCGTGCCGCGGCGCACGTGGTGTGCGACAGCGACGCCGTGCACGCGGAGCTGCTGTCGTACGGCGTGCTGCCGCCGGAGCGCGTCTCCACCGTGCCGCTCCCCGCGCACCCGGACTTTGCCGCCGCGCCCGACGCCGCGGCGGACGCGGAGGCGGCGCGGCTGCTGGGACCGGTGGAGGGACGCGTGGAGCTGCTGCACGTGGGGAGCACCATCGCCCGCAAGCGCATCCCCCTGCTGCTCAGGGCGTTCGCGGAGCTGACGCCGGTGGTCCCTGGCGCGCGGCTGGTGCGCGTGGGCGGCGCGCTGCCGCCGGAGCAGCGGCGCATCGCGGCGGAGCACGGCGTCGCGGACCGAATCGTGGAGCTGCCGTTCCTGGACCGGAAGACGCTCGCCGCCGTCTACCGCCGCGCCGCGCTGGTCGTCTACCCCTCCGAGCGCGAGGGCTTCGGCCTGCCGCTGGTGGAGGCGATGGCCTGCGGCGCGCCGATCCTGGCCGCCGACCTCACCGTCTTTCGCGAGGTGGCCGGCGACGCCGCCCGCTACCCCGCGCGCGACGATGCCGACGGCTGGGCGGAGGCCATGGCGGACGAGATCGACCGCCTCGCATCCCCCGAAAACCGCCAGACCGCGCGCGACGGGGTGCTGCGGCGGGCGGAGCGCTTCACCCTTTCCACCTACGCCAGCGGCATCGTGGACGTCTACGCGCGCGTGCTGGCGGAATCGTGATGGAAAATTCGGAAAAGATGGTTTCACACAGGGTCAACAGAGTCAGCAGAGTGAAGGAATCGCGGCACGAGCAAACTCTGTTGACTCTGCTGACTCTGTGTGAGGCCAAGCTGTCGAGGGTGGCCCGATGAAGAGGCTGCGGGTGCTGCACGTGGGCAAGTTCTATCCGCCCCACCGCGGCGGGATCGAGAGCCACGTCGAGACGCTGTGCCGCGCGCTGATGGCGGACGTGGACCTGGAGGTGCTGGTCGCCGCGGACGACCGGCGGACGGTGCGCGAGACGGTGGACGGCGTCCCCGTCACCCGCATCGGCACGGCGGCGACGCTCGCCTCCGCCACGCTGAACCCGGGGATGGCGCGCGCCATCCGCGAGGCGAAGGCGGACGTGGTGCACTTCCATCACCCCAACCCCACCGGCGTGCTGTCGTACCTGGCCAGCGGCCGGCGCGGGCCGCTGGTGGTGGGCTACCACAGCGACATCGTGCGCCAGCGCGTGCTGGGCACCGTGTTCGCCCCCGTGCTGGACCGCTTTCTGCGCCGGGCGGACGTGATCCTCGCCGCCTCGCCGGACTACGCGCAAAGCTCGCCGGTGCTGCGGCGGCACCGCGACCGGGTGCGCGTGCTGCCGTACGGCATCCGCGCGGAGGAGTTCGAGACGGCGGACCCCGAGGAGGTGGCGCGCATCCGCGAGCGGCACGGTCCCCGCATCGTGCTGGCCGTGGGCAGGCTGGTGTATTACAAGGGCTTCGACTACCTTGTGCAGGCCATGGAGAAGGTGGACGGCAAACTGGTGATCCTGGGAGATGGGCCCCTGCGCGGCGCGCTGGAGGCCCGGGCGGCGGAGCGGGGGGTGGCGGAGCGCGTGGCGCTCGCCGGCGCCGTGCCGCGGCTCGCCCCCTGGTACCACGCCGCCGACGTCTTCGTCCTGCCGTCCATCGCGCGAAGCGAGGCGTTCGGAATCGTGCAGCTGGAGGCCATGGCGGCGGGCACGCCCGTCGTCAACACGAGCCTGGACAGCGGCGTGCCGTTCGTCTCGCGCGACGGCGAGAGTGGCATCACGGTCCCCCCCCAGAACCCAGAAGCCCTGGCCGGCGCCCTCAACCGCCTGCTGGACGACGCCGCGTTGCGCCAACACTACGGCGACGCGGCCCGCCGGCGGGTGCGCCGCGAATTCAGCGTCGGCCGCATGGCGGCCGACACGCTGGCCGTCTACCGCGAAGCCGTGAAGCCTTGACGGACCCGATCTCCGCATCCGAGCCAGCGACCCCGGGCCACGGCCCCGGCGCATCCGCCACCTCCGCCCAACCCGAGCGCGAGGCCGACACCCGGTTCTGGCGCGGCCGCCGCGTGCTGGTCACCGGCGGCGGGGGGTTCCTGGGCAGCCACCTGGTGGAGCGGCTGCGCGCCCTGGGCGCCGAGCCGTTCGTCCCCCGGCGCGCGGAGTACGACCTGACCCGCCAGGCCGACGTGGAGCGGCTGTACGCCGAGTCCACGCCCGCCACGGTCATGCACCTGGCCGCCGAGGTGGGGGGGATCGGGGCCAACCGCGCCAGCCCGGGCCGCTTCTTCTACGCCAACGCCATGATGGGCGTGATGATGATCGAAGAGGCGCGCCGGGCGGGGGTGGAGAAGTTCGTCCAGGTGGGCACCGTGTGCGCCTACCCCAAGTACACCCGCGTCCCCTTCCGCGAGGAAGAGCTGTGGAGCGGGTACCCGGAAGAGACCAACGCGCCGTACGGCATCGCCAAGAAGGCGTTGCTGGTGCAGCTGCAGGCGTACCGGCAGCAGTACGGGATGAACGGCATCTACCTGCTGCCCACCAACCTGTACGGCCCGCGCGACAACTTCGACCCGGCCACCAGCCACGTGATCCCCGCGCTCATCCGCCGCATGGTGGAGGCCCGGCGCGACGGGGTGGCGGAGCTGCCGGTGTGGGGCACGGGCAACGCCTCGCGCGAGTTCCTGTACGTGGACGACGCCGCCCGCGCGCTGCTGCTGGCGGCGGAGCACTACGACGGCGCCGAGCCCGTCAACGTGGGAATCGGCAACGAGATCCGCGTGGCGGAGCTGGCGGGGCTCATTGCGCAGCTGGTGGGGTACGAAGGCCGTCTCGCCTTCGACCCCTCGCAGCCCGACGGGCAGCCGCGCCGCTCGCTGGACACGCGCCGCGCCCGCGAGCTCTTCGGCTTCGCGGCGCGCGTGGGCATTCGCGACGGCCTGCGCCGCACCGTCGACTGGTACCTGTCCAGCGCCGGCGGCTGACGCGCCGCGCCCACCCTTTCCTCCGCAGTGCCCTTGTCCGAGATCGTCCCCACCCCGCGTTCGCCGCACCCCGACGGGCCGCCCCGCGGGCAGATCCCGACGCTGCGCGCGCTCGCCGCCGAGCCGGGCCCCGCGCCCGGCGAGGGCATTCCCCTGCGCGAGTACCTGGGCGCCCTGCGCCGCCACCTGTGGCTCATCGTGGCCGCGGTGCTGGTGTCGGTGGGCTTCGCCGCGTACCGCATCAGCAAGGAGCCGCCCCGCTACAGCGCCAACTCGTCGGTGCGGCTGGGCAACGCGCGGCAGGAGCTGGCGGGCGAGATCGGCACCGGGCAGACGGACCAGATCCCGGGGTGGTACACGGACCCCATCCTGTCGCAGGTGCAGGTGCTGCGCAGCCGCGCGGTGGGGCAGCAGGTGGTGGACTCGCTGGGGCTGCGGCTGCAGCCGGCGCCCGGCTTTCCCTACCGCGACCTGGCGGCGGCGCGGGTGTCGCCCCGCGCGCGCACGGGCGACACGCTGCACCTGACCTTTGCGCCCGACATGGTGCGGGGGCGGCTGGGCGGCATTCGCGCCGAGGCGCGCTACGGCGAGCCGCTGGAGCTGGGCTCGGCGTCGGTGACCTTCTCGCGGCGGCCGGTGGTGCAGACGGCGCGGATGTACGTGATCGACCATCACGACGCGGTGCTGTGGGTGATCGGGTCCATGACCCCGCAGCAGCGCGAGATGACCAACGTGCTGGACATCTACTTCACGGCCAACCACCCCGACCTGGCGCAGCGGGCGGCCAACGCGGCCGCGGCCGCCTTCCAGGACGTGAGCATGCGCTCGGCGCAGACCACGTCGCGGCGGCGCCGGGAGTTCGTGGAAGACCAGCTGCGCAGCACCGACTCGCTGCTGCTGGTGGCCCAGTACCGGCTGAGCGCCTTTCGCAAGGGCGTGCGGTCGTTCAGCCCGCGCGAGAGCTACCGCACCACGGAGGAGGGGATCACGCAGCTCCGGCTGCAGCGCCAGGCGCTGCTGACGGAAAAAGGCATCTACGAGCAGATGTCGCGGCAGCTGGCCTCCAACCCCTCGCGCGAGGGGGCGGAGCAGATCGCCGCGCTGGCCGCCTCGCCCGAGGTGGCCTCCAACAGCGGCATCCTGGCGCTGTACAACCAGCTCATCCGCTACCAGACGGCCCGTGACAGCGCGACCACCGGCCGCTGGGCGCGGGCCACGACCAACCCCGACGTGCAGCAGATGGACTCGCTGATCGCCACCTATCGCGGCCGGCTGGTGCGCGCGGTGCAGGGGCGCAGCGAAGCGCTCTCGGCGCAGATCCGGGTACTGGACGAGGCGATGGCCACCGACGCCGCCGCCATCAGCGGCCTTCCCGACGCGGAGGCCGAGGAGATGCGCCTGTCGCGCGAGGTGGAGGCGCTGCAGAAGCTGGTGGACGACATGCGCCGGCAGCAGCAGGAGGCGCGCATCGACGAGGCGGTGGAGGCGGGGCAGGTGGAGATCATGGACTGGGCGCTGGTCCCCGGCGCGCCGGTGGGCACCGGCACCCGGCGGCGGCTGCTCTTCGCGCTGCTCATCGGGCTGATGATCGGCGGGGGCGGCGCGCTGGTGCTGGACCGGCTGAACACGGCCATCGTGCGCCGCGAAGACGCCGAGGCCATGCTGCAGGTGCCGGTGATCGCGGTGATCCCGCGGCTGGGCGCGCCGCTGCAGGCCGCCCGCAAGCTGGACGTGCGCCGCCTCCTTCCGCGCCGCGCCCCGCCCCCCGAGGCGGGGCTGGTGACGGTGAGCGAGATGCAGTCCGCCGGGTCGCAGGCGTACCGCAAGCTGCGCACGCACCTCATCTTTTCGCAGGGCGGGGTGCCGCCGCGCACGCTGCTGGTGACCAGCGCGTCCGCCAGCGAGGGCAAGACGACGGTGTGCGCCAACCTGGCCACCACCTTTGCGCAGCAGGGGCTGCGGGTGGTGCTCATCGACGGCGACCTGCGCCGCCCGCGGCTGCACGGGCTCTTTGGCCAGGCGCGCACGCCGGGGCTCAGCGAGCTGGTGGAGGGCGAGGCGCCGATCGCCGAGACGGTGCGGCAGACGACGGTGCCGGGGCTGCACCTGATCACGGCCGGGCGGATGGTGCCGCACGTGTCGGAGCTGCTGGGCGGGGCGGCCATGAGCCGGCTGGTGCGCGAGCTGAACGCGGCGTACGACCTGGTGGTCATCGACACGCCCCCCGTGCTGGCGGCCGCCGACGCCGAGATCCTGGGCGCCCAGGCCGACGCGGTGCTGGTGGTGGTGCGCGCAGGCAAGACGGAGCGGCAGAGCGCGCACTACGCCATGCAGCAGCTGCGTGCCGTGGGCGCCCGCATCGTGGGCGCCGTGCTCAACGACCCCGACCAGAAGATCGGCGGATACGGCCGCTACGCGTACTACTACGACTACTACACGGACCAGCCGGGGGCGTAGGGCGGGGGAGGGAAGGCTCGCACGATGGAGAGAACTCCGCCGGCGCGACCGCTCCAGGAGCGAATGATGCTCCTTGCGAATCTGAACCGGCAACGTGCCGTCCGCCTGCGGGAGCGAATGAATTCGCCGCTGGAAAGGCGCAAAGTCCGCCTGCG
>Ga0190267_10000260_pt1 | contig 11704 bp, 11 predicted proteins | sample Popmic239T_FD_140332 | JGI IMG/M metagenome (GOLD analysis project Ga0190267, IMG submission 140332) | Populus adjacent soil microbial communities from riparian zone of Oak Creek, Arizona, USA - 239 T | ecosystem: Environmental > Terrestrial > Soil > Riparian zone | place: USA: Arizona... | reverse complement strand
CGACTTCGCCAGAATGGATCGGCCCCCGCTTGAGGCCGAGGAACTCAAGTCATTCGACTCGCTGTTCCCCGCACCTTTGGGGTGACGAGAGATGACATTACGTGCATGTTTCGCATCTCTGCAAGTTCAGCGGGACCGCCGGGCGTGTCGGATGGCCCGACCGGTGGTCTACGACGGGAAGAAGAGCCCGGCCAGGGTGCGCTTTCCGCGTCGCAGGACGGCGCAGCCTGCCGGAAGGATGGCGCCTTCGACCGTGGAGGCGTCGTCGTCGACCTTGATGTTGTTCAGGTACACCCCGCCCTGCGCGATCGCGCGGCGGGCCTCGCCGGCACTCGAGGTCAGTCCCGTCTCGACGAGCGCGGTCACCACCGTGGAGCGTCGATCGATTGTGGCGTGCGGCAGCTCGCGGAGGGCCGCCTCCAGTACCCCGGCGTCCAGGTCAGCCAGGGCGCCCTGCCCGAAGAGCGCTTCGGACGCCGCGATCACCGCAGCTGTGGACTCCGCGCCATGCACCAGGGTGGTGACCGCGCGGGCGAGCGTCTTCTGGGCCTCCCGTCGGAAGGGCTCCAGCTCGACCGCACTCTCGAGCCTGCCGATCTCCGCCCGATCAAGGAACGTGAATACCTTCAGTCGGAAGATGACATCCGCGTCGTCGGTGTTCAGCCAGAATTGATAGAACGCGTAGGGGGACGTCATGGCTGGGTCGAGCCAGACCGCGTTGCCTTCGCTCTTGCCGAACTTGGTCCCGTCGGAGTTGGTGATCAGCGGTGTGCCGATGGCGTGCACCGACTGGCCCTCCACCCTGTGGATCAGGTCGGTTCCGCTCGTCAGATTGCCCCATTGGTCGCTGCCCCCGGTCTGCAGCACACACCCGTAGGTCCGGTACAGCTCGAGGTAGTCGAGACCTTGCAGGATCTGGTAGCTGAATTCCGTGTAGCTGATCCCCGCGTCCGAGTTCAGGCGCGCGCTGACGGCATCCTTCTTCAGCATCGTGCCGACGCGGTAGTGCTTGCCGATGTCGCGGAGGAAGTCGATGGCCGACATGGGCGCAGTCCAGTCCAGGTTGTTCACCATCCGCGCGGGCGCCGGCCCATCGAAGGCCAGGAAGCGCTCGATCTGCCCACGGAGGTAGCCGACCCATTCGGCTACCGTCTCCTTGGTGTTGAGGGTCCGCTCCGCAGACGGGCGGGGATCTCCGACAAGGCCCGTCGAGCCGCCAACCAGCCCCAGCGGTCGATGCCCAGCCAACTGGATGCGCCGCATGGTGAGCAGCTGCACGAGGTTGCCCAGGTGCAGGCTGGGCGCCGTCGGATCGAAGCCGCAGTAGAACACGATGGGGGGCCCACCGAGCAGCGCCCGCAAGGCGTCCGCGTCCGTGGAGACGGCAACGAGGCCACGCCAGTTCAGCTCATCCCACACGTTCTCGAAGCTGGGATGGTTGGCCTGATGGACTTCTGGGTCGGACACGGGACTACGCTACCGCCGACCGTGAAGCCGCGGGCAAGCCATGCGGCTTGATTTTGGAATATCAGGCCTGTAACCTTGATCTTGTCCATACAAGTCAGGGGGCTTGATCCGAATGTTCGTCCTCACCGCAGACCAGATCGACAGCCGCAACACCTTCGACCGCGTCGGCTCCATGCTGGCGCTGCTCGACGAACAGCTCGGGCCACGACTCGCGCTCTCACCCGACCGGACGGCCGGCGACGAGCTCCAGCTCCTCACACGCCATGCGGATGCCGCCCTCGAGGCTCTGGCGATTCTCGCCCGGGACGGTCATTGGAGCGTCGGAATGGGCGTGGGCTCCGTCGACCTCCCCCTTCCCGACGCTGCGCGAGCCGCGCACGGAGACGCGTTCGTCGCGGCACGCTCCGCCGTGGAGTACGCCAAGCGCTCTCCCACACGATTCGGGCTCGTCGGCGGGGCAGGTCTGCTCCGTGACGCGGAGGTGCGAGCGATCATCGACCTGGTCCTCACGGTGCGCGCCCGGAGGTCGACGGAGGGCTGGGCGGTCGTGGATCTGCTCGAGGAGGGCAGGACCCAGGCCTCCATAGCGGATGCGCTCGGCATCAGTCCGCAGGCGGTGAGCCTGCGCGTCTCGGCGTCGGGATGGCGCCTCGATCGGTCCGCACTGCCCGCCATCCTCCGGCTCCTGGAGGACCTCGACGGCGAAAGCGGTTCTGGCGCCGAACCGGTGTCTGCGGAATCGCCTAGTATCTGACGGGCCGTCGGCGTCCGCGTGGTCGATCACTAGGGGGAATCGTGTACGAGTCCGGCGTGCTGGCCAACCTGCTCCTGGTGATCTACTGGTTCGCCCTCGTCGCGACCATGGCCGCCTCCGTCACACTCTCGGTGCTCGCCTGGCGGACTCCGAAGCCCGCTTTCGTCTACGCCGCAACCGGCACGCTTGCGGCGTCGCTGCTTCTCGCCGCGGTGCCGACAAGCGGCACCGGGTTCGCCCTGCAGGCGCTGGTGGCCATCCTCTCCATCGGCATCGCGGTGGCCGGCGGTGGACCGGCCGCTGCACTCGCCCTCCGTCTCGCCAGCCGCGGGATCGCAGAAGGCGAGCATGGCGGCATCATCCAGAACGGCGGCGAGGTTCTCCGGGGCGGCACTGCTGTCGGCCTGCTGGAGCGCGTGGCCATAGCCGGTGTGATCCTTGCCGGATTCCCCGAGGGCATTGCGGTGATCGTGGCCATCAAGGGCGTCGGCCGCTTCACCGAGCTCGACGCAGCCCCCACCCGCGAGCGATTCATCATCGGCACCTTCGTCAGCCTCATCTGGGCGGCCGCCGCAATCGGCATCGCGCTCATGGCGCGCGACTGACCCTCATCCGTCCGGGCACATCGAAGCCGTCCGGGCACACCTTGCACGGCGTGCCCGGACGGTTTGGATGTGCCCGAGGCCGCCGAGCTTGGGCCGCGCGGCTAGGAGGGTGCGCGCGGGGTCCGCTTCGGCGCGTGCGCCCGGTAGGGCGAGACGGTGGGCTCGCCGGGCAGATAGAAGCGCCAGGGGTACTCCAGCAGGCCGCCGGGGCCCGCTACGCCTGTGCGGGCGCTGGTCTCGAACGGCTGCGAAGTTGCGGGCAACTCGAGCGCGTATGGGGGCTCGAAGAGATCGGCACCGGTATCCGTCAGGGGGATACCGAGGGCGCTCGCCAGGCGAGCCGGGCCCCGCGCCAGGTCTCGGAGGGGGACAGCACTCCCCCGCCTCTCACGCGCAAGGGACTCCCCCAGCACGATCTCGCCACCCCGGAGAAGCACGGCCGACGCGATCCCCTCCGGACCCGTGACGACGTTGACGCACACGTGCATCCCGTAGGTGAAGTACGCGTAGAGGTGCCCGGCGGGACCGAACATCACCTCGGTCCGCGGGGTTCTGCCGCGATGCGCGTGCGATCCGGGATCCTCCCCCACCCCTGCGTACGCCTCGACCTCCGTCAGACGCACCGCTACGGTGCCCGAATCGTCGGTGTGCGAGAGCACCGCGCCGAGGAGCAGAGGCGCGACCTCCTCGGCGCGCCCCGTGAGAGCTTCGCGTCCCGTCACCTCAGAAGAGCCGGCCCGTCACCGCCGCGTAGATGATGGCCGTGACGACGATGATGATCGCCAGTGCCCCGAGAGCGTATGGCAGCCAGGGCACGCGCGCCGCGCGCGCTGGTCTCGCGGCCCGCGGTGGGATGGGGCCCGACGGCGTGCGGCGCGCGCTCATGCGGCACTCACGATCTCGCGCACCTTGGCGGTGAGCTGGCTGAGCTGGTCCCGCACCCGTACCGGTGCAGTGCCGCCGATGTTGTCACGGCTCGCAACGGATCCCTCGATCGTCAAGACCGTCCGAACCTCCGGAGTGAGGTGCGGAGAGATCTCGGCGAATTGGGCATCCGTCAGGCCCTCCAGGTCCGTTCCCGCGCTCTCGGCCGCGCGCACGAGCGCACCGGTGATCTCGTGGGCGTCCCGGAAGGGAACTCCCTTGCGTACGAGCCAGTCGGCCACATCTGTGGCGAGCGAAAAGCCCACCGGAGCCTGTTCGGCCATCCTGTCGACGTGGAAGTGGGCGGTGGCGACCATGCCGGCGAAGGCGGGCAGCAGCACCTCGAGGGTCTCGATGGAGTCGAAGACGGGCTCCTTGTCCTCCTGCAGATCCCGGTTGTAGGCGAGGGGCAGGCCCTTCAGCGTCGCCATGAGCCCTGTCAGATTGCCGAGCAGACGGCCCGACTTGCCACGGGCGAGTTCCGCGATGTCGGGATTCTTCTTCTGAGGCATGATCGAGGACCCGGTCGAGTACCCGTCACTCAGGGTGAGGAAGCCGAACTCGCGGGTGTTCCAGAGGATGATGTCCTCCGCGAAGCGCGAGAGGTCGATGCCGATCTGCGCCGCGACGTAGGCGAACTCCGCCACCACATCCCGCGACGAGGTGCCGTCGATGGAGTTCGGCGTCACCCCCGAGAAGCCCAGCTCGGCGGCCACCGCCGCCGCGTCGAGGCCGAGCGTGCTGCCGGCAAGCGCACCCGATCCGTATGGGGAGGCGTCAGCCCTCCGCGCCCAGTCCGCCAGTCGCTCGAGGTCTCGCACGAGGGGCCACGCATGGGCGAGAAGGTGATGGGCCAGCAGGATCGGCTGGGCATGCTGCAGGTGGGTCTTGCCCGGCAGGATCGCATCGAAGTGCCGATCTGCCTGCGCCGCGATGGCGTCGACGAGGTCGACGAGCTGGCCGCGGATGATCGCCGCGTGGTCGCGCAGCAGCATCCGGATCAGGGTCGCGATCTGGTCGTTGCGACTCCGACCCGCACGGAGCTTGCCGCCGATCTCGGGGCCGGCCCGCTCGATCAGTCCGCGCTCGAGCGCCCCGTGCACGTCCTCGTCCGTGAGGGCGGCGGCGAAGCTTCCGTCGGCGACGTCGGCATCCAGCCGATCCAGGGCGTCGAGCATGGTGGAGAGCTCGGCCTCGGAGAGATATCCCGCTGCCGACAGGGCGCGCGCATGCGCTCGGGATCCGGCGATGTCGTAGGGCGCCAGCCGCCAATCGAAGTGGGTGGATCGGCTGAGCGCCTCAAGCTCCGGGGATGGGCCGGTGCTGAAGCGGGCGCCCCAGAGTGCGCCCTCGCGGGCTGCCCCGACGGGCTCGCTCACAGCTGCATCCTCACGACGTCATCCTGCCGGTCATGACTGATGGCGGAGGTCCCGCTTGGCCGAGATCTTGCTCGGCAGCGACCAGATCTCGATGAAGCCCTTCGACAGCGACTGGTCGAACGTGTCGCCCGTGTCGTAGGTCGCGAGGTTGAAGTCGTAGAGGCTGTCGTCGCTGCGCCGGCCGGTGACGGTCGGGCGCCCGCCGTGCAGGATCATCCGGATGTCGCCGGATACCACCCTCTGGGTGTCGTCGATCCACACGTCCAGGCTCCGCTTGAGTGCGCTGAACCAGAGGCCGTCGTAGACGAGCTCGGACCACTTCGACTCGACCCCGCGCTTGTAGCGGGCGAGGTCCCGCTCGAGGGTGAGGTTCTCGAGCTGCTCGTGCGCCTCGATCAAGGCGATCGCGGCGGGCGCCTCGTAGACCTCACGGCTCTTGATGCCGACGAGACGATCCTCGACCACGTCGATCCGGCCGATCCCGTGCCTGCCGGCGAGGACGTTGAGCTGCTCGACGGCCTGCAGCGGTGTGACGGAGACGCCGTCGATCGCGGTGGGGATGCCCTCCCTGAAGGTGATGGTGACCTCGTCGGCGGGCTTCGGCACGCTCGGATCCATCGTGTACTCGTAGAGGTCCTCGATGGGCGACTCCCACGGGTCCTCGAGGAAGCCCGTCTCCACCGCGCGACCCCACACGTTCTTGTCGATCGAGTAGGGGTTCTTAGCCGACTGGCGGATCGGCAGGCCGTGCTCCTCGGCGTAGATGATCGCCTTGTCGCGCGTCAGAGCGAGATCGCGAACGGGCGCGATGCTCGTCAGGTCCGGCGCCAGGGCGGCGACGGCGGCCTCGAAGCGCACCTGGTCGTTGCCCTTGCCGGTGCAGCCGTGCGCGACGCTGTCAGCGCCGAGCTCTTTGGCGACGCGTGCGAGGTGCCGGGCGATCAGCGGACGACTCAGCGCGGAGACAAGAGGATAGGTCTTCTGGTACATCGCGTTGGCCTTGAGCGCCGGCATCAGGAAGTTGGCGGCGAACTCGTCCTTCGCATCGACCACGATCGACTCGACCGCGCCGCAGTCGAGGGCGCGCTGACGGATGTCCTCCATGTCCTCTCCGCCCTGGCCGACATCGACGGCGAGCGCGACGACCTCCTTGCCGGTGGCGTCCTTGAGCCAGCCGATGCCGACTGAGGTGTCCAAGCCGCCCGAGTAGGCGAGCACAACGCGGTCTGCCACGTCACTCCTTAGGTGTTGGTTCGTGAGTTTGCGAGAGGTTCAGTAGTGCTGTTCAGGCGTGTTCAGGCCTGTTGGCGCAGCAGCCAGATGAGCAGAGCCTTCTGGGCGTGCAGCCGGTTCTCTGCCTCGTCCCAGATGACGCTCTGCGGACCGTCGATGACGGCGGCATCCACCTCGTAGCCTCGGTCCGCGGGTAGGCAATGCAGGAACAGGGCATTCTCGGCCGCATGAGCCATGAGCTCAGGAGTGACCTTGTAGCCGTTCAGCGCCGTGATGCGCGCCGCCTTCTCCTCCTCGCGGCCCATCGACACCCAGGTGTCGGTGACCACGATGTCGGCCCCGCCCACCGCCGCCACCGGGTCGGACAGGACTGCCACCGAGCCGCCGGTCCGCTCGGCGATCGCGAACGCATCATGCACGACCTGCTGCGAAGGCTCGTAGTCGAGTGGGGCCCCGATGCGCACATTCATGCCGGCCGTCGCGCAGGCGAGCAGATAGGACTGGCCCATGTTGCTGCTGCCGTCACCCAGGAAGGCGACGGTCAGGCCGGCGAGGTCCCCGCGATGCTCGCGGATGGTGAGCAGATCGGCCAGGAGCTGGCACGGATGAAAGTCATCGGAGAGCGCATTCACGACCGGAACCGTGGTCCCGGCGGCCATCTCCTCGAGCCCTGCCTGCGCGTAGGTGCGCCAGACGATCGCGGCAACCTGGCGCTCCAGGACCCGAGCCGTATCGCTCGCCGTCTCCTTGCCGCCCAGCTGGCTGCTGGCAGTGGAGATGATCAGCGGGTTGCCGCCCAGATCGGCGATCCCCACCGCGAACGAGACACGCGTGCGCGTGGATGACTTGTCGAAGATGACGGCGACGGTCTGCGGTCCGGCGAGGGGCTTCTCGGCGAAGCGGTCCCGCTTCACCTCGACGGCGAGGTCGAGGATCTCGGCCTGCTCCTCAGGACTGAGGTCGTCGTCGCGCAGCAGATGGCGTGTGCTCATGATGTCGGCTCCTCGAGGCTCCTGAGTGTTCTGGCGAAGAGGTCGGCGAAGGCTGCCACCTCGTCGTCGCCGATGATGAGCGGGGGAACGATCCGGAGGCTGTCCGAATTCGGCGCGTTGAGAATGAGACCGGCCTCGAGTGCGCGGTCGGCGACCTCCTGCGCACGACCATCCGCGATCCCCACACCGATCATCAGACCGCGACCGCGCACATCGACGACGAGGGGCGAATCGATCGCCTGGATCACGGCGCGCAGCTGGTCGCCCCGGACAGCGGCGTTCTGGACGAGACCTGCATCCTCGATCTCGGTGAGCACGGCATCCGCCACTGCCGTCGCGAACGGGTTGCCGCCGAAGGTGCTGCCGTGGTCGCCCCGGATGAGCAGCGAGCTCGCCTCACCGAACGTGACGAGGGCGCCGATCGGGATGCCTCCGGCTATGCCCTTGGCGATCGCGACGGCGTCGGGCACGATGCCGTCGTGCTGATAGGCGAACCATTCGCCCGTCCGGCCGACCCCGGTCTGGATCTCGTCGATGATCAGCAGCGAACCATGCTGTCGGGTGAGTTCGCGCGCACGCTGCAGATAGCCGTCCGGCAGGGGCAGCACTCCCGCTTCGCCCTTGATCGGCTCGAGCACGAGGGCCGCGACCGAGTCGTCCATGGCCGCTTCGAGCGCCGCGATGGTCGAGTCGATGTGATCGACCCCTGCGAGCATCGGCCGGAACGGATCCTGCAGCGATGCCTTGCCGGTCAGGGCCAGTGCCCCCATGGTCCGCCCGTGGAAGGAGTTCTGGAGGGCGATGATGCGGTGGCGGCCATCCACGCAGTTGCGGCGCGCGAGCTTGAAGGCGGCCTCCATCGCCTCCGCACCGGAGTTGCCGAAGTAGACGCGGCCCAGTTCGCCCGCGCCGGTGAGCCGGCAGAGCCGCTCAGCCAGGGCGATCTGGGAGGGGGTGGCGAAGTAGTTGGAGACGTGCACGAGCGTCGCGGCCTGCCGCGCGGCGACCGCCGCCACGACGGGGCTCGCATGGCCGAGCGAGTTGACGGCGATGCCCGCGAGGAAGTCGAGGTAGCGCTTGCCGTCCACATCCCAGACCCAGGCGCCCTCGCCGCGCTCGAGCACGGCCAGCGGGGTGCCGAGCGTGCGCATCAGCGCCGACGCGTGGCGCGTGCTGAAGCCCTCGGTCTTGCTGCTCACGTTGTCATCTCCGCTCATGCTCGTCTCCTCGGCTGCCTCGATCTGGCGCGCTTCTCGTTCGCTGGTCGGTGCGGGCGCCGTCATCGGACGACCTCCGTCCCGATTCCACTGCCCGTGAAGATCTCCAGCAGGATCGAGTGGGGCACCCGGCCGTCGATGACCGCCGCCTTCTCCACTCCCCCGGCGACGGCTTCGAGGCACGCCGCCATCTTGGGGATCATGCCTGCGTCCAGACTCGGCAGAAGTTGCTCCAACTCTGCACTGGCGATATGGGAGACGAGGGAGTCCCGGTTCGGCCAGTCGCTGTAGAGTCCCGCGACATTGGTCAGCACCACGAGCTTGGCGGCGCCCAGTGCGACGGCGAGGGAGGCCGCGGCGGAGTCCGCGTTGACATTGAGCGACTGCCCCGGGGAATCGATGTCAGGCGCGATCGTCGACACCACGGGGATGCGGCCGGCCTCCAGGTGCTCGAGGACCGCCGAGGGGTCGACCTCGACGACGTCGCCGACGAGCCCGAGATCCACGGGCTGACCATCGATGATCGTGCCGCGGCGGCGGGCGAAGAACAATCCTGCGTCCTCACCCGAGATGGCAGCGCCGAGGGGGCCGTGCTCGTTGATCAGGCCGACGATGTCGCGGCTGACCTGGCCGGACAGCACCATCCGGACCACCTCCATGACCTCAGGCGTGGTCACGCGGTAGCCTCCGCGGAACTCGCTGGGGATCGCGAGCCGCTCGAGCATGGATGAGATCTGGGGGCCGCCGCCGTGCACAACGACAGGCCGGATGCCGGCGTAGCGCAGGTAGACCATGTCCTCGGCGAAGGCGCGGACGGACTCCGGGTCGTCCATCGCGTTGCCGCCGAACTTCACCACGATGATCTGGCCGGCGAAGCGCTTGAGCCACGGCAGCGATTCGATCAGGGTCGCCGCCTTGACCGATGCCTCCGCCTGGGTGGTGGTCTGGATGGGGAGGAAGCCCGTTGTCGGCGAAGCCTGCGTCGTGTCGGCCATCAGCTCGAGTACGCGCTGTTCTCGTGGACGTAGTCGTGCGTGAGGTCGCTCGTGTAGATGGAGGCCGAGGCGTCCCCGACGGCGAGATCGATGAGCACGTGCACTGCGCGGGGGGTCAAGTCGACCTCGTCCCGTGGGCGGTCTGGTGCCCCGGCGGAGCAGACCCGCACGCCGTTCATGCTCACGTCGACGGCATAGGGGTCGAACGGCGCGGAGGTGGTGCCGATCGCGGCGAGCACCCGGCCCCAGTTCGCGTCGCCGCCGAAGATCGCGGCCTTGAACAGGTTGTTGCGTGCCACGGAGCGTCCTACCTCGATGGCATCGTCCTCGCTCGCAGCGCCCGTCACCTCGATCGTGATGTCGTGGCTCGCGCCCTCCGCGTCGGTCTGCAGCTGCAGGGCGAGGTCGAGGCAGACGGACGTGAGCGCATCGCTGAACTCGGCGAGGTGCGGCGTCACTCCCGAGGCTCCGCTGGAGAGCAGGGCCACGGTGTCGTTGGTCGACATGCAGCCGTCGCTGTCGAGGCGATCGAAGGTCGTCCGGGTCGCGGCGCGCAGGGCGGCGTCGAGATCCGCGGAGGACAGGGCGGCATCCGTCGTGAGCACGACGAGCATCGTGGCGAGACCTGGCGCCAGCATCCCTGCCCCCTTGGCCATCCCGCCGATGGTCCAGCCGCTGCCTGTCGCGACGGACTGCTTCGCATGGGTGTCCGTCGTGAGGATCGCCTGAGCAGCGTCGTCTCCCCCGGTTGAGCTGAGCGCGGCGGCCGCTGAGGCGACCCCCGCAAGGACACCGGAGCGGAACGACTCGTCGCCGACGCCGATCAGGCCGGTCGAGCAGACCAGCACATCGCCGGCCGAGATGTCGAGGGCGGCCGCGACCGCCTCTGCCGTCTGGTGCGTGGTCTGGAATCCGAACGCACCCGTGAAGCAGTTGGCCCCGCCCGCGTTCAGCACGATGGCGCTGGCGATTCCGTCGGCGATCACCTGCTGGCTCCAGATGACGGGATTCGCCTTGGCCCGGTTGCTGGTGAAGACGGCGGCGGCGTTCTGCAGCGGACCTCGGTTCACGACGAGTGCCACGTCGGGACCGGGCGTCGAGCGCAGGCCAGCGGACACTCCCGCCGCCTCGAAGCCGGCGGCTGCGGTGACGCTCACGGTGCGACCCCATCCATCGGCAGACCGAGCGTCTCGTCGAAGCCCAAGGCGATATTGGCCGATTGGATGGCCGCGCCGGCGGTCCCCTTGACGAGATTGTCGACGGCGGCGATCACCACGACCCGCCCTGCGGCCTCGTCGATGGCAAGTCCGAGCAGGGCCGTATTGGCACCGAGGACATCCGCGGTACGCGGGAACTCCCCTGCGGGCAGCAGCTCGACGAACGGCTCGCCGGCGTAGGCGAGCTCCCACGCGGCGCGCACCTCGGCGGGCGTGACTCCCGGCGCGAGCACGGCGGTCGACGTCGCGAGGATCCCGCGGGACATGGGAACGAGCACGGGCGTGAACGAGATGGTGGGGTCGACGGCTCCCGCCCAGCGCAGCGACTGGAGGATCTCGGGGATGTGCCGGTGGACTCCCCCGATCCCATACGGGTTCGCGCTGCCGAGGATCTCGCTCGCGAGCAGGTTGGTCTTCATCGCTCTGCCGGCACCGGATGGTCCGACCGCGAGAACGGAGACGATGTCGGTCGGCTGGATCACGCCGGCGGCGATCCCCGGGGCGAGGGACAGGGCCGCCGTGCTCGCGTTGCAGCCGGGGGCGGCGATGCGCCGGACGCCGGCCAGCCGCTCGCGCTGCTTGGTCGCGCCTAGGTGTGTGGTGTCGACGCCCGGCGCGAGGGGCAGCTCGGGGACGCCGTAGGCCCAGGTGCCCGCATGCTCGCCGCCGTAGAACGCGGCCCAGTCCGACGCGGATTCGAGCCGATGGTCTGCGCCGCAGTCGACCACGAGGGTATCCGGGTCGAGCTGTGCCGCGAGGGCAGCGGAGGCACCGTGGGGCAGTGCGAGGAACACGACATCGTGCCCCGCGAGGGTGTGTGCATCCGTCTGCACGAGCTGGTGGTCGGCGAGCGACCGGAGGTGCGGCTGCATCGAGACGAGAGGCTGACCGGCATTGGAGTGCGCGGTGACAGCGCCGATG
>Ga0190267_10000259_pt1 | contig 11711 bp, 9 predicted proteins | sample Popmic239T_FD_140332 | JGI IMG/M metagenome (GOLD analysis project Ga0190267, IMG submission 140332) | Populus adjacent soil microbial communities from riparian zone of Oak Creek, Arizona, USA - 239 T | ecosystem: Environmental > Terrestrial > Soil > Riparian zone | place: USA: Arizona... | reverse complement strand
CCGCTGGAAATTCGCAAAGTCCGCCTGCGCGGACTCGGCGGCCCGGCCGCATGCGGCGTCCCAAGCACCTGCTCGTCCGCAACGGGAGATCACCGGATTAGATTCGCAATCGGCATAATTCGCGGTTGGGAAAACGCGATGTCCGCCTGCGCGGACCGCTCCTGCCACGGGCGAGGGAGTGCCACGCGGCTGGGATCCAGAAGTTCGGGAGCAGGTGAAGCCCCGCCAGGCGAGCTCCGCGAGCCGTGGGCGGGGCTTATGGCAGTCCCAGCCGCGGCTTCAGCCGCCCAAGGGGCCGAGCGCCGGCCACACCCCCCGCCGCCCGGGGTGGTCCGCGAGGCGTTCCGCGTCGCTTTTGCCATCCCCGCCCCCGACCGCTATCTTCCGCGCCCTTCACCACCCCCGCGCGTGGCGCGAGGTGCGCTTTTCGTCCACTGAATCACGAGCCTTTCTGCCATGCGGATGCTGGTGCTGGGGGCGGGGCTGCAGGGCTCTGCCTGCGCCTACGACCTGCTTGCCTATACGGACCACGACGTGGTCCTGGCAGACATGAACGTCGACAACCTTCACGCGTTCCTGAAGCCCTACCTGGGCGGCCGGCTCACGGCCGTGAAGGCGGATGCCAACGACCGCGCCGGCGTGCGCCAGCTCATGGAGGGCGTGAGCGCCACCATGAGCGCGTTTCCGTACTACTTCAACCACGGGATGACGGTCGCGGCGCTCGACGCCGGCTCGCACTTCTGCGACCTGGGCGGCAACACCCAGATCGTGCAGGACCAGAAGGCGCTCGCCCCGCGCGCCGTGGAAAAGGGCGTGAGCGTGGTGCCCGACTGCGGCCTGGCGCCCGGGATGGTGAACATCCTGGCCGAGCACGGCATCCGGCAGCTGGACCAGGTGCAGTCGGTACGCATCAAGGTGGGCGGCCTGCCGCAGAAGCCCGAGCCGCCGCTCAACTACCAGGTGGTGTACAGCTTGGAGGGCGCGCTGGACTACTACACCACCCTAAGCTGGGTCCTGCGCGACGGCAGGCAGACGCAGGTCAAGGCGCTGTCGGAGATCGAGCACCTGGAGTTTCCCGGCATCGGCACGCTGGAGGCGTTCCACACCGCGGGCGGCCTGTCGACCATGGCGCAGCGGTACGAGGGCAAGATCCCCACGATGGAGTACAAGACGCTGCGCTACCCGGGCCACGCCGAGCTGATGGCCGTGATGCGCGACATCGGCCTGATGGGGATGGAGCCGATCGAAGTGAAGGGCGTGAAGGTGGTGCCGCGCGACGTCTTCATCTCCATCGTGGGCCCGAAGCTCAAGAAGGACTACCGCGAGAGCCCGGACCAGGTGGCGCTGCGGGTGGAGGCCGAAGGGATGGACAGGGGCGAGCGCGTGCTCTACCGCTTCGACCTGCTGGACCGCTACGACGCCGACACCGGCATCACGGCGATGATGCGGACCACCGGCTTCTCGCTGGCCATCACCGGCGCCATGCAGGCCGCCGGCAAGGTCAAGCCCGGCGTGTGGACCCCCGACGAGGCGATGCCCGGCCGCGAGTACATCGCCGCCTTGGCCGAGCGCGGCGTGGTGATCCAGGAGAGCCGCGTGGTGCTGGGGCGGTAGGTACGAAGGTACGGGGTACGAGGGTACGAAAGTACGGGGGCCCGGCGCGATGCCGGGCCCTTTTTGCGTCTTCGGCACGGCTCGTCGCGGGCGTAAGCCACGGCGATGTGGTGCGGCGAAACGCATCGAGCTGCGCCGGACGCGGCCCCCTCCCCCGGCCCCTCCCCCCTCGTTCCTCGGGGAGAGGGGAGAATTCGATGGCGCTTCGTCAGGTGGTATTCGAGTCAGCTCCACCGAAGCGCTCCGTACGATAGGCTTGCGTCACCTCTCCCCCGCAGTTTGGGGGAGAGGCCGGGAGAGGGGGCCACCTTCGGACGCAGCTCCAGGCCACCGGAAGCGTGATCCATCCATCGATACCCTTGCCCTCTCGCCCATCTTCCGTTATTTAGATACATATCTAATAGATCCATGTCTAATAGATGATCGTCTAAGTGATGAAGCGCACACCGGAGGCGGATGCTGGACGAGACCCTGCGCGCCCTGGGTGATCCCACGCGGCGCGAGATTCTGCGGGTGCTGCGGCAGGGGGACCTGACCGCGGGCGAGATCTCCGGCCGGTTTCCCATGACCGCCGCGTCCGTCTCGCACCACCTGTCCGTGCTCAAGGATGCCGGCCTGGTGCGGTCGGAGCGCAACGGGCGCAACCTGGTCTATTCGCTGGAGTCCACCGTGTTCCAGGAGTTCCTTCAGCAGATGCTGGAGATGTTCGGCAACAAGGGAGACGAACGATGAAGAGCCGCTGGCTGGGTACCGCCGTCGCCGCGGCGATGTGGGCGTTCGCGCTGGGCCTCTACGCGCGCCTGCCGCAGCGCATCCCCTCGCACTGGGACCTGCAGGGCGATGTGGACGGGTGGATGGAGAAGCCGTGGGGCCCGCTCCTGCAGCCCTGGATCGCCACCGTGATGCTGGGGATGCTCTGGGTGCTCCCCCGCATCGACCCGCGCCGCCAGAACGTGGAGCGGTTCGCCGAAGACCGGCGGCTGCTCATCAACCTGCTCATCCTCTTTTTCGCCGTGGTGCAGGCGGCCACGTACGCCCAGGCGCTGGGCTGGCCAGTGCAGGGGGACCGGGTGATCCTGGCCGCCATCGGGCTGCTGTTCGTGGGGCTGGGCAACTACCTGCCGCGCATCCGCAGCAACTGGTTCATGGGCATCCGCACCCCGTGGACCATGGACAACGAGCGCGTCTGGCGCGCCACCCACCGCGTGGGCGGCCGCGCCTTCGTGGCGGCGGGGCTGGCCATGGCGCTGGCCGCCCTGCTGCCGGACCCGGCGCGCGGCTGGGTCACCGGCGCGGCGATCGCCATGGCCGTGGTGGTGCCGCTGGTCTACTCGTACGTGGCCTACCGGCGCGACTTGGCCGGCCGGCCCGTCTGATTCACTGGAGAGATGATGAGCACGATGAACTCCGCGCGGATGCGAGGCGGCTGGCTGGGCGGATGGGTGATGATGCTGATGCTGGCCCTTCCCGCCGCCGCGCAGACGCCCAGCAACGAAGCAGCGCGGCAGATCGACACGTGGCTGCGGCTGATGGACCAGGGCGCCTACGCCGAGAGCTGGCGGCAGCTCGCCACGCCGGTGCGCGGAATGGCCACTGCGGAGACGTGGGAGGCCACGGTGCGGCAGGGGCGCGCGCCCTTCACCGGCAGCGTGGCGGCACGGCGCGTGGAGCGCGCGGAGCCGATGGCCGCGCCGCCGGGCGCCCCCGCGGGCGAGTACGCGCAGCTGCGCTTCATCACGACCTTCTCCGGCGGCACGTCGGCGCGAGAGACGGTGCTGGCGCTCAGGGAAGGCGACGCGTGGCGCGCGGTCGCCTACGTCGTCGCGCCGGGGGAGCCGGCGGCCTACGGCGCGCCCGGGGACGCGCCGTACACGGCGGAGGAGGTGCGCGTCCCCACGCCGGCCGGCCACGTGCTGGCGGGCACGCTCACCCTGCCGAAGAACCCTGCGGGCCGGGTGCCGGCGGTGGTGCTGATCACCGGATCCGGGCTGCAGGACCGCGACGCGACCGTCGTTCCCGGCTACCGCTTCTTCCGGCAGATCGCGGACTCGCTGGGCCGCCGCGGCATCGCCGTGCTGCGCCTGGACGACCGCGGCTGGGGCGCGTCCGGCGGCGACCCGTCGCGCGCGACCACGGCGGACCTTGCGGACGACACGCGCGCGGCGGTGGCGTGGCTGCGCGGCCGCGCCGAGGTCGACCCGGCGCGCATCGGCCTGGCGGGCCACAGCGAGGGTGGCGTCATCGCGCCGATGGTGGCGGCGGAGGACGCGGGGATCGCGGCGGTGGCGCTGCTGGCGGGCCAGGGGTGGACCGGCCGCCGCACCAGCGACTACCAGCTGCGCCGCGTGTGGAGCCGGATGGGGATGTCGGAAGCGCGCATGGACTCCATGGCCGTCATCAACGATCCCATCCGGGAGCGGCAGGCGGCGCAGATTCCGTGGATCCGGTACTGGATGGACTTCGATCCCGCGCCCACGCTGCGGCGGGTGCGCGTGCCCGCACTGGTCCTGCAGGGCGGCACCGACTGGCAGGTCGCGCCCGAGCAGGCCGACGCCATCGCCGCGGCGCTGCGCGAGGGCGGCAACCGCGACGTGACCGTGCGCCGCTTCCCCACCCTGAACCACCTCTTTCTCCCCGATCCCGAGGGCGTCCCCGATCCCACGCGCTACGCCACCCTGCCCGACAAGCAGGTGCCCGCGGAGGTGATCGGCGCGCTGGCGGACTGGTTGGTGGAGCGCCTGCGCGCACGTTGATCGTCGCGACGGCCGGTGCGCGGGCCCACCACCGGTCCCGTTTCCGCGGGCCACGCGCCGTGGCGAATGAATTCGCGGCTGGGAAAACGCGATGTCGGCCTGCGCCGACGGGTTCCGGGCAACCGGAGGCGACGGTGCGGGCCCCGCCGACCCCGCAGTTGAAGCCCCGCGCAGTTTGCGGGGCTTTCCGCCGTCGTTGCGGCGAGTTCACTCGCTCCCGTGCGCGATACCCAGCCGACGAGTACGAACCCCCACTCTCGCACTCTCGCACTCCCGCACTCCCGCACTTCCCCCCCGGGTGCTATCTTCCCGCCCTCAAACGACCTGTGCGGGGCGCGCGTCGCCCCTGATGGACATCCAGCCGACCCGGACCAATGAGCAACCTCGATACTTCGCGCTTCATCTACGTGATGAAGGAGCTGCGGAAGGTGGTGCCGCCCAACCGCGAGATCCTCAAGGGCATCTACCTCTCCTTCTACCCCGGCGCCAAGATCGGCGTGGTGGGCGCCAACGGCAGCGGCAAGAGCTCGCTGCTGCGCATCATGGCGGGCGTGGACAAGGACTTCAACGGCGAGGCGTGGGCGGCCGAGGGCACCCGCATCGGCTACCTGGCCCAGGAGCCGGAGCTGGACCCCGCGCTGGACGTGCGCGGCAACGTGGAAGAGGCGGTCAAGTCGCAGCGCGACCTGCTGCGCCGCTTCGACGAGGTGAACGCCAGCTTTGGCGACGTGAGCGACGACGACGCCATGAACAAGCTGCTCGATGAGCAGGCGAAGCTGCAGGACGCCATCGACGCGGCCAACCTGTGGGAGCTGGACCGCAAGATCGAGATCGCCATGGAGGCGCTGCGCCTGCCCCCGCCCGACGCCCGCGTGGAGCACCTGTCCGGCGGCGAGAAGCGCCGCGTGGCGCTGTGCAAGGTGCTGCTGGAAGAGCCGGACCTGCTGCTGCTGGACGAGCCCACCAACCACCTGGACGCCGAGAGCGTGGCCTGGCTGGAGCACCACCTGGCCGCCTTTACGGGCACCATCGTGGCCATCACCCACGACCGCTACTTCCTGGACAACGTGGCGGAGTGGATCCTGGAGCTGGACCGCGGCGAGGGGATCCCCTGGAAGGGCAACTACAGCAGCTGGCTGGAGCAGAAGCAGGAGCGGCTGCGGCGCGAGGAGAAGCAGTCGTCCGCGCGCAGCCGCAGCCTGGAGCGGGAGCTGGAGTGGGTGCGCATGGCGCCGCGGGCGCGGCAGGCCAAGAGCAAGGCCCGCCTGCAGGGATACGAGCAGATGCTGAACGCCGACCAGCGCGAAAAGGTCACCACGGCCGAGATCATCATCCCCGCCGGCCCGCGCTTGGGCGACGAGGTGGTGATCGCCGAGAAGGTCTCCAAGGCGTTCGGCGACAAGCTGCTCTTCGAGGGGATGGAGTTCCGCCTGCCGCGCGGCGGCATCGTGGGCGTCATCGGCCCCAACGGCGCCGGCAAGACCACGCTGTTCCGCATGATCACCGGCAAGGAGTCGCCCGACGCCGGCTCGCTCAAGGTGGGAGCCACGGTCAAGCCGGCGTACGTGGACCAGAGCCGCGACTCGCTGAACGGCGAAAACTCTGTGTGGCAGGAGCTTTCCGGCGGCGAGGACACCATCGAGCTGGGCAAGGTGAAGGTGAACAGCCGCGCCTACTGCGGATGGTTCAACTTCAAGGGCAGCGACCAGCAGAAGCTGGTAAAGACGCTCAGCGGCGGGGAGCGCAACCGGGTGCACCTGGCCAAGGTGCTCAAGGAGGGCGGCAACCTCATCCTGCTGGACGAGCCCACCAACGACCTGGACGTCGACACCCTGCGCGCGCTGGAAGAGGCGCTGCTGGACTTTGCCGGCTGCGCCGTGGTCATCAGCCACGACCGGTGGTTCCTGGACCGCATCGCCACGCACATCCTGGCGTTCGAGGGCGAGAGCGAGGTGGTGTGGTACGAAGGCAACTACCGCGACTACGAGGCCGACAAGAAGCGCCGCCTTGGCCCCGCCGCCGACATCCCGCACCGCATCAAGTACAAGAAGCTGGTGCGGGCGTAAGATAGCGCGGGTGGATGCGGACGATCGCACCCACCCGCGCCTTGATCATCATCCAGCGTTCGGTCACACTTCTCCAATAGGCAGCTATCACTGATATGCTGAACCAGAGGCGAGTATCAGAGGCAGAGTTACAGGGGGCCGCGGACAGGCTGGTCACGGAAGCCGTCCGCGCTGCCGCAGCGTCTCCTAACGAGGCGAACCTGCGGCACCTACTTGAACGCGCACTCGACGAGATCTGCTCTGACTTCGGGAGACCCTTAGATCCGTTCAGATTGGAGTTCTTTCTGAGAGAAGGTAAGCAGCGGCGCTTCATCGACGTTGCTCATGGTGGGGTTCTTATTGAGTATGAGGCCCCTAATTCGTTCGGAGGTCGTGAAGGCAGAAACCTGCTTTACGCCCGCTCACAACTCCAAGAGTATGCGGTTCTGCTCCAGCAGGAAGAAGGCCGACCCCTAGAAGAGTACAGCTTGGTGGCGTGGGATGGTTCTCACATTTCTTTTGGCCGATTTAGTGAGAAAACAGCTCGCTGGGATCGGCTCATTGCCTTTGAGAAGCCCGCCGCCATTCGCCTGCTTGCGGCATTGCTTCACGATGGAGTACCGCTTGTCAGTCCCCGAGTGCTGTCTGAGCTGATTGGTCCTGACTCTGAATTGGGTTCGGAAATAATCCCTGAGCTTTTCGCCGTCGTGCGCAAAGCCGTAGTGCAGAGCCAAGATACCACCAGCAACACGTATTTATTGTTTACTGAGTGGCGGCGGCTGTTTGGGCAGGTGGTCGGTAGCCAATCCGACCAACTTAACGACATGCTTGAAAAGCAGAGCGCTGCGCACGGGCAACCGTACCGTGAGCACGTTCCGGAGTATCTTTTCGCGCTGAACACATACATCGCGCTCGTCGCTAAGCTTGTGGCAGCACTATCCCTACCCGACCCGGCTGAAGACATAACCGATGCTAGCGTGCCGATTGCAAACCGCATTCGGCAACTAGAGTCGGGGCAACTGTTCGCAAATGCAGGAGTCCTCAACGTACTCGTCGGCGATTTCTTCTCCTGGTATGCCTACGACGTGGGTTGGGCGGAGTTGGCGCCCAAGCTGGGGCCACTCCTTGACCGATTAAATACGATCAGCTTCGACGTCACCAAGAAGACCCCTGAGTCCACTAGAGACCTATTTAAGGGCCTATACCAGTCCTTTGTTCCGCGTGCGCTGCGCCACGCCCTTGGGGAATACTATACTCCGGACTGGCTGGCATCACATACACTGGATCAACTCGGGTGGGAGTCTCACGAACCGCTGTTGGATCCCACATGTGGATCGGGCACCTTCATCCTTGAAGCTCTACGGCGCAGGCTGTGTGACGCAGAAACTGAAGACGACCGGACCGCAAAGCGCCTGTTGCACGGACTCTATGGGCTTGATCTTAACCCGCTCGCCGTGTTAACTGCGCGCGCCTCCCTCGTTGTGTTCCTGTCGCCATACCTGAACCGCGCCGAGCCCATTCGGCTGCCCATTTTCTTGGCTGACGCATTGAACCCAACGATGCTTGAAGGAGATCTCTATACGCATCGACTGCAAACGGAGCTTGGGACGATGCAATTCGCCATCCCGCGGCGCCTGGTAAAAAAGTATGATTATTATGATTTTTTCAACCGCTTACGTGAACTCATCGATGCCAATTTGGGAACAGACGAAATCAACGTCACCTTGCTGAAAGAATTCGATTTTGGATTACTGACAGACGCTGAATCCGCCGCACTGCGCGGGACAGTCGAAAACCTTGTCGTGATGCACCGCCGCGAGTGGAACGGCATTTGGTGCGCACTCTTGGCGGATCGCTTCTCCACCGGCGAGATACCCGCGATCGAAAAAATTTGCGGGAATCCGCCATGGGTTAAATGGAGCCACTTGCCTCCTGAGTACGCGGAGTTCATCAAGGACCGATGCTACGACATGGGCGTCTTCAGTGACGACCGCTGGGTGGGAGGTATCGAATCTGACATCTCGACCGTAGTAACCTATGAAGCGGTTGCGCGCTGGCTCGCCCCGAATGGACGGTTAGCCTTTCTAATTACTGGAACTGTTTTTTCGAATGAATCGAGTCAGGGATTCCGACGATTCCGTCTTCGGAATCTAGATGTACATTTCGGCCCTGTTGCGGTTGAGGATTTTAGCCGGTTGAATCCCTTTGAGGGAGTGAGCAACTTCGCAACTTTGATGGTTTTGGAGAGGGATCGCGAAACGGAATACCCCATTCCGTTTCGTGTCTGGCGTCCTCACGGTGGAAAACGCAAGCAAATCAGCCAGTTCGCGACGGGTGCGGAATTCGTTGCCGGTACTGAGTTTTTGGATTTGCTCGCATCGCCAGTACCGGGCACCGATGCTGGACCATGGATTATCGGCACGTCAGCAGATCATGAATTGTGGAGGAAACTCTTCAACGCTGGGGACCGCCACTACGTAGCACGCAAGGGAGTCACCACTGATCGAAATGGAATTTTCTTCCTCCGGTTGAGTGCCCAAACTCCGGATGGCAGATGTGTCGTCGAGAATGATCCAACGGCGGGGCGGAAGGCGGGAATTCCAACCGTACGTGCGAACATTGAACCGGACCATGTCTTTCCGCTCCTTAGAGGACGAGGGGTTTCCGCCTTCAAAGCTGTACCCGATGAGAATTACCATATACTAGTACCGCAGCGCGGTATGCACGGCGATGAAAATTTGCCGCAGACAGCTCGATTGACGTACTCATTTCTTCAGCGGTTTCGTGAGGAACTAGAGAAGCGGTCAAGCTATCGTCGGTTTCAGCCAAAGCAGCCGTTTTGGTCGCTTTGGAGTACTGGAGCCTATACATTCAGTCCTTACAAGGTCGTTTGGCGAGAAATGGGGGGTGGGGCTTTTGCTGCCGCGTACATCGCGACGCACGTAGATCCGGTGCTCGGCGAGAAAGTCGTTGTGCCAGATCACAAGTTGTACTTTGTCCCTTTAGAGTCCGAAGAAGAGGCAGCCTATCTCGCTGGGATTTTGAACGCTCCCGTCGTCGCACACGCAGTATCGTCGTATGCGGCGCAATTGAGTTTGGGTGTCAGCGTGGTTGAATACCTAGATATTCCTGAATTCAACGGCGTCAACCCCACGCACGCTTCGATCAGTCACTTGGCAAAGGAGATCACGATCCGGGGGAACGCTGCAACGCCCGATGAACTGAAAGAGTTAGATCGCCTGGCATACCTACTGTTTGATCTCTAAGCCAGCGGCCGAACCAAGCCAATATGCGCAAAGAATACGACTTCAGCCCCGAACAACTCCGGAATGCGGTGCGCGGGAAGTATGCGGCACGCTTTCGCGAAGGGGTAAACCTCGTGCCGATCGATCCAGACCTTACAGAAATCTTTCCGGATGCCGAGGCCGTCAACCAAGCGCTTCGCGCGCTGGCGAGCGTCATTCGCGCGAGGGAAGCGGACGACAAGGCAGCCGCCTAGCAATGCTGCTACGCAACGTGCATTATCAGAGGCGGCTCACACGGGCCGCCTCTTTGCGTCTGGGCACAGGCTGCTTGTGCATAGGACAAGCGGTTGTAGTCCGGGTCGCCGAGGATGGGTCTGGTGCTCGGAGACTGCCGGAGTGAGGGCTTTGTGACCGCTTTTGATCCATGCCTTTTGCGAGCTCTTCTTGTCGCAAAGCCCTGATGCGGTTACCTTTGGATGCATCCTCGCAGATGCCGCAGCGCTGAAATCACATCTTCCCCTTCCGGAGAATCTCCCATGAAGCTGGATGCCGAGTCGCTCGTGGTCGAGTCGTTCGACGTCGTTCCCTCCTACGGCGTCGAGCAGGCCGGTGAGCCGGGGGGCGGCGGATCGCGCTACTGCACGCTGGAGCACACCTGCGCGACCTGCTGGACGGATTGCCCCTGCGCCTGATCGCGGCGGGCAGACCACGCCAACGGGACTTCGGCGGCGCAGGATTTCTGACGGATGAGCATGAAGCGGGGCAGCCGGGCATCCGGCCGCCCCGCTTCGTCGTTCATCCCATCATCTGATCAATCCGCATGTTTGCTTGACCGGTCACGCCTTCATCCGCACAGTGGTGCGAGATATCCGGGCCGGGCGTTGCCGCCGCTACGCCTTCTTCATGTCCGCCTCGACCCAGGGAGGCCAGAATGAGACGCTTCGCCATTACCTTCGCCGTGCTCGCGGCCGTGGTGCTGAACGTTCGGCCGGCGCACGCGTGGGACGACTTCGGGCACCGCGTGGTGGCGCGGATCGCGTGGGCGAACATGACGCCGCAGGCGCGTACGCGCGCGATCGCCATCCTGCGCGCGGCCGCGCCGGAGACGGGGCTGCGCGGCTCGGTGAGCGGATCGCTTTCGCAACAGCAGCAGATCTCGCTGTTCGTCTTTGCCGCCACCTGGCCCGACGTGGTGCGCGATACGGCCAACCCGCTGCGGATGGAGAAGTACCATCACCCGTACCGGCATTACGTGGACACGTTCTGGCGGCAGGACACCGACTTTGGGACCGTGGTGCCGGTAGACCGCCCGCCGGAGGGCGACCTGCTTCGCGACACGCTGCGGCTGCAGCGCTGGCTGGCGACGGGTACGCCGGAGACGAGGGCGCTGGGCCTGGCGTGGATCCTTCACCTGGTGGGCGACATCCACCAGCCGCTGCACGCCAGCGGGCGGATGTCTCCCCGGGACCCGTGGGGAGACGCGGGCGGCAACACCTTCCGGGTGGGCACCCGTTCGCTGCACTCGGTGTGGGACGGCATCCTTGCCGACAGCGTGCAGGCGCCCCGGCCCACGGCTCCGCTGGACGTCGTCACGAGCGCCGCGAACATGGTGATGCAGAGCCATCCCCGAAGCGCGCTTTCGTCGCAGATCGGCCAGCGCGGCTTTGACCAGTGGGCGCGGGAGGGCGTGGCCATCGCGCAGCGCGACGTGTATCGGGCGCCGCTGGTGCGGGACCAGCCGATCTCGCCCGCCTATCGCACCGCCGCGTTCCTGGCCGCGGAGACCCGCATCGCGCTCGCCGGCTACCGCCTGGCGGAGCTGCTGAACCAGGCACTCGGCTAATCGACGGAACCCGGTCCCGCCCGGAAACGTCGCGCCCGACGAGGGGGAGGCGGTCCGCGCGGGCCGCCTCTTCGCGCTCCTGGCTACTTCGTGCTGATCACGAAGCTGTTGCCGTCGAGGTCGAGGAGGATGGCGCTGGTGCCCCACGGCTCCGTCTTCGGCGGCTGGCGAAAGGCCACGCCGCGGGCGGAGAGCTCGTCGTAGGTCTTCT
>Ga0190267_10000258_pt1 | contig 11726 bp, 10 predicted proteins | sample Popmic239T_FD_140332 | JGI IMG/M metagenome (GOLD analysis project Ga0190267, IMG submission 140332) | Populus adjacent soil microbial communities from riparian zone of Oak Creek, Arizona, USA - 239 T | ecosystem: Environmental > Terrestrial > Soil > Riparian zone | place: USA: Arizona... | reverse complement strand
CGCTTCTTCAATGAGGGTCACCGGCTGTCCGGGCTCGACCCACGCGCGCTGGGCGCCGTCTACCGCGGACGCGCCGAGTTCCGGCCCCCCGTCGCCGCCGGCGCCAAGGTCGCAGCGAGCCGGGGTGAAGCCGTCCGTCGCCAGACCATCGCCGAGCGCAAGGCGGCGGAGCTGCCGGGTCAGGCCCCCCAGACTCCATCGATTCCACCCGAACCCGCGGCCGTTCCCCTTTCCACACCAGGCAAGACGAAGACAGGCGCGAAGGGAGGGAAGAGCTGATGGCGAGCTTCTCCCAATTCGGAAACGACCTCTACACCGGACGTCGCTCGCTCGACTTCATCTCACGCCGCCGAATCTGGTTCCTCATCTCGGCACTCGCGGTGCTCATCGCGATCGTGGTGCCGATCCTGCGGGGCGGCTACATCTTCGGCATCGAGTTCACCGGAGGCTCCGAGTTCCAGATCTCGAACGTCGCCGACGCGGACCAGACGCTCGCCGACGACGCCGTCCAGTCCGTGGTGCCCGACATCGTGCCGCGCGTCTCGACGGTCGGCGACAACGGTATCCGTGTGCAGACCGACCAGCTGAGCGACGATGACTCCACGGCGATCCGGGGCGCTCTGGCGACCGCCTACTCGGTGGATCCGGCGGACGTGACCGAGTCCTTCATCGGGCCCTCCTGGGGTGCGGACATCACCGGACAGGCCCTCCGCGGGCTGCTGATCTTCCTCGCGCTGGCCTTCATCTTCATGGACGCCTACTTCCGCACCTGGAAGATGTCGATCGCCGCCATGGTGGCGCTGCTGCACGACCTCATCATCACCGCCGGCGTCTACGGCATCGTCGGCTTCGAGGTCACACCTGCCGCGGTCATCGGATTCCTGACCATCCTCGGCTACTCGCTCTACGACACCGTCGTGGTCTTCGACAAGATCCGCGAGAACACGATGGGTGGCGAGGCGACGTCGGGTCGCACCTTCGGCGAGTCCGTCAACCTCGCGGTCAATCAGACGCTCGTGCGCTCGATCAACACCTCCGTGGTCGCGATCCTGCCCATCGCGTCGATCCTCTTCATCGGAGCCGCGCTGCTCGGTGCCGGGACGCTCCGGGATATCGCCCTTGCCCTGTTCATCGGCGTCCTGATCGGCACCTATTCGACGATCTTCGTGGCCGCTCCGCTCTACGCTGCCCTGCGTGAGGGTGAGGCAGGCATCAAGAAGCAGTCGAAGCGGACCCTCGAGCTCCGCGCGAAGAGCGCCGTCTGATTTCCCGCCTGATGGGGCGAACAGCAGAATATTCCGCGGTGTCCTAACGTTGCAGACGATGCAGGAGGTGGATGGGTGACGGAAGCGCCGGTAACGCGGGCCGGGTCCAACGCGGGCCCGCCAGGATCGCCGCCGCCCCCGAGCACCAGCTCCCTGCGGCGCCTCGTGCCGCGCATCTTCTCCCGCTCGCAGCCGACGGGCGCAGTCGACACCCTGCTCCGCACCGTGCGCACGCACCATCCGAAGGCGGACCTCGGCATCATCGAGCGTGCCTACGCCGTCGCCGAGAAGGCGCACGCGGGTCAGAAGCGCGACAGCGGCGAGCCGTACATCACCCACCCCGTCGCGGTGGCGCAGATCATCGCCGACCTCGGCATCGGCCCCAAGACCATAGCCGCGGCCCTGCTGCACGACACGGTCGAGGACACCGGGTACTCGCTCGACGAGATCCGGCGCGAGTTCGGTGACGAGGTCGGCATGCTCGTCGACGGCGTCACCAAGCTCGACAAGCTGAAGTACGGCGACAGCGCCCAGGCCGAGACCGTCCGCAAGATGGTCGTCGCCATGTCGAAGGACATCCGTGTCCTCGTCATCAAGCTCGCCGACCGCCTGCACAACGCCCGCACCTGGGGCTTCGTCTCCCCGCAGCGAGCCGCGAAGAAGGCTCAAGAGACCCTGGAGATCTACGCGCCGCTGGCGCACAGGCTCGGTATCCAGGCCATCAAGCTCGAACTCGAGGATCTGTCCTTCGCGGTGCTCTATCCGAAGCTCTACGCCGAGATCGAGAGCCTCGTCCGTCAGCGCACGCCGCGCCGCGAGGGCTTCGTGCAGGAGGTCATCGACGCCGTCATCGAGGATCTCCGCTCCGCCAAGATCAAGGGCAGCGTCGCCGGACGGCCGAAGCAGTACTACTCGATCTATCAGAAGATGATCGTGCGCGGCCGCGACTTCGACGAGATCTACGACCTCGTCGGCATCCGCGTGCTCGTCGACTCCCTGCGCGACTGCTACGCCGTGCTCGGCGCCATCCACTCCCGGTGGACACCCGTGCCCGGGCGCTTCAAGGACTACATCGCGACCCCGAAGTTCAACCTGTACCAGTCGCTGCATACGACGGTCATCGGTCCGGATGGCCGGCCGGTCGAGATCCAGATCCGCACCCACGAGATGCACCACCGCGCCGAGTTCGGCGTTGCAGCGCACTGGAAGTACAAGGATCGGGTGAACGGCCGCGGCTCGCGGCCCTCCGTGCCCTCCGCCGCGCAGGGCGATCCCGACATGGCCTGGCTCGCGCACATCTCCGACTGGCAGGCCGAGACGGCGGACCCCAGCGAGTTCCTCGACTCCCTGCGCTTCGAGATCGGCGCCAAGGAGGTCTACGTCTTCACCCCGAAGGGCAAGGTCATCGGCCTGCCCTCCGGCGCGACGCCCGTCGACTTCGCCTACGCAGTGCACACCGATGTCGGCCACCGCACCATGGGCGCGAAGGTCAACGGCCGTCTCGTTCCCCTCGAGAGCGGGCTGAACAGCGGCGACGTCGTCGAGATCTTCACCTCGAAGAACCCCGACTCGGGTCCCAGCCAGGACTGGCTTCAGTTCGTCAAGAGCCCCCGTGCCCGCAACAAGATCCGCCAGTGGTTCACGAAGGAGCGTCGCGAGGAGGCCATCGAGCAGGGCAAGGACGCCATCTCGCGGGCGATGCGCAAGCAGAACCTGCCGATCAAGCGGCTGATGAGCCAGGACGTCTTCGCCGAGGTCGCAGCGCAGATGCGCTACGACGACGTATCGGCACTGTATGCGGCGCTCGGCGAGGGGCACGTCTCGACCCAGTCGGTCATCGAGAAGGTCGTCGCCCTCGTGCAGGGCGAGCAGGAGACCGACGAAGCCGAGCTGACGATCCCCACTCGCGGGCCGACTCGATCGCTGCGCAACAGCGACTCGGGCATCCTCGTCCGCGGGGCCCCGGACATCCTCGTCAAGCTCGCGAAGTGCTGCACCCCGGTGCCGGGGGATGAGGTTGTGGGCTTCATCACGCGCGGCTCGGGCGTCTCGGTGCACCGGGCGGACTGCAACAACGTCTCGTCCCTGCTCACGGAGCCGGAGCGGATGATCGAGGTCGAGTGGGCTCCCTCCTCGAAGAGCGTGTTCCTGGTGCAGATTCAGGTCGAAGCGCTCGACCGATCGGGTCTGCTCTCGGATGTGACGCGCGTGCTGTCCGAGAATCACGTCAACATCCTCTCCGCGACGGTGTCCACCTCGAGCGAACGTCTGGCTCTCAGCCGCTTCCTCTTCGAGATGGGCGACACGACGCATCTCGATCGCGTGCTCAACGCGGTCCGTCGGATCGACGCCGTGTACGACGTGTATCGGGTGTCCGCCGGCTGAGGAGGGCCAAGCGGATCACCGGAGTTCGGTGCCGCCTGCAGCGGTCGCCGGCAGATCCGCCTCGATGCGGTCGAGGCGTGCAGACGTCCTTCGTGCTCGAACGGCGAACCGCCCGTCCGAAATTAAGGCGCGCAGGTCCGCGTTGGCTGTATCGGGGAACGGCGCGATGGCCAGCAGCCCACCGACGGTGACGGGCCACGGGCTGTCCTCGTCCGCCTCGCGGAGAAGATCGAGCGCCGTCCGGAGCACCGACGTCACCCGTAGGTCACGAACCGTCTCGACCTCATCCACGAGCAGATCGAGCTCCCTCATCCCGCCCCGCAGCGGGAACTGGGCCAGGCGGCCGTTGCCCAGGCTCTCGACGTCGCCACGTCCACGCGGCGCCTCGCCGGCCGGCCGCCGCGCCCTGCTGAGCCTCGCCTTCCGAGTCACGCAGGTCTGATACGGCGTACTGAGTTCCTCCACAGCACCCCACACCCACGCTGCGGTCCAGCGATCGGCGATCTGGCGCGGTGCGAGGGTGGCCGCGACGATGTCGCACCGGGTCTCCAGCGTGAGCGGCTCGCCCCGGGCGATCCAGCATTCGCCGATGGCGGTCAGGTCGCCCCGCAGCCGCATCCCGGAGAGCTCGGCGATGTTGAAGTCACGTGTGGTGAGGATGGGGGAGCGGCGCATGCCGGCAACTGTGGCCTGTGCCCGCTCAGTTCTGGGCCGTCGCCGGAGATCTGTGGACAACAGGGGTACGGCCGTGCTTGTGGAGGGACGGGAATATGCCCGCCAACGCGTGCCGTGCCGAGCGGACCGCGCGCCATCGACGGCGTCCTGAATTCAGGACTGGCGGGCCAATTCAGGACCAATACCTGATCCCGACCTGAATTGCCGCGCCGCTCCTGAATTCAGGAGGATCCTGCGGCTACGAACCGAGCGCGTCCAGCCAGACCTTCCGGGCAGCCAGGGCTTCCTCGGCTGCGGTGATTTTGCGGGGGTCGCCGCCGGCCCTGGCCTGATCGAGCTCCACCTGGAGCTTCTCGATGGCGGCGTGCAGCTGCGAGGCCAGGCCTTCCGACCGTGCCTTCGTCTCGGGATTGGAGCGGCGCCAGGTGTCGTCCTCGAGCGCCTTGACGGCCGTCTCCACCTTGCGCAGGCGGTCGTTCAGCGGCTTCACGTCGTCCCGCGGGACCTTGCCGATCTCGTCCCATCGCCGCTGGATGCCGATGAGCTTGTCGCGGGCCTTCGCCAGGTCCTTCTCCGCAAGCAGAGGCTCGGCCTCTTCCAGGAGCGCCTGCTTGGCGACGAGGTTCGCGGAGAACTCCTCGTTCTCCTTGGCGTCCGTCTCCGACTTCGCTGCGTAGAGGAGATCCCCGGCTGCCTTGAACCGGGCCCAGAGCGTGTCGTCCTGACGCTTGCCTGCGCGGCCGGCGTTCTTCCACTGCTCGAGCAGGTCCCGGTAGGTGGATATGCCCGCGGACCCCTGGCTCGAGAGAGCCTCGGCCTTCTCGACGAGCTCGAGCTTGCGCTTCCGGACATCGCGATGGGCGGAATCCAGCTCCGCGAAGAACGCTCGGCGGTGCTGCTCGATCGTGGTCCGGGCGGCACGGAAACGCTTCCAGAGGTCGTCCGCCTGGCCCTTGGGCAGACGCGGGCCCTCCTGCTGCTGCTTCTGCCACGAGGCGAACAGCTCGTCCAGCGTCGCCGTCGTCTGCTTCCACTGGGTGGTCGCTGGATCCGACGCTGCGAGCTTCTCCGCCTGGGCGACGAGTGCCTCCCGCTCGACGAGCGCCGCTTCGATGACGGCCTTGGCCTCAGCGGACTGCTTCTCGGTCTGCTCGGCGACGTTGCCGCGCAGCGCGCCGAGCCGTTCGAGCAGCGATCCGAGGTCGCCGACGGCGTTAGCTGTCGCCACAGCAACCTCGAGCTTCTTCACTGCCTTGGCGAGATCTGCCGCCGGAGCGCCCGCCCGGGAGCGCTGCTCGAGCAGTCCGACCTGACCGGCGAGGTCCGCGTACTTGCGGGTGTAGTAGGCGAGCGCCTCTTCTGAGGTGGCGCCGGGATACTGGCCGACGTGGCGCTCACCCTCGTTCTCGCGAACGTAGACGTTGCCCTCGTCGTCGACACGTCCCCAGGGCGCAGGGTCTGTGGTGGTCACGCGGGTCACCTCGGTGTACGGGATCGGAAGCTGCGCTGCGGTCCGTCTCAGCGCGCGATCAGCATATTGCACCGCATCCGGGCCCCGACGAGGCATCGAGATACCGTTATTGGACCGTCACGCTGGTGATCGTGCTGGGAACGAGCGGAGCGCCGTCGACACTGCCGTCCGCGGTACCCGCATTCGTGACCGCGCCGAGGAGTTGGTCGAGCCCACTCGTGACCTGCCCGATGACCGTGTAGCCGCCCGCGGTGTCCGCGGTGATGGTGGTGTCCTGGTAGGCAATGAAGAACTGGCTGTTCTGCGAGTAGGCGTCATTCTGGCTTCGAGCCACTGCGATGGTGCCAGCGGGGTACACGTTGTCGGCCGGCGCATTCTCGATGGGGCCGTAGCTGAATCCGAGGTCGCCCCCGCCCGATCCGTCCACCGAGCCGCACTGCAGAACGTAGAAGCCCTCCGTCGTGAGTCGGTGGCAGGACTTGCCCGTGTAGAAGTCGGTCTGGGCGAGTGAGACGAAGACCGCCACTCCCTGCGGTGCGAGCCCGCCCTTCAGGGTGATGCCGAGCGGGATGTCGTTGATGGTCAGCTGACCGGTCCAGTCGCGGTACTCGGAGAGGTCGGGGGATGGCACGTCGCCGACGTTTCCCGGCGTGGTCGCGGTCGCGCTGGGGGTCGGGGTCGGTACGGGCACGCCGGGGCCAGCGGTGAAGTACAGAACCTGGGCAGTGCTTGCGAGGGCGATCACGATGAGGCCCGCGACGATCGCGACGATGTTGTCGCGGCGGCGACGGGCGACCTGCTCGGCGTGCACGGTCTGCTTGGCGGTGAAGCTGCGCAGCCGGGCGCGTGCTGCGCGGTCCGAGCGATCCGGCTTTGCCGCCACGAGTCCTCCATCAGTGCTGCATGCACCCCCGTGGGTGCCCGCCGATGAGCATAGAGGTTCGGCTGGAGGTGTCAGCCGAGGAATCGCGGAGGCACCGGCCCACCGGGAGGCCGGTCGCGCCGTCGGTGGCGAGGCTTAGCATCGCTTAGGTGACCCCCCAGCCCGGACTTCGCACCGGCGCAACGCCACTCGCAGTGCGGATGCGTCCCCGAAGTCTCGACGAGGTGGCGGGTCAGAGACACCTCCTCGGTCCGGGTTCCCCCCTTGTGGCGCTGGCGGGCGACGTCACCGGCGAGCGCGGGGCGGTGTCCGTCATCCTCTGGGGTCCTCCCGGCACGGGCAAGACCACGCTCGCCCAGGCGATTGCGCACAGCTCGGGTCGTCGCTTCGTCGAGCTTTCGGCGGTTACGGCCGGCGTGCGAGATGTGCGGACGGTCATGGAGGAGGCGATGTCCCAGCGCGATCTGTATGGAGTCGCGACAGTGCTCTTCCTCGACGAGATCCATCGCTTCTCGAAGGCGCAGCAGGACGCCCTGCTTCCGGGGGTCGAGAACGGCTGTGTTATCCTCGTCGCGGCGACCACAGAGAATCCGTCCTTCTCGGTCATCGCGCCGCTGCTTTCCCGGTCCCTCCTCCTTACCCTCGAGACCCTGTCGGATGAGGACCTCGGAATCCTCGTCGACCGAGCCGTCTCCGACGTCCGCGGCCTCGACGCGCGGGTCGAGCTGGCGCCCGAGGCACGCGAGCTTCTCATCCGCCTGGCGTCGGGCGACGCGCGCCGAGCACTCACGGCACTTGAGGCGGCCGCGTTCTCGGCGGCTGCGGTCGACCGGGATGAGGAGGACCAGACGCTGCCAGTTGTCACCGCCGAGCTCGTCGCGGCAGCGGTGGACCGGGCCCTGCTCCGCTACGACCGCCAGGGCGACGAGCACTACGACGTGATCAGCGCCTTCATCAAGTCCGTGCGGGGCTCCGACGTCGATGCCGCCATCCACTATTTGGCGCGGATGATCGAGGCGGGGGAGGACCCCCGCTTCATCGCACGCCGGATCATCGTGTCCGCGTCCGAGGACATCGGGATGGCGGACCCGCAGGCCCTCGTCATCGCCATCGCCGCCGCGGATGCCGTGCAGTTCATCGGCATGCCAGAAGGACGCATCCCCTTGGCCGAGGCGGTGGCGTATCTTGCCACTGCGCCGAAGTCGAATGCCTCGTACCTGGCTATCGACAAGGCCATCGCCGACGTGCGGGCGGGCAAGATCGGTCGGGTCCCGAAGCATCTCCGCGACGCGCACTATCCGGGCGCCAAGAAGCTCGGGCACGGCACGGGCTACAAGTACGCCCACGACTACGAGCACGGTGTGGTGGGCCAGCAGTACCTTCCCGACGAGCTGCGCAGCACGACGTACTATTCGCCGACGGGCAACGGCTACGAACGCGACGTCTCGGCCCGCCTCGAACGCCTGAGGAAGATCCTTCGCGGGGAGTGATGCCCGATGGGGGCTTCGAGACGGCGCTGGCGCGCCTCCTCAGCCACCGAATCCGACCACATCCCCTCGACGATCGAGGAGGCCCAGTCTTCGTTGGTCGAGGAGGCCTAGTCTTCGTTGGTCGAGGAGGCCCGCCAGGGCCGTCTCGAGACCCGCTTCAGCCCTCGACGCTCCGTGCTGGCGTGCGCGCTCAGGTACGGAGAGGGGTCTCGAGACGCGCCGTAGTCGGCGCTCCTCGACCAACGAGAGATGGGTGATGCCCGTGGGCTCTGTGCTGGTGCTAGGATTCTCTTTGGCCTTCTGCGGGTCCGAAGCGAGGCTGCGCGTCGGACCGGTGAAGGGATCGTTGCCTGTAGCCGGCTGATCCCGCGGTCCGAATCCCTCTGCTTATCCGACGCGCATCCGTGTGTTCGGTTGGTCAGGCACCCCGTGTTCTCGAAACCCGTGGCGCTGACTACAAAATCCGCATGCTTTCCTCCTGAAAGGTCTCCGTGTCTACTAAGTCACGCACCCGCAGCAAGACCCGCCTGTCCCGCGCGCTCGGCATCGCGCTCACCCCCAAGTCCGCCAAGTACCTCGAGAAGCGCCCGTACGCGCCCGGCGAGCACGGTCGCACCAAGCGCAAGCAGGACAGCGACTACGCCGTCCGTCTGCGCGAGAAGCAGCGCTTGCGTGCCCAGTACGGCATCCGCGAGGCGCAGCTGCGCATCGTCTTCAACGAGGCCCGCCGCGCCGCCGGCCTGACCGGTGAGAACCTGGTCGAGCTGCTCGAGCTGCGTCTCGACGCCCTCGTGCTGCGCTCAGGTTTCGCCCGCACCACCGCGCAGGCCCGCCAGCTCGTGGTCCACCGCCACATCCTCGTCGACGGCCAGCTCGTCGACCGCCCGTCGTTCCGCGTCAAGCCGGGCCAGATGATCCACGTCAAGCCGAAGAGCGAGGCGCTCGAGCCGTTCCAGGTCGCAGCGGCCGGCGCCCACTCGGATGTCCTGGCCAAGGTTCCGAGCTACCTCGAGGTCGAGATCGACAAGCTGCAGGCCCGCCTCATCCGCCGTCCCAAGCGCGCCGAGGTGCCCGTCACTGCCGAGGTCCAGCTCGTCGTGGAGTACTACGCCGCGCGCTGAGTGGCGTACATGGGCTCAGCGCCGCGCGCTAGTCCGATGAAGTGCGACATCATGGGAGCGGGCTCGTATCGGGCCCGCTTCTGTGCTTAACGGGTTCAGTGTCAGGAAGGTCGGATCATGACGGGTGGCGACATCGCCGGACTCATCGCCGCGGGAGTGTTCGCGGTCCTGGTGGCGATCATCGCGATCCCGCTGATCAAGCTGGGCAGGGTCTTCGACCAGACGACGACCGCCATCAAGGAGGCGACGGTCGGGATCTCGCCGATCCTCGAGGAGACCACCACCACGATCCGTGAGGCCAACAAGCAGCTCGTCCGGGTCGATGCCATCACCGGCAACGTGTCGGAGGTCACCGGCAACGTGTCGGCGCTGGTCGCACTCTTCGCCGCGTCGGTCGGCGGCCCGCTGATCAAGCTCTCCGGATTCACGGCAGGCGTGAGCGCAGCTCTTCTCGGCCTCCGCGGCGGCAAGAAGGCGGCAGACGGCTCCGGGCGGAAGCGCCCGCGCACCAAGTAGTCGGACGCCCGCCCGATAAACTGAGCGATCTCGCGAACGCGATGACGCAGCGCGCCATCCGCGCGTCCACGAAGGGGAGCACCATGAAGAACGTGTTGTGGCTGATCATCGGCGGCGCAGCAGGGATCGGGCTCGCCTACGGGGCATCCCGCACCCGACGCGGCAAGGACTTCCTTGCCACCCTCGACGACCGCGCATCCGAGTTCGGCAAGGCTGTCGCCGACAGCTACCGCGAGCGCGAGGCCGAGCTCCGCGCGGCCATCAGCAAAGCGGATGACGCGATCAGCGACTTCCGCAACTAGAGCCCACCGCGCCAGCCCGCAGCTGGTGCACTCCACCATCGGGTGCACATTCCGCGCCCAGATCTGACAAGGCCCATGCAGACTGCCGAAATCCGTCGGCGCTGGCTCGAGTTCTTCGGCGAGCGCGGACACACCGTCGTCCCGTCGGCGTCGCTCGTCAGCGATGACCCGACGCTCCTCTTCACCGTCGCGGGGATGGTCCCCTTCATCCCGTACCTGACGGGACTCGTGCCCGCGCCGTACCCGCGCGCCACGAGCGTCCAGAAGTGCATCCGCACCCTCGACATCGAGGAGGTCGGCAAGACGACCCGGCATGGCACGTTCTTCCAGATGAACGGCAACTTCTCCTTCGGCGACTACTTCAAGGAGGGAGCCATCGGCTTCGCCTGGGAGCTGCTGACGAGTCCGGAGTCGGCCGGCGGGCTCGGCTTCGCCGAGAAGGACCTCTGGGTCACCGTCTATCTCGACGACGACGAGACTTTCGCGCTCTGGCGGAAGATCGCGGGCATCCCCGAGAGTCGGATCCAGCGCCGCGGAAAGGCCGACAACTTCTGGCACACGGGTCAGCCAGGCCCCGGCGGACCGTGTTCCGAGATCTACTTCGATCGCGGCCCCGCCTACGGTCCCGAGGGCGGTCCGGAGGCGGATGAGGATCGGTACATCGAGATCTGGAACCTCGTGTTCATGCAGTACCTGCTCAGCGAGGTCCGGGCGAAGACCGACTTCGACATCGCCGGAGACCTGCCCAAGCGCAACATCGACACGGGCATGGGCCTCGAGCGCGTCGCGTTCCTCAAGCAGGGCGTCGACAACCTGTACGAGATCGATCAGGTGCGTCCCGTCCTCGATCGCGCGGCCGAGCTGTCCGGCCGCCGCTACGGGGCCGACCACGGCGACGATGTGCGGATGCGGGTCGTCGCGGATCACGTGCGCTCCGCCCTCATGCTCATGGCGGATGGCGTCGCGCCGGCCAACGAGGGCCGCGGCTACATCCTCCGTCGCCTGATGCGCCGGACGGTGCGCTCGATGCGCCTCCTCGGGGTGCAGGATCCGACCTTCCCCGAACTGTTCCCCGCCTCCCGCGACGCGATGAAGAGCGCCTACCCCGAGGTCTCGACCGATTGGGATCGCATCGGCCGGATCGCCTTCGGCGAGGAGGAGACCTTCCTCCGCACGCTCGAGGGCGGCACGAGCATCCTCGATCTCGCCGTCGCGTCGACCAAGCGCGAGGGCAGCAGCCAGCTCACGGGCGACACCGTCTTCCAGCTGCACGACACCTACGGCTTTCCGATCGACCTGACCATGGAGATGGCCGAGGAGGCCGGACTCAGCGTGGACCGCGGCGCGTTCGACCGTCTCATGGCGCAGCAGCGTGCCAGGGCCAAGGCCGACGCGAAGGCGAAGAAGAAGACCATCGCCGATCTGTCGGCTTACGGCGAGTTCCGCACCGCGGGCGAGACGGTGTTCACCGGCTACGACTTCCTGCAGGCGGAGTCGAAGGTCCTCGGCATCCTCGTCGACGGCGTCTCCGTCGATCGGGCCTCCCTCGGCCAGACGGCGGAGGTCATCCTCGCGGAGACCTCCCTCTACCCGGAGTCGGGCGGTCAGGAGGCGGATG
>Ga0190267_10000257_pt1 | contig 11737 bp, 10 predicted proteins | sample Popmic239T_FD_140332 | JGI IMG/M metagenome (GOLD analysis project Ga0190267, IMG submission 140332) | Populus adjacent soil microbial communities from riparian zone of Oak Creek, Arizona, USA - 239 T | ecosystem: Environmental > Terrestrial > Soil > Riparian zone | place: USA: Arizona... | reverse complement strand
GGTGGTGGGGGCAAGGCCGCCGGCGATGAGCTTGTCGGCGATCTCGGCCCGGTGGGCCACGCCCATCAGCACGACGATCGTGTCGCCGGCGCGGGCCAGCGCCTCCCAGTCGGTGTCGCGCTCGGGCTCGTGGCGGGAGTGGCCGGTCACGACGGTGAAGCTGGTGGACAGGCCGCGGTGGGTCACCGGGATGCCGGCGTAGGCGGGGGCGGCGACGGCCGACGTGATGCCGGGGACGACCTCGAACGGGATGCCCGCCTCGATCAGGGCCTGGGCCTCCTCGCCGCCGCGGCCGAACACGAACGGGTCGCCGCCCTTCAGCCGCACGACGTTGAGGCCGGCCTTGCCCTTCTCGACGAGGACCGCGTTGATGGCGTTCTGCTGGACGGGGCCGCCCGGCCGCTTGCCCACGTCGATCCGCTCGGCCGTCGGCGGGGCCAGGTCGAGCAGCGACGCCTCGGCCAGCCGGTCGTGCACGACCACGTCGGCGGTGGCGAGCACTTCGGCCCCCCGCACGGTCAGCAGCCCCGGGTCCCCTGGCCCCGCGCCCACCAGGAACACCGTCACGCCGGCCCCCCTCCCGCGTTTTCCCCAGCAGCAGGTGCTGGGGAAATCGCGATAGGGGCGGGGGGTAGCGCGTTTTCCCCAGCAGCAGGTGCTGGGGAAAACGCGGCGGCGCGGGGGAGGAGGTGGGTGGCGGCGGACTGGCCGAGGGCCTCGGGGTCCGTGCCGCGACGGGTGTCGCGGAGCACAGAGCGGCCGTCGAGGGTGGCGATCATGGCGGTTAGCGTGATCGTGCCGTCGTCGGCAACGGTCGCGTACGCCCCGACCGGCAGGTCGCACCCCCCGCCCAGTTCAGCGAGGTAGGCCCGCTCGGCGGTGACGGCCAGTCGGGTGGGCCGATGGTCCAGTGCGGCCAGGGCGGCCAGCGTCTCGGCATCGTCGGCCCGGCACTCGACGGCCAGCGCGCCCTGCGCGACCTGCGGCGTCAGCACGGCCGGGTCGATCGCCTCGGCGACGCGGTCGGTGTAGCCAAGCCGCTCCAGCGCGGCGTACGCCATCACCACCGCGTCGAAGCCCGCCGCCTTGCGCAGCCGGGTGTCGATGTTGCCGCGCAGGTCACCGAACGACAGGTCCGGCCGCAGCCACGCCAATTGCGCCCGCCGCCGCACCGATCCGGTCCCGACCAACGCGCCCGCGGGCAACGCCGCCAACGTGCAGCCGACCAGCGCATCCCGAGGGTCGCCCCGCTCCAAGAACGCGGCGATGACCAACCCGTCGGTCGGGGTCGAGGTGAGGTCCTTGGCCGAGTGGACGGCGATGTCGGCCCGGCCGTCGAGCACCGCGGCCTGCACCTCTTTGACGAACACGCCGCGCCCGCCGATCTCGTGGATCGGGACGTCGGCCACCCGGTCCCCCGTGGTCTCGACGACCACCGCCGAACCGCCGCCCAGCCGGGACAGCACCAGGTCGGTCTGCCAGCGGGCGAGCGCGCTGCCGCGCGTCGCGGCGCGCACCGCTACAGGTCGAACAGGGCCCGCAAGGCCTCGGCCAGGCGGTCGCCCCTGGGCGAGCCGGCAGCGTCTTTCAAGCGGACGGTGGGATCGTGCAACAGCTTCTGCACGAGGCCGCGGGTGAGCGAGTCGACGACCTCGCGCTGCTGGTCGTCCAGCTTCGACCGGAACCGCTCCATCTCCGCCTGGCGCAGGGATTCGGCCTTCTCCCGCAAGGCGACGATCAGCGGCGCCAACTCCCGGGCGGTGGCCGATGCCAGGTACCGCTCGACCTCGGCGTCGACGATCTCGTCCACCCGCGAGATCTCCCGACGGCGGCCCTCCAGCCCCTGCGAGGCGAACGCAGACAGGTCATCCATGTCGAGTAGGGTGACGCCGGGGAGCGAGGCCACCGCGGGGTCGACGTCGCGGGGCACGGCCACGTCCACGATCAGCAGCGGTCGGCCCGCCCTCGCCGCCATCACCGGCTCCAACTCGCCCGCCTCCAGCAGCACCGACGAGGCGCCGGTCGAGGTCAGCAGCACGTCGGCGTCGGCCAACGCGGCGGTCAGGTTCTCCAGCTCGACCGGGCGGCCGCCGATCCGGGAGGCCAGCGAGACGGCCCGCAGCCATGTGCGGTTGGCGACCATGACCTCGCCCACGCCCGGCGACGCGGCCAGGGCCAGCGCCATGCCCTCGCCCATGTCGCCCGCGCCGAGCACGAGCATCGACTTGCCATCGAGCGACCCGAGCCGCTGGCTGGCCATGGCGACGGCGGCCTGCGACACCGACGTGGTGCCCCGGCCGATGGCGGTCTCGGAGCGGGCCCGCTTGCCCACCTCGACGGCGTGGCGGAACAGGCTCGACAGCACCGGGCCGGCGGCGCCCTCGGTGCGAGCCTTCTCCCACGCGGAGCGGACCTGGCCGAGGATCTCGTGCTCCCCCACCACGGCGGAGTCGAGCCCGCAGGCGACTCGCAGCAGGTGGCGGACGGCGCTGTCCTCGTAGAACGCATACAGGTGGTCGGCGAAGTCCTCGGGGGCGCTGAAGCCGAGCCGGCCGAGGAACTCACGCACCTCGAACATGGCCGGGTGGAACTTGTCGGCCACGACGTAGATCTCGGTGCGCATGCAGGTCGAGAGCACCACGGCCTCGGAGACGTGCTCGCGGCTGACGAGGTCGGCCAGCGCCTTGGGCAGGCGCGCATCGGAAACCGTCATGCGCTCGAGCACGTCGAGCGGAACGGTCCGGTGGTTCAGGCCTACAACGACGACAGACACGCCTGGAGGCGCTCCCTTGCTTCGTGGACCTTCCCGGCCCTGATCAATGCCAGCATGTCCGACTCCAGCGCCTTGCGCCAAGCCAAACCCTCCGTCGAGCGGCCCTGCGACTTGAGCGATTCCCGCTCCGCCGACAGCAGTTCGAGCAGGGTCTCGTACTCGGGGCCGATCTCGGCCTCGAACCGCCCCTTCAGCCAGGTGGCCAGGGCAGGGCTGTGGCCTCCGGTCGAGACCGCGATCGTGAGCGGGCCGCGGCGCACCACCGAAGGCAGGGTAAACGAGCACGACAGCGGGTCGTCCGCGCTGTTGACCCACACGCCGGCCGCCTCGCCGTCGTCGTACACGGCCTTGTTCACGGCCGAGTCGTCGGTGGCGGTGACGACCAACCGGTAGCCGGCCACGTCGCCAGGGGCGTACGGCCGCTGCTCCACCCGGACGCCGGGCAGGGAGCGGATGCGGTCGTCGACGGCGGGGGCGATCACGGTGACGTCGGCGCCGCAGGCCAGCAGGCCCTCGATCTTGCGGAGGGCGATCGGGCCGCCGCCCACGACCAGGCAGCGGCGGCCTTCCAGGACGAGGTTGACCGGGTACTGGGTCGACTCAACCGGCATGGGCCGAGAGGTCCGCCTGACGCTGCTGGTAGAAGCTGAGGATCTGCAGCTCGATGGACAGGTCGACCTTGCGCAGCGTGACCCCGTCGGGCACCGAGATGACGGTCGGGGCGAAGTTGAGGATCGACGTGACGCCCGCGTCGATGAGGCAGTCGGCGACCTCTTGGGCGGCCGGGGCGGGCGTGGCGATGATGCCGATGGCGGGCTGCTCTTCTTTGACGATGTCGGGGAGGTCGTCCAGGGCGCGCACGGCCAGGTCGCCGATCTGCTCGCCCACCTTGTTGGGGTCGGCGTCGACCAGGGCGACCACGCGGAACCCGCGGGCGAGGAAGCCCCGGTAGTTGGCGAGGGCGTGGCCCAGGTTGCCGATCCCGACGATGACGACCGGCCAGTCCTGGGTGAGGCCGAGCTCTCTGCTGATCTGGTACACGAGGTACTCGACGTCGTAGCCGACGCCCCGCGTGCCGTACGAGCCGAGGTAGCTGAGGTCTTTTCTGACCTTGGCCGCGTTCACGCCGGCCAGTTCGGCCAGTCGCTCGGACGAGATGGTGGACTGCTGTTGTTCCTGGACCTCGAACAGCGCCCGCAGGTAGACGGGCAGTCGTGCGACGGTTGCTTCGGGGATTCGCCGAGGGCCGGACCCATTGGTTGAAGGTCTCGACGCCATAAGGGGGCGAGGATACCCGCCCGACTCGTCCGATTCACAAACGCACGAACGGGTCAGACACCCGTCACCCGCTCGTATCCGCCACGGTGTTCGACGGCACCCAACACCTTGAATCTGCGCGGAGAGAGACCACCGCGCGCCGCGCTTGGTGTCACCGCACGTGGTCACGGGCCACGCCACCCAACCTCTGGAGGACATAGCACCCCGTATTCGGTACCTATGTCCTCCAGAGTCGAGGGGGGCGCCGGGACGCCACGGTGCGCGGCGGTGGCTGGTGCCGGGCAGGCGCGGGGGTCAGATGCGGAGGAGCTCTTCGGCGGGGCGGGGCGGGCTGAACAGGAACCCCTGGGCGGCGATGCAGCCGAGGCGGATCAACTCGTCGCGCTGGCCGGTCTGCTCCACCCCCTCGGCGATCGCGCTCAGCCCCAGCGCCCTGGCCAGCGTGAGCACCGCGGTGACGATGGCGGCGTCTTCGGCCCTGGACCCGAGCCCGCTCACGAACGACCGGTCGATCTTCACCGCGTCGATCGGGAAGCGGCGCAGATACGACAGCGACGAGTAGCCGGTGCCGAAGTCGTCGATGGCCAGCCGCACGCCCAACGCCTTCAACGCCCGCAGCGCGATCAGCGACAGGTCGGCGTCGTCCATCAGGGCCGACTCGGTCAGCTCCAGGCACAGCTCGTCCGGCTGCAGCCCCGAGTCCTCAAGAGCGGCGGTGACCCTGGCGGTCAGCGTGGGGTCGGTGAGCTGCCGGGCCGACAGGTTGACCGCCACCACGAACGGCGCCCCCTCGTGGGCGTCCCGGTAGCGCCGGCCCAGTCGGCACGCCTCCTCCAAGACCCAGCCGCCCACCCGGTCGATCAGCCCCGACCGCTCGGCCTGGGGGATGAACTCGCCCGGCGCCAACAGCCCCCGCTCGGGATGCTCCCAGCGGACCAGCGCCTCGAACCCGATGACCCGGCCGCTCGGCAGCTCGATCTCGGGCTGGAGCCACACCCGCAGCTCGCCCTCGTCCAGCGCCTGCTCCAACTCGGAGTCCAACTGCCGCCGGGCCCGCAGCTCGCGTCGGCGCGTCTCGCTGAACACCTCGAAGCGGCCCCGCCCCCGGTGCTTGGCCAGGTAGAGGGCGGCGTCCGCGTCCCGGAGCAGGGCCTCGGCGTGGTCGTCGTCGCCGTGGGTCATGGCGATGCCGATGGAGGCGGTCACCCGCACCTCGGCCCGGTCGACGTGGATCGGCTCGAACAACGCGAGGTTGATCCGCTCGGCCACCCCCACCGCCTCCAGCTCCCCCACCACCCCGTCGCACACCACGACGAACTCGTCGCCCGCCGAGCGCACCACGATGTCCTTGGGCCGCACCGCGTCGAGCACCCGCCGGGCCACCAGCGGCAGCACCCGGTCGCCGACGTCGTGGCCGTGGCACAGGTTCACGTCGTTGAAGCGGTCGAGGTCGAGCAGGAGCACGGCGACCTTGCCGCCCCGCAGCGTCGATCGCTCGATCACCCGCTCGATGCGGCGCAGCAGCTCCTCCCGGCCGACGATGCCGGTGGGCGGCGTGTCGGCGCCGGCGGGCTCGTGTCGCTCGAAGGCCAGGCTCACCAGCGACGACGCCACCGCCAGCACCTGCTCCTCGCCCGGCGTGTGGGGCCTGCCGTCGGGGCGGATGACGATGAGGCCGCCGGACACGCTCGAGTCGATGGCGACGCGCGCCCCCGGCAACGACCCCTCGACCAGCTCGATGATGCCGCGCAGCACGTCGGTCAGCGGGGCCCGTCGGGCGATGCTGGTCAGCACCCTGGCCTCGGCGGCCAGCACGTCGGCATGGCGCTGGCGCTCGGTGACGTCGCGCAGGTAGACGACGACGCCGCCGACGGCCGCGTTGTCGAGGCAGTTCGAAAAGACCGCCTCCATCGTCCGCCACGAGCGGTTCTGGTGGGCCATGCGGAACTCAACCGGGCCGGAGATGCCGGGGCGGGCCAGCGCCACGGTGATCGAGCCGACGACCAGCGGCATGTCGTCGAGGTGGATGAGCTCGACGGCCTGGATCGCGGTGGGGTGGTCGTAACCAAGGACCTGCTGCAGGGCGGGGCTGAGCCAGGCGACCCTGCCGTCGGGGTCGAGCACGGCGACCGAGTCCGACGCGTCGCGCAACAGCCACTCGAACTGCCGCTCGGCCGGAATGCTCACATACGTGCGACGGGCGGCAAGCTCGGCCATGACGAGCCCGGCCATCGCATTCAGCAACTCCACCTGGATGGGCGGGAAGGCCCGGGCCTGGTGGTCGGCCACGATCACCGCGCCGATGACCTCGCCGTCGGGCGTGCGGATCGGCGCCCCGGCCCAGGCCGCGACGGGCAGCGGGCTGGGGATGAAGTGGTCGGCGTGTTCGGTGTCGGGGACGACCACGGTGGCCCCGTCCAGCACGTCGTCGACCCGCGCCCACGTCCGGGGCAGGTGGTCGAGGCGGTGGCCGACGCCGGGGGCGAGCCGCAGCCTGCACCCCTCGACCAGGCCGACGGCGGCGATGGGCACGTCGAGGAAATGGGCGAGGACTCTGGCCGCTCCGATCAGGCCCGCGTGGGCAGCCGGGTCCGCGGGCCGGTACCGAGCGGCCGCCCGCTTCCTCCGCTGCTCGACATCGGGATATGCCCCCACTCGCAGCTCCTCGCTGGATTCCCCCAAAACGGACAGCATGATGACATACATGTCAGTTGGGAGAAAAGCGTCTGAGTGGTGTATTGCACACTCTGGGCGCGAAGTACACCCCCCTTTTGGGGGTTCTAGGGACAATCCACAGCAACAGGTGCTGTGGATTGTCGGCGGGTAGGGTCGGCAGGCGTGGTACATCGGGCTCTGGCAGCGGCGGCGGCGCTGGTCGCGTTGGCGTTCGCGCTGAGCACCTTCGAGCGCTGGCTGCTGCGCCGGCGCCGCCACGACCTGGCCTGGTCGGTCGCCCTCGTGCTGTTCGCGCTGGCCGCGGGCGGCCTGGGGGCCGGCGTCGGCGTGGGCTGGTCCGACCCCGTGTTCCGCTGGTTCTACTTCTTCGGCGCCATCGCCAACGTGCCGGTCCTCGCCCTCGGCACCGTGTACCTGCTGCGGGGGCAGCGGCGGGGCGACCGGTGGGCCGCCGCGGTGGCGCTGGCCGTGGCGTTCGCAGGCGGGGTGGTGGCGGTGGCGCCCTTCGCCCAGCCGATCGACCGGGCCGCGCTGATCCCGCAGGGCTCCGACGTGTTCGGCGTGCTGCCCCGGGTGCTGGCCGCGGTGGCGTCGGCAGGCGGGGCGCTGGTGATCTTCCTGGGCGCGGCATGGAGCGCGCTGCGCTTCCGTCGCGTCGCACGACGCATGGTGGCGGCCAACGTGCTGATTGCGCTGGGCACCGCGATCCTGTCGGCCAGCGGCCTGCTGAACTCGGTGGCCGACGAGATGACCGGCTTCGCCATCACCCTCGTGGCCGGCATCAGCGTGCTGTTCGCCGGGTTCTTGGTGGCGACTACGCCGAGCGCAGCTCCCGGCGCAGCAGCTTCCCCGCCAGCCCATGCGGGAGCTGCGGCACGAAGCTGACCTGCGTCGGCGTCTTGTAGCGAGCGAGGCAGCCGGCGGCGAACTCGGTCACGTCCTGCTCGCTGAGCTCGGCGCCGTCCTTTTTGACCACGAACGCCTTGACCGCCTCGCCGCTGGCGGCCGGCACGCCGACCACCGCCACCTCGGTGACGCCGGGGAGCTGGAGCAGCGCCTCTTCGACCTCGACCGGATAGACGTTGAACCCGTTGACGATGATCAGGTCCTTGGCCCGGTCGACGATCCAGAGGTGGCCGGTGTCGTCGGCCACCCCGATGTCGCCGGTCTTGAGCCAGCCGTCGGAGGTGAGGACCGCGGCGGTGGCGTCGGCGTCCTGCCAGTAGCCCTGGAACACGTTGGCCCCGCGCACCCAGATCTCGCCGTCGTCGCCGACCAGCGCGTCCTCGCCCTCCTCATCGATGAGGCGGACCTCGACGCCGGGCAGCGGCACGCCGATCGAGCCGGGCCGGGGCGGCTCGTCGATGAGGCTCGACGTCACGACCGGCGAGGCCTCGGTCAAGCCGTAGCCCTGGTGCACGGGGATGCCGAACCGGCGGGTGAAGGCGGCCGCCACCTCGTCGGGCAACGGCGCCGCGCCCGACGTGGCCAGGCGCACGGAGGCGAACGAGTCGCCGGGGGCGTCGTCGTCGGGCAAGTTGGCCCAGGCGTTGTACATCGGCGGGGCGCCGGCGACGAGGGTGACCCGCTGGTCCCTGATGAGGGCGAGGGTGCGGCGGGGCTCGAAGCGGGCGTCGAGGGCGACCGAGCCGCCGACCATCAGCATGAGGCCGAGCACCACGTTCAGCCCGAAGATGTGGAACAGCGGGAGGATGCCGAGGCTGACGTCGCCGGGGACGACGGCCCGGCCCGGATGCTGCTGGACCTGGCGCAGGTTCGACAGCAGGTTGCCGTGGCTGAGCATCGCCGCTTTGGGCGAGCCCGCGGTGCCGGCGGTGAAGATCAGCACGGCGAGGTCGTCGTCGGCCGTGTCGAGCTGGGGCGCGGGCGGGGCGTCGGCGGCCAGGTCGTCGACCAGGGCGAGCGCCGGCCGGCTGGCGAGCAGCCCGTCCACCGCGGCCCGGCCTGCCCCGCTGCCGACCACGACTGCTTTGGCGCCGACCGCGTCGACCTCGCGCTCGAGCTCGGCGGCCGGGCTGGTCGGGTTCAGCGGCACCGCGACGGCGCCGAGGCCCAGGGTGGCCAGGTAGCCGATGACGAAGAGGGGGTCGTTCTCGGCCACCAGGGCGACTCGGTCGCCGGGGCCGATGCCCTTGGCCGCGAGCACGCCGCGGGCGGCGGCGACGGACTGGCGGAGCTGGCCGTAGGTGACCACGCCGTCGGCGGTGCGGAGGGCGGCGGCGTCATCAGGGTGTGCGTCGATCAGTGCGGCCAGGTTCACCCCGTCATTCCATCACGGGGGGATGCCGGTCGGCACGTTGGGTCTTAACGATTTCCTGGCTCAAGGGGTTTCTGAATTCGGACGACGAACTAGTCCACATGCGCCGCCTTGTCCTCCTCACTGCCGCAGCGGTCTTGAGCCTGCTGGCCCCGGTGGTCGTGGCGGGCGCGGCGTCGGCGGCCGGCAGCGGGTCGACCGCTTCCATGGAGTCCGACTTCGTCTCCCGCCTGAATGCGCTGCGGGCCTCGAAGGGCCTGGCGCCGCTGACGGTCGATGGCGAATTGACCGGGATCGCCCGTCGCTGGGCCGGGAAAATGGCCTCAGAGGGGCAGATTTCGCACAATCCCAACTTCCCCAACGAGGTCAAGCAGAACTGGGTGAAGCTCGGCGAGAACGTGGGCACCGGTCCGGACGTGAAGTCGATCCACGACGCCTTCGTGGCCTCGCAGACCCACTACAAGAACATGATCGACCCCGCCTTCACCCGCATCGGGGTTGGAGTGGTCACCGGTCCGAATGGCGCCATTTACACCGCCCACCAGTTCATGCGGCTGGCCTCGGACGATGCGCCTGCGGTCGGGTCTGGCTCTGGTTCGGGTGCGGGTGCGGCGCCGGCGGCCTCGAAGCCCGCGGCCCGGCCTGCTGCCCGCCCGGCTGCGTCGACTGCCCGCAAGCCTGCGGCGGCCAAGCCCGCGGCGGCCCCGGCGGCGGCGCCGAAGCCGGTCGTGGTGCCGGTGCGGATCGCGCTGTCGCTCGAGCAGTCGCAGGGCCGAGGCCTCTAACCCGCTCTCGCCGCTTCGCTTCACCGAACTCTGAACGCTTACGCGCGTTGGGCGCGCGCAGGCGTTCAAAGTTCGGGGAAGTCGGGCTCTAGCTGAGCACGAGGAACTGGATCAGCCCGGCGGCCAGGATGGCCAGCAGCAGGATGGCCAGGGCGATGGTGGTTCCGGGACGCACGAACGCCAGGCTATTCGGGCGGGGCGTCCAGTGAGACGGCGTCGCCGGGGCGCAGACGCAACTCCTGGGCCGCCGATCGCCGTTCGAGGGCGATGCTGACCAGCCCGTAGGAGTCCACGATCAGCCCGATCTCGCCCGTCTTCAGGTCGCCGTAGGTGAAGGCCCGGCGGGCGGTGCGGGACTGCTCGCCCCAGCGGAGCCGGACGCGGTCGCCGTAGTGGGCGATCTCGTCGGGGTCGACGTTGAGCTGGGCGTTGCCGAACCGGTCGATCCAGAGGATCTCGCCGACGAGGGTCTCGCCCTCCTGGCGGGCCAGCGGGACCATGCCGGGCGTGAGGCTGAACGGGTCCACCGGCTCGCCGAACAGGTCGAGCTCGACGCCATTGGCCAGATGGGCGGCCACGGGAGCGAAGACGTCGCGGCCGGCGAAGGTCGGCCCTGGAGAGGCCAGGTGGTACTCCTCGTTGGTCAGCTCCACGCAGCGACGGGCGCCGCCCACCATCGAGACCGCCGCGGCCAGCAGGCCGTTGTCGGGCCCGACGAAGACCAGCCCGTTTTCCTCGGCCTCCACCGCCACCGCCCGCCTGCTCGTGCCCACGCCCGGGTCGACCACGGCCAGCACGACGCCAGGGGCCAGGTACTGAGCGGCCCGGGCCAGGGCCAGGCCGCCGGCTCGGATGTCGTGGGCGGCCACGTCGTGGGTGATGTCGACGACGGCAACGTGCGGGGCGACCTGGCGGACCACCGACTTCACGACCCCGACGAACTCGTCAGCCAGGCCGTAGTCCGAAAGAAACGAGATGGTCTCCGAGCGCGCCACGGAGGGACGCTACCCGCGTCCCTCCGCGTACTCGGCCTTCGGTCGTGTCGTGGTCAGCCGGCTTCGGTGTAGCGGTCTGCCAGGTACTTGTCGACGTCGTCCTCCCGCAGCCGGTAGGACTTCCCGACTCGGACCGCGGCCAGTTCGCCCGCGTTGATGAGCCGGTAGACCGTCATGTTCGACACCCTGAGCAGCGCTGCGACCTCGGCCACCGTGAGGAACCGGGCCTTCGCATGCTGTTGCGACAGTGGAATCACCCCTCTCCGCCTGAGGGGACTGTAAACGAATGTGGTCGCTGAGTGAAGAGTGAAGCTTGCTGCGGCGAGCAGGCGAGCTAGCGGCCGAGGTCCCGAGAGCGCTCGGTGGCGGCCATGACCGCCTCGATGAAGGCCGATCGGGCCTTGTGGCGCTCCAGGACCCGAAGGCCGGCCGCGGTGGTCCCGCCGGGGCTGGTGACGGCGGCTCTGAGGGTTTCGGGGGAATCGCCCGACTCGGCAAGCAGGCGAGCCGCCCCGAGCAGGGTCTGGATGGCCAGGGTCTGGCTGGTCTCCCTGGGCAGGCCGGCCAGCACGCCGCCTTCGATCAGGGCCTCGGCCACGAGGAACACGTAGGCGGGGCCGGAGCCGGACAGGCCGGTGACCGCGTCGAGCAGGTGCTCGGGCAGGGTGACGACCGTGCCGACCGCTTGGAGGATGTCGGTGGCCCAGGCCAGGTCGTCGGCGTCGGCGTGGGTGCCGGGGGCGATGGCGGCGGCGCCCGCCCCGACCAGGGCAGGCGTGTTGGGCATGGCCCGCACCACGGCGGTGTCGGCCGGTAACCAGCCTTCCAAGTTGGCGATGGTGACGCCGGCGGCGATCGACAGGACCCGGGCGGACTGGACCTGCTTGCAGGCGGCCTCGACGTCGCCCGGCTTGGTGGCGAGCACGACGCCGTCGGCGGGGCCGGCGTTGTC
>Ga0190267_10000256_pt1 | contig 11754 bp, 13 predicted proteins | sample Popmic239T_FD_140332 | JGI IMG/M metagenome (GOLD analysis project Ga0190267, IMG submission 140332) | Populus adjacent soil microbial communities from riparian zone of Oak Creek, Arizona, USA - 239 T | ecosystem: Environmental > Terrestrial > Soil > Riparian zone | place: USA: Arizona... | reverse complement strand
GGACGAAGGCCTCGGCGATCTCCAGGCCGATGTAGCCGCCGCCCACCACGACGACGTGCTTGACCGCGCCCTTCTGCGCGTCGTCGAGCAGTTCGGCGGCGTCTTCGAGGGTCTGCACGCCGTGCACGTGGGCGTCGGCCATGCCGGGCAGGTCGGGCCGGATCGGGACCGCGCCCATGCCGAGGTGCAGCAGGTCGAAGTCGAGGGCGTAGGTGGTGGCGGTGGCCTCGGTGGTGCGGTCGCGGACTTCGAGGCGACGGGTGTCGAGGTCGATGCCCACGACCTCGTGCTCGGTGCGCACGTCAATGTTGCTCATGGCCCGGTGCTCCTCGGGGCTGCGGACCACGAGGTCGTCGAAGGCGACGTCGCCGCCGACCACGTACGGGATGCCGCAGGCGCTGTAGCTCGTCCACCGGCCCTTCTCCAGGGCGATGATCTCGAGGTCGGGACGGCGGCGTCGGGCTTGGGTGGCGGCGCCCATGCCGCCTGCGTCCCCGCCGATCACGACGAGGCGTTCGGCCATGTCTGGGACAATAGGCCCCGTGCCTGAGCGATCCGACTGCCGCCACTACGCCGAGCGGACCACGGCCGGCGGCGAGCGCATCCAGCGGTGTCGGCTCGACGCGGCCGACCTCGACCCGTTCGGGTGCCCGGAGGGGTGCTTGTTCTTCGAGGAGCGGAAGATCTCCGACGCGGGCTGGACGGTGGAGCGCCGCCCCGACGACCGATAGGGCTCGGGCCGTTCGTGTTGGAGTTGGGGCTGTTCGACGAGGTGGGCGAGGTGGTGCGGGGGCTGCTGCCGCCGGCCCTGCGGCCCGGGCTCCAGTGCCGGGCCCAGCGGTATGGCGTGAAGGTGTGGTTCGAAGCGGCCGCCGACGTGGCGGGCAAGCCGGCCAAGGCGCACTACGAGGCGCAGGTGATCTCCAAGAAGGGGGTCGTGGGGGCCAAGGTGCTCGGGCTGGAGATCGGGTTCCACGCCGAGTACCCGGACGCGGCGCGCAACGACTCGCTGCTGGCCCGGTTGACGGCGGCGAAGGCGGAGCGCACGTGGCGGGAGGCGCTGGGCCCGGAGGCGGTGGCGGGGCCGTTCCTCGGGCGGGCGGACACGTGGCGGCGGGTCTCGGAGACCTGGGCCGACCCGGACCTGAGCGACCCCGAGCTGGCCATGGAGGTCGGCGCCCGCCTCACCGACTACATCTGCGCCCTCGAACCCCACCTCCGCTGACGCTGGGGGCGGCGGCGGCGGCGGTCGGCGGTCGGCGGTCGGCGGGTTTCTTTGAACGCTGAGCCCGCCGGAGGCGGGCCAGCCGTTCAAAGTTGCCCGCGCCGGCCCGGCCGTCGAACCGGTCTGGGTGCCGTGTGCAACCGCCGCGGTTGTTGCCGGCACCCAGACGTCCCGGCGCCGGCGGTGCGGCATCCCGTCTGGGTGCCGTTCTGTCGAGCCGCCCGCCCAAACGGCACCCAGACGGCCCGGCGGCGGGTTCTTTGAACGCTGACCGACGTATAGCGCGGGCAGGCGTTCAAAGTTCGGCGAGAACGGCCAACGGCCGGGGCGCGGCGGCGGGTTCTTTGAACGCTGAGCCCGCCGGAGGCGGGCCAGGCGTTCAAAGTTCGGTGAGGAGGGTGGGGAGGGAGGCGAAGAACTTGCTTCGGGGCAGGACGGTCTGGCAGCCGGCCGCGGTGGCCGCCTCCAGCAGCGAGCGGTCGACGTGGCTGCCGAACCCGATCGTGCGGACCCCGTCCGGCAGCAGCGCCAGCGCCTCGAGCACCCCAGCCCGGGACAGGTCGACGACGACGAGGTCGCCCGGCGCCACGCACGACGCCAAGCCCCCCGGCGACGCCACGAACGACGCCCGGTCGCCGAACTTGGACCGGTCCATCAGATCCGGCGCGTAGGCCCACACCGTCACGAGTGCGCCCGCCGGTGCTCCATCGCCCGCGCCGCGCCCCACACCAGGGCCAGCTCGCCCAACTCCGGCGACACGTCGGCAAACGAGGCGGGCATGAGGTTGTAGACGTCGTCGGGAAAGCGGTCCTCGGCAAACCCATCGCGCTCGACCGGTGGCACGCCCGCCGCCTGCAACACCGCTGTCGGGAACCGGACCGCCTCGCGCAGCACCTGCAACGGCGTGCGCCCGGCCAACTCCCGGATCGACGCCGCCACCCACCGGCCCGCCTCGGCAGCCACATCGCCCAGCACCACCGCACCAGCACCAGCACCAGCACCAGCACCAGCACCAGCGCCCGAACCAGCGCCTGACCGCGACCGCACGCACCGCTCCACCCAACCGGGCACGTCGCGCGCCGCGGCGACGGCCAGCGCCTCGGTCGCCTCAGCCAGCACGCTGGGCCTGCGCCGCCCGCAGCAGCGCGGGCGGGATCTCCTCGATCGTGCACGACGCCCGCAGCTCGCCGTCTTCCACCTCGACCTTGTCCACCGAGCAGCTCACCAGCCGAGTCCGCGGGATCGGGACGTTGAGCGACGGCAGGCCGGCGACCGTCAGCCGCACCGACCCCTCGGCCGTGGCCTCCGGCACCGCGGACACCGCCTGGCCCCGCACCGTCACCGTCACCCGCCCGCCCGAGATCTCGACCGGCATCTTGATGGCGGCGCCCAAGTCGGCGGCGGTGAAGCCCATCGTGATGGTGCCCTTGTTGATCGAGCGCACCTCGGCCTCGCCCCCGAACAGCTTGCTCCGCTCGAGCGTCACGTCGTCCAACGTGATCGACACCCGTGAGAACTTCAGCGACTGGGACTGCACGTCGCGCAGCCGCAGCTCCAAGTCCCCGGCGTCGCCGAACGCCAGCAGCTTGCCGATGAACGGGAACGAGTCGATGTCCGCGGTGGCGCTGGCCGACGCGCCCGCCTCCGCCCGGGCCCTCGACTCGATCTGCGACTCGGCCCAGCCCTTGGCCATGACGTCGGCGCCGCCCAGCAGCGCGAGGAACACGCCCAACAAGATGTACTTCTTCACCGGGCCCTCAGCCCTCGACCACGTCGCCGAGCCGGTCCACCTGCACGCCCAGCTCCCGCAGCCAGGCGATGGCGGCGTCGACGGCGGCCTCGGCGCCGTCGAGCTCGCACACGATCCAACCCACGTGCTCCTCGACGTTGGCCCGGCGGATGTTCGGCAGCACGTCGAACTCCCGGACCATGCGCGCGATCACCGGCTCCCTGATCAAGTTCTCGGGGAACGTGAGCTTCACCCTGACGTCGTTCATCAATCCCCCAAGGCCTGGTTGAGGTTGCCGGACCGAAAGCCTTCCAAATCCAGCGTCACATAGCGATATCCGGCCGCTTTCACCGCGGCCACGATGTCCTCCCGGCGCGCCACGGCCGCCGCCAACTCGCCCGCCTCGACCTCGATCCTGGCCAGGTCGCCGTAGTGGCGCACCCGCACCTGTCGCAGCCCCAACGAGCGCAGGCCCGATTCCGCCGCCGCCACCGACGACAGCACGCCGAAGGTCACCGGCGTCCCATACGGCACCCGCGACGCCAAGCACGCGGCGGCAGGCTTGTCCCACGTCCGCAGCCCCAGCTCCCGCGAGGCGGCCCGCACGTCGGACTTCGTGAAGCCGGCGTCGACCAACGGGAAGACCGCGCCCCGCTCGGCTGCGGCCCGCTGGCCCGGGCGGTGGTCGCCCAAGTCGTCCACGTTCACCCCGAGCGCGACCACGCCGTCGAAGCCGGCCAGCGCGTCCATCAGCGAGGTCTTGCAGTGGTAGCAGCGCTCGCCGTCGTTGGCCGAGTAGGCGGGGTCGGCCAACTCGTCGGTGAACACGGCCGACCAGCGCAGCCCCCACTCGCGCGCCAGCGCCTCGCAGTCGGCCCGCTCCTCCGGCGCCAACGAGGGCGACACCGCCGTCACCGCCAAGGCCCGCCCCGGGCCGAGCACTTCGTTCGCCATCCACGCCAGGAAGGCCGAGTCGGCCCCGCCGCTGAAGGCCACCACGACCGAGTCCAACGCCGACAAGCGGTCGCGCAACAGGCCCAGATCACCCATCGACGACCTCGATCCGGATGCGCTTGTTGCCCTTGCCCTTCGACTCGGTCTTGACGACGCGGACCCGCCCGACCTCGGCCGTGGTGCGCACGTGGGTGCCGCCGTCAGCCTGCTTGTCGAGCCCGACGATGTCGACGACGCGGATCTCCGACACCGACTCCGGGATCATGTTGACCTTGGTGCGGATCAGGTCCTCGTCCTCGACGGCGACGTCTCGCGGGAGGAACGACACCTCGATGGGCCGATCGGCGGCCAGCTCCTCGTTGACCCGCTGCTCGACCACCGCGCCGAAGCCCTCCGGCAGCGGGTCGAACTCGAAGTCCATGCGGGCGGCCAGCGGCTCCATGTTCCCGCCGGTGACGCTCTTGCCCCACTCGTTCCAGATGACCCCGCACAACACGTGCAGCGCGGTGTGGGTCCGCATCAGCCGATGGCGGCGGTCCCAGTCGATGACGCCGTGCACGGTGTCGCCGACCGCGAACGGCGTCGAGCCGCCGGCGTCCACGGTGTGCCAGACGAGCGGCCCTTCCTTGCGGACGTCGGTGACGACGGCGCCGTTCAGCGTGCCGGTGTCATGTGGTTGGCCGCCGCCGGTTGGGTAGAAGGCGGTCGCATCGAGGGCGACGGCGCCGTCACGCACGTCGACGACACGGGCGTCGAACTCTCGAAGGTACGCATCGCGGAGATAGAGGAGATCAGTCACGGTGAACTCTGATTCTGCCCGAGTGTGCCTATGCTGCGGCCAACTTCGGCGAGACAGGAGAAGAACCAGATGAAGCGATCCAGGTTCCGCCTGGCGGGCCTCCTGGCAGTTTTGTTGCTTGTTGCCTTGGGCTTTGCGGGCTGCGGCGACGACGAGGAGACCCCCACCAATGCCGGGGGCGACGATGGCGGTGCCAAGAAGGCGGTGACGCTTGCGTACGTCGGGCCACTGACCGGTGAGGCGGCAAACCTCGGCATCAACATCCGCAACGGCGCCAAGACGGCGATCGAGGAGTACAACAAGAAGGCCGACGGCAAGTACACGATCACCCTCAAGGAGTTCGACACCGAGGGCGATCCGGCCAAGGCCACCACGGTGAAGGACCAGTACATCGCCGACACCTCGATCATCGGCATCATCGGCCCCGCCTTCTCGGGCGAGACCAAGGCCGTCATCCCTGAGCTGCAGGCTGCGGGCCTGGTGATGATCAGCGCCTCGGCCACCAACAAGGACCTGCCCACGATCGTGGCGGGCTCGACGGTGTTCCACCGCGTGATCGCCGACGACACCTTCCAGGGCAAGGGCATCGGCGAGTACATCGTCGACAAGCTGTCGGCCAAGTCGCTCGTCGTCATCGACGACAACAGCGAGTACGGCAAGGGCCTCGCCGACGACACGATCAAGGCAGTCCAGGCCAAGGGCGGCAAGGCGGCCAAGCGCGTCTCGCTCGACCCGAAGGCCGCTGACTTCTCGGCTGCCGTCAACGACGCCAAGTCGGCCACCCCCGACGTCATCTTCTACTCCGGCTACTACCAAGAGGCAGGCCGGTTGAAGAAGCAGCTCACCGACGCCGGCGTCACCGCCAAGTTCATCTCGGGCGACGGCTCCCTGGACCCCGGCTTCATCGAGGCTGCGGGTGCCGCGGCCGCCGAGGGCGCCCTGCTGTCGTGCCCGTGCAACCTGGCCACTGAGACGTCGACCGGCAAGCTGGGCGACTTCTACAAGTCGTACATCGCCGTCAACGGCGGCAAGGGCCCCGGCACCTACTCGCCCGAGGCCTATGACGTGGCCAACATCTTCATCAAGGGCATCGAGGCAGGGAACACCGATCGCGCCGGCCTCTTGAACTTCGTGGAGAAGGACCTCGGCACCTACGAGGGCATCTCGAAGACGGTCGAGTTCGAGGACAACGGGAACATCAAGACCCCGCAGCTGTTCGTCTTCGTGGTCAAGGGCGGCAAGATCACTGCGACGGAGTCCTAGTCCGTCCGATCCGGCCGTCAGGCATCGCAACCGCTGTTCGCGGGTAGGCAGGGGGCGCCGCAGGCGCCCCCTGCCTCATGTCCGAGGAGGTCCTATTCCCTTTGTGCCTGGACTGCTTCACCGACCAGTTCTGGCCTCAAACCATTGACGGGCTCACCGTCGGCGCCGTCTACGCGCTGATCGCGCTGGGGTACACGCTCGTCTACGGCGTTCTTCGCCTGATCAACTTCGCCCACTCCGAGATCTTCATGATCGGCGTGTTCGCGTCGTTGTTCTCGATGCATGCCATGGGCATCGACCGCAACGACCCCGCCAAGGCCGGGCTGGCCCTGGTCGTGGTGCTGGTGGTGTCCACCGCCGCGGCCATGCTCGCCTCCGGCCTGTCCGCGGTGGTCATGGAGCGCATCGCCTACCGACCACTCAGGCGGAGGAACGCGCCCCGGCTGTCGGCGCTGATCACCGCCATCGGCATCTCGCTGTTCCTTCAGGAGCTGTTCGCCCTGCGGTACGGGCGCAACCTCCTCGGCTTCCCGCGGGTGATGGACAAGCCCACGCTGGTGGACTTCAACGGGGCGATCATCCGACCCGACAAGATCCTGATCTTCGTCTCGGCCATCGCGCTGATGATCGCCCTCGACCGTTTCGTGGCGAAGTCGAAGATGGGGCGCGGCATCCGGGCCACCGCGCAGGACGCCGAGACCGCTGCGTTGATGGGCGTCAACATCGACCGCGTCGTCGTGCTGACCTTCCTGCTGGGCGGACTGCTGGCGGGCGCGGCCGGTGCGCTGTACGGGCTGTTCTTCGAGTTCGCCAAGTACAACATCGGGTTCCTCCCCGGCATCAAGGCGTTCACCGCCGCGGTGCTCGGCGGCATCGGCAACATCAAGGGCGCGCTGCTCGGCGGGCTCACGCTCGGGGTGTTGGAGAACTGGGGATCGGCCGTGTTGGGCGGGAGGTGGAAGGACGTGTTCGCCTTCGCGGTGCTCGTCGTCGTGCTGATGTTCCGGCCCACCGGCATCCTCGGTGAGGCGCTCGGAAAGGCACGGGCATGAGCGGCATGCCGTGGGCGCGGAGCGTGCGGTCGACCCTGCGGCGGTACTCGCCGGTCGAATTCGTCGGCCGGTTGTGGGAGCGGCAGAACAACATCACCAAGCTGTTCGTCTGCATCCTGCTGTTTGCCTTCGCGGCGTGGTTCCCGCTGACGCTCGAGCTGAAGTGGCAGGGCGTGCTGTTCTTCCCCGTCGCCGTCTACATCCTGTTGGCGCTGGGACTGAACATCGTCGTCGGGCAAGCGGGCCTGCTCGACCTCGGGTACGTGGCGTTCTACGCGGTCGGCGCGTACACCGCGGCCAAGCTCACCACGACGTCGGAGTGGTCGATGTGGCAGGTGCTGCCGATCTCGATCGCGATGGCGATGCTGGCGGGCGTGCTGCTGGGCGGGCCGACGCTGCGGCTGCGGGGCGACTACCTCGCCATCGTGACGCTGGGCTTCGGCGAGATCGTCCGCATCGTCGCCCAGAACACCGGGGCGCTGGGCGAGAGCCGGGGCATCACGGGCATCCCGCATCCCAGCAACGTCGGCGGGCTCGAGTTCCTGTTCGACCCGGTGCCGTACTACCACCTCACGCTGGCCGCCATCGTCGTCACGATCCTGATGAAGGTGCGGCTCAACCGGTCGCGGATCGGGCGAGGCTGGATCGCCATTCGGGAGGACGAGGACGCCGCCGAGGTGATGGGCGTGCCGACCTTCAAGCTCAAGCTCTGGGCGTTCGCAGTGGGCGCCGCCGTCGGCGGGCTGGCCGGGTGGATCTATGCCGGCAAGACCAGCTTCATCAGCCCCGACAACTTCCCGTTCTTCCTCTCGGTGCTGATCCTCGCCGCGGTGGTGTTGGGCGGCATGGGGTCGATCCCCGGCGTGATCGCAGGCGCGTTCCTGATCGCGTTCATCCCCGAGTGGCTTCGTGGGATCCCGGCGGGCAAGGACGTGTTGGACGTGCTGAACAAGGCGATCGGCGGGCACGCCAGCGACATCAACGAGTACCGCCAGTTCCTGTTCGGCTTGGCCTTGGTCCTCGTGATGATCTTCCGGCCCCAAGGCCTGTTGCCGTCTCGCCGGCGCGCCGCCGAGTTGCACGAGGCCACGTCGCCCGAGGGCATGGGCGCGGTGGTGGTCGAGCAGACCTCGGGGGAGCCGGAGGCCGAGCTCGGCGTCGACCAGCTCTTGGGCGGCGAGGAGGCATCGGTGCCGATCGAGGCCATCGAGGAGCCGGCCGAGGTGAAGGCGGCCGAGTTCGGCGAGACGGTGCTCGAACTCCAGAACGTGAAGATGGTGTTCGGCGGCGTCACCGCCTTGAACGACGTGTCGCTGGCCGTGCGGCAGGGTCAGATCTTCGGGATCATCGGGCCGAACGGCGCCGGCAAGACCACGCTGTTCAACTGCGTGACCGGCGTGTTCCGGGCCACCGACGGCGACATCCTGCTGGACGGAAAGTCGATCATCGGCAAGCGCCCGCACCTGATCTGCCGGGCGGGGGTGGCCCGGACCTTCCAGAACATCCGGCTGTTCCCGGACATGACCGCGCTGGAGAACGTGTTGGTGGGCACCGATGCCGATCACCACGCGTCGGTGCCTGGCGTCTTGGCCGGCACGCCGCGGTACTACCGGGAGGAGCGGCACGGCCGGACCGAGGCGGAGCGGCTGCTGGAGTTCGTCGGCGTGCACCACCGGGCCGACGACGCCGCCCGCAACCTGCCGTACGGCGACCAGCGGCGGCTGGAGATCGCCAGGGCCATGGCGACGCGGGCGCGGGTGCTGTTGTTGGACGAGCCCGCCGCCGGCATGAACCCGTCGGAGAAGCAGGACCTGGTCCAGTTGATCCGCAACATCCGAGCCGTGGGGCTGACCGTCGTGCTGATCGAGCACGACATGAGCCTTGTCATGCAGGTCTGCGACGAGATCGCCGTGCTGGACTTCGGCGAGAAGATCGCCCAAGGCGTGCCCGCCGACATCCAGAGCGATGAGCGCGTCATCCAGGCGTACTTGGGAGTGCCCGCCGATGCTTCTTGAACTGAACGACGTCCACGTCCACTACGGCAAGGTCGAGGCGCTGAAGGGCATCTCGTGCACGGTCGACGAGGGCGAGATCGTCACGCTGATCGGGGCCAACGGGGCGGGCAAGACCACGACGCTGAAGACGATCTCGGGTGTGCGGCCGGTGTCGTCGGGGTCGATCACCTTCGAGGGCGAGTCGATCGTCGGGGTGCCTGCCCACAAGCTGGTCGAGCGGGGGCTGTGCCAGGCGCCGGAGGGGCGGGGGATCTTCCCCGGCATGTCGGTGATCGAGAACCTGGAGATGGGCGCCTTCGCCCGGGGTAAGCCGTCGACCGAGGACTACGACCGGGTCTTCGACTTGTTCCCCCGGCTGCTGGAGCGGCGGTCGCAGGCGGGCGGCACGCTGTCGGGCGGCGAGCAGCAGATGCTGGCCATCGGGCGGGCGCTGATGGCGCGGCCGAAGGTGCTGCTGCTGGACGAGCCGTCGATGGGCCTGGCGCCGATGCTGGTGGCGCAGATCTTCAAGATCATCACCGAGATCAACCAGCAGGGCACGACGATCCTGTTGGTCGAGCAGAACGCCTCGCAGGCCTTGCAGCGAGCGCATCGGGCGTACGTGCTCGAGACCGGCCGGGTGGTGAAGTCGGCGCCGGCCAGGGACCTGCTCAACGACGAGGCCGTCAAAGCCGCCTACCTCGGCGGCAGCGTCACCACCTAACCCCGGCGCCCGTCGGCCTGGACGAACTTTGAACGCGCCGCCCGCCTCTAGCGGGCCAGGCGTTCAAAGTTCGGTGGAGCGGGGGTTCTTTGAACGGCTGGCGGCGGTATGCGCGGGTCAGCGTTCAAAGTTGGCGCTGATCGGGGGGTCCCCTGCGCAGCCCCGCCACGCACCGTGCCCGTCCCGGCGCCCCGCCTGGACTCTGGAGGACATAGGTACCGCATAGGTGTAGCTATGTCCTCCAGAGTGCGGGCGGTCGGTGGAGCGGGCGTTCAAAGTTTGGGTGTCAGCCGGGCGGGAGGAGGGTGGCGAGGTCGGCGACCATGCCGGCGTAGAAGGGGCCGAACTCGGCGTAGACGGCCGACGCCTCGTCGAAGCGCATCGTGTAGACGCACTCTTTCAGGTCGTCGGGCGTGACCCCGAACAGCGTGACGCCCCACTCGAAGTCGTCCAGGCCCGTCGAGCCGGTCACGAACTGCAGCACCCGCCCGGCGAACTTCCGCCCCGACGAGCCGTGCTCGTACATCAGCCGCTCGCGCTCCTCGTACGGCTGCATGAACCAGTTCGCCCCCGCCTCGCGCCGCTTCGACATCGGGTAGAAGCAGAACGCCGGCTTCCCCTCCGGCGGCAGCGTCGGGTACAGCCTGGCCTGCAAACGCTCGGCGGGCATGCCCTTGGCGTACTCAGACACCTCGGTCAGCGAGACGTAGCTCGCCGTCACCTCCAGCCCGGCCGCCTGCACCGCCACCTGCAACGCGTGCAGCCGCCACAGGTCCGGCCCCAGCGCCAGGAACCCGAGGTCGGCCTTGTGCCCGAGCACGGCGAAGGTCACGACCTGATGGTCGCCCTCCGACGCCGCCTTGACCGCGGTCTGCACCGCCTCGACATCGACCGCAGCCGCAGCCGCCCGCCCGGCTGGAAGCTTGCAGAACAGGTGGAGCACGCCCCACCCCGTGGAAGGAGACACTGCGTCGGTCACCCGACGGAGTCTACGAGCGGGTGTTGCGGAAAGGCCCAGTCACCTCGTAGGTCGCGCCCAGGACATAGGCCCGCTGCGAGTTCACGTACAGCCGGGTCCCGTCGGGCGAGAACGCCAGCCCGCTGACCTCGGACGCCACGTGCGGCGCGGGCTCGGTGTCGGGCTGCCCGCCGGGCACCACGCCGTCGGTCCCGTGCTGGATGCCGGTCATGCGGAGGAACGGCACCAAGTCGCCCTCCGGCGTCAGCATCACGACCTCCATGTTGCCGCCGTCCTCGGCTGCGAACACGTCCCCCGAGCGTTCCGAGACCAACAGGTTGTCGACGCCGCGCAGGATCGACGAGCCCGACGTGGCCGGGTCGTACAGCACGGTCATCGTGCCCGCCTCAATGTCGTACACCCAGATCCGGCCGTCGCCCTTGGTGGAGACGTAGACCTTGGCGCCGTCGATGTAGCAGCCCTCGCCCCCGTTGAACGCCGTGGCCGTCGGGACCTGCGAACGCACGTCGGTCTGCACGCCCATCGGGTCGTCCACGTGCACCCACTCGACGGCGCCGTCCGGCCCGACCGCAGCCGCGTGCAACTCCCCGTCGGCCAGAGAGCCTGCGCCCCGCCCGGCCGGCGTGAACCGGTAGAAGCGGCCGTCGGGCCGGTCCTCGGTCAGATAGACGTGGCCGCGCCGCGGGTCGACGGTGGCCGCCTCGTGCATGAACCCGCCCATCCACGGCCGCGGCTCGGCCGGCCGCACGCCCCACGGGTCGCACTCCCACACCAGCCCGCGGTCGCCCGAGCTGGCGTCGTACTCCTCGCAGGACAGGTACGTGCCCCAAGGCGTGGCCCCGCCCGCACAGTTCGACCGGGTCCCCTCGAGCACCCAGTAGGCGTCGAGGATCTCACCGGTGGGCGAGAACACGATGGCGGACGCGCCGCCGAACTTCTGGTGCGGGAACGTGTTGCGCCGCTCGGGGGGCGGGTTCTCGCTGTTGGTCACCAGGATCCAGCCGCCGTCTGCAGTCGGGAACGTGGCGCTCCCGT
>Ga0190267_10000255_pt1 | contig 11763 bp, 9 predicted proteins | sample Popmic239T_FD_140332 | JGI IMG/M metagenome (GOLD analysis project Ga0190267, IMG submission 140332) | Populus adjacent soil microbial communities from riparian zone of Oak Creek, Arizona, USA - 239 T | ecosystem: Environmental > Terrestrial > Soil > Riparian zone | place: USA: Arizona... | reverse complement strand
TATGCGGCCATTCTCGGGGGGCAGCCTCCCGGGATGTCGACCTTCGCCGACGGCGTGCGCGCCGCCACGATCACGGCCGCGGTCCTCGAGTCGGCGCAGGATGCGCGCACGGTGACGCTCCCCCATCCGCGGAGGGCAGACGCTATCCTCTCCAGGTGACGGCCTCTCCGCGGTGGACTGGTCAGCCAGCGCTCCGGTCGAGCCGCGCCCTCCCGACGCCCTCTTCACCGACGGTGCTCCGCAGCCGGAACGCCTCGGGCGCCAACTCCATGGCCAGGGCGACAGCAAGACCGCCCGCGATGCCGGAATGCGCGCCGAGCCGCGGCGCGCTGACAGTGAGGCTCCTGGTGGTCACGGGCAGTCCGCGATCGTAGATGACCGATCGCACGGCCGCGAGGAGATGGACCGAGCTGCCGGCCAGATTGCCGCCCAGGACCACGCGCTCCGGGTTGACCAGGTTGATGAGATCCACGATCGCCTGGCCGATGTACTCGCCTGAGAGCTTGACCGCGCGAACCGCCCTGGGGTCCTGCGCTCGGATGAGCCCTAGGAGCGCATCGGACCAGCCGAGCTCAGCTGAATTGATATCCAGTGAAGCGGCCATCGCGAGCATCGAGGCGACGGCGCCGAGGCAGCCCGTGTTGCCGCAGCTGCATTGCACCGGGTCATCCGTCACCCTGACGTGGGCGATCTGGCCTGCGAACCCGTCGGCGCCGATCTCGAGGCTTCCGGATGCCGATACGAGGGCGAGCCCGATTCCCGAACCCACCTTGACATAGGCGAGTGAGCCGCGCGCCGTCGGCTCGACCGACGCCTCTCCGATCGCGCGCAGCGCAACGTCGTGCTCCAGGTGCACGTGACCGCCGATGAGCGCCGACATCCGCTCTGCGAGGGGATAGCCGTCCCATGACGACGACGCCGCATGGGGCGGGAAAATCACCCTTCCGCCCGAGCGATCGACAAACCCTGCGCTGCCGAACACCATGCGGCGCGGCAGTGCGTTCAGTCCCAGCTCCTCGACCATGGCGAGCAGGCGGGCAGCCAGGCGGCAGATGCGCTCGTCTGCCTCCTCGCTGATGAGGAGATGGAGTGACTCCGACGCGAGGAGACGCTGCGAGACATCGAAAACGGCAAGCGTGCAGTGCGCGAAGCCGCAATCTGCGACGAGAATCAGGCAGAGAGACGGATCGATCGCCAGCGTCTCCCCCGGGCGACTACGGCGGCCAGCGCCCTTCTTCCCGATGGTCCGCACGACACCCATCTCGAGCAGGCGATCCACCGACGGTTCGATCATCGTGCGGGACAGACCCGTGGCGCGCGCGAGATCCGCTTTCGACCCGGCCGCCCCGCTCACGATGAGTTGCGCGAGCGTGCTTGCGAGCGCGTCGCGACCGGGGCGAGCGGTGATTGTGCTCGTCGGCAACCTGAGCTGGAACTGCATAGTGGGTAACCCGCTGACGTCGAAGGAGGGGCGTCGACGGCGACGGCCTGTGGAGCCCGCATTCGCGGCCCCACTCGACCGCTGCCGGTCGCCTCTACGAGGATAGTTCGATGCCGAGCCTCTCCCCGCTGAGGTGCGACGACCGTGCTGCGTCAGCCGATGGGGTACTCGACGTAGGCGAATCGGTCGCTGGTGGGCGCCCAGCTGTTGACATTGATGGTGCCCTGGCCGCCGAAGAGGGAGACACGGGTCTCGGCCGCCGTCCAGTCGCCGCCACGGACCAGCCTGATCTCGACGTCCCGATCCTCCGGATGGCCGGTGGTGCCAGGCGGGAAGGTCAGGTAGACGGCCGTGCTGCCGTCGGGCGCCAGGTGCGGGAACCAGTTGACACCGCTATCGAAAGTGAGCTGCTCGAGGTCGGAGCCATCCGGCCGCATGCGGGCGATCTGGGCGTGGCCGGGCTCCTCGCTGAACTGCTCTGTGTTGAAGTAGATCCATTGACCGTCCGGCGAGTACTCGCAGCCATCCGCTGGAGACGAGGTGTCGGTCAGGCGCACGTCGGCCCCGCCCGCAACGGGCACCGTGAAGATGTTGGCCCTCGCCCACAGATTGTCCCCTTCCGGTTCGAGTCCCACATAGGCGAGGGTCTGGCCATCGGGACTGACACCGTGCAGGAAATGCAGGTCGGGTGGACCATCGTTGGTGATCCTCGACACTGCTCCCCCGCTGAGAGAGGCCGAGTAGATATGCCAGTCGTTCGCCGACAGGAAGATCGTCTCGCCGTCCGGGTGCAGCACATGATCGTTGTTCAGCGGGGGGATGCCGTCCAGCCGGATCTGCTCGAGCTCACCCGTCGAGATCTCCAGGCGCCAGAGCAGCCCGTTTCCGTTGAGGATCAGAAAGCGGCCATCCAGTGTCCAGTTCGGAGCCTCCAGCAGCATCTGGTCCGACTCGTACACCAGGACTGGTGGATCGTCCGTTGTGGAGGCGACCATGACGCGACTGATCTGCCCGGTAGCCAATTCCCGATAGTCCATCTCAAGCCTCCGAGCTCATTGTGAGGGCGCCTCGGTCCACCATCTCCAGAACCTCGCCGACGAGGCCATCCTCATCGAAGACGAAGAGGCACCAGATGACGACCAGGGATTGGCCGGGGAAGTCGAGCCCCAGACGGGCGAGCACCTTGGTGGGATCGGCGAATGCATCGATCTCGGCGGCGATGCCGTACGGCGGGCGGGTCTCGAACTTCTCGCGGGTCACCGCTTCCAGGGCGTCGATCCCGGACACCGTGGCTTCGGGCCCGAAGGTCGGAAAGGTCTGCTTGCCATCGGCCCTCCAGAGTGCCACCCAGGCGGGGAGGTTCCGATCACGTTCAGATTGATAGAAGCGTTCCACAGTGGCGACGTTGCGTGCCTGCACGTCATTGAGCATGTGATCTCCTCACTAAGGTGACTCACGCTATTCCGGCTGTGCGTCTGCTTCAACGCCGCGATATCGCCTTATCCCGGCGAAATGGCAGGTCCAGACCGGCCCCGGATCCGCCCGTGACAGCACTCGGAGTGGCTCAGGGCCTACGGCAGGCGCACCCCGGCCATGCCCCCGTCCACAGCAAGGAGCGTGCCCGTCGTCGATGTCGCGGCAGGCGACGCGAGATAGGCGATCGCATGAGCCACCTCGGCGGCCGAGACGAGGCGGCCCATCGGCTGCCGACGGCGAAGGTTCTCCGCCGCGGCATCCCGGTCCGAGGCTGCGTCGAGGAGCCGTGCGACCCATGGCGTATCCGCGGTTCCCGGCATGACGGCGTTGACGCGAATGCCCTCCGTGACGTGATCAGCCGCCATCGCGAGGGTGAGGGTCGCGACCGCTCCCTTGCTCGCTGAATAGAGTGCACGCTGGGGCAGGCCGATGCTGGCGGCCACGGAGCAGGTGTTGACCACCGCGGCCCGGGGCGACCGCCTCAGCTGCGGCAGCGCCGCGCGCGTCACGCGGGCGATGCCGACCACGTTCACATCCAGCACGTGGTGCCACTCCGAGTCATCATTCGCGGCGATATCGCCGACGGCTCCGATGCCCGCATTGTTGATGACGATGTCGATCGCCCCGAACCGGTCGACGACCGCGGCCACCGCGGCGTTCACCTCGTCCGTGCTGGTGACGTCGCACTCCACCCCGAAGTGTGGGTCCTGCACCCCGCTGACGTCCCGATCGAGGACCGCCACGTGCGCTCCACGCTCGGTGAGCAGCTCGGCGGTGGCGGCGCCGAGGCCGCTGGCTCCCCCGGTGACGATGGCGATCGCGCCCGCGAATTCGGTCATGGCTCTCTTCTCTCTCGGCTCGGTGTCCTGGGTGTCGGGGTTCACGCCTGGACCAGACTCTGGCGAGCCGTGCCCAACCCGTCGATCGTCAGCTCGACGACATCGCCGGGGCGCAGGTATGGGGTTCCCGGGAGGCCGAGGGCCACGCCCGCGGGGGTGCCCGTGTTGATCAGATCGCCGGGGTGAAGCACCATGAACTGGGACAGATACCAGACCACGTGGGCGATCGGGAAGATCATGTTGGCCGTGGTGCCGTCCTGGCGCATGATCCCGTTGACAGTCAAGCGCAGGCGGAGCACCTGCGGATCCGCGATCTCATCGGGGGTGACGAGGACAGGACCGAGCGGGTTGAAGGTCTCGCAGCTCTTCCCCTTATCCCACTGTCCGCCGCGCTCGAGCTGGAACTCGCGCTCGGAAACGTCGTGCGAGACGACGTATCCGGCCACGCAGGCCAGCGCCTCCTGAGGGGAGGCCAGGTAGCGGGCCGTACGGCCGATCACGACTCCGAGCTCCACCTCCCAGTCCGTCTTCACCGAACCGCGAGGTATCCGCACCTCGTCGAAGGGGCCGATCACGGTGCTGGGGTCCTTCATGAACACGACCGGTTCGGCGGGCACCTCCGCGTGGGTCTCCTCGGCGTGGTCGCGGTAGTTGAGCCCGATGCAGACGACCTTGCCGGGTCGGGCGATGGGCGGCCCGACGCGACGGTCGCCCGGGTCCGGCAGCGGAGGGAGGCGGCCCGCGGCGAGCGCATCTCGGACACGCTCGACGCCAACGCCCGATAGGAAGGCGCCGTCGATGTCCCGCGTGATCGACGCCAGGTCGTAGGGGATGTCATCCACCACCACCGTCGGGATCTCCTGCCCGGGTTCTCCGAGTCGTGCGAATCTCATATCAGTCCCTCCATCGGGATGCGATAGAACCGGACGGCGGTGCCGCCGCAGATCTCGAACCGTTCGGCAGCGGCGAGTCCGGCGATGACGAGCCGGAATGCCTCCCACGCCCGTTCATAGCCCCCGGCGCGGGTCACCATCGGCCAGTCGCCCCCGAACATCAGGCGGCGCGGTCCGAACAGCTCGACGGCATCCTCGACGAACGGCCGGACCGAATCGACAGTCCATGAGGCGGGGTCCCCGACGGTGGGATGCAGCCCCGAGATCTTGGCGTGCGTCAGTGGGTTGGCGGCGCCCGCGGCGAGCAGCGTGCGCCAGCGCTTGCGGTCGTCCGCCGAGCCGCCGATCGGAGGCTTGCCGAGATGGTCGATGACGATCCGGAGGTCCGGGTGTCTGCGCCCGATGCCCGGCAGCTCTCCGAGGGCATCCGGTCCCGCTGTCACGAAATCGAGGGTGAGGTCCGCCTCGGAGAGCAGCCCGAGCGCCTCGTCCTGCGCTTCCCCCTCGAGCCACCCGGGCTCCCGGTCGTGGATCAGATTCCGCACGCCCACCACTCTCGGGTCAGACCGGAGCTCGCGAAGGCGGTCTGGCAGCTGCGCCGGACGGTCCAGTGGGGCCCAGCCGACGATCGCGGCCACCGAACGGTGCTGATCGGCCGTGGCCTGCAGGTGCGCGGTGTCGTCGCCGTTGTCGGCGGCCTGCACCAGGACGCAGGCGTCGATGCCGAGCCGCTCCATCGTCGACTCCAACTCTGCAAGGGTCCTCGTGGCGTGCAGAGGACCCAGGTCCGGGGTGAGCCACGGGTATTCGGCTCGGTCGAGGTCCCAGACATGCGCATGCGCATCGATGATCATGGCTGGGCTCCCAGGTCCTGCCATAGGGCGTCCGCGAGGGGCGCTTTCAGGCGCTCGATCGTGCTGCGCACCTGGGCAGCGGTGCGCATCCCGACGACCACCGAGGCGACTGCGGGATGGCGCAGGGGGAACTGAACGGCGGCCGCGGGGAGGATCGCTCCGTGGATCCTGCAGATGTCGGCGAGGGCGCGGGCACGGGCGACTTGCCCCGCCGGTGCCTGGTCATAGTCGAACCGCGCGTCATCGGCGACGTCGGCGCGGCTCAGCAGCCCTGAGTTGTAGACCGCCGCGGCGACAACCGCCACCTTCCTCTCGAGGGCGAGCGGCAGGAGCTCATCGAGGCCCGTCCGATCTAGCAGGGTGTACCGCCCCGCGAGCATCACGATGTCGATGTCGCACTCCCGCACGAAGCGTGCCGGCATGGCCGCCTGGTTCATGCCGACGCCGATGGCTCGGACCACTCCCTGCTCGCGCAGTTCGATGAGGGTGGCGACGCCCGTCGTGGAGGCCTCCTGCCAGTGATCGTCCGGGTCGTGCAGGTACAGGATGTCGATCGTGTCGGTTCCCAGCCGGCCCAGGCTCTGCTCCACCGAGCGGAGGATCCCGTCCCGCCCGAAATCCCACTCCCGCCGGTGCGTCGCCGGAGTGAAGAAGCCATGCTCGTCGAGCAGGCCCGCCGCGGCGTTCTCCGGTGTGGGCACGAGGGCGCGTCCCACCTTGCTGGACAGCACGAACTGGTCCCGTGGCCGGGCTGCGAGCGCGGCCCCGAGCCGCCGCTCCGACAGCCCGATCCCATAGTGCGGGGCCGTGTCGTAGTAGCGGATGCCCGACTCCCAGGCGGCAGCCACCGCGGCATGCGCCTCGTCGTCGGTCGTCGGTCGGTACAGGTTGCCCAGCTGGGCAGCGCCGAAGCCCACCTCGGTGAGAGAGAGACCGCGCTGGGTGATCCGTGAACGCATCGGCTCGGCGCCCGCTGCCCGTGCATCGTCCGCGTCGACAATCAGCCTGTCCATTGCGCACCGTCCGGGTAGCTGTACTCCGCGACCGAGCTCGCGTGCATCTGGGCGCTGTAGCCCGGCGCGGTCGGCAGAATGTATCGGCCGTCGCGGACGATGCACGGATCGACGAAGTGCTCGTGCAGATGGTCGACGAACTCGGTGACGCGGCCCTCGAGCGTGCCGGAGACGCAGACGAAGTCGAAGATCGAGAGGTGCTGGACGAGCTCGCAGAGTCCGACGCCACCCGCGTGCGGGCAGACGGGAACACCGAACTTCTTCGCCATCAAGTAGACCGGCAGGATCTCGTTGATGCTCGCGAGCCGTGCGGAGTCGAGCTGACAGAAGTCGATCGCACCCGCCTGGAACATCTGCTTGAACAGCACACGGTTCATCCCGTGCTCGCCGGTCGCGACGCCGATCGGGGCGACGGCCTGCCGGATCGCCGCGTGGCCCAGGATGTCGTCGGGGCTCGTCGGCTCCTCGATCCAGAGCGGGCGGAACTCGGCGAGGCGACCGACCCAGTCGATGGCCTGCGTCACATCCCAGACCTGGTTGGCGTCGATCATGATGTCCACGTCCCAGCCGACCACCTCACGAGCGATGCGCATGCGACGGATGTCCTCGTCCACATCGGACCCGACCTTGAGCTTGAGATGCCGGTAGCCCTCGTCGACGGCCTCGCGGAGCAGGCGGCGCAGCTTGTCGTCGCTGTAGCCGAGCCAGCCCGCGCTCGTCGTGTAACAGGGATACCCCCCGTCGCGCTCGAGCTCGGCGATCCGATCGCCACGGGTCGAGTACAGCTCCTCGAGCATCTCGATCGCCTCATCGCGGGTGAGCACGTCGGAGAGATACCGGAGATCCGCCACATCGACCAACTGCTCGGGCGTCAGGTCGGAGAGCAGCCTCCACAGGGGCTTTCCCGCGCGGCGAGCCGCAAGGTCCCAGACGGCGTTCATCACGGCCGCCATCGCGAGGTGCACGACGCCCTTCTCGGGTCCCAGCCAGCGCAGCTGCGAATCGGAGGCCAGCTCACGATAGATCCCCCCGAGGTCGCCGACCACCGCCTCGACCGATCGGCCGATCAGCGGCAGCGCGCGCTGCCGGGCTGCGAGCACGCACAGGTCGTTCCCCCGGCCGATCGTGAAGGTGAAGCCGTGCCCCGAGAGCGCCTCATCGTCGGTCCTCAGAACGACATACGCGGCTGAGTAGTCTCCGTCCTTGTTCATCGCGTCCGAGCCGTCGAGCGTTCGCGACGTCGGGAAGCGCACGTCGAGGACCTCAATGGACGTGATCGTTGTCATGTGCTTCCTCTGCATGGGTGAAATGGAACGTGAATCGAACGTCCCGCGCGCCGGACGGAACGGAGAGCTCGGATGGGGCCGTCTGCGTAACACCGCCTGCGCTCACCGTGAGCGCTCCCGGTCGAGGAAGCAGCACCGAGGTGCTCTCCGGCCGGAGCCATGCGGCTTCCTCCAGGAGACGGATCGTGCAGCTGAGGCCCTGCGGATCCCAAACGAGCTCGCGAATCACGAGCCCGCCCCGTGCCGTGAGCCCGGTGATGGAGCCAGCCGCCCACGCTCGTGGGAGGGCGGGCAGCAGCAGCAGCTGCCCTGCCCGCGAGGCAGCGAGCATCGCAGCGACCACGGCGGGCAGAGCACCCGACGCATCGAGATTGAAGATGGCACCCGCGTCGTGGGTGGAGACGAGCGCGCTCGTGAAGTGGTCGAGGGCGAGCCAGACGGCGCACTGGTAGGCGGATTCGGAGTCACCCAGGTTCGCGGCGGCCAGGGCGATGGATGACAGTCCGAATGCCATCTCCATGTTGCCCGGGGGGCCGAAAGGAGCCTCGGCGCGCCAGGCGACCTTCCGGCGCACGGTCTCGAGGGCGGCATCGCGCAGCGCTGGATCCTCGAACGCCTCATCCAGCTCGTACCACAGGCCGTGCAGCTGCGACACGTGGCGATGCGCCATGTGCTCCGGCGAGCCGTCGGCCCACTCCGCGAGGGTGCCGTCGTCGGCGATCCGGTACGGGGGCAACGCTTGGCGATCCTCTCGCCATCCCTGGGCCTGCCGGTGCTCACCGCGAACGTCGGCGAGCCACGCGCCGACCCTCAGCCCGTCGCGCAACGCGGCGATGTCGGCTGTGGCGTCGACGACGAGAGGGCTGTCGTGGCCCGCAGGAGTGTTCTCCGGTGAATAGGACGGAATCAGGTGCCCTCCGCCGGCGGCCAGCAGGGACGTGCCGAAGGACAGGATCTCCAGCGCGTAATCCCAGAGCCATTCGTCCAGGATGGAGCGATCTCCGGTCACCTGGATGTAGTCGGCTGCCATCCGCAGCAGCCAGCTGCCGTGACCGATCCAGAATTGGTGCGGGTAGTCGCCGATGAAATGGTTGGCGTGTCCGTGTGTTGTCATGCGCGCCGGCAGGAGCATGCCCTGCGACCCGAAGACGGCTCGTGCGTTCTGCCGATAATGGTCGGGAAACTGTGTGACCAGTCGGAACAGTGAGCGCACCAGCGCGGGATCCCCGGCCCACAGCGCGGCGGCGAGCGTCCCCAGCTGGACATTGCCATTCAGGGTGTAGTCGGCGGACCATGCGGGAGACCATGTCCCCTGCCACACTCCCTGCAGGGTCGGCGGAAGGGCGCCGGTGGAGGCGATGATGTTGCGCAGCCCGGCGGCGTAGGCGATCTCGACCACCCGCGACGTGGAGGGACCGTCGCCGTCTCGCGCCGCGTCCCATACCCGCTCGACGTGATCCCCGGCGCTCGAGCCGGCCACCCTCACGGCCGATCGTGCGCCAGACGGGGCTGGTTCCCGAGGGTCGATCCTGGGACCGGGTGCGTCGGTCTGGATCTGGACGTCGAAGCGAAGCGGCACCCCACCCGCCAGGACCACCTCCCATCCGCCATCCGATGTCGCCAGATCGCCCTGTGCCAGCACACGGACCCCAGCCGTGACGGAGGTTCCCGGCTCGACCCCCTCCGCGACGACCCGGGCGCGGAGTTCTCGCGCCGTGGCCTCGACGGAGGTCCTCGCAGTGTGCGTGTAGTCGACAGTGGCGACCGTGTGGGCGCTCGAGCGCCGTTCGTCGACGGACCGGAGCGCGAGCACTCCGGCGACGGGCACATCGCTCCAGAGCTCGAGCTGGAGGCGGTCAGAACCGTGAAGCGCCCGCAGCAGCATTCCCATGCGACCGCCGTCGGCGCGCCACGAGATGTCGACATCCAACTCCTCCGTGTCGATCACCCTGCGGTACTCGGCATGTTCTCGGATGCGCGGAGACCAGGCGATCTCTGCCAGAGGCGCTAGGGGATCCGTCCAGATCAGCTCGTCGGGATCCCATCCGACGTCGATGAGTCGGCGCCTGACGGAAGCGGCTGCACCCGCCGAATCGTTCTGGGCAAGCGCCTTCCGAATCTCCGGGAGGGCCGGCGCGAGGTGTGGCGCGGGTGTCCGCTTGTTGGCGGGCACGAAGAAGCGCTCGTGGGCGAGCGTGACGGTGTGCTCACTCGGACTCCCGTGCACCACGGCGCCGATCACGCCCGTCCCCGCGATCACCCCCTGATCCCATGATGTCGCGGTGGATGAACTCCACACCCTCACGGTGCATCGGCAGGGGACACGAGAGCTCGCGCAGTCATGGCGCGCGTGTGGTCGACGATGCGCGTCGCTCCGGTGACACGCACGACCGCCTCCGCGCCGGCATCTGCGGCATGGCGGGCGATCAACAGAAGGACGTCGCCGGCCTCCACTCGCCGTTGCAGATCGCGACCCGTGTAGGCGAGGAGATCCGCCCTCACCACGAAGCTGATCTCCGCCGACTCACCGGCCCCGAGATGCAGTCGGCTGAAGCCGATCAGCTGACGGACCGGTCGAGTGACGTCAGCCACGGGATCGCTCAGGTAGAGCTGGGGCACGGCCACCCCAGCCCGGTCTCCGGTGTTGGTGACGGTCGCGTGCACGACCACTTCGCCGTCGGTGGACATCTCGGTCGCGGAGGAAGCCGTGTCGCTGATCTCGAAGGACGTGTAGCTGAGCCCGTAGCCGAACGGATACGCCGGGGTCGGGTCGATGCTGCTCACTCCGTCGCTCCTCAGCGCAAGGGGCGGCGCGAGGTAGGTCCCCGGCTGGGAGGACGTGCCACCCGGGATCTGCACAGGAAGGCGTCCGCTGGGCGTGACCCGGCCGGAGATGACGCCGGCGAGCGCGCTCGCCCCTTCCTGTCCGGGCAGGAACGCCTGGATGGCCGCACGTGAGCGCTCCGTGTGCCGCCCTACGGCGTAGGGACGCCCAGAGAGCGTGACGAGCACGACGTCGCTCCGGGCGGAGAGGACCGCATCGGCGAGGGTGTCCTGCAGCCCGGGCAGGGCGAGATCCAGCACGTCGCAGCCCTCGCCGGACGTTCCGTGCCCGAACATGCCGGATCGGTCGCCGACGACCAGGATCACCACATCGGCGTCGCGAGCAGCGGCAACTGCCGCGGCGATGCCTGAGGGGTCGGGATCGAGGATCGGGACGCCCGCCTCGAAGGCGATATCCGCCTGCGGGAACTCGAGTCGGAGCGCCTCGAGGAGGGAAGGAGCATCGATCCCCAGAGCCACCTCAGGGAAGTTCGGCAGGACGTGGTTGGGGAACGCGTAGCAGCCGAACAGGCAGCCCGCGTCGTCGCCGCCGGGGCCGATGACCGCGATCCGTCGGGGGCGATCGAGGGGCAGCATGGCGTCGGCATTGCGGAGCAGCACGATGGACTCCTCGGCGACCTGGCGTGCCACGTCGCGGTTCTGCTCGCTGTCGAGCGAGAGGGGAGCGGGCGCGGTGGGCTCCCAGCCCGGTTCGAGCAGCCCGAGCTCCGCCTTCTGGGCCAGTACCCGCTGGACCGCCCTGTCGAGCGCGTCGATGCCCGCTCGTTCGACAGCGGCAGGGGTGAAGCCGACCGTATGCGGCAGCTCCACGTCGATTCCCGCTGCCAGCGCGCGCGCCCCCGCATCGTCCATGCCATCCACGATCCTGTGCATGGAGGCGAGGAAGGGGATCGCCCAGTAGTCGGACACCACGGTGCCGGTGAATCCCCACCGGTCCCGAAGCAGGGAGGTCAGCAGGTCGGCGTCGCTCGCGGTCGGCACCCCGTCGAGCTCGGTGTAGGAGTTCATGACGGAACGAGCCCCGGCGGTGACCACCGCGCGCTCGAACGGGCGCAGCAGGACGTCCTGAAGCTCGCGCGGGCCAACGGAGACGGGCGCGTGGTTGCGGCCTCCCCGC
>Ga0190267_10000254_pt1 | contig 11774 bp, 12 predicted proteins | sample Popmic239T_FD_140332 | JGI IMG/M metagenome (GOLD analysis project Ga0190267, IMG submission 140332) | Populus adjacent soil microbial communities from riparian zone of Oak Creek, Arizona, USA - 239 T | ecosystem: Environmental > Terrestrial > Soil > Riparian zone | place: USA: Arizona... | reverse complement strand
GTGGCGTACCGCGAATAACCTCAGCGCCAAAGCGCGCCACATCGTATTTGCTGGTAAGGCTGGTAGCCATTTCTACAAAACAACAGCTCAACCCAAAATGAAAGGGCCACATTGAATTTTTACGGCCCCAGCCCAACAGCCGCTCCAGGGCGACCTTGGCCTCGGACCAGTCCCACCACTCGCCGCCCTTCTTGGCCCCGCCGACGTCGGCCGTCGTCACCGGCCCCTCGGCGAGCCGGGCCCGCACCGCGGCGAAGGCGTCGTCGCCGACCGGCCGCCACTCGCGTGCCCGCATCCGACGACGCCGCCCCTCGAACCAAGGCCAGTCCTCGATCGGCACGATCGACGCCGCATGGGCCCAGTACTCGAACGCATGCCGCTGCGGCCCCCAGTACGCGTCCTCCACGGCGGCGCGCCCGACGGCGCCGAGCCGGGCGTAGGCGACCAGCTCGTGCGAGCGGGCCAGCACCGAGATCGTGTCGAGCTGCACCGCGCCGACCCGCCGCAGCATCCCGACCACGCCGCCCGCGCCGTCCGCCGGGCCGAGGAACCCTTGCGCCCGCAAATACAGGCGGCGGGCCTCGTCGGCGGTCAGCGACTCCACGGCGGGATCGTAGAGTCGCCCCCATGGACCCCCTCGCGCAGTTCCGCCTCGACGGCAAGGTCGTGCTCCTCACCGGCGCATCCAGCGGCCTCGGCAAGCGCATGGCCCACGTGCTCGCCGGCGCGGGCGCACAGGTCGCGGTGGCGGCCCGCCGGGTCGAGCGACTGGAGGCGCTGGCGGCCGAGGTCGGCGACGCCGTCGTGCCGTTCGCGTGCGACGTCTCCAACGACGACCACCTGGCCCGCCTGCTCGCTGAGACCACCGAGCGGCTCGGCCCGGTCGACGTGCTCGTCAACAACGCGGGCATCGGCAACCCGGTCGCGGCCGAGGACGAGCCGACCGAGCAGTTCCGCGAGATCGTCGGCGTCAACCTCAACGCGGTGTTCGTGCTGAGCCAACTGGTCGGCCGCCAGATGATCGAGCGGGGGACCGGCGTGATGGTGAACGTGGCGTCGGTGCTCGGGCTGGTGGCCTCGGGGCAGATCCCGCAGGCGAGCTACGTGGCGGCCAAGCACGGCGTCGTCGGGCTGACCAAGGAGCTGGCCGTCCAGTGGGCCAGGCGAGGCGTTCGGGTCAACGCCATCGCGCCCGGTTGGTTCCCGTCCGAGATGACGACCGGGCTGCTCGACACCGAACAGGGCATGCAGTGGGTCCGCAAGCGCACGCCGCTCGGGCGGGCCGGCCATGAGCACGAGCTCGACGGCGCCGTGCTCTACCTCGCCTCCGACGCCAGCTCGTACATGACCGGCCAGGTCCTCTACATCGACGGCGGCTGGACGGTGGTCTGAGCCGCTCTCGTGCGCGCCAGCGCGAGGCGCGCCGCGTCCTCGGCGGCGCGGCGCGCGGCCTTCACGTCGTCGTCGGGCACGTCGGGGCCGGCCAGCACGTCGAGGTCGTAGCGGGACAACGGGGCCGGCGGCGCGCGGACGATCTCCGTGCTGGCCCACGTCAGGCTGGTGGCCAGCGCGACCGGCACCGGGCCGTCGTCCGGCAGGGGCAGTGGCAGCCAGGGGTCGCCGCCAGGCGCCAACGACAGCACGACGTGGCCGTCGCCGTCGGGGCCGTGCTGCTGGTCGAGTCGCACGTCGTCGGCGACGGCGCCGAAGCGGCGGGGGAAGCGGTCGAGGTAGACGGGCGAGCCGGCCACGTGGCGCCACACGACGTTGCCCGGATTGCCCGCCACGACGACGGGTCCGCCGAAGCCGGCCAGTTGCGACAGCAAGAGGTTGGTCGCGAACGAGGCGGCTTCAAAGTCGTCGACGAGGATCACGTCGAACCGCTCGCGCTCGGCCCGCAGCCGGTCCTCGTCGCGCAGCAGCAGGCTCGCTTTGACCAGCACGCCCGCCCAGTCCGGCTCGTCGGCGCACCGCTCGGCGGCGTCGGCCACCGCCTCCCACTCGACGAAGACGCCCGCCGCGTGGGCGTGGGTGCGCAGCTCCTCGCGGCCGAGGAACGACGCGGTGTAGTGCGACACCGCGTGGGCCAGGTCGTCGTCGCCGACGCGGGCGCAGTGCTCGGCGGTCGAGAGGATGCGGACCGGCGTGTCGTGGCGGGCCAGCACGTCCGAGGCCAGGCCCCAGAACGTCGTGGCGTTGGGGTGGCCGAAGGCGTCGGCGGCGGCCTGGGTGGCGCAGACGACCAGCGGGCGCTCGTGCTGCGCGGCCAGCTCGCGCAGCCGGGTGGTCTTGCCCGATCGGTAGCCGCCGAGGATGCGCAGCGGCGTGGTCACAGGGTCAGCACGATCTTGCCGAGCTTGCCCCCTTTGGCGAACTGCTCGTAGGCGGCGGCCACGTCGTCGAGTCCGAACGTCGCACTGACCGGCACGCGGACCCGGCCGTCGCCGAGCAGCGGGAGCACGTGCTGCTCCACGGCCCGCGCCGCGGCCGCCTTGCCTTCGAGTGGGCGGGCCCGAAGCGTCGACGCCTTGATCGTCGCCCGCTTGCCCATCAGCGCCAGCAGATTGACCTCGGCCATGCCGCCCCCGCCGACGCCGATGACGACGATGCGGCCGCCGGTCGCCAGCGTGTCGACGTTGCCCGCCATGTTGGGCGCGCCGATCAGTTCGAGCACCACGTCGAAGGGGCCGCCGCTGAAGTCGCCCGGCTCGACCACCTGGGCGCCGAGCGCCTCGACGTCGGGCCACAGGTCGCGGTTGCGCACGCTGGCCGTGACCCTGGCGCCTGCGGCCACACCCAGTTGGATCGCGGAGGTGCCGACGCCGCCCGCGCCGCCGGAGACGAGAAGGCGCTCGCCCATGCCAAGCCCGCACTGCGTGAAGAGGGCGTCGTGGGCGGTGGTGAAGGTCTCGGGGAAGCCGCCCGCGGCAGGCCAGTCGACGCCGTCGGGCACCGGCACCAGTGCCCGCTCGTGGACGACCGCGAGCTCGGCCTGGCCCCCGCCCGCGACGACCGCCATTACCCGGTCGCCGATCTCGAACCGCTCGGCCCCGTCGCCCCGCGCTGCCACCTCGCCCGCCAGTTCGAGACCTGGGATGTCGGCAGGGACGCCGGGCGGGGCGGGGTAGAAGCCCTTGGCCTGGAGGAGGTCGGCGTTGTTGACGCCCGCGGCGCGGACCCGCACGAGCACCTCGCCCACGCCCGGTTCGGGGTCGGGATGGTCGCGGACCTCGACCCGGCCGTCGACGATGGTGGCTGCGCGCATCTGCCTAGCCTCGCGCCATGGGAGCGTTGGACGACAAGGTCGCGGTCATCACGGGCGGGTCGTCGGGCATCGGCCTGGCGACGACGGAGCTGTTCCTGGCTGAAGGGGCCCGGGTCGTGGTGGTCGACCTGCAGCCGCCCGCCGAGGACTTGGGGGACCGCACCGCCTTCGTGGCCGCCGACGTGGGCGACCCGGCCGCGTGGGAGTCCGTGGTGGACGCGGCGGAATCGGCCTTCGGCGGCGTGGACATCGCCTACTTGAACGCGGGCGTCACGACCGGCGAGGGCGACATCACGAAGCTCACCGACGAGCAGTACCGGCGGATCATGCGGCCCAATGTCGACGGCGTGGTGTTCGGCCTGCGGGCGGTGGTGCCGGCCATCGAGCGTCGGGGCGGCGGGGCGGTCGTGGCGACGGCGTCGTTGGCCGGCCTGATCTCGTTCCCGATCGACCCGATCTACACGATGACCAAGCACGCGGTGGTCGGGCTGGTGCGGTCGGTGGCCCCGCAGTTGGAGGAGAAGGGGATCACCTGCAACGCGGTGTGCCCCGGCATCGTGCGCACGCCGTTGGTGGGCGAGGAGGCCGAGGCCGCGCTGGACGCGGCCGGGTTCCCGCTCATGCCGCCGGCCCAGATCGCCGAGGCGGTCTTGCAGTGCGTGACCGGCAAGGAGACCGGCCAGGCGTACGCGTGCCAGCCGGGCCGGGAGCCGACCGCCTACCGGTTCGGCAGCGTGCCGGGGCCGCGGACCGAGGGCGCCGAGGGGATGCGCCCGCCGGTTATGCCGTCGTAGCGCCCGCCCGCTCGCCGAGGAAGTCGATCGTCCGCTCCCACTCGTCCTTGGTGCCGGCGCGGGTCGCGACGAAGTCGGTCACGCCCGCGTCGGCGAGCCGGCTTAGCTCCTTTTCGATGGTGGACTCGTCGCCCACGATGGCGACGTCGGCGGGGCCGCCCGCGCCCTCCTTGTCGAGCATGGCCTTGTAGGACGGAAGGGTGTCGTAGATGGCGTAGTCGCGGCCTGCCTTCTCGCGAGCGGCGTCGATGTCGTTGGTGATGGCGATGGGCAGGGCGGCGACGACGCGGGGCGCGGCCCGGCCTGCCTCGTCGGCCGCCTTGGTGATCGACGGGACGATGTGGCTGTCGAGGGTGGCAGGCCCGGTCATCCACGTAACGGTGCCGTCGGTGCGGGACCCGGCCAGCTTCAGCATCACGGGGGCGAGGGCGGCGAGCAGGACCGGGGGCGGGGTGTCGACGGGGATGCCGAGCGGGCCGAACGTGGTGCCCTTGAGCACCTCGCCTTGGAAGCTCACCTGCTCGCGGCGCATGGCGGGGAGGAGGATCTCGAGGTACTCGCGCATGTAGCGGGCGGGCCGGTCGTAGCTGTAGCCCCACGCGCCCTCGACGACGATCTGGTGGCTGAGGCCGATGCCGAGGAGCAGCCGGTTGCCGGTGGCGGCCTGGGTGGTGAGGGCCTGGCCCGCGAGGATGAGCGGGTGGCGGGGGTAGACCGGGATCACGCCGGTGCCGAGCTCGATGCCGGGGACCTCGCGGCCGACGATGGCGAAGACGGTCAGCGCCTCCCAACTGAAGACCTGCGGCGACCACGCCGAGGCAAAGCCCTTCTCGTGGAGGGAGCGGGCCTCCTCAACGAGCCCGTCGATGGACTTGGACAGATCGAGCATCACCCCGTAGCGCATGGGGCGGACGCTATCCGGGTTGGGGGCTAACCGGGCCTGCCGACTCCTGCCAGGTCGCGGCGGTGGATCGACGCGTAGCGAACCGGCTTGCCCGTCTCGGACGCCTCGACCATCGTGCCGTTGCCGACGTAGATGCCCACGTGGTGGATCGGGCTGCCGTAGAAGAGGAGGTCGCCGGGCGCGATCTCGGCGATGCTGACCCGGCGGGTCGCGCTGTACTGCGCCTTGGAGGAGTGGGGGAGCGACACGCCGCCGGCCCGCCAGGCCCACATGGTGAGGCCGGAGCAGTCGAAGCTGTCGGGGCCTTCGGCGCCCCACTCGTACGGCTTGCCGATCTGGCGCTTGGCCTCCTCGACGGCGCGGCCGGCGCCGGGGTTCGGGGCGGGCGCGGGGCCTGGGTCGGTGCCGGTGCCGCCGCTGGGCGGGCGCGGGCTCGACGGGCTGCTGGGCCGGCTGCCGCCAGGGGGCGGGCTCTGCGGCTGGCGGGCGGCGGCCTCGCGGCGCTGTCGCTCGGCCAGCTCGGCGGCGGCCTGGCGTTCGGCCGCCTCGGCCCGCCGGCGCTCTTCGGCCGCGACCAGCTCGGCCAGGTCGCCCTTGACCTGGGCCAGCGCCTGCTTGGCCTCGGCCTCGGCGGCGGCGGCGGCCCGTCGCTCGGCGTCGACCGCGGCCTGGGCGTCCTTGGCGTCCTTCTGCGCCGCCAGCAGCGAGGCGCGCTTGGCCTCGGCTGCCTCCTTGGCCTGGGTGAGCGCGTCGATGGCCGAGCGCTCCTTGGCGGTGAGCTGCTTGACGTAGGCGTTGCGCACCGCGAAGGCGCCCGCGCTGTCGTCGCCGCCGAGCATCAGGCTGAGGCTCGACATGTCGCCGCCGCGCATGTACGACTGCACGACGTAGCCCTTCAGGGTCTCCTTGGCGGTGGCGACCTCGGCCTCGGTGCGGGCTGCTGCGGCGGCGGCGGTGTCGGCCTGGGCCTGGAGCTCGGTGGCCTGGAGGCGGGCCTGGTTGAGGCGCTCGGCGAGGATGCTGACCTGGCGGCCCTTGGCCTCGACCTCGGCCGCGATGCGGGCCGCCTCGGCCTGCTTGGAGGCGATGTCGGTGGGGGGCTGTTGGGCGGCGGCGGGCGGGGGCGCGACGACAACGCCGGCACAAAGGGATGCGATCCCGACGAGGACGCCGAGCCGCCGCAGCCAGGGGGTCTTGTGGACGCTCATGGTTTCGGGGGGCTCCGCACTCACCCGGTCAGCGAGCACGCAACGACCACCCAGCGTACCCGCCCCGCCCCCGCCCGCGGTAACCCCTCCCCCCTCCACCGTTCTCGTCGCGCTCAGTTGCGGAAAACGCAACTGAGCGCGACGAGAACGGCGAGGGGGCGAGGGGCGGGCGAGGGGCGGGCGAGGGGCGGTGCGGGGGGCGGGCTTGGGGGCGGTGCGGGGGGCGGGGGTAGCGTTCGCCGCCATGACCGAGTACAGGATCGAGCACGACTCGATGGGCGAGGTGCGGGTCCCTGCCGACGCCAAGTGGGCGGCGCAGACCCAGCGGGCCGTCGAGAACTTCCCCATCTCCGGCCTCCAGGTCGAAAAGGCGCTGATCGCCGCGCTGGCCGCCATCAAGGGCGCCGCCGCGCTGGAGAACGCCCGGCTCAAGCTGGTCGACAAGAAGATGGCGCAGGCCATCCACGACGCCGCCGTCGAGGTCGTGAACGGCCAGTGGGACGACCAGTTCCCGGTCGACGTGTACCAGACCGGCTCCGGCACCAGCTCGAACATGAACATGAACGAGGTGCTGGCCACCATCGCCTCCGAGAAGCTGGGCGACAAGGTCCACCCCAACGACCACGTCAACGCCAGCCAGTCCTCGAACGACGTCTTCCCCAGCGCCATCCACGTGGCCGCCGCCCGCAGCATCAAAGACGACCTGATCCCCGCCCTGGAGCACTTGGCCAAGGCCCTGCGCAAGAAGCAGCGGGAGTTCAAGACCGTCGTCAAGAGCGGCCGCACCCACCTGATGGACGCCACGCCGGTCACCCTCGGCCAGGAGTTCGGCGGCTACGCGCAGACCGTCGAGATCGGCATCGAGCGCCTCCAGTCGACGCTGCCGCGGGTGGGCGAGCTGCCCCTCGGCGGCACCGCCGTCGGCACCGGCATCAACGCCCCGAAGAACTTCGCCAAGGGGGTCATCGGCCGGCTCGCCACGCAGTTCGACCTCCCGCTCACCGAGGCCCGCGACCACTTCGAGGCCCACTCCCAGCGCGACGCCCTCGTCGAGGCCAGCGGCCAACTGCGGACGATCGCCATGGGGCTCTACAAGTGCGCCAACGACCTGCGCTGGATGGGCAGCGGCCCCCGGACTGGCCTGGCCGAGATCCGCATCCCCGACCTCCAGCCCGGCTCGTCGATCATGCCCGGCAAGGTCAACCCGGTCATCCCCGAGGCGGTCTGCCAAGTGGTGGCCCAGGTCGTGGGCAACGACGCCGCCGTTGCGTTCGGGGGCAGCGCAGGCAACTTCGAGCTCAACGTGATGCTGCCGGTGATCGGGCGCAACCTGCTGGAGTCGATTCGCCTCCTGGCCGCCGTCAGCCGGGCCCTGGCCGACAAGGCGGTGGCGGGCATCGAGGCCAACGTCGAGCAGTGCAAGGCCTACGCCGAGTCCTCGCCTTCGATCGGCACCTCGCTCAACCCGTACATCGGCTACGAGAAGGCGGCCGAGGTCATCAAGGAGTCGACCAAGACCGGCCGCTCGATCCGCGAGCTCGTGCTGGAGCGGGGCTGGATGACCGACGCCGAGCTCGACAAGGCCCTCGACGTCCTGGCCCTGACCAAGGGTGGCATTACGAAGTAGGACTTATTACATAATTTGCGAGCAACGGCGCGATCAGACCATACTCCCTGCTGCTGTACAACCGTACGGCCCTTGAATCCAAGCTGGGGAGAGAACATGCGTTTTCGAAAGCTGGTTGTGACCACCGCGCTCGCCGTTCTGGCTGCGCTTCCCATCGTCGGCGGCGTGGCGTCGCCCGCGTCGGCGGCACCGGTATGGCAGTGCCAGGCGCCGGGCTTGCGGGTCCCGGTGTTTCATCCGCTGACTGGTGAGAAGTACGAGATCGACGTCACTGTCGTGAACGCCGGGGTCGGCTACTGCATCGACCGTCCGGGAACGGAGCAGGACCCGTACGGCGTCATAATCGCCACGCCCGGCGGCCTCGTCGGCGTTGGCAGCGGCCACATTCAGATGTGCCAGACGCCGTTCGGCGCGTGCCTGGTGAACGAGCGGTTCGCGGCCTACATCGGAGGCTCGCCGAGCCCGTCGAACTACGGCGGCCAACTCCTGTGCGTCGGCAGCATCTGCACCTACCGCCGCATCGGTACCGGTCTGCACGTCCGAGTGGTCCTGCTGCAGGACTCGGCCACCGTGCTCCCGGCCCCGCCGAACCAGGACATCACCATCCCGCTGTGCGTGGGCATCCTCGAGGGCTGCCCATAACCCGCACCGGGTCCGAACTTCGAACGCCGAGACCGCCAGGGCGGTCTCGGCGTTCGAAGAAGGCAGTCGGCGGGATCAGGCGGCGGGGAGGGCGGGGGAGCCGTCGAAGGGGCCGGGGTCGCCGGGCTCGGGGATCGTGGGCGGGAGCCAGGCCATGCGCTTGGCCAGGTCGTTCATGATCCGCCGCCACTCGACCGGGTGCCAGCCCTCGTCCACGCCGATCACGTTTCCGTCGATCCCGATGTGCACCAGCGCGGGCAGCCGCGAGAGCCCCAGCGCCTTGACCGCCTCGCGCTCCGGGTCGGCGAACGTCATGATCCGGTCCGCCCACGGCCCGAGGAACAGCCTGCACTCCTCCGGCGTGGCGCCCGCCATGAGCCAGGCCACCCGCACGTCGGCCTGGTCGAACACCGACAGGACTCGGCCTGCGGTCTCCAGCAGCCAGGCGCTCTCGTCGGTGAACGGGTCGAGGGCCACGATGCACAGGTCGAACATCGTGAGGAGCTCCTCGACCGTCTTGGCCTTGCCGTTCAGTGGCGCGAGGAGGAGATCCGGGGGAGGGTTGGTTGCCACGGCGGCAGAAGGTAGCGCCGGTACTCTCGCCGGAGCGAGTTGCCAACCCGGCCTTGCAAAGGAGCGTGCATGGGACTCGACGGCGATCTCTACAGGGCGATGGTGGTCATCCACATCCTCACCGTGGTCTTCGGTCTCGGGCCGATGGTGCTGGCCGGGCTCTACGCGGTGAATGCGGAGAAGATCGACCGGCGCGCCGAGTGGGCCGTGGGCCAAGTCGGGTTCTCGGTGACCAAGGTGGCCGAGAAGGTCGTCTACCTGATCTTCGTGACCGGCGCCGCCCTCGTCTTCATGTCCGACGACGCCATCAAGTTCGAGGACTTCTGGGTGCTGCTCTCGATGCTGACCTACATCGTCGCCATCGGCATCTCGCACGGGATGCTGGTCCCGAACGAGCGGCGCATGAACGTGCTGCGCGAGGAGCTGGCGACCTTGGAGACGGGCGGGCTGACGGCTGAGCCCGAGCAGGAGGTCGAGCTCAAGGATCGCACCAAGCGGGCCGCCGCCATGGGCGGAGTGCTCAACCTGCTGATCGTCTTCCTCGTCTACCTGATGGTCTTCAAGCCGACGTTGTAGCTTCGGCGGGGCATGCACCCCATCGAGCGGCTGCGGTACGTGGCCCGGGCCGACGGCGCCGGACCCTCGCTGCTCGGCCGCGAAGCGGCAGGCGCACTGGCCTCGTTCGCCCGCGACCCGGTGGCGCTGGTGACGGCGTGCCGGCGGCTTGTCGAGCGCCACCCGACCGCAGGCACCGTGTGGTGGATCGCCGCCCGCGTCCTGACCGAAGGGGCCGACGAGGCCTGGCACGCGGCGGAGGAGCTGGAGGACGACCCCACCCCTGGCGTGCTGGCCGCGTCGCTGCCCGACGACGGGTCTGTGCTCGTCGTGGGCTGGCCCGAGCAAGTGGGCGACGCGCTGCGGCGTCGGGGCGACATCGAGGTGCTGGTCGCCGACTCCGCCGACCGCTCCGGATCGGCCTTCGCCCGGCGGCTGACCAACGCCAACGTCGAGGCGTACGACGTGCCCGACGCGGGTGTGGGCGCGGCGGCGGCCGACGTCGACGTCGTGCTGCTCGAAGCGACCGCGCTGGGGCCGACCGGCTTCGTCGCCGCGGCCGGCTCCCGCGCCGCCGCCGCCGTGGCGGGCCACGCGGGCGTGCCGGTGTGGGTGTGCGCCGGGGTTGGCCGGGTGCTGCCGGGGCGGCTGTGGGAGGCGCTGGTCCAGCGGCTCGACGACGACGAGGCCGAGCCGTGGGAGCGGGCCGACGAGGTGGTCCCGCTCGATCTGGCCGACAAGGTGTGCGGTCCCGGCGGCCTGGTCGACGCCGAAGCGGCGCCCAAGCGGGCCGACTGCCCGATCGCGCCGGAACTCCTCAAGCGAATCGACTGAGGCGCAGGCGATCGGCGCCGTGGCGTCGAATCGTCTGACGTTGTGAGGGGTCGCCTGCTGCTGCTCTTCGTCCTCCTCGGGACCCTCGTGCCGGGCCTTCAAGGGGCCAGCGGCGTCGACGCGCCCGTCGTGGCGATCATCGACTCGGGCATCGACGCGGCGCATCCGCAGTTCGAGCCCGGCCAGGTCGTGGCGTGGAAGGACTGGGTCAACGGCCTCGAGGCGCCCTATGACGACCGGGGCCACGGCACCGCGGTGGCTTCGCGGGCGGCCGGGCTGACCTTCGGCGCCTACCCGGGGGCGAAGCTGGCCGTGGCCAAGGTGTTGAGCAAGGACGACGAGGCCCGCGTCAACGACGTGAACGCCGCCATCCGCTGGGCCGCGGACCAGGGCGCCACCACGATCAACGTGTCGATCTGGGGCGAGCTGCCGGACCCCTATGCGGCGCGCACCACTGCGGCGGCGGTGCACTACGCCAGGGAGAAGGGCGCGTTGGTCGTTTGGATCGCGGGCAACGGCGGCGAGGTCGAGGTCGAGGGCGACACGGTGCCGAACCCGGTGCCCACCGTCGCCCTGTGGGGCTCGTCGTCGCCGGAGGCGCTGGTCGTCGGATCGGCCACCACCGCCGGCAAGCCGGACCAGTACAGCCAGACTGCCCCGGAGCTCATCGCCAGGGGCAGCGGCGTTGCCATCGCCTGGCCGGGCGGGTACGAGGCCCGCGGGTGGGGCACGAGCTTCGCGGCGCCGTTCGTGGCCGGGTACGCGGCCCGGCTCGTGGCCGAGGGCGCGCCCCGCGATGCCGACTGGCTCAAGTGGGTCATCAACCACACCGCCGTCGACGACCCGGGCGTGTCGTATCTGCGCGAGGGCTACGGCTTCTTCCACGACGCCTCGTTCACGCAGGCCTTGGCGATCGTCCGCGGCGAGGCCCCGTTGCCTGTCCGCGACGCGCGGGACGCGGACCACGACAGGGCCATGTTGGTGGCCTCGGTGCAAACGGGACAGGAGCCGGCTGGTACAACGAGGCCATGAGCCGCCGCGACCAGATCCGCATGACCCCCGACGAGGTGGACGAGTTCCTCGCCGGCCGCCACACCATGAACCTCGCCACTCTCGGCCCTGACGGCCACATCCACCTGGTGGCCATGTGGTACGGCTTCTTCGAAGGCAAGCCCGCGGTGTGGACCTACGGCAAGTCGCAGAAGGTGCTGAACCTGCAACGGGACCCGCGCATCACCGCACTGGTCGAGACCGGCGACGCGTACAACGAGTTGAAGGGTGTCGAGCTGGTCGGCACCGCTCGCATCCTCGACGACCGCGAGTCGGTGATGGCGGTCGGCCGCAACGTCTCCGAGCGGTATGCGGGCGGCGC
>Ga0190267_10000253_pt1 | contig 11789 bp, 9 predicted proteins | sample Popmic239T_FD_140332 | JGI IMG/M metagenome (GOLD analysis project Ga0190267, IMG submission 140332) | Populus adjacent soil microbial communities from riparian zone of Oak Creek, Arizona, USA - 239 T | ecosystem: Environmental > Terrestrial > Soil > Riparian zone | place: USA: Arizona... | reverse complement strand
GTTGTCGACGACGCCGGGTTCCGGCAGGCTCGCGGTGAAGCGGTAGCGGCGCTTCGTTCCCGCCGGCAGGAGGCCGAGGCGCAGCGTCGGCATCGTCGCCAGGAGGCCCGAGTAGACGGTCGCTTCCGAGCCGGCGGTGACGTCGGTGACGGCCAGGCGCAACGCCGAACCGAGAGAGCCGCCTTCGGGTCCCGGCCGGCCGCTCAGGCTCCGCGCGCGCAGCCGCAGCGAGCCGGTGGTGCCGCGATTGTGGATCGTCACCGACCCCTCCACCGCTCCCCCCGGTGCCAGCGCCGCGGCGCTGAGGACCGCCGCGTTGCCGCGGGACGTCGTCACGCGCATCTGCCCGCTCGCGGCCGCGGCCAAGGCGCCGTCCGCCGGCCGTCGCTGCTCGTCCGTGGCCCAAGCGAGCGCCGCCGCTACCAAGCCAAGGATCAAGACGAGGCTCGCCACCGCGACCGCCGCATGAGCCGACCGGCCCCGCATCAGAACTCCCGGTCGGCCGCCCCCGACTCGGTCACCGCCGTGGTCGAGGCGTTGTTGCCGGCGATGTCGGTCACGGTCGCGGAGGGGGTCCAGGTCATCGCGCCGGTCGCCCCGGCGGTGATTGCCGCGGCCGACTGGGTGCCGAGGGTAATCGTCACCGTGGCGCCGCTCAAGACCATCGTCGAGGCGGTCCCGCTGGCGCCGAAGGTGAGGTTGGCGCTGGTGTAGTCGGCGCGGCCGAGGTTGACGCTGCCAAGCGGGAGCTGCGCGGCGTTAGCGGCGTTGTAGATCGTCAGCGTGTCGTTGCTGCTGCCGCTGCCGTTGTTGAGGCGGACGACGACGCTGGTCGCCGCCCCGGTCCAGCCGGAGAGGATCGAGTTCGGGTCGACCGCCTCGTTGTAGGTGAAGGCGACTTTGTCGCCCGCCTGGGCAAGGCCGGCGGTGGAGCCGCCGTTGGTGGTCTGCACGTCGCTGCCGGTCAAGCCGGTGTTGTCGACGATGACGCTGAAGCCGGATTCGGTGCTCGAGTTGCCGGCGACGTCGGTCAGCGTCAGCGAGTAGGCGTAGCTGCCGTTGGCGAGGCCGGTGCCCGCCGTCAGGGCGGCGCTGCGGCGGTTGTAGGTGACGCCGCCGGCGGTGAAGCTGCCGGCACTGAGCGCAACCGCGGTAGAGCCCGAGGTGATCGCGTCGACGTTGGCGGTGACGGTGGAGATACCGCTGGCGGGGTTGCCGCTGTCGCTGACGTTGGCGTAGACGTAGTAGGTCCCGCCTTTCTTGATGTAGCCGGTGGCGCCGCCGGCGCTCTTGCCGATCGTTGCGGCGCTCGCGGTCGGGGCACGGAAGTCTTTGGCGGCGGTGATCGAGTTGCCGGCGCTCGGCACCGTCGCGGTGAAGTTGCCCCAGACGCTCGGGCGCGCCACGGCGGCGGCCCCGAGCAGGACCGCCGCGATCGCCGCTGCCGTAATCGCCGGGCGTAGGTTCGCGGTCACGTGAGGTCGACCTCTGGCGCGGGCATCGGCGCGGGCGTCGGCCGCCAGATTCGCACCATCGCCGCCCAGAGCAGCAGCAGCGCCGGGATCGCGATCAGGGCGAGACGGGCCGGGCCGCTATCGATCCGCGAGAGGCCGTAGCCGATCTTCGGGATCCGGTAGGCGACCCGGCCGACGCTGCCCTCGGCCGGCACCCGCCAGTGCTCGGTCGAGGTGTTGGCGTCGCCGCGGGTGACGAAGGCGACGTCGCCGCCGATGGCGCGCACCGATTGCACGCGGTGGGAGAAGAGGCGGCCGGTCCCTTCCGGGTCGACGAAGGTGACGACGTCGCCGACGTGGGCGGCGAGCGGCGAGATCGGCTTGGTGACGACGACGTCGCCGGTGTCGATCGCCGGGCTCATCGAGCCGGAGCGAACCGTGAAGGAACGGTAGCCGGCCAGTTGCGGCGCCACCGCCGCCAGCAGGGCCCCGAACAGCAACCCGAGCCCGATCCAGAGCACGAGCATCCGCAGGCGTCGACCGGCCGTGGTCACGAAAGCGGTTCCTCCACCGGCTCGAGCGCGACCGCGACCCGGCGGCCCTCGTAGCCGGTCTCCACTTCGGCCGGGATCCAGGCGACGACGCGGACCTTCGCCGCGGCGCCCGGCCGCAGCCGGACCGCCTCGGCGCTCCCTTGGCGCAGCGCCTGCAGGGTCCCGTCAGCCAGGGTCTGCCCCCCGCTGAGGAGCCGCACGCGCGCGATCCCGTCGAGGGCGGTCGAGTTGGGCTCGGCCCGCAGCCGCACCGCCAGCGTCCCGCCGGTCTGGTTGCGGAGGGTGAGGCGACCGCTCGCGTGGCTGCCCGGCCGCAGCGGCCCGCTCTCGAGCAGCGGCTTCGGCGGCGCCGGCTCGACCGCAACCGCCCCGTCGAGGACGGCGGTAAAACGCAGCGAGGCAGGCAACACCCCGCCGTGACCGCCGGCGGGGCGCGCCGCCACGATCAGCGCCGCGACCAGGGCGAGCCCGATCGCGGCGCCGATGGCGCGAGTGAACCTGTCAGCAGAGAGGGAGCTCATGTCCCCCGCTACTGGTTGCGGGCCTCCCAGGTGAACGTGTGGGAGCCGGTGGTGAGGCCCTGGGCGGCGTCCGGGGCGCTCGACTGCAGCGTCGCGGTGACCTGGTAGACGACCGCGTCGTTGGCAACCCATTTGGTCGCCGTGGTGCCGGGGTTGTCGACGACGCCGGTTGCGTAGCTGTTTTTGGCGCTGCCGAAGTTCTGCAGGGTCCCGGTGTAGATCGCGCCGCCGGAGTCGGCGGTGAACCCGGTGCAGCTCGGGAAGGTCGAGGTGGTCTGGGTGCCGGGGGTGATCGTCAGGTCGACGTACTGGCCCAGCGAGCCGATCGTGCTCGGGGTGTAGATGCGGACGTCGGCGTCGATGCTGCCGGTGTAGGTGACCTTGATGCATTTGCTCACCGAATCGCCGGGCTTGGCGGCGGCGAGGCTGTACATCGCGGCGCCGGCGTCGTTGTCGGCGATCGAGACGGTGCCGGCGGTGATCGTGTTGCCGGCGTTGCTGGTGGTGGCGCTGAAGGCGCCGAAGACGCCCATCGCGGCGAGACTGCCGAGGGCGCCTACGCAAAGCGCCGTCAACAGGACTTTCGTGGTGGTTTTCACTTGGAACCTCCCTTGCTTGTTCACTCGTGCACGGCGTTAGGCCGTTGCGGTGAGTTCGGAGATCCCTGTCGGCGGTACGTCTGGTTCTTGCCTGAAAAGCGTATGAATCCGTCAGACAGCGCCCTGACTGGACGAATGTGCGATGCGGTAGCGGTAGCCGAACCCGCGCACGGTCTCGATCGGGTCCACCCCGGCCTCGTTCAGCTTGCGGCGCAGGTAGCTGACATAGAGGCGCACCTGCTTGGGGTCGGCGTCCTCGTTGCCCCAAACCTCCTCCAGCAGCTGCAGCTGGCTGACGACCTGGTTGCGATTGCGCATCAGGAAGGCCAGCAGGCGGAACTCGGTCGGCGTCAGCGCCAGCTCTTTACCCCCGACCTCGACCCGGCGAGCGGCGCCGTCGAGTGTGACCGTGCCGTCGTCGAGCGCCTCCCCTTCGACGCCCTCGCGTGTGCGCCGGCGCAGCAGGGCGTGGATCCGCGCCACCAGCTCCTCGCGGTCGAAGGGCTTGGTCACGTAGTCGTCGGCGCCCCCGTCCAGCCCCCGCACCTTCTGCACCTGCTCGCCCTCAGCGGTCAGCAGCAGCACGGGGGTGTCGCTGAGCTCGCGGATGCGCTCCAGCACCTGCCAGCCGTCGAGCTCGGGCAGGCCGATGTCGAGCATGACCAGGTCCGGGCGCTGCTCGAAGAAGGCGCGCACGCCGGCGCGGCCGTCAGCGGCCTCGCGTGCCCCCATCCCCGCCCGCTCGACCAGGGCGACGACGAGGCCGCGGATGTCGGGGTCGTCCTCGATGACGAGGATCGTCGCGTCGGCCACGACCAATCCATAGCCGATCGGAAGGTCGGAACCGCCGCGGGTCGAATCTCGGGAGGCGGCGCCGATAAAGGAACGGGAGAGGATGACCACGCAGAACCAGGCGCAAACCACCGCCACCGACTCCGAGCTGCAGAAGCTCTGGCAGCTGGGCTTCCAGAAGACCACGCGCGGGATCGCGATCGGCGACGCCGAGGGTCTCCTGATGGCCGTCAACCCCGCTTTCGCGCGCATGCACGGCGGCACCCCCGACGACTTCATCGGCCGCCCCTTCAGCGCCTGTCTCTCCCCCCGCGACGCCGCCAAGCTGCCGCGGCTCGCCGAACAGCTCGACCGCGACGAGTTCACCTACTTCGACGCGGAGTACGTGCGGGTGGACGGCTCGACCTTCCCCGCCGCGACGGAGGGGCTGCTGATCCGCGGCGAGGACGGCGAGCCCCTTTACCGGATCGCCTGGCTCACCGACCTCAGCGCCCGCTCCCAGGAGGAGCGCCGCCGGCGCGAGGCCGAGCGCCAGTTCGAGACCGCCTTCGCGCGGGCGGCGGCGGGGATGGCGCTGTGCGGGATCGACGGCCGCTGGCTGCGGGCCAACCCCGCCTTCTGCGAGCTGACCGGCTACGCGGCCGAGGAGCTCTACGAGCTCACCTTCGCCGACATCACCCACCCCGACGACCTCGAAGCGACGCTGGAGGCGGACGCGAGCCTGCTGATGGGCGAGGTCAACGGCTACGAGCTGGAGAAGCGCTACATCCGCAAGGACGACGAGCCGGTCTGGGTCAGCCTGGCTGTTGGGCTGCTGCGCGGCGAGGACGGCGAGCCCGTCCATTACGTCGTCACCGCCCAGGACATCTCCCTGCGCAAACGGATGGAAGAGGACCTGGCGCGGAGCGCCCACGGGGCCGCGGTCGACCGCGACCTGATGTGCATGGTCAGCGGCAGGGGGCGGATCGAGCGGCTGCAGGGGCACTGGCGCGAGGTGCTCGGCTGGAGCGGCGAGGAGCTCTGCGGCCATGAGCTGATCGAGTACGTCCACCCCGACGACCGGGCGGAAACGGTGCGCACACTCACCGACCTCGCCGGGGAGAGCGGCGGCTGGCGCACCTTCCGCGGCCGCCTGCGGACCAGGAACGGCAACTGGTCCTGGCTGATCTGGTCGGCGATCGGCCTCGCCGACGGCGGCGTCGCCTGCACGGCGCGCGAGGCCAACGAGCGGGTGGCGATCGAGCAGGTGCTCGACCTGCGTGGCGAGATGATCGCCAACATGGGCGAGGGCGTCTGCCTTGTCACCACCGGCAACCAGCGGATCGTCTTCGCCAACTCCAGCCTCGAGCGGATGCTCGGCTACGGGCCGGGGGAGCTGATCGGCCGCCGCGCCGAAGACGTGATGAAGCCCGACGACCTGACAGCGGAGGAGGAGGCCGAGCGGGAGGCGGCGGCCCGCTGCCTGCAGGAGCAGGGCCACTGCACCTACGAAGGGCGGCAGCTGCGGCGCGACGGCACGCCGATCTGGTGCCGGACGACGACCACCACCTTCGAGCACCCCCGCTACGGCACCGTCTGGGTGGCGGTGCAGCAGGACGTGACCGAGGAGCACCGCGCCCGCGAGGCGGCGGCGGAGCTGGAGCGGGCGAAGTCGGAGTTCCTCAGCTCGGTCTCGCACGAGCTGCGCACGCCGCTGACCTCGATCCTCGGCTACACGGCGCTGCTGCGCGAGGACACCGAGGGGATCGACGGCGCCGGCAACCACGTCGACGTGATCGAGCGCAACGCCGGCCGCCAGCTGCGGCTGGTCGAGGACCTGCTCAGCATCGCCCGGATCGAGGCCGGCGAGTTCGAAGTGCGCCGGCTGCCGGTCGACCTCGGCGAGGTGGTGCGGCTCGGGGTCGAGGCGATGCGACCGGCGGCGCAGGAGGCGGGCCTGCGGCTCGAGCTCGAGTGCGAGGGCCCGGCGCGGGTGCTGGGCGACGCCGACCGCCTCGACCAGGTGCTGGCGAACCTCCTCTCCAACGCGATCAAGTTCACGCCGAGCGGCGGCCGCGTCGAGGTACGGCTGCGCACGACCCCGACCGAGGCGGTGCTGACCGTCGCCGACACCGGTCCCGGGATCCGGCCGCAGGAGCAGGCGCGACTGTTCGAGCGCCTCTTCCGCGGCGGCGACGTCAAGCGCCTGCAGGTCTCCGGCGCCGGCCTCGGCCTAGCGATCACCGCCTCGATCGTCGAAGCCCACGACGGCACGATCGAGGTCCGCAGCGAGCCGGGCGAGGGTGCGACCTTCGAGCTAACGCTGCCGCTGTTGAGCGAGTAAACGCTTCCGATTCTCGCCCCACCCCAGTGGGGCAGAAATCGGATCCGTTAAGCGGCGGCGCGGAGGCCGATCGGGCGGGCGATCCGCGGCGGCAGCTCGCGCGGGCGCGCGGGCAGCGGCAGCTGTGGAGGCGCGGAGGCGGCGCGACCGGCGGAGGCGACCGAGAAGAGGACGCCGTCGGGCTCGCGGAAGAAGAACCAACTGACGCCGGCTTCCTCGCAGAGGCGGCTGGCGGTGGCGCCCATCCCGATCACCCGCTGGCGCCAGGACCGCTCCTCGCCGGGGGTGCAGCGCCAGGCGACGTGGTGGACGGTGCCGGCGCCCTGGAAGGGGCGGGTCGGCGGCGGCGGGTCGCAGGCGTAGCGGGCCGGCGAGGGCGGTGCGCCCACCGCCCACTCGCGGTCGCCGAGCGCGTTGAAGCCGAGGCGGCCGGCGAGCAGGTCGAAGCTCTGGACGCTGCCGGCGACGAAGGCGCGGACGCCGCCCAACGTCAGTGCCGGTGGCAGACCCGCGATGGGCTCTCCCTCGAGGCGGCGCGGGCGCTCCGTTGCCGGGCGCGGCATCAGTTCGTGCGCGAGCCCCTCGGGATCGGCGAAGTGGAGGGCAAGCGGGTCCCCTGCGCTGTCGAAGGTCATCCCCGTCGCGATCCCGAAGAGCTCGAACCGCGCCGCCCACTGCTCGAGCGCTCGCCGTCCCGGCACCCACCAGCGGACGCTGTGGACCATGCCGGGCCCGGGGGTCCCCGCCGCGGCTCCCGGCGAGTCGATGAAGCGGAGTGCCGCCGGGCCCTTGCGGGCGTCGCCGAAGCAGAGGTCGCTGCTGTCGACGTCGGGGATCGGGCAACTGGTCAGGTCGAGGTCGAGGACGCCGACGTAGAAGTCGAGGCACTCCTCGCGGGAAGCGGTGATCGCGGTGACGTGGTCGATGCCGAGGAGCTGCACGACGGAGATTGTATACTAAATGAATCAACAAACTGCCTAACATCCTCTACATCCACTCTCACGACACCGGGCGCTACGTCCAGCCCTACGGGTTTCCGGTGCCGACGCCGAACATCCAGCTGCTCGCCGACCAGGGAGTGCTCTTCCGCAACGCCTTCTGCGCGGCGCCTACCTGCTCGGGCAGCCGCGCCTCCCTGCTCACCGGCCAGTACTGCCACAACAACGGCCTGCTGGGACTCGCCCACCGCGGCTGGGAGCTGAACGACTATAGCCAGCACCTCGTCCACCCCCTGCACGAGGCGGGCTACCGCTCGGTCCTGATCGGCGAGCAGCACATCTCCGAGGACCCGGAGGTGATCGGCTACGACGAGGTGATCGAGGTCGACAGCCACCACGCGGCCGACATCGCCCCGACCGCGATCGAGCGGCTCGGCGCCACCGAGGGTCCCTGGTTCATGTCGGTCGGCTTCTTCGAGACCCACCGCACCTACAAGGTGCCGACCTCGGTCCGCGACACCCTCTACTCGCTGCCGCCGGCGAACCTGCCCGACACGCCGGAGACGCGCGCCGACATGGCCTCGTTCAAGGCCAGCGCCCGCTCGCTCGACCAAGGGATCGGCGCCGTCCTCAACGGCCTCCACCAGCTCGGCCTCCAGGACAACACCCTGATCATCTGCACCACCGACCACGGTCTGGCTTTCCCGGGCGCCAAGGCGACCCTCTACGACCGCGGGATCGGCGTGATGCTGATCATGCGCGGCCCGGGCTTCCTCGGTGGCCGCGTCCTCGACGGCCTCGTCAGCCACCTCGACATCTACCCGACGATCTGCGAGCTGGCCGGGATCGAGGAGCCGCCCTGGCTGCAGGGCACGAGCCTGATGCCCCTCGTCCGCGGCGAGACCAGCGCCGTCAACGACACCGTCTTCGCCGAGATGACCTACCACGCCGCCTACCAGCCCCTCCGCGCCGTCCGCACCGAGCGCTTCAAGTACATCCGCCGCTTCGACGACTACGACCGCCCCGTCCTCGCCAACTGCGACGACTCCGCCAGCAAGTCGGCTCTGGTCGAGGCCGGCTGGGGCGAGCAACATGTACCCGAGGAGCAGCTCTTCGACCTCCTCTTCGACCCCAACGAGCTCAACGACCTCTCAAGCGATCCCACCCGCCAACAGATCCTCAGCGAAATGCGCGACCGTCTGCTCGAGTGGATGCGCGCGACCGAGGACCCCCTGCTCGACGGTCCCGTGCCGGAGCCGCCAGGGGCGTGGTCGAACGACCCGCGCCAGGCGTCGCCGAACGACCCGACGAGCGGGCCGGTGAGGTGAGAGTCCTGTCCCTTGCTTCTGCGACGGTCAGGCCGGGCGGTCGAACTCGAGGCTGACGGTCACCGAATCCGAGAACCAGTGGGCGCCGCGGGGGTAGTCGGGGGCGCCGCAGACGCTCTGCAGGTAGTGCATCTCCTGGCCGACGATCGGAAACTTGTCGTTGTTCCCGAAGCCATAGCTGTCACGGATGACGTAGGTGACCGTGCCGCGGTAGCGGGTCCCGTCAAGGTATATGTTGCCGTGGACGTCGAGACCCTGAGTCCCGCGGAACGCCCACTCCAAATCGTCGTTGGAGGTCAGCCGGATTTTACTGAGGCTCGATCCGAGCGTGAAGCTCTTGGAGCCAGCTCGCGCCTTGGCCGCGGCTTCGTCCTGGACCTTAGCGTCCAGCGCCTTGAACTCGGGGCTGGCGCGAAGCTCCCCGGACACCGACTTCGAAGAGGTGTCATTCGGAAAGTCAACCGGAGTCCCACTGCCGGCGAGGAAATGGGAGAACAGCTCCTGTGCATGAGGAGCGCCCACCGACTTGAACCAGGCTGGAACGACCGTGTGCGCATCCAGCTCTGCCAAACGGTAGTAGATCTGCCCTTGGACACTTCGGCACTGCTTCGCAAGGGAAGGGCTGCCCGTTGCTCTTTCACCATCGGGATCGGGTCCCACGGCCAAGCGTCCGCTGAAGGCGATCCCTCCGGCCTCGAAGCTGACATTGTCGATCGCGAACCCAGCGGGCTCAAAGCCGACGGCCTCGACTCTGAAGCTTGCGATTCCGGCCGCGGAGATCGTGACAGGGTCGATCCCTACCTGCGACGGAAAGACACGCCGGAGGAGGCCGCCGTCGAGGCCGTAAGCGCTGACGGCCACGGACCCCGGAGAGTCGATATAGCCGACGTCGAGGCTGAACGAGCTGACGGTGTTGGGCGATGAGGTACCCGGAACCACGAACCGGCCGACGATTGCCCCCGAGAAAAGCGGAGAGCCCGAGAGCACGGGGCTGGTGGGGTTCGCGCCGTCGCCGGTGATGAACGGCGAATCCCCCCGGAAGAGGATCCCCTGCTCCGAGTACTGGTCGCCGATCGAAGTGCCCGATGGGAACTCGCTGAAGGTGATAGTGGGGCCGCCGGGCGTCGCCAACTGGCGCCTGACGGGGGCTGCGGGTGATTCCTGTCTGTCAGGCGCGGGCGATGGCGAGCTGCTCGGCAACTGGCCATCACCAGGCGACTCGTCGGCCGCGCTCTCCTGGCCCGGGACCAGCGGCCCTGCGTCCTGCCCGACTGAAGCCAAAGCGGAAGCAGGGCCGTCCCGCAAGTAGCCCGTGGGGCCGGAAGGAGGCACCCGCTTCACCCGGAAGGCCACCCAAACCTGAAGTCGGACCTGCACACGAGGCAGGCCCTTTCTTCCAGCCACGTCGATGACAACACCATAGCGCCCGCCTCTGAGCGGAACGACCTGACTTAGAGGAACGCTTGCCGCGCCCCTTCTAGCGATGGCGCTTCCGGATGCATAGAGCCGCCGCCCTCTGGTCACACGCACCGACACGCTGGCGGGCTCGCCTTTGAGCGCCACCCTCGCTTTGCACCTCGTCGCCACGATCCGACCCTGCCGCTTGACCAGGACGCAGGTGACCTTAATAGCCCGCACAGCCGCTCCGTCGGCCCCCTTCGGCCCCGCCGGACCAGCCGCCCCAGCCAGTCCCGCGGCTCCTCGATCCCCCTGGGGGCCCGACGCCCCGGGCGAACCCTGCGCGCCCTGAGGGCCGGACGCTCCGGGCGGACCCTGCGGGCCGGTCGAGCCGACGCCCTCTTGATCGTTGAAACGGGTTACCAGGGTCGTAGTGTCGGCGGCAGCATCCGTGGCCGTCCAGCTCCCTTCGTACCGCTCCCCGCCCACAAGCCCGGTCATCTGCGCGCCGTCGGTAGATGGATCGCCCACCGCCGGCACGAGTGGAGAGCCTTCGATCCCGTACCTCAACGCGACCGTGGCCGATTCGGGGGCGGTACCCGCGTAGGCGACGACGACTGGGCCGTAGACGTTCTCCCCGTCGAGTGGCGAGATTTCCTGAAACGTCGCCGGCGTGACGGTCGTCGCCCCGGGACCGAAATCGTCGAGCTGGATCAGGAGGGGGTCGAAGAGGAACCCTTCCGCCGCTGGAACCGTCCCGGCGGCAGGACAGGGCTGTGGCGGGGCGGTGATGCTCTCGGGGTCCGGCAGCCAGCTTCCCGGGGAACACTCTCCGCCGAGGAGCGAGAAGCTACGAGCGCCTCCGAGCGGCGATTGCGCCTGCAGAACGTCCGCGCGCAGGGCGCTCAGATGAGCAGTCGCCACCACCTGCGAGGAGCCCTCTGGGCTGACCGCGAGAACGTCGCCGTCCTTCAGGTCCGAATACGAGGCGGAGAGGATCCCTTCGGCGGCCTCGGTCGCTTCTATCAACGGCGCCGAGCCGCTGCGTTCCCTGACAACCTCGTAGGGGCCGTCGGGTAGGCCGCTGCAGGAGGCGATGCCAGTCGCGAGATCGCCGGAGCAGCTCGCTCTCTGCAGCTGACCCGGTAGCCCTGCGGTTTCCGTCAGTTCGAAGGTGGCGAATTCATCATCCGAATCGATCAATTCGAAGCTGCCGGTGAACTCCACCTTGTCCGCCACTCCGACTTCCGGGAAGAGAGAAGTGGTGTAACCGTCCGCGGAGGGAGAAGCAAGCAGTTCTTCGGAAGAACCTTCCTCATAGAGAACCCGCACCGGGATTTCCGGATCGACGCACGAGGCGCATTCGATCGACAGCGATGCGCCGTCCGACGCCACCACGCCAGCCTCAAGTGGTTCGGGTCCGAGGGGTATTTCCAGATCGCCCGGTGCTTCAGTACCCGAGTAATCGACCCGCAGTACGTCGGCGGGGTTGGAGAGAGCGTGCGCCGGCAGCGTCGCGACCCAGGTGCCGGCGCCGTCGCTCGTCGTCGAGGCCGTCGCAACCACCGTCCCCCCTCGTTCCAGCTTGACCTCAACGGAGACTCCCGCCGTCGGCGAACCGAGGTCCCCTTTCACCACCGGCGAATACATCGTCGCCGCAACCGTCGGCGAAGCCTCCACCGCCGACGCCGTCGATGACAGCAGTCCCGTCGTGGCCAGGGCAACCGCAGCCACGGCACGCGCGACCGAAAGCACGTGGCCGCTATTCACTCCCAGGATCGATCTCATAGCACCTCCGTCCGCTTCCAATGCGGCGAAGAGACTAAGCGTGTTCCCGAGCGAAACAGATGGCTTTCTTTTATAGAACTAATTTTTAGTAAAG
>Ga0190267_10000252_pt1 | contig 11795 bp, 10 predicted proteins | sample Popmic239T_FD_140332 | JGI IMG/M metagenome (GOLD analysis project Ga0190267, IMG submission 140332) | Populus adjacent soil microbial communities from riparian zone of Oak Creek, Arizona, USA - 239 T | ecosystem: Environmental > Terrestrial > Soil > Riparian zone | place: USA: Arizona... | reverse complement strand
TTGCATAAGGCCGCGCACAATTCGCCTTACCTCCGCTCCTCCAATGACCGTACGACTGGTTCTATACGTTGCGGGCGACACGCCCCGCAGCCGGTCCGCCCGGGCCACCGTCGCCTGGCTGGCGGACGGCGGCGTGGGGGAGCGCGTGGAGGTGGCGGTGGTCGACGTCATCGACCAGCCCGAGCGCGCCGAGACGGACCGCGTGCTCCTTACACCCACCCTGCTGCGCCAAGGCCCCGGCTCCGCGCGCCGGGTGGTGGGCGACCTGGGCGACCGCGCCCGCGTGGCCGAAGCGCTGGGCCTTCTGGCGGCAGGCCCCACCCCCACGGAACCGACACGATGACCGAGACCACGGGCGCGAACGGCGCGCTCAAGCCATTCACCAAGCTCGCGACGGGCATCGAGGGGCTGGACGTCATCGCCGAGGGCGGGCTGCCGGCGGGGCGCACCACGCTGGTGGGGGGCACGGCCGGCAGCGGCAAGACCATCTTTGCCGCGCAGTTCCTGGCCGAGGGGATCCGCATCGGCGAGAAGGGCGTCTTCATCACCTTCGAGGAAAGCCCCGCGGAGCTCTCGCGCAACCTGATGACCCTGGGGTGGGACGTGCCCGCCTGGGAGGCGGCGGGCGCGTGGACGTACGTGGACGGCTCGCCGGACGAGGAGGCCACGGACGTCGTCGGCGACTTCGACCTGGGGGCGCTACTGGCGCGCATCACCCGCGCGGTAAAGAAGAGCGGGGCCACGCGCGTCTCCATCGACTCGGTGAACGCGCTGTTCTCGCGCCTGCCCAACCCCGAAAAGCTGCGCGGCGAGCTGTACCGCATCTCCCGCGCGCTGCGCCAGCTGGGCGCCACCACGCTGGTGACGGCGGAGCGGCTTGACGACTACGGCGAGGTGAGCCGCTACGGCATCGAGGAGTTCGTGGCCGACAACGTGATCCTGCTGCGCAACACGCTGCAGGACGAGCGGCGGCGGCGCACGGTGGAGATCCTGAAGTTCCGCGGCACGGCGCACCAGCGCGGCGAGTTTCCCTTCACCATCGCCTCCGAGAAGGGCGTGGTGGTGCTGCCGCTGTCGGCCATGAAGCTCACCCAGCGCTCGTCCACCACCCGCGTGACCTCCGGCATCCCGCGGCTGGACGAGATGCTGGGCGGCGGCTACTTCCGCGACAGCATCATCCTTCTTTCCGGCGCCACGGGCACGGGCAAGACGCTCACGGTCACGCACTTCGTGGCCGGCGGGGTGGCCCAGGGGGACCGCTGCATCCTCTTTGCCTTCGAGGAGAGCCGCGAGCAGCTGATGCGCAACGCCAAGAGCTGGGGGCACGACTTCGACGAGATGGAGCGCGGGGGGCTGCTGCGCATCATCCCCGTGTACCCCCACGCCATGCCGCTGGAAGACCACCTGCTGCGGATGCGCTGGGCCATCGAGGAGTTCAAGCCGCGGCGGGTGGTGGTGGACAGCCTGTCGGCGCTGGAGCGGGTGACGGCGCTGCGCAGCTTTCGCGAGTTCATGCTGGGGCTCACCAGCCTGCTGAAGCATCGCGAGATCGCGGGGATGGTCACGTCCACGGCGCCCAGCATCCTGGGCGGGCACTCCATCACCGAAAAGCACATCTCCACGCTCACCGACACCATCCTGCTGCTGCGCTACGTGGAGATCAACGGCGAGCTGCGGCGGGGGCTGCTGGTGCTCAAGATGCGCGGCTCGCGCCACGACACCACCATCCGCGAGTACACCATCGAGGCCGACGGCATGCACGTGGGCGAGCCGTTCCGCAACACCAGCGGCATCCTCTCCGGCAACATCACCCACGGCCGCGCCGAGGACGAGGAAGAGGCGCCCGGCGAGGGGCCGCAGGTCCAGGTGGAGTGAGGAGATGAGCGAGGCAGCGCACGCCGCCGACCTGCGCACGCTGGTCGAGTTCAACGCCGACGGTCTGCTGATCGTCGACGGGACGGGCCGCGTGCGCTTCGGAAACCCGGCGGCGGCGCGGCTGTTCGGCCGGCCGATGGAGGAGCTGGTGGGGACGGACCTGGGGCTGCCGCTGGTGGACGGCGACGCGGCGGAGATCGACGTGGTGCCCCGGGGCGGCCCGCCGGCCACGGTGGAGCTGCGCGCCCGCCCGGTGCAGTGGGACGGCACCGGCGCGTACGTGGTGACGCTGCGCGACGTGACGGAGCGGCGCCGCTCGGAAGAGATGGAGCGCGGCCGCATTCGCGACGCCGCGGCGCGCGAGGAGGCGGAGCGCGCCACCCGCCGCGCCGAGTTCCTGGCCCTGGCCAGCGGCGTGCTGAACGCCACCCTGGACGTGCAGACGGTGCTGGACCAGCTGGCCGGACTGGCCGTGCCCACGCTGGCGGAGTTCGCGCTGGTGCACTGGCGCGGCGAGCAGGGCGAGGCCACGCAGACGGCGGCGCTGCACGGGCAGGACGCCGCGCAGCGCATTCTGGACGCGCTCCCCCCGCTGGACCCGGAGGGCGCCAGCGCCGTGGCGCGCGTGCTGCGCTCCGGGCGGGCGGAGTGGCACCCGGGCGGCCCCCTGCCCCCGGACGCGGACGCCGACCCCACCGGCGGCGCGCTGCACGCCATGGTGCCGGCGGCGTGGCTGGCGGTGCCGCTGAGCGTGCGCGGCCGGGTGCTGGGCGCGCTCACCCTGTGCCGCGTGGCGCCCGGCGCGGCGTACGACGACGCCGAGGTGGGGCTGGCCGAGGAGCTGGCGCGGCGGGGCGCGCTGGCGGCCGAGAACGCGCGCCTGTTCCGCGCCGCGCAGGCCGCCAGCCGCGCCAAGAGCCAGTTCCTGGCCACGGTAAGCCACGAGATCCGCACCCCCATCAACGCGGTGATGGGCTACGCCGAGCTGCTGGAGATGGGGCTGGCGGGCGAGATGGGGGAGAAGGCCAGCGAGTACGTGGGACGCATCCAGGGGAGCAGCCGCCACCTGCTCTCGCTGGTGAACGACGTGCTGGACCTGAGCAAGATCGAGGCGGGGGAGATGGCCGTCCGCCACGAGGCGCTCCCCCTGCGCGCCACCGCGGACCGCGCGCTCGAGCAGGTGGAGCCGCAGGCGCGCGCCAAGGAGATCGCGGTCTCGCTGGAGTGGAGCTGCCCCGAAGACGACGTCTACGTGGGCGACGAGGACCGGGTGAGCCAGGTGCTGGTGAACCTGCTCTCCAACGCCGTCAAGTTCACGGAGCCGGGCGGATCGGTGACGATGACGTGCAGCGCCGTGGGGGGCGGCCCGCCCACGCTGGCGGAGGGGGGCGACGGGATGTGGGTGACGGTGGAGGTGGCGGATACGGGGATCGGCATCGCGCCCGACAAGCTGGAGGCGGTGTTCGACCCGTTCATGCAGGTGGACGGCACCCACACGCGGCGCGAGGGGGGCACGGGGCTGGGGCTGGCCATCAGCCGCCGGCTGGCGCGGCTGATGGGCGGTGAGCTGACGCTGGAGAGCACGCCCGCGCAGGGCTCGCGCTTCACCCTGTGGCTCCCCACGACGGGCGCCACGGCGGACGGCGGCGCGGCGCGCGTGGAGCCGTCCGCCTGGCCCGCGGAGCCCGGCGCCATCCCCGGCCTGGGCGAGCTGGGGCGGCGGCTGGCGGACCGGGCGGAGGACGTGGTGCGCCGCTTTGCCGAGCGGCTGCGGGCGGAGCTGGACGTGCCGGGGATGGAGCGGCTGAGCCGGGCGCAGCTGGAGGACCACCTGGCCACGTACCTGATGGACCTGGCGCAGATGATGGTGACGCTGGACGAGGAGGGCGGCGACCCGTCGCTGCTGCGCGACGGCGAGCACATCCAGCGGCTGCTGAGCTGGAAGCACGCCGACCAGCGCCTGCGCCTGGGCTGGAGCGCCGGCCAGATGCGCCGCGAGCACGTGCTGCTGGAGGAAGAGGTGGAGAACGCCCTGCGCGACACCCTGGCCGGCGACGGCGAGCAGGCCCGCGCCGTCCTGCGCCGCCTGCTGGCCGACGGCGAGAAGGTGAGCCTGAGCCGGTTCGCGCGCCGGGAAGGGTGAACGGGTGATGATCGCTGGCCGGCGCCCGCCCGCAAGATGGACCATCCCCGCGCGTCGGGCATGGCCCACGCGAGCAGGTGAAGCCCCGCCGGGCGAGCTCCGCGAGCCCAGGGCGGGGCTTATGGCATTTCCAGCCATGGGCTTTAGCCCATGGTGGGGGGGCGGCGCGCCACGCCCCCGCCTACACCGCCTACACCGCCTACACCGCCTACACCCCTACACCCCTACACCCCTACACCCCTACACCCCCACACCCCTACACCTCGTCACCCCGTCACCGCGTGCGGGCACTCGATGATCTGGATACGCGTGGGCTGGAGCGAGCTGGACGTGACCCCGGCGGTCACGGCGGCCTGCACCGAGCCGCCCAGGACCGGGATCACTCCTCGGGTGAGCGTCTCGGCCTCATCGTACGTGTCCATCTGGTTCAGGAAGAGCAGGGCACCCGCGGGAACGGCTCCCAGCACGCCACCCATCGTAGAGCGGCCCAGGTTCGCGTGCCCTTCGCTCGCCGCCTGGATGTGCGAGCCGGCGATCGCCCCGATGGTGGAGCCGGACAGGATCACGAGCGGATTCCCCTTGGGCCCCACGATGCGGTCCCCCACGAACCATCCCGCAATGGAGCCCAGCGCCGCGAGCGGCCACTGGCGCCGGAAGCTGCGCGGCGAAGGCGGCGGCGCGATCCTGCGGACCTGCCGGACGCACGGCACGCCGGGCTGCGCGGCTGGCTCGGCGCGGTACGGACCCGCGGGGTCCACGGCGGGCGCGGGCTCCGCGGGTATCGCCGGCAGCGCCGGGATCGTATCGATCGCCGTGAGCGTGTCGGCCGTGCGAACCGTGGGGACTGCGGGGATCGTGTCCTGGGCGCGCGCGGCCTGCACGCCGGAGAGGACGAGGAGCAATGCGAGCCCGGGAACGAGGATCGTTTTCATGTGAGTCCGTGCTGTACGGTCCATGGAAGCCGATGAATCACCCGACATCGGCCCGCCGCTCTACAACTTCCGTTCTCATCCGGTGTCAACGGATCGCGCCACCCGTCCACCCGTCCACCCGTTCACCCCTACACCCCTACACCCCTACACCCCTACACCCCTACACCCCTACACCCTCACACCCGCCACCCCTTGCCTCCGCCCGCGCCCGCAGACACCTTCCAGGGCAAGCGTTTACGCATTCCCTGAGTGGTTCCAGACATGTCCAGCAAGCCCGGCCCGCAGCCGCACACCGACCCCGGCGACAAGCCCGCCGGCGGCATGGCCGCGATCCTGAACACCGTCCGCCAGCTCACGCACGAAAAGGCCGTCGTCAACGGCGTAAACGCGCTGCGCGTGCTGAACCAGGACGGCGGCGTGGACTGCCCCGGCTGCGCCTGGCCCGAGGGCGCGCCCGAGGAGCGCTCGCACTTCGAGTTCTGCGAGAACGGCGCAAAGGCCGTCGCCGCCGAAGCCACCGGCAAGCGCGTCACCGCCGACTTCTTCGCACGCCACAGCGTGGACGAGCTGGCGGCGCAGAGCGACTACTGGCTGGAGCAGCAGGGCCGCGTGGCGCAGCCCGTCATCCTGCGCGATGGCAAGCGCCACTTCGAGCCGATCGGCTGGGACGAGGCGTTCGCCCGGGCCGGCGCCTTTCTGCGCGGCCTGCCGAGCCCGGACGACGCCGCGTTCTACACCTCCGGACGTACATCCAACGAGGCCGCCTTCCTGTACCAGCTGTTCGGGCGGATGTACGGCACCAACAACTTTCCCGACTGCTCCAACCTCTGCCACGAGTCCAGCGGCGTGGGCCTCAAGCAGACCATGGGCATCGGCAAGGGCGCCGTGCAGCTGGACGACTTCACGAAGGCGGACGCCATCTTCATCATCGGGCAGAATCCCGGGACCAACCACCCGCGGATGATGACGGTGCTGCAGGAGGCACGGCGGCGCGGGGCGGAGATCGTCGTCATCAACCCCCTGCGCGAGCGGGCGCTGGTCAGCTTCATCCACCCCCAGGAGGTTGCGCCCACCCTGCTGAACCGGGGGACCGAGATCGCGACGGTGTATCTCCAGGCGAAGCCGGGGAGCGACGTGGCGGTGCTCAAGGGGATCATGAAGCAGATGCTGGACGCCGAGCGGCGCGACCGGGGGCGCGTGTTCGACCACGGCTTCATCCGCGCCCACTGCACGGGGTTCGAGGAGCTGGTCGCGGACCTGGACGCCACCGAGTGGACACAGATCACCGAGCAGAGCGGGCTCACGCAGAACGAGATCCGCCAGGCGACGGAAGTCTACATCCGCTCCCGCGCCACCATCCTCTGCTGGGCGATGGGGCTCACGCAGCACGAGAACGCGGTGGACAACATCATCGCCTGCAGCAACCTGCTGCTGCTGCGCGGCAACGTGGGCCGCCCCGGCGCCGGCCCCTGCCCCGTGCGCGGCCACAGCAACGTGCAGGGCGACCGCACCGTGGGCATCAACTTCCGTCCGCCGGAGTGGATCGACCGGCTGGAAGCGGAGTTCGGCTTCACCGCGCCGCGCCAGACGGGGCTGGACGTCGTGCACGCCATCGAGGCGATGGCGGCGGGGCGCGTCCGCTTCTTCATGTCCATCGGCGGCAACTTCCTCAGCGCCTCGCCCGACACGGCGATGGTGGGGGAAGGATTGAAGTCGGTGGATCTGGCCGTGCACGTGACCACCAAGCTCAACCGCACCCACGTCACCGCGGGGCGCGAGGTGATGATCTGGCCCTGCCTGGGGCGCACGGAGATCGATCGGCAGGCGTCCGGCCCGCAGTTCGTGACGGTGGAGGACTCCATGTCCGTCGTCCACGTGTCGCAGGGCCGCAACAAGCCGGCGTCCGCGCACCTGAAGAGCGAGGTCGCCATCGTCTGCGGGCTGGCGAAGGCGGCGCTGCCGGAGGGCGGCGGAGTCGATTGGGACGCGCTGGCGGCGGACTACGACCGCGTCCGCGACCGCATCGAGCGCGTGGTGCCGGGGTTCGAACGCTACAACGAACGCGTGCGCGAGCCGGGCGGCTTCATCCTGCGCAACGCCGCCGCGCACCGCGAGTGGAACACGCAGACCGGCCGCGCCAACTTCGTGGTCGTTCCCACGCCCGACATCCGCCTGGGGGATGGGCAGCTGCGCCTGTTCACCATCCGCTCGCACGACCAGTTCAACACGACGATCTACGGCCTGGACGACCGCTACCGCGGCATCAAGCAGGCGCGCCGCGTGGTGCTGATGCATCCCGACGACCTGGCCGAGCGCGGCCTGAAGCCCGGCGACTGGATCGACGTGCGCAGCCACGCGGCGGACGGCCGTGAGCGCATCGCCCCCCGCTTTCGCGCCGTCGCCTACGACGTGCCGCGCGGGTGCGCCGCGGCGTACTTTCCGGAGGCGAACGTGCTGGTCCCCGTCGGCAGCCGGGCGAAAGGGAGCAACACGCCGTCCAGCAAGATGATTCCCGTGACGGTGGAGCCCGCCACCAGCGAGGTGGACGTGGTGGGCGTGGACGAGCGGCTGGTGCCCCGCGCCGCCCGCGCGCAGGCCGAGCAGCTCACCGGCGCCGCGGTTTATCCGTGCGCCGGGGGAGCACCGCGCGGCGCCCCGTAGAGCGCGTCACCGTCTCCGACGACGGCGACGTCCGCCGCACGCGCGACGACCAGCTGGCCGTGGAGGAGCCGCTGGAGATCCGCGTCATCCGTGCGGAGGACGCGCATCTCCCGGACGACTCCCCTCTCTGCGAGGAACGAGCGGGGAGGGGCCGGGGGAGGGGCCCCGCGCATCGTATCTCGGTGACGATGCGGACGCCGGGGGCGGACTTCGAGCTGGCGGCGGGCTTCCTGTACGGCGAGGGGTTGATCGGCGGCGCGGAGTCGATCGCGTCCATCCGCTACTGCACGGACGCCGAGCAGCAGTACAACGTGGTGAACGTGCGGCTGGCACCCGGCGCGGCGTTCGATCCCGCCGCCCTGTCGCGCAACTTCTACGCGACCAGCAGCTGCGGCGTGTGCGGCAAGGCATCCATCGAGGCGGTGATGGGGCCCGCCTGCGCCCGCATCGAGAGCAGGCTGGAGGTGGATCCCGCCGTGCTGACCGGCCTGCCGGAGAAGCTGCGGGAGGCGCAGCACGTGTTCGAGCGCACGGGCGGGCTGCACGCGGCCGCGCAGTTCACCGTGGACGGCGCGCTGGTGCGCGTTCGCGAGGACGTGGGCCGCCACAACGCCATGGACAAGCTGGTGGGTTCGGCGCTGCTGGCGGGCGAGGTGCCGCTGGCGGAATCGATCGTGCTGGTGAGCGGGCGCACGAGCTTCGAGCTGGTGCAGAAGGCCGCCCGCGCCGGGGTGCCGGTGCTGGCGGGGGTCTCGGCGCCCAGCAGCCTGGCCGTGGAGCTGGCGGAGCAGGTGGGGATGACGCTGGCGGGATTCGTCCGCCATCCGGGGTTCAACGTGTACGCGGGGGGCGCGCGCATCGCCCGCCGCACGCCACAGGGGGTGGGTGGATGACGGGACGCAGCCGGTGGTTCGCGGGATGGATGACGATTGTCGCGCTGTCCGCGTGCGGTGAGCAGGGCGGCGAGCTGCGCGACGCCACCGAGCGCCGCCGCGCCGCCGAGGCCGGCGCGGACTCGCTGGGCGGCGACTCTGCGGGGGGTGCGCAGCCCACCGGCCGCGTTCCCGCGTTCGTGCTGGGGGATTCGGCGCCGCCCGCCACCACCCCGCCCGCCGGCGCGGCGGTGGATTCCGCCCAGCCCGGCACCCCGCCCGCCGCCACGGCGACGCCGACAGTCGATCCCGCGTCGCAGCAGCAGTGGACGGCCGGCACCCGCGACCAGGTGCGCACCATGCGCGGGCCCGTGGTGCTCAGCGACGTGCGCGTGGGGGTGAACCAGGGCTTCGACCGCGTGGTGCTGGAGTTCCTGGGCGGTTCCGCCCCGGGCTATCGCGTGGAGTACGTGGACCGCCCCGTGCGCCAGTGCGGCTCCGGCGACCCCACCCCCGTGGCCGGCGATGGCTGGCTGGCCATCACCCTGCGCGGCGCGCAGGCGCACGACGAGGGCGGCAAGGCCACCATCCAGCAGCGCGAGCGCCGCCTGCAGATGCCCATCGTAAAGGAGCTGGAGTTCACCTGCGACTTCGAGGGCGTGGTGGAGATCGTGCTGGGCGTCTCGCGCCCCAACCGCTACCGCATCACCGAGCTCCAGAACCCCACCCGCCTCATCATCGACGTGCAGCAGTAGGCGATCGAGTTGGGTTGTCGATCCTATTGACCACAAACGTAGGGCAAATTATCATGCGCTCATTAGCGATTGATCTGTAACCGTTATGAGGAGCGTGCGGGATGAGATCTCGGGCCAGGGCTTTCATTTCAGGCGTGGGGGTGATCCTCCTCAGTGCGACCGCCGGTTGCATCGAGAACGGCGTGGGGGCGCCGTCGCGGGGGCCCAACCCCGCGGCGATGAGTGCAACGCTCGCGCTGGACCTGCGCAATCCGCAGGAGGCCCGCGAAAGCATCTACGGCGACTTCGTGTTGTTCTCCGCACCGGGAGTAGGCTTGGCGCTGGCACTGGATGGTGGCGCCGCGCCGGGCACGCAGGACGGCTACGTAGACCAGGTCTTCCTCCTTCAGCAGGAGGAGCCGTCGGCTGTGGAGCCGCGGCTCCTGTCGGCGGGGGAACTCTTCTACGCCGGCCGGCTGCTGATGGTGCGGGCCGTGGGAGCGGGGCCCCTCGTGTTCACGGTTCGGGGTGAAGGCGATCCTGAGCCTGCCGTAGACCGGCTGCCGTTCTCGCCCACGGGGTCGGAGCGGTTCGCGGGGTACGGCATCTCACGGCGGATGGGCGCGTGGCAGGTCCGGCTGGAGGAGGTGACCGGAAGCGCGATGACGGACCTGCTGGGTACTCGCTAACCCGACACTGACTTCCTGAGGGAGCGCACAAACAAAACCATAGGCAGTGCACTCGTTTGCGCGCGACCGAAGGATCTCCTCTCCTTACGGTGGGGCCGGCTCCATGGCAGGGAGCCGGCCCCTCGGTTCTGCCGGCAAGGTCCTTCAGTTGGCGCCCTGACTCCGTGGTTCGAGCAGGTCCGGTGCGGCGCCTCCCTCAGGAAATCAACGGCTCTTTTTTGATCAACAGCTTCTCACAAAGCTCGCAGGCCCGCTCTCCTGATCGAGCGGGCCCGCTTCGTTTTGGAGCCTCAATCGTTCCCCGTCGCGCCGTGGGGTTTGTGGACGGGCTTGGATTCCGGCGAGCTGCGCTGGCGCAGCCAGATGGAGAGCAGCGTGAGCACGGCCACCGACATGAACTCGCTCTGCCAGTTCTGGAACGACTCGAACCAGAACTGTGAGCTCCCCAGGTAGTCCATCACCCCCGCGGCCGCCTGGCCGTGCTGCGTCTGCTCCGCGCTGTACTCCCGCGCGCCGGTGACCGCGTGCAGCGCGAACGAGGCCAGGAACAGCGTAAAGAGCGTGAGGGAAAGCGAGTTCTCGTACAGCTTGAGCGCCAGCCCGCCGCGCTTCACGGGCCCGGGGGCGTCCGGATCGCCGCGATGGTTGCGCGGGTCCTCGTCCACCGGCTCGTGGTCCTTTTCCGGGTCCTTGCTCTCCGAGGCGCCCTTCTGGAACAGGAAGGCGGTCAGGATGACGAACATCCCCATCTGCAGGAACTCGCTCTCCCAGTTCTCGAACACCGCCTCGCCAAAGTGCCCGGTGCCCAGGTACGCGCCGAACCCCACCGCCTGCTCGCCGTGCTGCGTCTGCTCGTCGTTGTAGACCCGGTGCCCCGCCATGGCCTGGCCGCCCAGAAAGACCACGGACATCACGATCCAGACGATGGACAGCCCGTTGTTGCGCAGCGTGTTGCTCGCCATTCGCTCCAATCCGGTCTCGCGACCCCGCCCCGCGCCTCGCAAGTGCAACCTGAGACACAGGTTGTGCATATACGCACACTCCGGACGACGGCCCCGCGAATGGCAAACCCCAGGCCACGTCTGGCCTGGAGAGCCCATCCGAGCACGGACGGTTGCCAGAAACGCCGTTTTCGTGCACATTTACGTCGAAATCCGCCGGCCCCGCCGCGCGCAGCACGTGAGCTGAAACCTGCGCCGGTACCCGCCCGTACACCCTCCCGTCCGTTCAACGCCGATCTGCTGGAGAGCCCGATGCCGAGCCGAATCCCTGAAGGAACGCCCCCGCGGGTGCTGATCCGCGACTTCGTGATCTTTCAGGCCAAGACGTTCATCGACGGACTGAAGGACATCGTTGTGATTCCGTTCGCGACGATCCTGTTCGCGCTGGACCTGATCTTTGGCAAGGGAGACAAGCGCGGGCGCACCTTCTACGCGCTGATGGGCGCCTGCGAGTCGTTCGACCGCTGGATGAACCTGTACAAGCCCGCCAGCCAGGCCAGGGGCAGCGCCGAGGGCCTGTTCGCGGGCAGCGAGCCCGGCGACGGCAGCATGGTGGGCGACATCGAGGGCTTCGTGCAGCGCCACGCGGCGCGCCGGACGGCCTCGGCCGCGCAGTCGGGTGTGCCGACCACGCGCTGAGCGAAGGCATCCGCCCGATCCAGCGAAAACGCGGATTGAACGCAGAGCACGCGGAGTATAATACCAAATCTCAGCAATTCGTGTGCATTCCGGGCCCGGCTTCTGTGTCACGCGGAGGCGCGGAGAACGCGGAGACGCGGAGAACGGCAGGAGACGTTCCTTGCAGTTCTCCGCGGCTCTCTGTTCCCCTCCGCGGCTCCGCGTGAAATCGCGATGGCTTGTATGCACACGAAATCAGAAGGAACGGTA
>Ga0190267_10000251_pt1 | contig 11798 bp, 14 predicted proteins | sample Popmic239T_FD_140332 | JGI IMG/M metagenome (GOLD analysis project Ga0190267, IMG submission 140332) | Populus adjacent soil microbial communities from riparian zone of Oak Creek, Arizona, USA - 239 T | ecosystem: Environmental > Terrestrial > Soil > Riparian zone | place: USA: Arizona... | reverse complement strand
GCCTCCTTGGAAATGGCTGCCCCTTGGGAGATTGGGTGGGGCGCGCCGGGCATCTTACCCAGGTGCGGTACCCATTGACTGACTAGTCAATCTACGTTCCGGTAGGAACGCGTGTTCGCCCTAAGCCGCTGAGCGCTCGCCGACCGCGCCTCGGATGAAATCCACGATTGCGTCGGTGGGGGCGCCCGGTGTGAAGACCTCGGCGACGCCCAGCTTCTTCAGCTCGGGGATGTCGTCGGCCGGAATCGTGCCGCCGACCGTAACCAGCACGTCGTCCACCCCCTGCGCCTGCAGCAGCTCGACCACTTTCGGGACCAGCGTCATGTGGGCGCCGGAGAGGATCGAGAGGCCGACCGCGTCGGCGTCCTCCTGGATCACCGTCTCGGCGATCTGCTCGGGCGTCTGGTGCAGCCCCGTGTAGATCACCTCCATGCCGGCGTCGCGCAGGGCTCGGGCGATGATCTTGGCGCCGCGGTCGTGCCCGTCGAGGCCGGGCTTGGCGACGACGACGCGGATCTTGCGTGCGGTTGCTGCCTCCATCCGGAGCGGAACCCTACCCCTTTGCAACTTTGCGTCGCGCCGCTACGCGCGAGGCGCCGAAGCCGCCCACCGTCGCTAGCAACGTCACCCCGAGCGCCAGGAGACGGCGGCCGAGCCGCTCGAAGCGCATCACCTGCCAGCCCTCTGCCCGGGCGATCTCGGCCAGCGGCGGGTCCGGGTTGACCGCGACCGGGTTGCCGACCGCGCGCAGCATCGGCAGGTCGGAGAGCGAGTCGGAGTAGGCGTAGGAGTCGGCCAGCTCGATCTGGTGAGAAGCGGCGAATTCGCGCATCGCCGTCACCTTCCCCTCGCCGTAGACGAAGGGGCCGTCGAGGCGGCCGGTGAAGTTGCCGTCGGCGTCGGTCTCGTAGCGGGTGCCAAGGCCGCCGGACATGCCGAGGACCTGGGCGAGCGTTTCGACGACGCCGTTGCCGGCGGCGCTGACGATGAAGGTCGGCCGGCCGGCATCCTGGTGGGCGTAGACCTCTTCCAGCATCTGCGGGAAGACGCGCGGCAGGATCGCCGCCATCACTTCCGGGCCCATCCGTTCGATCGATTTCGCCGGTACGCCGGTGATCAGCTCCCGCGCCACCTTCAGCACCTCGGCGGTGCGGGCGTCGGTGGTGCCGCGGAGGCGGTAGCGGAAGTGCTCGAAGCCCCAGCTGGCGAGCTGTCGTTTGCCGACGATCCCCTGCTTGGCGGCGATGCGGGCGAACTGCATCCCGCTCGACCCCGCCATCAGGGTCTTGTCTAAGTCAAAGAACGCCGCAGCCCGCGGCGCAGGTTCGCTCGCGGGCTGCTCGCTCAAGGCTAGGCCCGGTCGACCTCGATCACGATCGCATCACCCTGGCCGCCGCCGGAGCAGATCGCGGCGACGCCGAGGCCGCCGCCGCGGCGGCGCAGCTCGTGGACAAGGGCGCCGACGATGCGGGAGCCGGAGGCGCCGATCGGGTGGCCGAGGGCGATCGCGCCGCCGTTGACGTTGACCTTCTCTTCGTCGACGCCGAGCATCCGCACCGAGTTCAGCGCCACCGAGGCGAAGGCCTCGTTGATCTCCCAGAGGTCGACGTCCTCAGGGCTCTTGCCAATCTTTTCCAGCGCCAGCTTCGAGGCGTTGGCCGGCGTTTTCGCCAGGTAGGGGAAGTCGTCGGCGACGGTGCCGTAGGAGAGGATCCGCGCCAGCGGCGTCTTGCCGTTCTTTTCAGCCCACTCTTCGGAGGCGACGACGATCGCGCCGGCGCCGTCGTTGACGCCCGGCGCATTGCCGGCGGTGTGGGTCGCGTCCTCGCCGCCGATCGCCTTCAGCTTCGCCAGCGTCTCCAGCGTCGTCTCGGGGCGGATCGCCTCGTCGGCCTCGACGGTGCTCTCGCCCTTGCGCGACTTGACGGTGACGCCGACGATCTCGTCGGCGAGGCGGCCGGCTTCGGTCGCCTCGTTGGCGAGCCGGTGCGAGCGCTCGGCGAAGCGGTCCATGTCAACGCGGCTGATCTCGAGCTCGTTACCGACCTCGCTCGCCTCGTTGATCATCTGTTTTTCCGTGAACGGATTGGTGAGGCCGTCGTGGGTCATCGCGTCGAGCGCCTGCACATCGCCCATCCGGAAGCCGAAGCGGGCACCGGGCAGCAGGTACGGGGCGTTGCTCATCGACTCCATGCCGCCGGTGACGGCGACGTTGGAATCGCCGGCCCGAATCGAAGTGTCGGCGAGGCCGATCGCCCGCATGCCCGAGGCGCAAACCTTGTTGATCGTCTCCGAGGGGACCTCCTTCGGGATCCCGCCTTTGATCTGGGCCTGACGCGAGGGGATCTGCCCCTGACCGGCCTGCAGGACCTGGCCGAAGACGACCTGCTCGACCTGCTCGGGGGCGACGCCGGAGCGATCCAGCGCGGCCTCGATCACCGTGCCGCCGAGGTCGGTGGCGTCGAGGGATTTGAGACCGCCGCCCATCTTTCCGAATGGGGTGCGCGCGGTTCCGAGAATCACTGAGCTGGGCATCTACTGCCTTTCCTTTCCAAGTTTCACTGACCTGGCCCCTGTCTGCCAGGTCCAGCGGATGACGATACCGACAGGGCATAGACTCGCGGCCGATGAAGGTCACGGTGGAGCAGAGCGAGCTGCGGGAAACCATGGTCGACCTGCTGGTCGTCGGTCTTTTCGAGGGAGAGACGGAACCGGCGGGGATCGGGACCGTGTCTGGTGCGTATAAGGCGAAAGCTGCCTTCAAGAAGCTGACGCTGCTGCATCCCGACGATCCCCAATGGCTCCTGATCGTCGGCCTCGGGGATCGGGAGGAGATCGACGCCGAGCGCCTCCGCGTCGCCGCCGCGCTGGCCGCCAAGGAGGCAGGGCGGCTGGAGGCGGCTTCGATCGCGTGGGCGCTGCCCGAGAGTCTCGATGCCGAGACTGCCGCCGACGCTCTCGTGACCGGGACGGTCCTCGCCTCCTACCGCTTCGACCGCTTCAAGTCCGGCGACGGAGACGACTCCCCCCGCCTCGATTCGCTGACGCTGCTGGCGCCGGCCGAGGTCGCCGATGCCGCCGAGCGTGCCCGCATCGCCGCCGAGGCCCAGAACCGCGCCCGCGACCTGCAGAGCACTCCGGCCAACTTCGCCACCCCCAGCTTCCTCGCCGAGCGCGCCGAAGAGATCGCCACGGGCTCTGAGGCCCTCAGCGTCGAGGTTTTCGGCCGGGCCGAGCTCGAAGAGAAAGGCATGGGAGGGCTGCTCGCCGTCAGCCAAGGCGGTCCGCAGGAGCCGAAGCTGATCGTCCTCCGCTATGCCGGCGACGGCTCCGGCCCGACCCTCGGCTTCGTCGGCAAGGGCGTCACCTTCGATACCGGCGGCATCTCGCTCAAGCCCGGAGCGGGGATGCACGAGATGAAGATGGACATGTCCGGCGCCGCCGCGGTGCTCGAGGCGGTCGCCGCGATTGCCGAGCTGGGCCTGCCGCTCGACCTGGTCGCCGTCGTCCCCTCGACCGAGAACATGCCGTCGGGCAGCGCGATCAAGCCGGGCGACGTGATCACCCAGTACAACGGCACCACCGTCGAGGTCAACAACACCGACGCCGAGGGGCGGCTGATCCTCGCCGACGCCCTCGCCTACGCGGTCGAGCAGGGGGCCGAGCGGATCGTCGACCTCGCCACCCTCACCGGCGCGGTGGTGATCGCGCTCGGCTCGACCTACGCGGCGGTGATCGCCAACGACGACGCCCTCGCCGAGGAGGTCCTGCGCGCCGGCGAGGAGACCGGGGAGCTGACCTGGCGGCTGCCGCTGCACCCCGAGTTCAAGGAGCTGATGAAGGGGACGGTCGCCGACCTCTCCAACCTCGGCAAGAAGCGCAAGGCGGGGACGATCACCGCCGCCTCCTTCCTCGAGGAGTTCGTCGGCGAGACGCCCTGGGCGCACGTCGACATCGCCGGCACCGCCTGGGACGTCGGCCGCGCCTACACCGGCAGCGACGCCAGCGGCTTCGGCGTGCGGCTGCTGGTCGAGCTCGCGCGCCATCACTCTTCCTAGGCGTCTTCCCCGAGGATCATCAGCGTCGAGGTCCCGTGGGCGAGCAGCTTGCCACTCTCGGCCGCGGTCAGTGTCGCCTCCGCCGTCGCCTGCTTGCGGCCGCGGTAGAGGACCTTCGCCTCGCAGAGCACGCGGCCGGTGTCGCGGGTGATCGGCCGCACGAACTTCGCCTCGAGCCCGAGCGAGGTGTAGGCGACGCCGGCCGGCAGCGTCGTGTGGACGGCGCAGCCGAGGGCGGAGTCGAGCAGCGTCGCCGCGTAACCGCCGTGGACGACGCCGATCGGGTTGTAGTGCTCCTCGCCGGGTTCGCCCTCGAAGACCACCCTCCCCTCCTCCAGCTCGACCGGGCGCAGCCGCATCGTCACCGCGATCGGCGGCGGCGGCACCTCGCCGCGGACGACGGCCTGCATGTACTCGATGCCGCTCATCGTCGCCCCGACTGCCGCCGTCACCACCGGGTCCTGCCAGACCAGGGTGCGGCTGCGGGAGCTCTCGGGGCTGGAGGCGGCGAAGGCTTCGGCCAGCTCGGCCGCGGTGCCCTCGGGGGCGGTGACCACTCCGTCGGCGCTCACCGGATCTGCTGCCTCGGTGCGTCCGCCGTGCGCCGCGGCTGCCGCGACGCCGGGTAGTGCAGGTCGGCGCTGATCTCGGCCTCGGTGATCGAGATCGAGGGCTTCTGGTGGCGCTGTTGGTGCCTATGTCTTGGGATCAGCCTCATGGTTCGCCTCCGATCGGCTGTTGGCTTAGTTGCATCAAGCAACTGATCTTCCGCGACCATAACCGAGCCAGTTGCTTGATGCAACCAACTGTGCGAAAATCACACTGTGCTGCGTCGCGACTATCCCGGCCTCGACTGCTCCGTCGCCAAAGCCCTGGAGGTGATCGGCGAGCGCTGGTCGCTGCTGATCGTCCGCGCGGTGATGCACGGCGACCGCCGCTTCGGCGAGATCCAGGAGTCGCTCGGCATCGCCCGCAACGTCCTCTCCGCGCGGCTGCAGCGCCTCGTCGACGAGGAGATCCTCGAGCGCCGCGCCTACTCCGAAAGCCCGCCCCGCTACGAGTACTTCCTGACCGAGAAGGGCCTCGAGCTCTGGCCTGCTCTGATCGCCCTCCTCCACTGGGGCGAGCGCTACTCCCCCGACCCCAACGGCCCCTCGCGCCTGATCGTCCACAAGGAGTGCGGCGGCGAGGTCAGCGAGCGCGGCATCTGCGAGAGCTGCGGCAAGGTGCTCCACGCCCGCGACGCCAAGCAGGTTCCCGGGCCGGGTGCGAAGGTGGCGCCAGAGAGCCCTGGCGCGATCACCTCTTAACCCTTCAAAGTGCTCCCAAGACCGTTTCGATCCGTTCAGTAGGCGTCATCGCGAGGCGTGCCCTTAATTGCTCCCGATCGACCTTTGACTTCCAAGGCTTCGTCTCTATCACCAACTCCTCCCCCATCAGGAAGAGCAGCTCCCTGAACCTCTCGACCGAGGGGGAGACTCGGCCGCACTCGATTCTCGAAATCGTCGATCGACTGAGACCAGCGCGAATAGCCAATGGATCCTGACTTAGCCCGTATCGTTCTCTTGCCTGCCGCAGGAGTTCCCCCGTCGATGCCATGGCGCAGAGACGTTAGCTTTCGAGACGACAGGCAACGAAAGGAACAGATGGCGACGGCGGCTGAGCTTCAGGTCAAGGACAAGGTCTTCATCGGCGGCGAGTGGGTGGCGCCGAGCGGCGCTGAGCCGATCGAGGTGGTGAACTCGACCACCGAGGAGGTGATAGGGACGATCCCCGGCTGCTCGGCTGAGGAAGCTGACCGCGCCGTGGCCGCCGCCCGGGCGGCGTTCGAGAGCTGGTCGCAGACCTCGCGCGAGACCCGCGCCGGCTACCTCTCGGCGATTGCCGAGGGATTGAACGAGCGCGCCGAGGAGATCGCGACGACGATCACGCAGGAGCTGGGGATGCCGCTGAAGCTGAGCCGGATCGTCCAGGTCGGCCTGCCCACCTCCCAGTTCGCCGCGACTCCCAAGCTGATGGAGGAGGTCGCCTGGGAAGAGGAGGTCGGCAACTCGCGGGTGCTGCGGGAGCCGGTGGGGGTGCTGGGCGCGATCACGCCGTGGAACTACCCCCTCAACCAGATCGCCTGCAAGGTCGCCCCCGCCCTCGCCGCCGGCTGCACCGTGGTGCTGAAGCCGAGCGAGGTGACGCCGCTGAACGCCTTCCTGCTCGCCGAGGTGATCGAGGCCGCGGGCCTACCGGCGGGCGTCTTCAACCTCGTGACTGGGACCGGCCCGGTAGTCGGGGAGGCGATCGCCGCTCACCCCGGGGTCGACATGGTCTCCTTCACCGGCTCGACCCGGGCGGGGCGTCGCGTCAGCGAGCTTGCGGCGGCGACGGTGAAGCCGGTGGCGATGGAGCTCGGGGGCAAGTCGCCAAACGTGATCCTCGACGACGCCGACCTCGAGCGGGCGGTGCCCGACGGCGTCAGCAAGTGCTTCCTCAACTCCGGCCAGACCTGCAGCGCCCTGACCCGGATGCTGGTCCCGCGCCAGCGGCTCGCCGAGGCCGAGGAGCTGGCCAGGGCGGCGGCGGAGACCTTCACCCCCGGCGACCCCTTCGACTCCTCGACCCGGCTCGGCCCGCTCGTCTCCGACGTGCAGCGCGAGCGGGTCCGCGGCTACATCGAGAAAGGCGTCGAGGAGGGTGCGCGGCTGATCACCGGCGGCGCCGAGCCCCCCGAGGGCCTCGAGCGCGGCTACTTCGTCCGCCCCACCGTCTTCTCCGAGGTGACGCCGGAGATGACGATCGGCCAGGAGGAGATCTTCGGCCCCGTCCTGGTGATCCAGCCCTACGAAGGCGAGGACGACGCGGTCCGCATCGCCAACTCCACCCCCTATGGCCTCTCCGGAGGCGTCTGGTCGGCCGACACCGACCGCGCGATCTCAGTCGCGAAGCGGATCCGCACCGGCCAGGTCGAGATCAACGGCGGCGCCTTCAACCCTCACGCCCCGTTTGGCGGCTACGGCCAGTCCGGCCACGGCCGCGAGAACGGCCGCTACGGGATCGAGGAGCTGCTGCAGGTCAAGGCGCTGCAGCTTTAGCTGCCCCTAGGAACCGGCGGCGAGCAGAGTCTCGGCCGGAACTTCGCGGCCGGTCAATCCTTCCCGGTACATCCAAGCGCTGAGGTCTTCCACCCGCTCGCGATCGAGGCGACCGTTCCTGGAGAGCAGGGGGAGGGTCGCGTTCATCTGGGCTTCCATCACCTTGCGGTTGGGCGGTGGGTTCGCTTCGAGCCCTTCGACCACCGCGTCGACCGCCCCGCCCGGGTCTTCGGCCGCTGCCGCCGTGCCGCGGTCGATCGCCGACATGAAGTCCCGGACCAACTGGGGGTTTTTGCTCGCCAGGCTGCTGCGGGTCACCACCACGAGTTCGTCGTACTTCGGGATGCCGAGCTTCTCGAGAGGGGTGATGACGGGATCTGCTCCGCGAGATTCGAGCTTGACCCCCTCGATGCCCTCCGACCCACCGAAGATGGCATCCGCGCCCCCATTGAGAAGGTTGCCGACGAGGTTGTATCCCACGTCTTTGACCTGCACGTCCGCGGGCGTCAGGCCCGATCGCGCGAGGACCGCTTCGAGCAGACGCCGCTGAAACGGCGCTCCCGGGACGGCGACCGTCTTGCCCTCGAGATCGGCGATCCCACCGATCCCCGACCCCTTCAGCCAGATCATCGTCGCCGTCGGTTGCGGGATCACACTCCCGACGGCGACCAGGGGCATTCCCTTTTCCCGCGCGATAGCCAATTGCGGCAGTTGCAGCAGCCCGAAATCATCGGTTCCGTTGGCGACGTAGCTTGCCGGCCGGTTTGGTTCCAGTGGAGAGCCTGCCCAGACGTCGAGGCCGGCGTCTTCGAAGAACCCGCGGTGCAGGGCCATCAGGATGCTCACGTTCTCGGGTCCGTCGACGCTGTCGAGGGTAACCCGCCATTCCTTCGACGATGCCGATGGCCTCTCTGCATCCGAAGCATCCCTCCCGGCCCCTCCGCACCCGGACCACAACGCCAGGGCTGCTCCCAGCGCCATGGTCCACCGCCTGATCCCCCTGGTTCCCATGCCTCGATACTAAGAAAAACTCGCTGCGGTGCTCTAGAAGGACGCGGATTCGCGCGCGTCTAGATGCGGTGCGGAATCCTCAGCGCCCGGGCGGGGTGGCGGTGACGTCGCCCTCGGCGCGCGCGGCGACCGCGGCGGCGCGGCCGACCTTCTCGCCGATGCCGAAGTGGGCGCAGATCGTCAGCTCGTGCTCGCGACGGAGGGGACGGGTCGGGTCGACGACGGGGGCGCTGCGGATCGCGTCGCCCTCCTGCGCCACCCAGACGCCGAAGGGGGCGCCGGCGCAGTTGGAGAACGGCACGGCGACGACGCGGGCGCGCCGGCGGCGGCCGAGGCGGGTGACCAGCCAGGCCGGATCGCCGCTGTCGGCGTCGACGAAGAAGCCCTGAACCTGGCCGACGGCGTCGCCTCCCATCTCCGCCACCTCGGCCCCGAGCCAGCTCATCGCCTCGGCCGCCGTCAGCCTCCGCGCCCCCTCAGGCATCGACGTGCTTCTCCAGCAGCTCGCTCGCCGCGGTGGCGGGGTCGAGCTCGCGCCGCACCACCCGGTCCAGCAGCTCCGCCGTCGCCGGGTCTTCGGAAACGGTCTGCTCGAGCCGGCGGCGCATCCGCGAGGTGGCGATTCCGAGCACCTCGCTGCGTAGGTTGCGGGCGCGGCGCTCGGCCAGCGTCCCCTGCTGCTCGATGAACTGACGGTGCTCGTCGATCTTCGCCGCCAGTTCGTCCACACCCTCGCCACGGGCGGCCTCGGTACGCAGGATCGGCACCTTCCATCCCTCGGGGTCCTGGGAGAGGGCGAGGACGCCGCGGACCTCGCGGACCATCGTGTCGGTCATCGGGTGGTCGGCCTTGTTGACGACGATCACGTCGGGGATCTCCATCACGCCCGCCTTCAGCGCCTGGATCGAGTCGCCGGAGCCGGGCATCAGCGCCAGCACGATCGTGTCGGCGTGATCGACGATGTCGATCTCCGCCTGGCCGACGCCGACGGTCTCGACCAGGACGTCGTCTTTGCCGGCCGCGTCCATGATCAGCGCCACCTGCAGCGCCGCCTCGGAAAGGCCGCCGAGGGCGCCGCGCGAGGCCATCGAGCGGATGAAGACGCCGGGGTCGAGGAAGTGCTCGGTGAGGCGGATCCGGTCGCCGAGGAGGGCGCCGCGGGTGAAGGGGCTGGAGGGATCGATCGAGAGCACGGCGACCTCGCGCTCGGCTTTGCGCAGCTCCCCGGTCAGCGCCCCGATCAGGGTGCTCTTGCCGACTCCGGGCGGGCCGGTGAAGCCGACGATCCGCGCCTTGCCGGTGCGCGGGTAGACCTCGCGCACCAGGTCCCAGCCGGCGGGGTCGTCGGACTCGATCAAGGTGATTGCCCGCGCCAGCGCTCGCTTTTCGCCATTGAGAAGGCGCTCGGCCAGAGGGGCGGTTTTGGCGACGTCGGCCAAGGGCGGGTCAGTCTAGAGTTGCCCCGCCGTGCTGCGCTTTTTGGCCCGCAACCGGATGCTCAACCCGCGCTACGCGCGGCTCCTCTGGCGCTACCTCTGGCGCCGCTTCCTCACCCCCGCGGGCCGGCGCTGGCGCTCCGACGGGCCCTTCTTCCTCGGCCGCGGCCTCGAACTGAAGATCGAGCCGCGGGGCCAGATCCGCTTCGGCCGCTTCGTCTGGATCGGCGACGGGACCAAGATCCGCTGCCACGAGGGGGTGGTCGAGATCGGCGCCAAGACCGTGATGGGCCAGGAGTGCACGATCTCCGCCTACCAGCGGGTCCGGATCGGCGAGCAGTGCGTGATCGCCGACCGGGCGATGTTCATCGACTTCGACCACGGGATCGTCGAGGTCGAGCGGCCGATCCGGCTGCAGGGCATCTACAAGCGCGACGTCGAGGTCGGCAACAACGTCTGGATCGGCTACGGCGCCTGCATCCTCCGCGGCGTCAGCATCGGCGACAACTCGGTGATCGGCACCAACACGGTCGTCACCAAGGACGTCCCGGCCAACGCCGTCGTTGGTGGCATCCCGGCGCGGATCATCCGCATGCGCGAGGCGCCGCAAGACCTGCGCTGGAAGCGGCCGGTCGAGCCGGACCCGCAGGCGTGGACGACGATGCAGCCGCCCGACCTCGCCGCCCACGAGTAGGGAACTTGCGCCGCGGGTAAGCCCAGGGCATGCCCGACCAGGAAGAGAAGCTCGACGAGAAGGAGGCGGTGAAACGCCTCAACAAAGCACTCGAACTCCAGTACCGCTCGGCGCTGCAGTACTCGATCGTGGCCTCCAGCCTGACCGGGATCGAGGCCCAGGCGCTAGGCGAGAAGCTGACTGCGTTCGGTGACTCAGAGCTGGCGGACGTCCGTCGCTTGATCGAAAAGATCGTCTCCTTCGGCGGCAAGCCCACCACCGATGTCGCCAAGCTCAGCTACGAGGGCGGCATCAAAGGCGCAATCCGCTCCCTGGTCAAAGGCGAGGAAGCCGCGGTCGAGGCCCTACAGGAAGCGATCGAGCCGACCGGCCGCGAGGGCCGCTCCGAGGCCCTCGAGCACCTGATGGAGCACCTGATCCTGCGCAAGCAGCAGCAGGTCGACTTCCTCAACCGCGCGATTGGCTAGTCGCCTCTGACGGAATCTGGTTCCAGAGGCACCCTGATTTCACTTGAAATTTGTTGTCTGCAAGAAGTCTGTCAGGACTGCCTTCTATTGTCCGACCGACAATGACTCTCCTACGAAACACTGCCCCCATGTCCCGCGACGGAAGAATCCGCTCCGAGGAGGTGGCGGTCCGGTTCGGCCGCAACCTCTGGCGCTGCCGGCGCCGGGCTGCGCTGTCGCAGGAAGAGCTTGGCGCCCGTGCCGGACTGCACCGGACCGAGATCGGGATGCTGGAGCACGGGACGCGGCTCGCCCGGGTCGACACGTTGATGAAGCTGGCGGGCTCGCTGTCGGTCTCGCCGTCGGAGCTGCTCGAGGGCATCCACTGGACGCCTGGCACCACCAGCGAGGGCGGCTTCAGCATCAGCGAGCGGACTCTCGCCCACCGCCGCCGCGACGACTGCGGCTAGCTATGGGTTAGGTCAGCTTGGCGCCGGTCAGTTCGTCGTAGACGGCCGCCGTCTGTTCGGCGACGTCGCCCCAGTCGAAGCGGCGCAGGTGCTCGTAGGCTTCGGCGACGAGGCGATGGCCGAGCTCGTCGTCGACGAGGACGCGGATCGCAACCTCGGCCAGCGCTTCGGGGTCGTGGGCGCGGAAGCGCAGGCCCGCCTCCTCGTGCGGGACCACCTCGCGCAGGCCGCCGGTGTCGGCGACGATGCATGGGCAGCCCGAGGCCATCGCCTCCAGGGCGACGAGTCCGAACGGCTCGTAGATCGAGGGCACCACGGTGAGGTCGGCGATCCGGTAGAGCGAGTGCAGGACGTCGTCGCCGATCCAGCCGAGGAAGGTGCCGTGCTCCATCAGGCCCAGCTCCTGCGCCTGGCGCTTCAGTTCGGCCTCGTGGGTGCCGGAGCCGGCGACGAGGAACCGCGTCCCCGGCGCCTCTTCGATCACCCGCGGCATCGCCTCCAGCGCCAGCTGGAAGCCCTTCTCGTAGACAAGGCGGCCGATCAGCAGGACCAGCTTCTCCTCCGGCGCCGCGAACTCGGACCGCAGCCGCGCCAGGTCCT
>Ga0190267_10000250_pt1 | contig 11810 bp, 9 predicted proteins | sample Popmic239T_FD_140332 | JGI IMG/M metagenome (GOLD analysis project Ga0190267, IMG submission 140332) | Populus adjacent soil microbial communities from riparian zone of Oak Creek, Arizona, USA - 239 T | ecosystem: Environmental > Terrestrial > Soil > Riparian zone | place: USA: Arizona... | reverse complement strand
TTGGCGTCGCACCGGGGCGCGGCCTGGCTGTGGGGGCTCACCGAAACTCCGGCCGTCGAGATCACCGTCCCCCACGGCAGTCGCTGCCGCGCCGCGGGCGTGACCATCCATCGGACTCGCTCCCCTGGCACACCGTCGCTGCGGGACGGCGTGCCCGCCACCAACCCCCTGCGCACCCTGCTCGACCTCGCGGGCGTCCTCGACGACGACGGCCTCACGCTCGCGTTCGACCGAGGCGTCGCCGCCGGCCTGTTCACGCCCAACGCCGTGCACGCCGAGCTCACCCGTGAGCGCAAGCCGGGCCGACCAGGCGGCCCTGCCCTCGAACGGGTGCTCGACCTGTGCGGCCCGGTGTCGCTGCGGTCGCCGAGCGTGCTGCAGAACGCCTTCGCCCGACTGCTCCGTCGGGCCGGGCTGCCTGACCCCGTCCCCGAGCTCGCCGTGCTCGGCGGGCGGTACCGCATCGACTACGGCTATCCCGACCTGCTGTTGGGCTTCGAGTTGGAGGGCCTCGAGTTCCACGGCGGGCCGGCCCAGGTGAGTCGCGACCACGCGCGCCGGAGGCGGCTCACCGCACTCGGGTGGACGATCCTCGTCTTCACCCCTGAAGACGTCCTGCAGCGGCCGGACGAGGTCGCCGCCGAGGTGCGAAGGGAGGTGGTCGTCAGGCGAGCTTCTCTGCCCGCATGAACAACAGGCGCGGGAACGCGGCCGCTTCGGCGTACTCGGCCGCCCGATCGAGGAACCCCGGTGGCGGGGCAGGCTCCTCCAGTCGGGTGACGAGCAGGCCAACGTCGGCCAACGCGTTCACATAGCGCGACAGCGGACGATGGATGAACGGGAGGACGATGCCGCGATCGACCTCCTCCAGGGTCTTGTCCTCGATCAGGTACGGGCCGATGCGCCAGTACTGCTCCTCGAGGATCTGGTCGTCCACCCAGCCGCTGCCGGGCGCCTGCAACAGCGGGTGATTCAGGAAAAACAGAAAACGGCCGCCAGGCGCGAGCACGCGGGCGACTTCGGCGATGGCTGCGTCGACGTCGTCGATGTGCTCGAAGACCAGGCACGCGACCACCGCGTCGAACTCGCCGCTCGGGAACGGGAGGCGGGCTGCCTCGCCGCGGACGTACGCCGGGCCGCCGCCGCGCTCGTGCGCGGCCGCGAGCTGGGCGGCGGTGGGGTCGAGGCCGACGACGTGCTCGACACCGTCGAGGCCGCTGGCCAGCCGCGCCAGTTGGCCCTCGCCGGTCCCGACGTCGAGGCAGACGCGCGCGCCCGCGAGGTGGTGGCGGGCGAGCGGGAGGATCTGCTCCTCGTACTCAGGGTCCACACCGTCGGTGAAGCCCTCCTGCCACCACTGGTTGACGGCCTCGTCCTCCGGCCACTGCTCGGTCGGCCAATCGCGCGCGCCCACGGCGCGACTGTCTAGCGGGAGCGGCGGGCGGCGCCCAGCCGACGGGCGGCCAAGGCGATGGGCACGAGGGCCAGCGGCAGGAGCGCGGGCAGGGTCTCGCCGGTCGCGGGCAGCGGGTCGTCGCGCGACACCGCGCCGAGGGTGTCGGGGGCGACGCTGCCGCCACCGCCCGACCCGCCGCCGGCGGCACCGGCCGTCGGCAGCAGGTTGGGCTGGGCGGTGAAGCTGTAGACGTCGATGCCGCGGCCGATGTCAGAGGCCATCACGTAGTAGGTGCGCGTCCCGTCGGCGTTGTCGACGATCTTGAAGAACTCGGACGCCCAGGTCTGCGCGCCCGGCAGCGTGTAGTGGCCGACCTCGTTGAACGTCCAGGCCCCGTTCTCGTCGACCTCGTAGTCCACGATCTTGATGCCCTGGCTGTACCAGGCGGCGAAGATGCGGGCCTCGTCCGGCACCTGCTCGATCACGTGGATGTTGCAGAACGTGGGCTCGGGCAGGACGTTGTTGGAGATGAAGACGGCCTTCTTGCCGTCGGGCATCTTGGCGTACTGCGGGTTGGCCGGGTCCGAGATGTCGAACACGTGCATGCCGCCGTTGCCGATCGGGTTGCCAGGCCCGGGAGCGCATGACGAACCGGGCGGGACCACGCCGCCGCCGCGCTCGTCGGTGACGAAGAGGAACTTGCCGTCGGGCGAGGGGTCGACTTCGTGGGAGACCGACACGCCCTGGTCGGCGGGCACTGCGGTCTGGTTGTTGCCCGATGCGTTGGTGCCGGGATGGTTGATCTTCGTGATCAGCGACCACCCCTGCGCGGCGGGCTTGCCGAGCGCCTCGTAGGCGGCGACATCGGAGGCGGCCGAGCCGTTGTTCGTGCCGATGTCGCAGTCGGTGACCTTGGCGTCGGTGTCGGTGCCGTCGATGACCTCGCACGGCAGCGGGGTGCCTCGGACATTGCCGGCGTCGTCGGTCAGGTTGGTGACGTCGAAGACGGCGGTCCCGAAGATGGCGGCGCAGTAGAGCCGGCCCGGCTTGGCGGTGATGTCGTGGCAGCCGTACGGGTTGGCGAGCGTGCCGTCAGGAAGCTGCTGCGCGGTCCAGGTTGCGTCGAACGGGATGCGGTAGACGGTCGGGCGGCACGCCTCGCGCTTCTGCTCCAGCGACTTGCCCATGAGGCCGAGGCACGTCCGTATGTCGGTGACGTCGATCCAGGGCCGGCCGCCGTCGGAGTTCGAGTTGTAGACGATCCACGGCCGGGCGGGGTCGACGGTGATGTTGTGCGACGTGCCGTCGTGGCGGGTCAGGTGGATCTCGCGGACCTCGGCCCCGTTGTCCCGGCCGACGCCGCTGATATCGATGATCTCCATGCCGCCGCCGGAGGGGTCGTGGCAACGGCTGGTGGCGTCGGTGGCGTCGATCAGCAACTCGGCGTCGGGCGCGGGCGTGACCTGCACGTCGTGCTGGAGGCCGAGCGTGCCCGACGGATTGGTCGGCGCGCAGACGGCGGAGCCGTGGTCGGCGACCCACGTCGGCGCGACATTGCCCTCACCGTCGACCAACTGGATGATGCGCTGGCCGACATGGCCGACGCTGCCTTGCCCCAGGGTGCCCGAGGAGGCGTACACGGCCTCGCCGCGGCGGAAGAACTCGAGGTCGGTGCCGGGGTTCCCGCCGATGTTGGCGATGTGCTCCCAGTCGCCGCTGCTGGCGATGGGGATCCCGGGGGCAGTCGCCGTCACGACCCGGTCAGCGGGGTCCGTGTGGTCGGCCCCGGCAGGGAGCGCGGACGGACCGACAAGGGCGATCGAGATGCTCGCAGCGACAACGAGCACACGGCGGAAGGATCGCATCGACTCTCCTCGTGGCGCGGGCGGACGTTCGTCCGCCGACGACCGCTTTGTTGCCGTTTGTCCCGACTCGGAAACGTCAGCCGCGCACGGCTTGCACCTGGGTCACCCGAAACGTGAGGGTCCCGTCGGTGCGCAGGGTGTCGAGGTCGCCCTGCTGGTCGCCCGCCCGCCAGGTGGCCGACCACTGCTGGGTGACACGGATCGTCCGGGCGGGCGAGGAGGTCGTGTAGACGTGGGTGACGTCGCCGTCGGGCCACGGGCCGCCTTGGGATGCGGTGGTGGTGACGGTGCCGTCGCCCCAATCGACGACGTACCGGCTGGTCGTCTCGATGGCGATGGCGGGGCCGATCGGGTTGGGGATGTCGAACCGCTTGTGCTGCTCGCCGTCGATCTCGAGGTAGACGGTCTTGCCGGTGACGGCGTAGTCGGGCGACATGTGCAGGGTGGGCGCCGGGAGGATGCGGACGGTCCAGAAGTCGCGGGCGATCTGGTCGGGGGTCGGCAGGGCCAGCGGTGCGAGCGGGTCCGTGCCCGCCGGGCAGATATCGGCACTGCCGTCCGCGTTGCCGCCCGCGAAGCGGCGCTTGTAGGCGAAGTCGTAGGCGGCGGCGACCTCGGGGTCGGTGGTGTAGAGGAGCTGGCGGCAGAAGCGGTCGACGTTCCAGCCGACGGTCCAGTATGCGTAGGTGCGGACGGTGCCGCCCCCTCCCCCGCCGCCGCCCGACGGACCCGTGCCTCCCGAGCCGGGCCCGCCGGGCGACCCCCCGCGGTGGTCTGACACGCCAACCTCACCGACCCCGCTCTCCCAGACGGTCACCTTTGCGGCTACCGGCGCTGAACCAATGACGATCGTTGTGACGACGACGGCGATGGCTACTGCGGCTCGCATGCGTCCTCCGGCAGGGTGCCACCAGGCCCTTGGCCGTCGAAGTTCATTGTCCAGGGAGTTACGTTGAACCCGCTGGGGTTGCGATCTGCGCTGATAGGAGTGAGCGCAACGAAACGGTGGTGGTTCGTTGGGTGGTCAACCTCGAAGAGAGGTGCCAGGCTCCGATCGCCTTCGATCACAATGCACGTTGCATCGGCACGCAAGAGCCGCTCGATGCGAGTCTCCGGATCGAGCGGTGCGGCGCGAAGGCCTGGAAAGCCACGGGCTTGCAGCTTTACCCAGCCGTCCTGCGCTAAGCCAAAGCTGCGGGGGTTATGGATGGCGACCAGCGGCTTGAGGAACTCCTCGTCCACAACCCGGGACCGAGCCAGCCCGCGCACCGCCTCGCCATAGACGTGATCCAAGGCGCGCATGACGTGCTGCGCGTACGCAACGTCGATGGTGGCGGGCACTGCGTACGAGAGCGTGGTGGAGGTCGGCTTCTCGATCGGCGGCGGCAGCGTGTCCGGGTCGTCGTCAGATGCCCGTCCGTCCGAACACGCCGAGGCGAGCAGCACAGCCGCCAGCAGAAGAGAGACGATCGGCATCATCCGTCGCACGGGGCGGCATTCAAGGAAATCGCCGACCGCGCGTCAATCCCCCTATTTGGGGGGTGTGTGGATCTTCTCGTAGACCGCCTCGGCCACCGTCGCGGGCAGCCAGGGCAGCGCCACCAGCGACTCCAACGACGCCTTCTTCACCGCCGTCAGGCTCCCGAACTCCTTGAGCAGGCGCTTCTTCCGGGTCGGCCCGAGGCCGGGGATCTCGTCGAGCACCGAGCGGGTCATGCGCTTGCCCCGCAACTGCCGGTGATAGGTGATGGCGAAGCGGTGAGCCTCGTCGCGAATGCGCTGCAACAGATACAACGCCTCGGACTGCCGGGGGATGCGGACAGGATCGGCCCGCCCGGGCAGGAAGACCTCTTCGAACTGCTTGGCCAGCGCGGCGACCGGAATTTCGTCCTCCAGCCCCAAATCCTCCACGACCTTCAAGGCGACACCGAGCTGGCCCTTGCCGCCGTCGACCAACAAGAGCTGCGGCGGGTAGTTGAACTTGCGGGGCCGGCCCGACTCCTCGCCGAGCAGCCCCCGCTCCCGCTCAGCCAGCAGCGCGGTCAGGCGCCGGGTGAGGACCTCCTCCATGGCGGCGTAGTCGTCGTTGCCCTCGACCGTCTTCACCTTGAAACGGCGGTACTCCGACTTCTTGGGCAGCCCGTCCTCCATGACGACCATCGAGCCGACGTAGTCGGTGCCTTGGATGTGCGACATGTCGAAGCATTCGATCCGCAGCGGCGCGTCGGGAAGCTCCAACGCATCCTGCAACGCGGTCAGCGCCCGCGCCCTGGCGTTGTGGTCGGCCGACCGGCGGAGTCGATGCCGCATGAACTCCTCTGACGCGTTGCGGGTGACCATCTCTTGCAGGGCCCGCTTGTCGCCCCGCTGCGGAATGCGGACCGACACCTTCGAGCCCCGCACCAGGCAGAGCCACTCCTCGTAGAACTCGACGTCGACGGGGAGGTCTGGCACCAAGACCTCGCGGGGCAGGTCGATCGCGGACTCGGCGTACATCTGCTCAAAGATGCGGGCGATGAGCTCGGGTCGGGTGAGGTCCTCGACCTTGTCGACCACGAAGCCCTTGCGGCCCACGACCCGGCCCCCGCGCACGTAGAACACCTGCACCGCCGCTTCGAGCTCGTCTTCGGCCAGGCCGATGACGTCGATGTCCTCCGACTTCTCGGTGACCATCGCCTGCTTCTCGATGGCCTTGCGCACCGACGCCAGCCGGTCCCGCAGCCGGGCGGCCAGCTCGTACTCCTGGCGCCCGGCCGCCTCCTTCATAGACGACTCGAGCCGGCGCACGACCGGCACGGTGTCGCCTTCGAGAAAGCGGATCAGGTCTGAGACCAGCTCGGCGTAGTCGACGTCGGCGATCTCGCGGACGCACGGTCCCGAGCACTTCTCGATGTGGAACAGCAGGCACGGCCGCCCTTGCCGCTCGTGGCGCTGGAACTTGTTGTCGGAGCAGGTGCGGATCGGGAACGTCCGCAGCAGGAGGTCGAGCGTCTCGCGGATCGCGTAGGCGTGCCCGTACGGCCCGAAGTAGCGGACGCCCTTGCGCTTCTGCCCCCGCATGACCATCGCGCGCGGCCACTCGTCGTCGAGGGTGATGGCGAGGAAGGGGTACGACTTGTCGTCGCGCAGCCGGATGTTGAAACGGGGCCGGTGCTGCTTGATGAGGCTGTACTCCAACATCAGCGCCTCGACCTCGTTGCGCACCTCGATCCACTCCACCGACTCGGCGCAGGCCACCATCTGGGCGGTGCGGGGCGGCAGCGTGCGCGGGTCGCCGAAGTAGTTGTTGAGACGCGAGCGCAGCGACTTGGCCTTGCCGACGTAGATGACCCGCCCGTCGCGGTCCTTGAACTGATAGGAGCCGGGCGATTCCGGGATGGTTCCGGCCGGCGGGCGGGCAAAGGTCACGGCACAGGAATAGCAGTGCCTCGAATACAATTGAACATACCGCCGGCCTGGTATCCGGCGACATATCCAGCTCCGAGGCCGACAACCCCGCGGATGGGCGACCAGGCTGTCCCCGCCGGCCGTGAATCGGAGCCTCCCTCAGGGGGACTCACAAACGATGCTCCGGCTCCAGACTCCGTTGCCTGACAGGTACACCAAGGCCGCGCCCGCGGACCTCACCGAGTGGATCGCCGCTGCCCGGGCGACGCTCGGCGACCGGCTTCTCATCCTGGGCCACCACTACCAGCGCGACGAGGTCATGCAGTGGGCCGACCTCCGAGGCGACTCGTTCGGCCTGTCGCGCATGGCCGCCGACAACGACTCGGCCGAGTATGTGGTGTTCTGCGGCGTGCACTTCATGGCCGAGTCGGCCGACATCCTCACTGCCGACCACCAGAAGGTCGTGCTCCCGGACCTCAACGCAGGCTGCTCGATGGCCGACATGGCCAACATCGACGAGGTCGAGGAGGCGTGGGAGGCCATCGGCGCCGTTACCGACATCGACCGGGTCGTGCCGATCACGTACATGAACTCCTCGGCTGCCCTGAAGGCGTTCGTCGGGCGCAATGGCGGGGCGGTGTGCACGTCGTCGAACGCCAAGGCGGTGCTGACGTGGGCGCTGGAGCGGGGCGACAAGGTCCTGTTCTTCCCGGACCAGCACCTGGGCCGCAACACCGGCTACCAGCTCGGCTTCACCGAGGCCGACATGCGGGTCTGGAACCCGCGCAAGGAGCTGGGCGGGCTGCAGGAGCGCGACATCAAGGACGCCACCTTCCTGCTGTGGAAGGGCCACTGCTCCGTGCACCAGCGGTTCTGCCCCGAGCACATCGAGGCGTTCCGGGCCGAGCATCCCGACGGCATCGTGGTGGTGCATCCCGAGTGCTCGCACGACGTCGTCGAGCTGGCCGACCAGGTCGGCTCCACCGACTACATCATCAAGGCAGTGGCCGCCGCGCCCGCCGGCAGCGTCATCGCGGTCGGCACCGAGATCCACCTCGTGCAGCGGCTCGACAACGAGACGCCGGACAAGACCGTGGTCTCGCTCGACCCGCTGATCTGCCCGTGCTCGACGATGTTCCGCATTGACGCCGCCCATCTGGCGTGGGTGCTGGAGAACCTGGTCGAGGGCAACGTCGTGAACCAGATCACCGTCGATCCCGACACCACCGAGTGGGCCAAGGTCGCCTTGGAGCGGATGCTCGCCATCACTTGAGGCGCGTGAGGACCCCGGCCCGAACACGGCCCCCCGGGCCGAGAGAGTACGGCCGGGGTGTGACAGCAGAGGTGTGACAGCAGACGCGAAAGAGCCGGCCCGGGAGGAGTGGGCCGGCTCGTTCGCTTTCTGGGAGGAAACCTTGTGTGGAGCAGAGGCAGGCGGGGGAGCCGGCGCAGGAGGAGGACGCCGACTCCGCCGCCTTGCCTCTAGCCGAAGCTGGTCCAGCCGATCAGATCCCAGGCGGACTCGTCGTCCGTCTGGTCCGGGTCGACCTGTCGGAGCGGGATGACCGCCTCGGTCGGCTCTTCGGAGGCGACCATCAAGGCCACCACCAACATTGTCAGGAACGTGATCCCCAGCACGATCGTCATGTCCGAATCGTGCGCCTTTGCCCCCCGTTTGCCTATAGCCCGAACGGGCCATTTGGGACGGCGTTTCGGACTAGTCCGTCAGAGGCCGAGCAGCGGCGCGAGGAACCGTCCGGTGTGGCTCTCGGGGGTCTTGGCGACCTTCTCCGGGGTGCCTTCCACGACGACCGTGCCGCCGCCGTCGCCGCCCTCGGGGCCGAGGTCGATGATCCAGTCGGCGGTCTTGATGACATCGAGGTTGTGCTCGATGACGAGGACCGTGTTGCCCTGGTCGACCAGGCGGGACAAGACGTTCAGCAGCTTGCGGATGTCCTCGAAGTGCAGGCCCGTGGTGGGCTCGTCGAGGATGTAGATGGTGTGGCCGGTCGAGCGCTTGCTCAGCTCGGACGCCAGCTTCACCCGCTGGGCCTCGCCGCCCGACAGCGTGGGCGCGGGCTGGCCGAGCCGGACGTAGCCGAGGCCGACGTCGACCAGCGTCTGCATGTGGCGGGCGATGGCGGGCTGGTTGGCGAAGAACTCCAGCGCCTCCTCGCACGGCATGTCGAGCACCTCGGCGATGTTCTTGCCCTTGAACGAGATGTCGAGGGTGTCCCGGTTGTAGCGGGCGCCCTTGCAGACCTCGCACGGGACGTAGACGTCCGGCAGGAAGTGCATCTCGATCTTGATCGTGCCGTCGCCCGCGCACGCCTCGCACCGGCCGCCCTTGACGTTGAACGAGAACCGGCCCGGCAAGTAGCCGCGGACCTTGGCCTCCTGGGTCGCGCTGAACAGCTTGCGGATCGCGTCGAACACGCCGGTGTAGGTGGCCGGGTTGGACCGGGGCGTGCGGCCGATCGGCGACTGGTCGATGTTGATGACCTTGTCGAGCGTCTCGGCGCCGTCGACCGCGGTGTGTCGACCGGGGGGCGTCTTCGACTTGTAGATCCGCTGCATCAGCGAGCGGTAGAGGATGTCGTTGACGAGCGTGGACTTGCCGCTCCCCGAGACGCCGGTCACCGCGATCATGCAGCCGAGCGGGAACTCCACGTCGATGCCCTTGAGGTTGTGCTCACGGGCGCCGCGCACGACAAGCCACTCGTTGCCCGGCTCGCGTCGGATGGCGGGCACGGGGATCTTCTTCTTGCCCGCCACGTACTGGCCGGTCAGCGACTTCTTCGACTTGAGCAGCCCGGCGACGGCGCCGGTGTAGACGACTTCGCCGCCGTGCTCCCCCGCGCCGGGGCCGATGTCGACGACGTGGTCGGCCACGCGGATCGTGTCCTCGTCGTGCTCGACGACGATCACCGTGTTGCCGAGGTCGCGCAAGCGGACGAGCGTGTCGATGAGCCGGCGGTTGTCGCGCTGGTGGAGGCCGATGCTCGGCTCGTCGAGCACGTAAAGCACGCCGACCAGGCCGCTGCCGATCTGGCTGGCCAGGCGGATGCGCTGGGCCTCGCCGCCCGCGAGGGTGCCCGCGCTGCGGTGGAGGGTCAGGTAGTCCAGGCCGACGTCGAGCAGGAACTGCATGCGGGCCCTGATCTCGCGCAGCACCCGCTCGGCGATCATCCGGTCGCGCTCGCTGAGCTCGAGGTGGTTCATGGCGTCGGCGCTGTCACGGATGCTGAGGTCGCAGAGCTCGTGGATGTTGCGACCGTCGACGGTGACGCCGAGCGACTCGGGCTTCAGCCGGGCGCCGCCGCACTCGGGGCACGGGACCTCCCGCATGTAGCCCTCGATCTGCTCGCGCATGTAGTCGGACTCCGCCTCGGAGTGCCGACGCTGGAGGTACGGGACCACGCCCTCGTAGTGGGTGTAGTAGCTGCGGGCCCGGCCGTACCGGTTGCGGTACTGGACGTGGACCTGCTTGGTGCCGCTGCCGTACAGGAGGACCTTCTGCTCGGTCTTCTTGAGCTTGTGCCACGGCGTCTTGGTCTTGAAGCCGAAGGTCTCGGCCACCGCGGCCAGCACGCGGGCGAAGTACTCGCCGCGGGCGCCGGACCAGGGGGCGATGGCGCCCTCGTCGAGGCTGAGGTCCGGGTTCGGCACGACCAGCTCCGGGTCGACCTCGAAGCGGGTGCCGAGGCCGACACAGTGCGGGCAGGCGCCGTACGGCGAGTTGAAGCTGAAGTTGCGGGGGGCCAGCTCGTCGAAGCTGGTGCCGTCGTTCGGGCAGGCCAGGTGCTGGGAGAAGGTGAGGACGTCCTGCTCGCTGGTGTTGACGTCGTCGTCGCGGTGGACGATCTGGACCTCGGCCACGCCCTCGGCCAGCCGGAGGGCGGTCTCCATGGAGTCGGTGAGGCGGCGCTCGATGCCGTCGCGCTTGACCAGGCGGTCGACGACGACCTCGATGGTGTGCTGTTCGTAGCGGGCCAGCTTGGGCGGGTCGCTCAGCTCGTGGATCTCGCCGTCGATGCGGGCCCGGACGAAGCCCTGCTTGGCCAGCTCGTCGAGGAGGCCCTCGTACTCGCCCTTGCGGCCTCGGACCACCGGGGCGAGGACCTGGAAGCGGGTTCCTTCGGGCAGCTCGAGGATGCGGTCCACGATCTGCTGCGGGGTCTGTCGGGTGACGACGGCGCCGCACTTGGGGCAATGGGGCTGGCCGATGCGGGCGTAGAGCAGGCGGAGGTAGTCGTAGATCTCGGTGATCGTGCCGACGGTGCTGCGAGGGTTCCGGCTGGCCGACTTCTGGTCGATCGAGATGGCCGGGCTGAGGCCTTCGATGAAGTCGACGTCCGGCTTGTCCATCTGGCCGAGGAACTGGCGGGCGTAGGCGGAGAGGGACTCGACGTAGCGGCGCTGGCCCTCGGCGTAGATCGTGTCGAAGGCGAGGCTGGACTTGCCGCTGCCGGACAGGCCGGTGAAGACGATCAGCTTGTCTCTCGGGAGCTCGAGGGAGACGTTTTTGAGGTTGTGCTCCCGGGCGCCGCGAATTACAAGCCTGTCGGACATCGGGACAAAGGTATCCGCGATCCGGGGCGAACGTACGTTTGCTTCGGCAAGTGTTCTCGGGGGTGGGGTGCGGCGGGGTGCGGCGGGCCGGGAGTAGGGTCGGCGACTCCGAAGGACTGGTGCTGGGGGTCGGCGTGGCCGAGGGTGGAGAGCATTTCGTCAAGGGCGGGCTCGGGTGCCTGGGGGCGTTCCTCGCCATCGGGCTGCTGGTGGTGCTGGCGGGCGGCACGATGCGGATCGACGCCGGCGGGGCGATCTTTTTGTTCGTGATCGGGGGCGGGATCGGGCTGCTGTACTTGTGGGCCAAGCAGAAGGGCCGCGACGAGGCGCGCCGGAACGACGGTGGCGGCGGCGCTGGCGGTTAGCGGCGGCGCGGCGGTGACGGCGGTGACGGCGGGCCGACCAAGCCGTACTCGTAGGGCGTCCGGCGTTCTTTGAACGCTGACCCGCGGTATGCGCGGGCAGGCGTTCAAAGTTCGGGCGGCGGCGGGGGGCGGCCGGGGCGGCGGGCGTCTGGGGGCGTTTCGCGAGCCCTGGGGGTGTCGCGGGCACCCAGACGGGCGGGGGCGGGCGGGCGGGGTGGCGGGCGG
>Ga0190267_10000249_pt1 | contig 11815 bp, 11 predicted proteins | sample Popmic239T_FD_140332 | JGI IMG/M metagenome (GOLD analysis project Ga0190267, IMG submission 140332) | Populus adjacent soil microbial communities from riparian zone of Oak Creek, Arizona, USA - 239 T | ecosystem: Environmental > Terrestrial > Soil > Riparian zone | place: USA: Arizona... | reverse complement strand
TTCTTGTTGACGACATGGTCGATGAAGCCGGGGTCCTGGTGCGAGAGCCCGTTGTGATCCTGACGCCAGACATGGGACGAGAGCAGATAGTTGAGGGAGGCGATCGGGCGCCGCCACGGAATCGCCTTCGACACCTTCAGCCACTTCGCGTGTTGATTCAGCATGGAGTCGACGATGTGGATGAAGGCCTCGTAGCTCGTGAAGAGTCCATGTCGGCCGGTGAGCAGATAGCCCTCGAGCCAGCCCTGGCACTGATGTTCGCTGAGCATCTCCATGACCCGGCCGGCGCGCGCGAGGTGTTCGTCCGATGGGATGAACTGCGCATTCCACTGCTTGTCCGTCGCCTCCAGCACACCTCCGAGCCGGTTTGATGCCGTCTCGTCAGGGCCGAAGATGCGGAAGTTGGAAGGGTTGCGGCGGATGACGTCAGTGAGCCAGCCTCCGAGGATGCGGGTGGGCTCATCGACCGTGCCGCCGGGCGTTGGCACGTCGACCGCGTAGTCACGGAAGTCCGGAAGGTCGAGGTGCTGCCGGAGGATCCCGCCATTGGCGACGGGGTTGGCGCTCATCCGCCTGTCGCCAGCCGGCGCGAGCGCGGTCGCCAGCGCGACCGGTGCCCCTGTCTCGTCGAAGAGCTCCTCCGGACGGTAGGAGCGCATCCAGTCCTCGAGCACATGCATGTGCTCATCGGTATCGCGGGCGTTGGCGAGCGGAACCTGATGGGCCCGCCAGCTGTCCTCGGCGGGGTGTCCGTCGATCTCCTTCGGGCAGGTCCACCCCTTCGGCGTCCTCAGGATGATCATCGGCCAGGCGGGCCGGCCCTTCAGCGTGCCGGCGCGGGCTGAAGCCTTGATGTCGGCGATGTGATTGAGGGCCAGGTCCAGCGTCTCCGCCATCCGGCGGTGCACCACAGCGGGGTCCTCGCCGTGGAAGCCGCCGGACACCACATACGGGGTGTGGCCGTAGCCCCGCATCAGCTCGAGGAGCTCGGACTCCGGGATGCGGGCGAGCACCGTCGGGTTGGCGATCTTGTAGCCGTTCAGATGGAGGATCGGCAGGACGACCCCATCCTCCAGGGGGTTGAGGAACTTGTTGGAATGCCAGCTCGTCGCGAGCGGGCCGGTCTCGGCCTCACCATCGCCGACGACCGCGGCCACGAGCAGATCGGGATTGTCGAAGGCTGCCCCGTAGGCGTGCGACAGCGAATAGCCGAGTTCCCCGCCCTCGTGGAACGAGCCCGGGGTCTCGGGGGACACATGACTGGGGATGCCACCGGGGAAGGAGAATTGGCGGAACAGCCTGCGCACGCCCTCCTCGTTGCGGCTGATGTTCGGGTACACCTCGCTGTAGGTGCCGTCGAGGTACGCGCCCGCCACCATTCCGGGACCGCCGTGACCCGGGCCGATGACGTACACCGTGTTGAGGTCGCGCGCCTGGATGACCCGGTTGAGGTGGGCGTAGAGGAAGTTCAGCCCGGGCGTCGTTCCCCAGTGTCCGAGCAGCCGCGGCTTGATGTCCTCGCGAACGAGGGGACGGCGCAGGAGGGGGTTGTCCATCAGATAGATCTGGCCGACGGAGAGGTAGTTCGCGGTGCGCCACCAGCAGTCGAGCTGGGCGAGCTCCGTGTCGCTGAGCTTCTCGATCGGTCGTTCCTCGAACGCGGGGAGGAACTCGAGGGAGCCGGCAGCCAGGTCGCGCGAAGTCGTCATCGTCCGAGTCTGCGGGTCAGGACGCTTCGCGGCGAGTGCCGAAGGTCCCTTTGCGGATGCGGGCCTGTTTCCGAGCTCGTGGGCCCAAAGCCCCTAGGCGTCGCATGGGGATCGCGGCTGAATAGGACCCGCCGGCTCGGACGACCAGGCCGAACGGGCACGAAAGAGGAGCAGGACCAGCTATGAATCATCGGATCGTGGACCACGAGGAGTGGGAGCGGCTCAGACGCGACACCCTCCGCCGCCTCCAGCACACCGGCGCCCTCACCGACCAATTGCCGCCCTCCGTCGATCCCGACGAGGACTTCCATGCACTGCCAGCCAGAGGAGAAACATCATGAGCGTCCCCACCACCGCCCCGCCCAGAACGTCCACGGGAACCCACGTCGCACCCGCCGCCAGGGATGAGTCCGATGTGGTCACGAGCAGCAATGGCCGCGGCGCGCTCGCCGTGCTGCGCCTGGCAACGGGATTCATCTTCCTGTGGGCCTTCTTCGACAAGACCTTCGGGCTCGGATTCTCGACGCCCGTCGAGCGCGCCTGGATCAACGGCGGAACGCCGGCGCAGGGCTTCCTCGGCAGCCCCGCGGTCTCAGGTCCGCTGAGGGACTTCTTCGCCTCCCTCGCGACTCCGCTGACCGATGTCCTGTTCATGGCGGGGATGCTCGGAATCGGGCTGGCCGTCATGCTCGGGATCGGCCTCCGCGTCAGCGCCGTTGTCGGGTCCGCCATCATGCTGGCCATGTACCTGGCCGAATGGCCCTTCACCCCGAACGCCGAGTCGACCAACCCGCTCGTCGACTACCACATCATCTACGCGCTGGCCCTCATCGTCGTCGCCGTTCTCGCGGCGGGCGACACCTGGGGCTTCGGTCGCACCTGGAAGCGCCTTCCGCTGGTGAAGCAGCAGCGCTGGCTCGTCTGAGCTGCTGACGCGGCGAGGCCGTCGGCGCCTCCGGGATTCCTCACGAATTCAGGAGTCGCGCCGACGGTTCATCCCGTAGATGGCCGCCTGTGTGCGACGTTCCGCCCCGATCTTCTCCAGCAGCCCCGACACGTAGTTCTTGACCGTCTTCTCCGCGAGGCCCAGGCGCTCGCCGATGTGGCGGTTGGTCAGCCCTTCGGTGATGAGCTCCAGGATCTGGCGCTCACGAAGGGTCAGCTCCACCTCATCCGCCGGACGCTGCGCCTGCAGCAGGCGCTCCTTCGCACGGAGGAGCAGGTCGCTCCGGATCAGCTGGTCGCCGGCGACAACACGTCGGATGGCGGTGACCAGGCCCGCTCCGCGGATGTCCTTGAGCAGCCAGCCCTGAGCGCCCGCAAGCAGAGCCGCCTCCTGCGTGGCGTCGTCGTCGAAGGCGGTGAGCATCAGACAGGGCAGCGTGGGGTGCTGCGAGCGGATCTGCCGACATGCGTCGACACCGGAACCGTCGGGCAGGCGCACATCGAGCACGACGACGTCGGGGGAGGTGGCTTCGATACGTGCCACAGCGCCGCGCACGGAATCCGCCTCGCCCACCACCGTCAGATCCGTCTCGCGCTCGAGGACGTCAGCGATCCCGCGGCGCACCAGCTCGTGGTCATCCACGAGGAAGACCCGGATCATGCGCTGATCTCCACGGGACGGGGGGTCGGCACGGTCCACTCGAGCAGCGCTCCACCGTTCTCGCCATCCACGAGTCGGCTCGACCCGCCCCAGCCCACGGCCCGGGCTTCGAGGTTCATCGTTCCGCTCGCCCGCTCCAACGTTCCGACCCCTTTGCCGTCGTCGAGGATCCGCACGGAGATCGCCTCACGCTCCGCTCGGACGACCACGGATACCGAGGTCGCATTGGCATGACGCGCCGAGTTCGACAGCCCCTCGCGGACCACTGCCTCGAGGTCGACGATGAGTTCGTGGGGAGCGAGCTCATCCAGGGTTCCTTCGAACACCACCCGGGGCGGGGTGGCGAACAGGCCTGCAGCCTCGCTCACCACGTCGAGCAGGCGGTGCCGTGCGCTCGGCCCGCCGTTCTCCCCCGATCTCAGGGCGAACACGGACGTGCGGATCTCGGTGATCGCCTCGTCGAGCAGGTCCGAGATCGACGAGATCCTGGCCTGCACCGAGGGGGGCATCGCATGGAGGTCCATGGCGTTCAGGGACAACCCGGCCCCGAACAGTCGCTGGATGACGTTGTCGTGCAGGTCTCGGGCGATCCGGCTTCGGTCCTCGAGCAGGGCCACCCGTTCGCGGGCCTGTCGGGCCTCCCGCAATTCGAGGGCGACGCTCGCGTGCGCCGCGAAGTCGGAGATCATCTCGAGGTCCGACTCGAGGAAGGCGCTGGCTCCTTCCGGGCGTACGACGATCAGAGCGGCGCCGGGCCCATCGGGCCGAGGGAGCGGGACGCACAGTGCGGGGCCGGTGAAGAGCTCCCTGTCGGAGGAGTCGGGGTGGACCGATCCCGACCAGAGGGCCGCATTGCCCGACTCGATGACCCGCCCGCTGAAGCTGTCCTGCAGGAGGAAGACCCGGCCGATGAAGGTGTCCGCTTCGGGGCCCCATGCCTCCTCTACGGCGAACGCGCCGACGGTCGTGCTCGTGACGAGCGCCACGAGGGACGCTGTGGAGAGCTGGAGGATGGCGCTGCCGACGGGGCGAAGCGGGTCGGCGCCATCACCGTCGAGCAGTGCGGCGGTGACCTCCGCCGAGGCGGTCGCCCAGCGTTGCCGGCGCTGCGTCTCGCCGAACAGTCGGGCGTTGTCGATCGCCACGCCCGCTGATGCCGCCAGGGACATGAGCAGCTCCTCGTCCTCGCTGCTGAACGGGCCGTCGGCCCTGTTCGTCAGGTAGAGGTTGCCGAACACCTCGTCGCGCACGCGGATGGGGACCCCCAGGAAGTTCTCCATCGGCGGATGGTGGTCGGGGAAGCCGGCGGAGCGAGGGTCGTCGCCGATGTGCTCGAGCCGCACGGGCCGAGGGTGGGTGATGAGCGCGCCCAGGAGGCCACGACCGCGGGGGAGGTGGCCGATCTCATCCGCCCGTTCGACGGAGAGCCCGACATGGATGAACTGCTCCAGCTGCCCATCGGGCCCGATGACGCCGAGCGCGCCGAACTCCGACCCGACGAGATCCACCGCGGCCTGCGCGATCCGCTTCAGGACGTCCGGCAGGTCGAGATCCTCCGCGACGGCCCGCGTCGCCGCGAGCAGGTTACGGAGACGGCTCTGCGTGGTGAGCACATCCTGCGCCCGGGCGACCAGATCGCCGATGGCCCTCTCGAGCTCCGACCGGGGAAGGTCGGGGAAGCCGATGGGGGGTTGGGTGCTGCCGCTCATACGTGATGCCCCTATCGGGATCGTGAGGCGGGACTTACGACCCTGTGGAACGCGAAGGAAACAGCGCATCGTGGTCGCACACCATCTCCATGAGAAACAGGCGTCATGAGTAAAGATACGGGCTCCACTTCGCTGCAGAGCCCCTCCTCAACCGTCCTCGACCCGCTGCTCGGCCCGGGAGGGCGCCTCGTCGTCGGTTTCGACGGGTCCGCTGCGGGGGCGGCCGCCCTCGCCTGGGCGGCCGTCCGAGCGCGGCACTTCGGCACGGAGCTGCAGCTCACGGGCGTCGTGGACGACGACTTCGGAGCGATGGGTGCCGACTATTCGGAGGAGTCCTCGCTGCGGCTCGCGCAGCTTCTCTCCGAGGCCGCGGACCGGCTCGAGGAGAGCCATCCCGGCCTGGCCATCTCGTCCCGGCTTGTGGAGGGATCCGTTGCCGACGCGCTCGCCTCGGCGGCCTCGACCGGTGACCTGGTGGTGATCGGATCCGACAAGACCGGCTTCGCTCGCGGCCGGGTGTATGGGGTGCGGAGCCTTCAGCTCGCCGCCGTCACCACGTCGGCCCTCGTCGTGATCCCCTCGGTCGATGTTCGCCTGCGCACCGGTGTGGTCGTCGCCGTCGACGACACGGCGGGGGCCATCCGGCTGGCTCGCATCGGAGCCCGCGAAGCGCGCCAGCGCGACGGCCAACTGGTCCTCGTGCACGCCATCCCGATGGGGAGCGACGCCGACCGCCGTGCGCGTGCCGAGGTTGTGCTGGCCGCCGCGCGAGCCGCCGCGGAGGAGGAGGATGCATCGATCCAGGTCACCTCCCACCTCGCGCATCGGCGACCTGCGGAAGCGGTCCTCAACTTGTCGCGGGACAAGGCGCTCCTCCTCGTCGGGCGGTCCAGACGGCCTGACGGCCTCGGCCTTGGCGGCACCCTGCACGAGGTGCTCCTCAACGCGAACGTCCCGGTGGTCGTCGTCCGATGACTCGCCTTCCCGAATCAGCGGAGACCCAATCATGAGCAATCCGGTACCCAGCCAGGGCATCCACCCCACCCCAGCTCTCGAGGAGCACGCCGCAGACCCCTTCGTCGAACGCGTCGTCTTCGCCACCGACGGCGGCCCGGCGGGAGCCGGCGCGACCAGATGGATCGAGCACCGTGCCAAGATGCACCGGCTCGATATCCAGATCGAGATGGTCGTCGAGCTGGACTGGATGACTCAGGAGCTGAGTGGCGCAGCCTTCACCGACGCTGCGGACGCCATCGTGGAGTCGGCCAAGGAGTACCTCGGCCGCACCGCACCATCGGCACGCGTCGAGACCGAGGTGACCTGGGGGGAGCCGCGCGAGCGCCTCGAGCAGGCTTCGGAGCACGCCGATCTGATCGTGGTGGGCACAAGCCGCAGCGGACGGCTGGCCGGCATGCTGGGCAGCACCTTCCCGGTGAAGCTCGCCGAGAGCGCCCGGTGTCCCGCGATCGTCGTGCCCAAGAAGTGGAAGCCGGGCCACGGCGCCGTCGTAGTCGGCATCCAGGGGGATGACTACGACGATCCCGCTCTGAGATTCGCGATCCACGAGGCGCGAGTCTTGCACCGCCCACTGAAGATCGTGCACGCGTGGGAGCTCCCGCCGATGCAGTTCCCGGCAGGGCTGCTGGCCGACCGCTTCGCCCATGCGCCCAATCCGCACGGGGCCGTGCTGGCGCGCGTTGTCGAGGCGGTGCGGCGGGAGAATCCAGACCTCGAGGTAACAGGCCTGCTGGTGGAGGAGGGTCCGGCGTCAGCCCTGATCCACGAGGCGGCGGGCGCGGAGCTCCTCGTCGTCGGCTCGCACGGGCTGACCGTTGCCGACCGACTCTTCATCGGCTCGGTCAGCCGCGAGATCCTGTCGCGACCCCCGTGCCCTGTCGCGGTCATCCGCCCGAAAGCACACCCGAGAGCAGTCCGTCCGGCAGCACCGACAGTCGGAGAGAAGTGATGGAGCAGCAGATGGATGCAGTCGTCCTGTACGAGTCGTGGTTCGGCAACACCAGGAGGGTGGCCGAGCGCATCGCTGAGGGTCTGCGGGCGGCGGATGTGCAGGCGCAGGTGTCCCGACTCGACCAAGTCGACTCGAACGCCGTGGACGCCGCCGACCTGATCGTGATCGGCGGTCCCACGCATGCGCACAGCATCTCGAATGCTGCGACGCGCATCGAGGCGCGCCATTGGGCTGAGGATCCGGAGAAGCAGCTGACCCTGGACACCGACCCGTCGACGCCAGGTCTGCGGGAATGGCTCGAGGCCGCAGAGCCCAGCGCTCGCAGATTCGCGGCCTTCAGCACGCGGGCGGACCTCGCCGAGCTGCTCTCCGGGTCCGCGGCCCATTCGATCCGTCGCCGGCTGCATAAGAAGGGCTGGACCGTCTTCTCGCCCGACGAGAGCTTCATCGTCCCGGTGTCCGGCGACGTAGTCGAGGAGCAGCTGCAGCGGGCGGAGTCCTGGGGCCGCCTGCTCGGGTCAGAGCTCAGCCTGCCGACCGCGGGAGTCCTCGCTGGCTGAGCTCGTCGAAGCCGGCGCGCACAAGGGCTTCGACGAGCTCAGCCAACGATTCTGAGAAGGCTCAGCTGTGGGTCTGGCGCCGACTGGTGAAGCGCCGACCGGTCACCTCGGAAGGCGTGACCTTGACGTAGTTCCACTTGTCATTGGGCTCAAGCGTGTAGATGCGGCTGATCCCGGACGATTCGATCTCGTCGCTGGTCGAGAGCCTCTCCGCGGCACCCTTCACGACGACGCTCCAGCGCTGCCGGTTGAGGATCCCATCGGCCTCGATGGCAACCTGGGGCTGAGCGGTCAGCTGGACCATCTTGGCTCCCGGCGCTGAGCTGAAGAAGATGACGCGGTCCTGGACCAGGTAATTGATCGGGAAGATGTCGACGCCTTCGCCGAGTCGGATCGCGAGGTGCCCGACATCCGACCCGGCCAGGAGCTCCCAGCATTCGTCTTCGGAGAGGTGCTCCAGCGCAGCTGTGCTGTCAATGGTCGTCATGATCGCCTTCTTTCTTCGGGGCCCTGGGTGCCGTAGGCACCCAGTCCACCCTGCGCAGCCGTCGACCTGTAGGGCCCAAGGTCCCATCTCCGTCGATCCCGAACCGATCCGTCGGCTTTATGCGTGTCCGAGGGGCTGGCTACGCTTCCGCTATGAGCGCCGTCGCCCGCAGTACCGATTCTGCGGTGCTGCGTCGCAACGCGCGCAGCTTCATCCAGGTGCTGATCAACACGGCAGTGGCCAACCTGACGACGAGCTTCCTCTGGTTCGGGCTGACCTTCTGGGCCTACCTCGAGACGAGGTCCGTGCTCGCCACTGGTCTCATCGGCGGCACCTACATGCTGTTCATCGCGTTCTTCGGCATCCTGTTCGGCTCCATCGTGGACAAGCACCGCAAGCATCGCGTGATGGTGCTGTCGAGCACCGTCACCCTCAGCTCGTTCCTCGTGGCCGGCGCCATCTACCTCGTGGCGCCGCCCGAAGAGCTGGCCGATCTCGGGCATCCCTGGTTCTGGTTCTTCGCCGCCATCATCCTGTTCGGCTCAGTGGTCGAGAACCTGCGTAACATCGCTCTCTCCACCACCGTCACGCTGCTGGTTCCCGAGGAGCGGCACGCCAACGCGAATGGGCTCGTCGGCACGGTCCAAGGCGTCGCGTTCATCGTCACGAGCATCTTCTCCGGGCTCGCGATCGGCTTTCTCGGCATGGGCGGGACACTGCTGATCGCGCTGCTGTTCACCACGCTGACGTTCGTGCACCTCGCCTTCGTGCGCATTCCCGAGGAGAAGCGTCACGTGGCGGACGGGGAGCACGCTCCGACATTCGATCTCCGGGGCAGCATCACGGCGGTACGCGCGGTCCCCGGGCTCTTCGCCCTGATCATCTTCTCCACCTTCAACAACCTCATCGGCGGCGTCTACATGGCGCTGATGGACCCCTACGGGCTGACGCTGTTCCCCGTGGAGATCTGGGGCATCGTCCTGGGAGTTGCTTCCTCCGGCTTCGTGGTCGGCGGCCTCCTCGTCGCCAAGTTCGGGCTCGGCCGAAACCCGATCCGCACCATGCTTGTTCTCGTCATCGCCATGGGCGCACTCGGCGCCCTGTTCACCATCCGTGAGTGGTGGTGGCTCTACGCCGTCGGGATCTTCCTCTATCTCGTGCTGATCCCCGCGGTCGAGGCAGCGGAGCAGACCGTCGTCCAGAAGGTCGTGCCCTACGAGAGACAGGGGCGGGTCTTCGGATTCGCGCAGGCCTTCGAGGCCGCCGCGGCTCCCATCACCTCGTTCCTGATCGCGCCCATCGCCCAGTTCGCGCTCATCCCGCTGCTTCGGTCGCGTGACGGGCAGTCCACCTGGGGCTGGCTGCTCGGCGATGGGGAGATGCGAGGGATCGCGCTTGTCTTCCTCTTCGCGGGCATCGCCTTGGTGATTCTCGCGATCGTCGCACTCGGAAGCAGGGCGTACCGCATCCTCTCCCGCGAATATGAGGAGGGCGCAGCAAGCGAGCCCACCGTCAGCATGGAGCCCGCCTGAGGCCCGAGCATCTCTAGGGTGGTCGGATGGGCGGTGCGCAGGGTGAGGGCGTGAGCGCCGCGCGGGAAGACGACCACTGGCTGGTGATCGACGGGCGTCGCTGGCGCCGGACCGATCCGTCGCTCCCCGCCGACCTGATCGAGCGCCTGAAGTCGCATCTCGGGCGCGGGAGATCGGCAGTGCGAGCTGGCAAGAACCACGCTGACGCGGATGCAGTGGCGGACGCCCGAAAACGCGTGGGACTGGCCAAGCTCGGCCTCGGTGAGCGGGGGCCCTACTGGTGGAACGAGACACCCGCTGCTCGCAGCGACCGGGCACGCGACGCTCTCCGCCAACTCGACGCCCTCGACCAGACAGAGCACACAGAGACAAGGCATCCCGATGAATGACCGACCGCGCACGATCGTGACCGCCGACCCCGAGCTGGACGACCTCAACTCGATGATCCGCTTCCTGCTGCACAGCAACGAGCTGCGGGTCGAGGGTCTCGTCTACGCCAGCAGTCGCTTCCACTGGAAGGGGGACGGCAGGGGTACGACGTTCTTCCACGATGATCGCGAATACGACGAGCCGCAGACCTCGTTCCGCTGGAAGGAAGGGGAGCGGTTCATCGATGACGCGATCGATGCGTATGCGCTCGTGCACCCGAATCTCATCGTCCACGACCCCGGGTATCCGAGTCCACAGGCCCTGCGCGCCGTCGTCCGGGAGGGCAACGTGGAGTTCGAGGGCGACTACTCACGCGAGACACCCGGTTCGAAGCTGATCGAGGAGGCCCTGCTCGACGACGATTCCGAGCCGATCCACCTGCAGATGTGGGCCGGCACCAGCACCGTCGCCCGAGCGCTCCTGTCGATCGAGGAGCGGTTCGCTTCGTCCGCTGACTGGCCGGACCTTCATGCGCGCATCAGCCGCAAGGCGATCATCACCAAGTTCGCCTCACAGGACGACACCTACGACGGCTACATCCGTCCGAACTGGCCGGACATCCGGGTCACGGACATCATGGGAATGGGATGGGGCTACATGATCCGGCGGGTGGTGCTGCCCGCCGACGAGCACATGCTCGGGGCGGACTGGATGCGGGAGCACGTCACCTCCGTCGGGCCGATGGGCCAGCTGTACCGGGTCTGGGGTGATGGACGGCAGATGGTGCCCGGCGACTACACCGACTACTTCCACCTCAGCGGGCTCACCGCGGAAGAGCTCACCGATCAGGGCTTCCACGTCTGGATGCCACCCCAGGGGCCAGGGGACTGGATCTCCGAAGGGGACACCCCCAACATGCTGAACCTCCTCGGCAACGGGCTGCGCGGACACGAGCATCCGAGCTTCGGAGGCTGGGCGGGGCGCGGCACCCGCACGGACGAGGGGCCGGACACCTGGAGCACGCGCGATTCTCTCGATCAGGCCGACGATGGAACCACGCCCCAGGAGTACTCCTCGATGCGGTGGTTCGGCGACGCTCAGCGCGACTTCGCCACCCGCCTGCAATGGTCGGTGACCCCGCAGTATGCCGCCGCGAATCACCATCCGACCGTGTCCATCGCCCAGGGCCTCGATCTTCGCGCTGCGCCGGGGGATCGGATCGAGTTGTCTGCCACGGCCGTGGATCCCGACGGCGACGACGTGACCTATCGGTGGTGGCACTACGAGGAGGCGGGCAGCTACCCCGGAGCGGCGACGCTGGACGGATCGGACGGTCCACAGATAGTTCTGACGGTGCCAACGGACGCGCTGGCGGGCCAGACGATCCACATCATCCTGCGAGTCCAGGACTCCGCCGCACTGCCACTTGCCAGCTACGCGCGGGTGGTCGTCACCGTCGCCTGACCCGTGGAAGAGACGATTGCGGGAGCACCCGGCGGGATGCAGTCGCGGGATGTAATAGACCATGCACTTCGGCGGCGACTACAACCCTGAGCAGTGGGCCCCTGAGGTCTGGCGAGAGGACGCCCGCCTCATGCGGGAGATGGGCGTCAACCTCGTCAGCGTCGGCATCTTCGCCTGGTCGCGCATCCAACCCGCGGAGGGGGAGTTCGACTGGGAGTGGCTCGACACCGTCCTCGACATCCTGCACGCGCACGGGGTTTCCGTGAATCTCGCAACAGCGACCGCGTCGCCTCCACCCTGGGCGATCGAGGCATATCCGGCCATGCTTCCGCAGAACGACCAGGGGGCCACCTACTGGCCGGGCAGCAGGCAGCATTACGCACCGACCTCGCCCGACTATCGTCGGCTCG